>Ga0114931_10010305_pt1 | contig 11139 bp, 9 predicted proteins | sample 2SBtaG_FD_89579 | JGI IMG/M metagenome (GOLD analysis project Ga0114931, IMG submission 89579) | Deep subsurface microbial communities from Kolumbo volcano to uncover new lineages of life (NeLLi) - 2SBTROV14_V59a metaG | ecosystem: Environmental > Aquatic > Marine > Volcanic | place: Kolumbo...
CCACCCGATCGACCTCCACAGCGAGGCCATGCGCGGGATGGTCGAGCTGCTGGGCGTGGAGCCCCAGATCGTCTGGAAGCTCAAGGCCACCAACCCTCTCGGCTCGGCGCTCACGATCTTTGCTGTGGCGGCCCTCGCCGCCCTGTACCCCGCCTTCAAGGCCAGCCGCGCGCGGCCAGTCGACGCGCTCCGGAGCATCTGATGGGAACGGAGACACGCGACTGATGGGCACCTGGCGGATTGCCTGGCGGAACGTCTTCCGCAACCCGAGGCGCACCCTGATCGTCGTGACGGCCATCGCCGTCGGGGTCGGTGGCGCCGTGTTCGCCATGGCCATCAACTACGGGATGGTCTTCCAGATGGTCGAGAACGCGATCGATCGGGATCTCGGCCACCTGCAGATCCACGCGCCCGGCTACGGGGACGATCCGGGGATCGCCCATCGTCTGGCCGGGGGCGGCGCCGAGGTGGTCCGGGCCCTCGAGGCCGAGCCGGCCGTGCGCGCCTTTGCGCCGCGGCTGCGCGGCCAGGCCCTGGTGTTCTCTCCCCGGGCCAGCGCCGGCGCGGAGCTCGTGGGGGTCGAGCCGGAGCGCGAGCGCGAGGTCACCCGCATCGCCGAGTCCTTGAGCCAGGGGCGGTACCTGGGCTCGTCGCGCCGTCGCGTGCTGGTCGGCGCGGTCCTGGCGCGTCGGCTCACCGTGAAGATCGGGGACAAGATCGTGATCTCGGTCCAGGACGCGAGCGGCGATCTCACCGGAGAGGCCTTCCGAATCGCCGGGATCTTCGACACCGCCTCGCGGGACTTCGACGGCGGAACGATCTTTCTCCCGCTGGCGTCCGCCCAGGCTCTGTACGGCGTGGGCGACGACCTCTCGGAGCTGGTCGTCGTCGCCCACGACCGCAGCGAGGTGGAGCCGCTCCGGGACGACCTCGCAGCCCGGCTGGACGGGAAGGCCGAGGTCCGCTCCTGGGACCAGACGCAGCCGTTGCTGCGCTACATGGTCGAGCTCTTCGACCAGATGGGCTGGATCGTGTACGGGGCGGTGTTCGTGGCCATGGCCTTCGGTATCGCCAACGTCATGCTGATGGCGGTCCACGAGCGCATCCGCGAAATCGGAATCCTCACGGCGGTCGGCATGCGGCCTCGGCGCCTGGTGGGAATGATCGCCCTCGAATCCGTGGTCCTGACCGTGATCGGTCTGTTGTTGGGCCTCGGCCTCGGGCTCTGGGCGGTCGCCTCGCTGCAGGACGGGATCGACCTCTCGCGCTGGGGCGAAGGGCTGTCCGACTTCGGGGTCGGCGCCCGGATCGTGCCCACCCTCCGGCGGGCGGACCTCGTGATCCCGGCCGTGGCGGCCGCAATCACGGCGCTGCTGGCGGGGCTCTGGCCCGCCCTGCGCGCCGCACGGCTACGACCGGCCGAAGCCGTGCGACACACCTGAGCGCCCGTGAGGGCCCCGAGACCCGCCGGCGAAGCGATTCCGACCCGTGGGAGACAGCATGGCCATCCTGGAAGCCCGTGACGTGACCAAGACCTACGACACCCGCGGTGTCGAGACCCCCGCCCTGCGCGGAGTGAGCCTGGCCATCGAGCCCGGTGAGTTCTCTGCGCTGGCGGGGCCGAGCGGCTCGGGCAAGACGACGCTGCTGAACCTGTTCGGGGCCCTCGACGTTCCGACCTCGGGAGAGGTCTTCCTCGAGGGGCAGGCGCTCGGTGGACGGTCGGGATCGGAGCTGGCAGCCCTGCGCCTCGAAAAGCTGGGATTCGTGTTCCAGGCCTACAACCTGATCCCAGTGCTCACCGCCCGGGAGAACGTCGAGTTCGTGATGGAGCTCCAGGGGGTGAAGCCCGCCGAGCGCCGCGAGCGGGCGGAGAGGCTGCTGGCCGAAGTCGGCCTCGCCGAGCTCGGCAGCAAGCGGCCCCTCGAGATGAGTGGGGGCCAGCAGCAGCGCGTGGCCGTCGCGCGCGCCATCGCCAGCGGTCCGCGCATCGTGCTGGCCGACGAGCCCACCGCGAACCTCGACTCCACGACCGCGGGCCAGCTGTTGGACCTGATGCACCGGATGAATCGCGAGCGCGGCGTCACCTTCCTGTTCTCGACTCACGATCCGCAGGTGATCGAGAAGGCCAGCCGCGTGGTCCGGTTGCACGACGGGCGCGTCGCGGCGGACGAGAGGCGTTGAGTCGTCGGGCCGCGTGGCTCGCCCTCGTGGGGTCGCTGCTCTCGACCCCGGCCCACGCTCACGAGCTGCTCCGCCGTGGCGACCTCTCCCTGGACGTCTCCGGCTCGGTCCGGGAGATCGCCGTCTACACCCAGGCAACCGATCGCAATCGCTTCGACGAACGGCTGCTCGAGACGCTGCCGGCCACCACCTGCCTCCGGGCCGTCTCCTTCGCCGACTGCCCCGCGTTCGACGTGGTCGGCCGCCGCGACGTCTGGCAGAGCCTGACGCGCGTACGCACGCGCTTCGACCTGCGCGCCACGCGCGAGCTCTCGGCCGTCGTGACCTGGGACCACGAGATCCGGACCGGAATCCTCGACACCTTCGAGGCCGATTTCGGTCGTCGCCTGGCGCCCGAGCCGTTTCTCGACCTCGAGGACGACGTCGGTCTGTTCGGCCTCCGCAAGAACGGCCGCCGGGTACGCTGGCGACACCTGCTCTATCGCGGCTACCTGAAGCTGGAGACGCGGTATGCCGATCTGGTGGTCGGGCGCCAGCGGATCCCGTGGGGCGTGGGGCGCCTGTGGAACCCGATCGACCGCTTCAACGCCATCCCGCCCCTGGCCATCGAGGCCGACCAGTCGCCGGGCATCGACGGCGTCGACCTCAAGCTGCGCGCCAGCGGGTTCAGCTTCCTCGAGCTCGCCTGGGCACCGGCCGAGGGACCGGACGACCTCTACGCCGCCCGCTGGCACGGCGTGCTCGGCGACGCCGACTATTCCCTGGTGGTCGGCTCCTTCGAGGAGGCCTGGACGTTCGGCGGCGACCTGGCGAAGAATCTCGGCGGCGCCGCGGCGCGACTGGAGGTCGTCTACGCAGACCCCACGCGTCGGTTCTGGCCCCTCGGCCGCTCCGCACCGAAGGACGTCCCAGCCTATTTCCAGGTCGTGGCCTCCCTCGACTACGAGCTGGACGTGGGCTCCGGCCTCTACCTGCTCGCCGAGCACTTCTACAACGGCAACGCCACGGGCTTCGGGCGCGGCCGGGCCGGCGCCCTGGAGCCCTTCTTCGAGAGCACGGCCCAGGCGCCGCCGGGGACCCCGGGCTTCCTGGCGGGGCCCTTCCCGACCGCAGGCTCGCGAAACCGCTTCGGCGGGAACCGCTTCATCACGGGCGCCCGGCACCAGACCGGCCTGCAGGCCCGCTACGACGTGACCCCCGTGGTCACCACGGACCTGGTGATCCTCTACGACTGGAACGGCGCCAGCGCCGCCTTCTCTCCGAGCGTCACCGCCACGCCCATCGACTCCGTCGAGCTGACCCTCGGTGCCCAGCTCTTTGCGGGACCGACACGATCCCAGTACGGTGAGGCAGAGCGGCTCTTCTTCCTCGTGGCCGAATGGTTCTTCTGAGCCCGCGAAAGGGCTCTCCCGAGCCGGGAACGGCTCGCCCACCCTGGAGGCATCCCATGATCCGTCCTCTCGACGTCGCGACCTCGGTGGCCGCCACCGTGGCACGCGCGGCTGCCGGAGTCTCCGTCGGCGCGCTCGGTGCGCGCCCGGAGAAGCCCGTGGAGCTCTACGAGTTCGAGTCGTGCCCCTATTGCCGGAAGGTCCGCGAGGCGCTCTCGATCCTCGATCTCGAGGCCGTGGTGTACCCGTGTCCGAAGGGCGGCCCGCACTACCGGGAGCACGTGAAGCAGGCCGGCGGGAAGGCCCAGTTCCCCTATCTGGTCGATCCGAACACGGGGAAGGCGCTCTACGAGTCGAACGAGATCGTTCGCTACCTGTTCGCACAGTACGGCGACGGGCGGGTGCCGGCGGTGCTCGCGGCCGGGCCGCTCACCGACCTGAGCTCGTCGCTGGCCTCTGCCTTCCGGCTCGGCCTCGGCACCCGTTACCGGCCGGCCCGGACGCCCGAGGCGCCCCTCGAGCTCTGGAGCTTCGAGGCCTCGCCCTTCTGCCGGATCGCGCGGGAGGCTCTGTGCAGCCTCGAGCTGCCCTACCGCCTCCACAACGTCGCCAAGGGCAGCCCCCGCCGAGACGCCTTCGTCGAGCGCTCGGGCAAGATGATGGTTCCCTACCTCGTGGATCCGAACACCGGGACCGAGCGATTCGAGTCCGCCGAGATCGTGGCGTATCTGGAGCAGACCTACGCGGAGCCGGGCGCCAGACGCTAGGTGAGGCGTCCGATCAGCAACGTGCCCATTCCGAGGAAGGTGGTGAAGCCCACCACGTCGGTCAGGGTCGTGACGATCACGCCGGAGCCCAGGGCCGGATCCAAGCCCAGCGCCTTCAGGAGCAGTGGCACGGCGGCCCCCATCATCCCCGCCACGCCCACCGTCACGAGCATGGCGGCAAACAGCACGGCGCCCAACAGGGGGCTGCCCTGCCAGAGGGTGGCCATCCCGGCCGCCACGCCGCCCGCCACGGCGCCGACGGCCAGCGCCACGGCCAGCTCCTTGCCGACCAGCCGGATCCCACTCGAAAACTCGACCTCCCCCAGCGCGATGCCGCGCGTGATGACGGTGAGGGACTGGATTCCGCTGTTGCCGCCCATCCCGGCGACGACCGGCATGAAGAATGCGAGGGCGACGAGCTGCTGGAGCGTGTGCTCGAAGAGCCCGACCACCCAGGCCGCCACGAACGCGGTTCCGAGGTTGACGAGCATCCAGGGAAGACGTCGTCGCACGGACTGGAGGGGCGTCGAGAAGACGCGGTCCTCCTCGTGCAGGCCCGCCATGTAGTAGATGTCCTCGGTGGCCTCCTCGGTGATGACCTCGATCACGTCGTCGACGGTGATCACGCCGAGCAGCCGGTCTTCGTCGTCCACGACGGGGATCGCCAGCAGGTTGTAACGCGCGACCGCCTGGGCCGCCTCCTCCTGGTCGGAGTCGGCCCGGCAGCGGACCGGATCGCGGATCATCAGGTCCGCGACGACCCGATCCGGAGGCGCAGCGACGAGCCGGCGGATGGGCACGACGCCGACGAGCCCGCCCTTCTCGTCCACGACGTAGAGGTAGAGGACGGCCTCGGTGTCGTCGCCCATGGCTCGGATGCGGTCGATGGCCTCTTGGGCCGTCATGCGCTGCTCGAGGGCGACGAACCGGGTCGTCATCACGCGGCCTGCGCTCGACGCCGGGTAGAACTCGGCCTTGCGCAGCTCGGCCGCCTTCTCCTCGGGGAGTCGCGAGATCACCGGCCCGCGGCGCTCCTCGGGAAGCCACTCGACCATCTCGAGCATGTCGTCGATCTCGAGGCGCGCGAGGATCTCGGACAGGCGCTGGTCGCCGAGCGCGTCGAAGATCTGCGGGAGCAGCTCGGGCGGCAGCTCGCGCAGGGTGGGCGCGGCCCGCTGCTGGCGGAACAGCACGTCCACGACCGTCCGGACCTCCGAGGGCTGGAGGTCGCCGAGCATGGGGGCGAGGTCCGCCGGGTGCGAGCGCGCCAGCAGGCGCTCGGCACGGGTCGCGAGCCCGCTGGCCAGGAGCCGGCGAAGGACGCGCGTGGTCAGCTGGGGATCCGCCATGCTCGAGGCCCCGTCACGCCCGTGCGGCGCCGGAGCCTCCGGGGGGTGGCTCAGGCCCGCCGGGCGGGAATGATCGGTTCGCGGCGCTCTGGCCCGCTGGAAGTTCTTTGACTCATCGACTCGGACCTCACCATACCGAAGCCCTCTCGAACGGGCACCGCAAGCTGCCCGGAGTTTCGCCCGGCCTCCCGCCCCGGGGCGAATCTCTTTGGTTTTCGGTGAAAGAACGGGAGCTTGGAGGCACAGTTTCCGCGTGTGTTCCCACGGCGGTCGGCGTACAATTTGGCGAAGGGTCGGGACCGGATCACTCGTGGGACACTTCTGCCGCGACGGTCTTTTCCGACCCGTGCCTCCGCCTTCGGGCCCGCCAGTCGTGGCGCCGGGGCATGCGGTGGCCGGCAGTGGCTATTGGTGGCTGTTGTCCTTGGGGAGGGCGGGATGAAGGATCTGCTCGAGGCGATCGTACAGTCTCTGGTCGACATGCCCGACGAAGTCCAGATCAAGGAGGTCCACGGCGACCACGCGCACGTCCTGGAGCTGCGGGTGGCGAAGGAGGATCTCGGCAAGGTCATCGGCAAGGGGGGGGCGCACGCCTCCGCGATCCGGACGCTGATGGCCGCCGCCAGCGGCAAGGAGAAGAAGCGCTACATCCTCGAGATCATCGAGCACTGAGCCCGCCGCCGGCCCTCGTGGCCAGGTGCGCCCGTTGCGTCGGTCGCCTTCCGGGGTGGACCGGTCCGCGCTGGGTCCGTCCGGACCGCCGTCCCGGCGCTGGAGCGTCTGATAGACTCCGCCGCCGAGGCCCCCCGGCCCGGAGGCGATCGTGTCCGACCCCAGCTCTGGGATCCCGAAGGGGGTCCCGACCCCGACCTCCCTGGAGGTCCCCAAGTTCGAAGCGGCCCTGACCCTCGGCGCCCAGATCGAGGCCCGTGCCCGCCACCCCGAGATCGGCCCGCGTCCCTATCTGCGCCACGACCAGCGCCTCTGGACCTACCGCAAGTACCGTGACGAGTCCGTTCGCCTGGCCCACTTCCTGCTCGACCGGCTCGGGCGGATCGACGAGGCCCATCCGGGCCACGTCGCCATGCTCATGGAGAACCACGTCGAGCTGCTCGCCCTCTACGGGGCCTGTGGCTACGCCGGACTGACCCTCTTCGGCGTCAACACCGGCCTCCGTGGCGACACCCTTGCAGGCCTCCTCAACCAGTCCCGGGCACGCATCCTGGTGGTGGACGAGCGGCTGCTGCCCCAGGTCGAGTCCCTCCGCGGCCGGCTCGAGCACGTCTCCGAGGCCAACCTGCTCGTGGTGCCCACCGCCGGGGGATCCTTCGATGCGCCCGCCCTGGGCGCCGCCGTCTCCGAGACGGTCCAGAGCGACGGCGCCGCCCTGGAGCCGCCCGACGTCGAAGTCACGCCGCAGACCAATCTCATGGTGATCTACACCTCGGGCACCACCGGGCTCCCCAAGGGCATCAACAACAACCACTTCAAGCTGCTCGCGATCGGGATGGCGGTCTCGGGCAACCTCGAGCTCGACCCGAGTGCGGTGGGCTACGCCTGCATGCCGCTGTTCCACTCGAATGCGCTCTTCCTGGGGGTCCAGCCGGCCTTCCAGGTGGGCGGGTCGCTGGCGCTCCGTGAGCGCTTCAGCGCCAGCCGCTTCGTCCCGGACGTGCTGGCCCAGGGCGTGACCTTCTGGAACTACGTCGGAGAGCCGGTCCACTACGTCCTGTCCGCTCTCGAGAGGCAATACGACGGCGACGAGCCCCGGATCCTGGCCGAGGTCGCCGGCCATCCCGGCAACCACCTGCGCTACGCCGTCGGGAACGGCGCCTCGCCTCCAGATCTCGACCGCTTCACGCGTTGGCTCGGGCTCGAGGACATGTTCGAGCTCTACGGCTCGACCGAGGCGGCCATCAGCACCTTCCGGAAGCGGGGCGATCCGCGGGGCAGCGTGGGTGAGGTGACCGACGAATCGGTCCAGATCGTGAACGAGCGCGGCGAGAGCTGCCCGCCCGCAGAGGTCGATCCGGACGGCCGGATCCTGAACTATGCCGAGGCGGTCGGCGAGATCTGCCGCGTCGCGCCGGATACGTCGCTCTTCCAGGGCTACTTCGACAACCCGGACGCCAACGCCTCCAAGTATCGCGACGGCGTCTATCACTCGGGTGATCTCGGGCACATCCTGCTCCGTGAGGGCAAGCGCTACCTGTTTTTCGACGGACGCACGGACGACTGGATCCGGAAGGATGGCGAGAACTTCTCCGCGGCCCAGGTGGCTCGAATCCTCCAGGAGCATCCCGACGTCGACCTCGCCGCCGCCTACGGCGTCCCCTGCGTGGTCTCGGACGAGCTCGTCATGGCAGCGCTCGAGCTCGCACCCGGAGCGCGGTTCGATCCCCAGGAGTTCTTCGACTTCTGCGAACGCCAGGTGGACGAGGGCGGAATGGACCGAAAGTGGTTTCCGGACTTCGTGCGCGTGGTGGATGACTTCGAGTTCACGCGAACCCAGAAGATCCTGGTGCGCAGCCTCAAGCAGGAGCACTTCGATCGCCATCGTCTGCCCGACGAACCCATCTTATGGCGAACCCGCGGGGACCGGAGCTTCCGCCTCTTCTCCAAGGACGACTACGAGGCTCTCCGCGACGCGTTCATCGCCGCCGAGCGCGGACATCAGCTGGAGCCCTAGGGTCCCAGCGGAGTTGACGGCCGGCCTGGGAGGAGGTATCAAGCCGGCTCCCTTGGATCCGGGCCCCAGCGGACCCTGCGAACGAGGCCCGAGCGTGGGAAGCGTCATCAAGAAGCGCCGCAAGAAGATGCGGAAGCACAAGAAGCGGAAGCTTCTCCGGCGCGCTCGCCACAAGCGCAAGCGCTAGGCCGGCGGCGTCCGGCCGCAGACTCCCGAAGATCGCAGAATCCTCCCCTCCCGGTCCCCGGCCAGGCACGAGCCCGGCACGAAGCCGGTCCATCATCCCCACGGGCCGGCTCGCCGTCCCCTCGAGCGGGCCCCTCCGGGGTTGCGCCGACGGCGCTCGCCCAGGCCCGACCCTCCGTCTCGCCGATTCCCGAAGTTCGTGCCTCGCACGCGGAAGGCCGTGCCGCTCGCGCTTCGCCGCCCTCCGGTGCACTCACGCGAAGCCCCGACCGTCGGTCGCGTGCGCTCGCGAGACGGCGTTCGAACCGTGCAGCCGCCGATCGGCGTTCCACGCTCCAACGAGAAACCGTCTCTCTGCCCGCAGCTACGCTCCGCATCACGTTGATTTTTTTGAGTTTCTCTATTGACGGACCGAAAACGCGGTTGTTAGTCTCGCGCGCAACAGTGGCTGTAGTGCCGCGTCGTCTGAATGGAAACGGGAAGAATGCCGTCAAGTTCGACGAAACGGGTTCCGATGGGTGGCGGAAGTGCCACGTCCGTGAAAGCGGTCGCGGTGCGTTCCGTTGGTTCGTCGGGCTCGGTCCTGGTAGGACGCGGAGCTCTGGACCACACAACATGGGGGAAACCCAAGCATGGCCGCTCGTAAGCGGAAGGCCGCCAAGAAGGCGACCAAGAAGGCCACGCGCCGTCGGAAGACGACGCGGAAGAAGGCCACCAAGCGCAAGACGAAGAAGAAGGCCACCAAGCGCAAGGCCAAGCGCAAGGCGAAGAAGAAGGCCACCAAGCGCAAGGCCAAGCGCAAGACGAAGAAGAAGGCCACCAAGCGCAAGGCCAAGCGCAAGACGCGGAAGAAGGCCACCAAGCGCAAGGCCAAGCGCAAGACGAAGAAGAAGGCCACCAAGCGCAAGGCCAAGCGCAAGACGCGGAAGAAGGCCACCAAGAAGGCGACGCGGCGACGCCGCAAGGCCTGACCGCCCGTCTTCGGGCCCCAAGCATGGTCCTCCACACCAGGAGGGCAGCTGCGGACCCCGGCCGACGAAAGTCGGCCGGGGTTTCGTCCATCTGGGGATGGTCTCGATCTCGGGCTTCGCTCGGGTCCCGGGCTCGGCTCGGGCCGTGGAGCGAGCCCGTGGACGCGTGATGGCGCGCTAGCCGAGGGCGTGGACGGGCAGGGCGATCGTGACGGTGGTGCCCTCGCCGATCTCGCTCTGGAGCGTGAGGGAGCCGTCGAGCAGGGTCACGAGATCCCGCACCAGGGCGAGGCCCAGACCCGCGCCGCGGTAGCGGCTCGAGCTGGCGTCGTCCACCTGGAAGAACTCGTCGAACACGGCTTCCTTGTCGTCCGGCGCGATCCCGATCCCGGTGTCGCGAATCGAGCAGAAGAGGCGCCCTTCGCACACGGACGCTTCGATGTCGATCTTGCCCTTGGGCGTGAACTTGGCCGCGTTGTCGAGCAGCAGGTACAGGATCTGGTGGAGCTTCGCGAGATCGGTCCGGATCTTCGGGAAGGGCTCGTCCAGGTTCCGGTCGATCACGATCGGCTTGCCTTCGAAGGCATCCTGGACGCTGAAGGTCACTTCCTCCAGCACCTCCCGGAAGTTCACGTCCTGGGTCTCCACGGGCAGCTCGCCCTGCTTGATGCGCCACAGGTCGAGGATGTTCTGGAGGGTGCGGAGGAAGCCCGTTCCCTCGTCCAGGGCGCCTCGCAGGCTCAGACGACTCTCTTCGGACAGGCTGTCGGTCTCGCTGGCGAGGACCGAGATGACGGCCTCGATGATGTTGTTCAGCGGAGCCCTCAGCTCGCGCGACATCTTCTCGATGAAGTCGTTCTTGAGCTTCTCGATCTTCCCCAGCTGCTCGCTGCTTCGCCGCAGCTCGATGTCCTGGGCGAAGAGCGCCTCGGAGAGCTTCAGGATCTCGTCGCTCTTGGCCTCTTTCTCCTCGGCCACGCCCGAGAGCTCGATCAAGCGGCGCACCAGCAGGGCATGGTCGAGCCGGATCGCGACGATCTCCGCCACGTGCTCCAGGGCCTGGACCGCCGGGTCCGCCAGCGCCGCCGGTGCCGCCACGATCAGGGCGCCGTGCCAGCGATTGCCCACGCACAGCGGGATTCCGACGATGCCCCCCGCGCCCCGGACGCCCAGCGAGTCGAGCGGGGCGAAGGTCGTCGCATCGCGCCGGCCCAGCAGATCGTGCAGCACCGCCTGCAGGGCCTCGGCGGCCTGGCGAGCCGAGGTCGGCGTCGGGAAGCCGGCGGCCGCCCGCAGCGGCGGCGGAGTCGAGTCGTCGCCTCCCGAGCGGGCGAAGAGCAGCGCGAGACCGCCCCCGACGACCTCCACGGAGCGCGAGGCGGCCGCCCGCGCCCCCTGGGCGATTCCCTGGGAGAGCTCCGCCGCGGAGCCTCTTTCGGCGTCTTGGCGCGTGGCGTGGTTCATGGCCACACCTCAGTCCGTCTCGATCTCGAGGGGCTCGGTGCGCGGCTCTTCGTCGCGTTCGCCGGCCGCTGCGCCCTCGAGGGAAAGCTTGGTCTGGAAGTCCGCCGGGTTCGACGCGGCGTTGAGCGCAGTCTCCAC
>Ga0114931_10010306_pt1 | contig 11138 bp, 11 predicted proteins | sample 2SBtaG_FD_89579 | JGI IMG/M metagenome (GOLD analysis project Ga0114931, IMG submission 89579) | Deep subsurface microbial communities from Kolumbo volcano to uncover new lineages of life (NeLLi) - 2SBTROV14_V59a metaG | ecosystem: Environmental > Aquatic > Marine > Volcanic | place: Kolumbo...
GATTCCATTCTGGGCGGCCGGCGTGATCAACGGCATTGGCCACTGGTGGGGTTACCGCAATTTCGAGACCCCCGACGCATCACGCAACATCGCCTGGTGGGGTATTCTTATCGGCGGCGAGGAGCTACACAACAATCACCATGCATTCGCCAGTTCGGCCAAATTTTCCCATCGTTGGTGGGAATTTGACCTGGGCTGGGGTTATATCCGGACGCTGCAGGCACTGCGCTTGGCGCAGGTAAAGAAACGGGCGCCAACCGCGCATATCGTCGTCGGCAAAGAGCGCGTGGATATGGATACGCTGCGCGCGGTGTTCGCCAACCGCTTCAATGTTATGTCGAACTATGCGCGCGAAGTGCTGTTACCCGTGTTGCGCAAGGAATATCGCTGCCGCGATGGCGCCTGCCGCAAGCGCCTGCGTTATGCCCGGCGCCTGCTGGTGCGCAATCCGGCGATTATGGATGACAGCAGCCGCGGAGTGCTCGACAGTGTACTGGCGCGCTTTACCGATCTGCGCACCGTCTACCAGTACCGCGAGCGCCTGCAGGGGATCTGGAGCCGCTCGGCGGTCAGCCATGAGCATCTGTTACAAGCCTTACAGGAATGGTGTCAGCAGGCCGAGGCCACCGGGGTTCAGGCATTGCAGGATTTTGCCCAGCGACTCAAGGGTTACAGCCTGCAACCGGCCTGATTTCGAAGCGATTGCCAAGCATAAAAAAGCCCGGCCATAGCCGGACTTATTTTATTTCAATGCGGCTGCCGTTACTTGATCTTGGCTTCCTTGTACATCACGTGCTTGCGGACTACCGGGTCGTATTTTTTCATTTCCAGCTTGTCCGGGGTGGTGCGCTTGTTCTTGGTCGTGGTGTAGAAATGACCGGTCTTGGCACTCGAAACCAGTTTAATTTTGTCACGCATGGCTAATCCCCCCTAAACCTTTTCGCCGCGGGCGCGGATATCCGACAGCACGGACTCGATACCCTGCTTATCGATGATGCGCATGCCCTTGGAAGATACGCGCAGTTTCACCCAGCGCTTTTCGCTTTCCACCCAGAAGCGGTGGTTGTGCAGGTTCGGCAGGAACCGGCGGCGGGTTTTATTATGTGCATGGGAAACGTTGTTGCCTATGATGGGGCGCTTCCCGGTTACCTGACACACTTTGGACATGGTTCAAATCCTCAAAATTCGGGCGCGGCCCGCTTTAAGCGGGCAACGAGAACCGCGCTTTATACCAGAGCGGGTGTCGGTAAACAAGCCTGCAGAGAGGACTTCGTTTAGACCTGTGCAGGGTGGGTTGTGTGCTAACTAGTTGTATTTAAATAATAACCCGGACTGCTTTTCATAGCCACCCCCGCTCGGCAAAAGACACGCTGTTCTGGTCACCGACCACCAGGTGGTCCAGGACGCGGATGTCGACCAGCCCCAGCGCTTCTTTCAACCGTCGGGTGATGCGCCGGTCGGCCTCGCTGGGTTCCGCGACGCCGGATGGGTGGTTATGCGCCAGGATGACGGCGGCCGCATTGTGCTGCAGGGCGCGGCGCACCACTTCGCGCGGGTGGACCGTGGCGCCGTCGATGGTCCCGCGGAACAACTCCTCGAAGACGATCAGCCGGTGACGGGTATCCAGAAACAGGCAGGCGAACACTTCGTGGGCATAGTCGCACAGGCGGGCGTTAATATAGCGGCGCGTCTCGGTAGGGTCTTTTAACGCCTGGCCGTGTCGCAACGGCTCGGCGAGATGGCGCCGGGCCAGCTCCAGTACCGCCTGCAGTTGGGCAAACTTGGCGGGTCCCAGGCCCTTGGTGGTGCACAGGCGTCTCTGGTCTGCTTGTAGCAGGCGGCGCAGGCCGCCGAATTCCTGGATGAGTCCGCGCGCCATTTCAACGGCATTCATGCCGCGCGTCCCCGAGCGCAGAAATATCGCCAGTAGTTCGGCATCGGACAGGGTCTGTGGTCCCGATGACAGCAGTTTTTCGCGCGGCTGTTCGGCCTTCGGCCAGTGATTAATAGGCATGTTGGCACCTCCTTGCGCCGTGTTTGGATGAGTCCCTTTGAACCCTATTCCGCCGTCCAGAGTACCGATTTCGACTGCGGTACGGTAGTCTGATCCTAGGCTTCCGGGTCCGTCCGGGCATGATACTGTCTGCCGGGTGGGTGTAAATTGTTTCCGGTGGCTTCCAGCTTACGTAGCTTCTGGTACACTCGAACTAATGAACTTTCTCTCCGGAAAACACATTCTTGTCGGTGTCTGTGGTGGCATTGCGGCGTACAAATGTGCGGAGCTGGTGCGCCTGTTGCGTAACGCGGGTGCCCGGGTGCGGGTGGTTTTGACCGACAGCGCCGGTGAGTTCGTCGGGGCGCGCACGTTTCAGGCGCTCAGCGGCGAGCGGGTCTGGCAGGGTTGGTCGGATGATCGCAGCGGTATGGAACACATTGAGCTGGCGCGCTGGGCGGACCGTATCCTGGTGGCGCCGGCGACGGCGGATACGCTGGCGCGTTTGGCCCAGGGCCGCGCGGACGATCTGCTGGCCGCCGTTTGTCTCGCCAGCGAGGCGCCGCTGCTGGTGGCGCCCGCCATGAATCAGGCCATGTGGAGGCACCCGGCGACCCGGGATAATGTGGCTGCACTGCGCGCCCGCGGTGTGCAGATCTGCGGACCGGCCGTGGGCGATCAGGCCTGTGGCGACGTCGGTCCCGGACGGATGCTGGAACCGCCCGCGCTGGTACAGGCGCTGACCGAATCTTTCCAGCCGGGTTTGTTGGCCGGCCTCAAAGTATTGGTGACCGCCGGGCCGACACGTGAGGCGCTCGATCCGGTGCGTTATCTGAGTAACCGCAGCTCGGGGAAAATGGGCTATGCAGTGGCGGCGGCCGCGCGCGAAGCGGGTGCTGAAGTTTGTCTCGTCAGTGGTCCGGTGGCGCTTGATCCGCCGCCGGGTGTGGAACTCGTGCGGGTGGAGTCGGCGCAGGAGATGCTTGCAGCGGTGATGACACGCAGCGGTATCAGTCACATCTTTATAGCAGCGGCTGCAGTGGCTGATTACCAGGCTGCCGAGCAGGCCTCGCAGAAAATAAAGAAGCGGACCAAAGACTGGGATTTGAAGCTGACCCCGGCGCCGGACATACTGGCGAGTGTCGCGGCTACTCAGCCGCGGCCGTTTTGTGTCGGTTTTGCCGCGGAGACTGAACAGTTACAGCAGCAGGCGCAAAAGAAGCGCTTGCGCAAGGGCATTGAAATGATTGCGGCTAACCTGGTCGGCGAAGGGCAGGGTTTCGATGTCGACGACAACGCCTTGTTGTTGGTCTGGGAAGGCGGGCAGCTGCAACTGGAGAAGACCAGCAAGTACCGGCTGGCCGTAGGTCTGATCGAACAGCTTGCCGGCCATTACAAGAAATCTACGCATTTAAGCGATACGGAGCACCATGCAAAGCATTCAGCTTAAGATACTCGACAGCCGTATCGGCACCACTTACCCGATGCCCGATTATGCCACCGATGGCTCGGCGGGTATGGATCTGCGTGCCTGCCTTGATGATACACTGACCCTGCAGCCGGGGCAGACAGAGTTGCTGCCTACCGGTATCGCCATTCATATCGCCGACCCGTCGCTGGCGGCGGTATTGTTGCCGCGTTCCGGCTTGGGCCACAAGCACGGTATCGTGCTCGGTAACCTGGTGGGCCTGATCGATTCGGACTACCAGGGGCAGTTGTACGTATCCTGCTGGAATCGAGGGCGCGACGCATTTACGATCGATCCAGGCGAACGCATTGCGCAGATGATTTTTGTCCCCGTCGTACGCGCCGGATTTGAAGTTGTAGACGATTTTGTCGATAGTGTTCGGGGGGCGGGTGGATTCGGTCATACCGGCCGCGCCTGATCACCCCGACTACTATACAGCCTAATCAGGGATAGCGATGAAATTACCGTTTCGCTCGGGTAAAGATAAACCTGCCAAGGTCAGATCCGCTAAATCAGAGCCCGCTCCATCTAAAAAAAGCTTCAGCTTGCGCAGTCAGATGATTCTGTTGGTGATTGCCGGCGCCCTACTCATTGTGCTGCCCCCGGTTATGGTTTATCTCCAGACGGTGCTGGAACTCAAGGCTGCTGAACAGAAACAGGCTGACCTGGCGGCGGCCTTGTTCGCCAGCAGCTACCGCCAATGGGTCGAACGCCAGGCCGCCACCGCCGAGCTGGTGGCCAAGGATCCCCAGTTGGCACGCCTGATGATGGAGGGTGATGCCCATACACGCGAACAAAAAGAGGCATCGTTGGCCTACCTGTTCCCAACTTCGGTACGGGTACGCCTACTGCTACCCGGTATCGAGGAAGTCGATCTCAAAGCCAGCCCGCCCATCAGTTATGCGGCGCTGGATATGCTCAAGCACGCCAAAACTCAGGACACGCCGCCGCCGGTGGAAGTACACATGTCAGGGACGCCGCAGCAGCATATCAATCTGGTACGCCGCATTCTGGATCCTTCGGGACGACGCATTGTCGGCGATTTGATGGTCAGTTACCCGGTGCAGCGGTTGCAGCAGTTGCTCAAGCAGAGCCAGGTGGGCGGCTATGTCGAGCTGCAGCAGATCGCCGGTGCAACACCGCTGGTCATCGGCAGTCTCGGTGACACCCGGCTTAAGCAGGGCACGGCAGACAGTTTGGTAACGGTTATCGGCAGTCGCTGGCGGGTCGCTTACTGGGCGCCGGACAGCGCCCAGGCCGGCAGCAGTCTGTTGATGACCTCGGCAGCCATGGCCACAAGCATTGCGGCACTGTTGCTGGGTGCGCTGATATGGCTGGTTTTTCGCAAGCTGAGCGTGGCGCTCAAGCAGGACCAGGCCACGCTGCTGACTATCGTCAAGGATATGCGTAATGGGCGTGGCAAGGGCGAGTACCCGCAGGCGCTGGCCGAAATGCACGATACCATTGAACTAATGGCGCGTACCGCTAGTGCAGGTGTCAGTCGGGCGGCCCCGGAGGCCGATGTGGCGCTGGCCGAGGCAGATGTGAGCAAATCCGGCAGCGACCAGGAAGTTGTGGACGAGGTTGAAAGCGACCTGTTGTTCGACGAGAGTGCGTTGGAAATCAGCAAAGTCGATGTCGAAGAAAACAAAGTCGATCCAACGATTTTCAGGGCTTACGATATCCGCGGAATTGTCGGCGAAACGCTGACCGCGGAAGTAGCTTTCGAGATCGGGAGAGCTATCGGCAGTGAGGCGTATTTCCGTGGTGAACAGACGGTGGTGGTCGGACGCGACGGACGCCTGTCCGGCCCGGATCTGAGCACTGCTCTGATCCGGGGCCTGCTGGCAACCGGCCGCGACGTCAAGGATGTCGGGCAGGTACCGACGCCGGTGTTGTATTTTGCCGCCCAATATCTCGGCAGCAATTCCGGTGTCATGGTTACCGGCAGCCACAATCCCGCCGACTACAACGGCTTCAAGATCGTGCTGGGCGGAGAGACGCTGGCGCAGGACGCAATAGAAAACTTGCGACAACGGATCGAGTCCGGCGACATGTTGACCGGCGAGGGTAGCCTGGAGGAGGTCGACGTACTGCCGGATTACATCGAACGAGTGAAATCCGACATTCAGATCGTTAGGCCGATGAAAGTGATCGTCGATTGCGGTAACGGTGTTGCCGGCGCTTGTGCACCGCAGCTGTTGCGAGCGCTGGGTTGTGAGGTGGTCGAGTTGTTTTGTGAAGTCGATGGCCACTTCCCCAACCACCATCCGGACCCCAGCAAAACAGAAAATCTGGCGGCCTTGATCCAGGCGGTACAGGATCAGCACGCGGAACTGGGCATCGCTTTTGACGGCGACGGTGACCGGGTCGGTATTGTCAGTTCACAAGGCGAAATCGTCTGGCCGGATCGCGTGCTCATGCTGTTAGCCATAGACGTTTTGTCACGTAATCCCGGTGCGCAGATTATTTACTATGTGAAGTGTTCGCGTCACGTGGCATCAGTGGTAACCGAGCACGGGGGTGAGGCACTGATGTGGGCTACCGGCCATTCATTGATCAAGGCCAAGATGAAAGAGACCGGGGCGCTGTTGGCCGGCGAGATGAGCGGCCATATTTTCTTCAAGGAACGCTGGTTTGGTTTTGACGACGCGCTGTATTCGGCTGCCCGCCTGCTGGAGATTTTGTCCAACGACACGCGCAGCTCGAGCGATCTGTTTGCCGAGCTGCCGGACAGTATGAGTACGCCCGAACTCACTGTCCCCATGGCCGAAGGCGAACCGCCGATGTTTATGGAAAAGCTGCTTAACGGTGCGCACTTCGACAATGCACGTGTGGCGACCATCGACGGTTTGCGGGTCGAATTTGAACGTGGCTGGGGCCTGGTGCGTGCCTCGAACACCACGCCTAGTCTGGTGTTGCGCTTTGAAGCCGACGATGAGTTGGCCTTGAGCAGTATTCAGGATGAATTCCGGCGTGTCATGTTGCAGGCCGATCCGAATCTGTCGTTGCCGTTCTAGGGCCTGTTAACACTCAGCGAATAGGCTCTGTTGCGCCTGAAAAAGCGCCAATCAAGGCGCGAGGAGAGGAGTTTGATCATTCCAAATGAACGAGAGCCTGCCCCGCGAGCGCAGCGAGTGCTGTGGGTAGGAGCAACGCACAGTGGCGCTTTTTCAGGCGCAACCCGAAGGGCTGGAGCTCTGTTTCCGCCCAGCAGAGCCTATTCGCTGAGTGTTAACAGGCCCTAATATGAGCCTGAGTTCACAGCAAGCCACCGATGTCGCCCGGGTTCTGGGCGAGGCGCTCCCCTATATCCGTCGATTCCGCGGCAAGACCGTGGTGGTCAAGTATGGCGGCAACGCTATGGTCGACGAGCAGCTGAAGAGCGGTTTCGCACGCGACATCGTATTAATGCGGCTGGTCGGGCTTAACCCGGTGGTGGTTCACGGCGGTGGTCCGCAGATCGGTCAAGTACTGGAGAAGATCGGTAAGCAAAGCGAGTTTGTACAAGGCATGCGGGTGACCGACAGCGAAACCATGGATGTAGTGGAGATGGTACTGGGCGGTCTGGTGAACAAAGATATCGTCAACCTGATTACCCGTCACGGCGGCCGCGCCGTGGGCCTGACCGGCAAAGACGGTGACTTGATACGCGCCAACAAATTGAAGATTGCCCGCACTACCCCGGAGCTCGAGGCACCGGAAATCATCGATCTCGGGCACGTCGGTGAAGTGGCGAGTATCGATTCGGCGGTAGTTGACATGCTGGTATCAGGCGGCTTTATTCCGGTTATTGCGCCGATTGGTGTCGGTGAAGACGGACGTTCCTATAATATTAATGCCGATCTGGTCGCCGGCCGTGTGGCCGAAGTATTGGGTGCTGAAAAACTGATATTGCTGACTAATACGACCGGCTTGCTGGATAAACAGGGTCAGTTGCTAACCGGCCTGTCAGCGGCTGAAGTCGATGTACTGATTGAGGATGGCACCATTCACGGCGGTATGCTGCCGAAGATTGGCTGTGCCCAGTCGGCGGTTAAATCCGGGGTACGTAGTGCGCACATAATCGACGGCCGTGTCGAACACGCGGTGCTGGTGGAGCTGTTTACCGATGAAGGTGTCGGTACGTTGATACGCGGTTAACTGCTATTAATCGGCTTTGGCGGCCCCGGCCGTTTTCAGCTCACGGAAGCGCTTGATGTCTGTTTCGAACTTCGCGCGTATTTTCTGCTGCTCGACTTTGCGGTTTTCGACATAATCCCGATTCTGGGTGATCTGATGGCGTGCCTCGGCGATCTCGACATTGAGCTTGTCTGGTACCGGTTTACCGGCGCGTTCCATGTTGGCGGCCCGCTGCTTCAGATCGGCAAGGCGCTGCTTGAGCTTTTGGGTACGGCCATTCGTTACGCGAATCACCGCTTCGATCGCATCGATCTTGCCGTTGCGGGTCATGATCATTTCATCTTCATTGGTGAAGGTGTCCAGCAGGATACGATCCTGGTAGGCCTTTTCGCGACGGATGCGATCTTCTTCAGCCTTGACTTTCTTCAGGCGCTCCTCTTCGGCACGCTGTTCGCGGGTCTTGGCGGCAGCCTTATGATTTACCACGACGCACTGATTATTCAGAGTTTCATTACTTTTCTTGGCATACTGCGGTGGGATACTGTCGCCATAACGAACCCGGCCGTTTTCGTCGACCCATTTGTACAATTTGCCGGCTTGCGCGTTGCCGCCATGCAGCCATAGCAGGGCGCATAGGATGACTGTAATAAAACGTTTGAGTGTCCGCATGTTCATGATCAATTCAGTTCGTATCCGGCGCAGCCGCTGATGGATCTGGCCAGTCAGCTGCTGCTGTTCGTGATTTCACTGGTGGCGAACCTGTTTTCGGCCTTTTCCGGCGGTGGAGCCGGCTTGATCCAATTGCCGGCGCTGATCTTTCTCGGCTTGCCCTTCGTGATCGCGCTGGCTACCCACAAAGTCGCCAGTGTTGCCTTAGGTATCGGCGCGACTGTGCGCCACTTGAGAGAGGGCAGTCTGGATAAAAACCTTGCAATATTTATACTTGCGACCGGGTTGCCGGGGGTGGTGATGGGCGCCAATGTGATTGTGGAAATTCCCGGCCGCAGTGCCGAGATCGCTCTTGGCGTGCTGACCGTCGGCCTGGGCCTGTATTCCTGGCTGAATCCGGGGCTGGGACAGCACCAAAAACATGCCCACCGTGATCGTGCGGGGCTGGCTATTGGCGGCGGGGGTCTGTTTGTCATCGGTGCGCTGAATGGTTCATTGACCTCTGGAACCGGTTTGTTCGTGACGCTGTGGCTGGTGCGCTGGTTCGGTTTCGACTACCGGCGCGCCGTGGCCTATACCCTGGTGCTGGTGGGCATCTTCTGGAACGGCGCCGGGGCACTGACGCTGGGGTTGTTGGCGGACATCCGCTGGAGCTGGTTGCCGGCCCTGCTGGCCGGTTCGCTGCTGGGCGGTTATGCCGGCGCGCACCTGGCGATCAAACAGGGTAACCGCTGGATAAAGCGGGCGTTTGAAGTGATCACGCTGAGCATCGGCCTTAAACTGATACTGGGCTAGCAGGTAGGATCAATTCGAGCCTGACCCCATATTTTCCATTTTTTGACCGTATTTTTCCCGGTAGGCGGCAATACCATCCAGCGCGGTAGCATAGGCCGCCTGATCCGATAGATAGGCCTGCAATTCTGCGAGTGTCTCAATACTGGTGACCTGCAAGCCCAGGTCCTGCTCGACTTCCTGGATGGCGGAACGCTCACCCTGACCGCGTTCCTGGCGATCCAGCGCAATCACTACGCCAGCCGCCTGGGCGCCGGCGGCGTCGATGATGGCCAGCGACTCATGGATGGCGGTCCCGGCGGTAATGACGTCGTCGATAATCAAAACGCGGCCTAGCAGTGCCGCGCCGACCAGGTTGCCACCCTCACCATGATCCTTGGCTTCCTTGCGGTTGAAGCAGTAAGGCATATCACATCCGTAGTGGTCGGCCAGGGCAATGCCGGTGGCCGCTGCCAGCGGTATGCCTTTGTAGGCGGGTCCGAACAGAACATCGAAATCGCAACCCCGGTCAATAATCGCTTGCGCATAGAAGCGGCCGAGTCGTGCCAGATGCCCACCGGTGTTGAACAGGCCGGCATTGAAAAAATAGGGGCTGATGCGGCCCGATTTAAGGGTGAATTCACCGAAACGCAAGACACCGGCGTCAATGGCAAATTCCAGAAATTCTTTTTTGTACGACTGCATTTCCGTCCACCGGGAATTAAAAAGCTCCGGTATGATACACGCGCAAGCGACCGAGGAGAATGAATGCGTATTATCAGTGCCAACGTCAACGGTATCCGCGCAGCGGCGCGTAAGGGGTTTTTCAGCTGGATGACCCGCCAGCGCGCCGACGTTGTTTGCCTCCAGGAAACCAAGGCCCAGATTCATCAACTGGAGAATAAGGTCTTCCGGCCGCGGTCCTACCATGCTTATTTTCACGATGCGGAAAAAAAGGGTTACAGCGGTGTGGCGATCTACTGCCGGCGCAAGCCGGACAAGGTGATTGAGGGTCTGGGTTGGCCGGATGTCGATGCCGAAGGGCGTTACCTGGAGGTGCAGTTCGGCGGCTTGAGCGTCATTTCACTGTATATGCACTCCGGCTCGTCCAGTGAACAGCGCCAGCAATGCAAGTTCGACATGATGGCGCGGTTTATGCCTTATTTGCGCAAGCTGCGGCGCCGGCGCCGCGAGTTTATTATCTGCGGTGACTGGAATATTGCGCACAAGCCCATCGACTTGAAAAACTGGCGAGGCAACCTGAAAAACTCCGGTTTCCTGCCGGAAGAACGCGCCTGGATGGACGAGCTGTTCGGCTCGGCCGGCTATATTGATACCTTTCGCGCCGTCGATCCGCGCCCCGATCAGTTCACCTGGTGGTCCAACCGCGGCCGGGCCTGGGAGAAGAACGTCGGCTGGCGGATTGACTACCAGGTGGCCACACCGGGTATCGGTAAACAGGTCCAGGCGGCGCGTATCTACAAGGACAAACGTTTCTCCGACCATGCACCGCTGATCATGGATTATGACTACGCGATGACTTGAAGCCGGTCTTTAGTGTTGATCGAATTCCTTTTGCTGTTCGGCATAAGTCATCATGCGCTTGGCCCACGGTAACAGTAGGTAGGCGGGAAAGGCGAGAAAGAAGGTCAGTAGGAAATAATCGGCATAACCTAATGCTTGGGCGCCAAAACCACCGGCCCAACCCGCCAATGAGCGGCTGAGCGCAAAAATAGACGATAAAATCGCATACTCGGTTGCTGAATGCTGTTTATTGACAATCGCCATCAGAAAAGCCAGAAAGGCCGCCGTTCCCAGTCCACCAGTAAAAGACTCGAGTGCACTTGCGGTATACATCAGCCAACGATGCGATTCGCTGAGCAGCGCGCCGGATGCGGCCAGTGGCAACGTGGATGCCGCGTAGGCATAGCCCAGATTGGACAGTGCCTGCCACAGCCCAAGAACCCAAAGTGCTTTGAATATCCCGGATCGGTCTGTGTACCAGCCACCGGCAATGCCACCGGCGATGGAAAGGGCCAGACCGATATTGACCGAGACCAGGCCAATTTCGCCGGCTGTAAACCCGACATCCACCCAGAAGGGTTTGATCATAAA
>Ga0114931_10010307_pt1 | contig 11137 bp, 8 predicted proteins | sample 2SBtaG_FD_89579 | JGI IMG/M metagenome (GOLD analysis project Ga0114931, IMG submission 89579) | Deep subsurface microbial communities from Kolumbo volcano to uncover new lineages of life (NeLLi) - 2SBTROV14_V59a metaG | ecosystem: Environmental > Aquatic > Marine > Volcanic | place: Kolumbo...
ACCCTCCAACTTTTGCCGCATCCAAATTGATGCATGTAAAAAACCTTCGGTGTTTCAATAACCTTTTTGTAATACAGCTTGAAAAATTCTTTTTGAAAACAGTTTATGCAGGTTTTAGGTTGAATGTAAAGTGATACTTATTTTCCGTATCTGCCAATCCGGGCAAAATGGTTAGGGAGAAGAGACTTCATGGAAAGGGGGCGGTATTATGACTGAGAAAAGTATTGGTCATGTGCATATACGGGACTATTTGAAGGGCATTGGAGTTCCTGAAATTCCCGCTCGAACAAGTCCTTTTGATACCGGGTATGATCCTGTCACTCTTGAAAACCACTTGGAACAAAGTGCTCATTTGATATCGGTATTGAAAATCTCAATGGCTTGTTGGCAGATTGCTAATGAAACGGCAACGAGACGAAAGGTCAGATCTGCTCGACGTTTCTCTCTTCCGGTATGCACTGGAGGAGGTCCGTTTGAAGTTGCAGCTTCTTTTGGAAAAATTCCTGAATATTTGGACCTATGTGCGGATATTGGATTTACGAGGATAGAAGCAGGAGAAGGGTTCACGGAAACCAACTTGACCCCTCGCGAAGTTATTAAACAAGCCGCAGATCGTGGTCTCGAAGTTCAGTTCGAAGTTGGCAAGAAGCACGGTGGCACATTCACCACAGACATGACAGGAGAACTTATCGACCAGGGGAAACGATGGCTAGAGGCCGGAGCAAAGCAGATTGTTGTGGAGGGAAGAGAAAGCGCGGAGAACATCGGTATTTTTGGTGACAAGGGAGAGTTTGATGCCAAAGCCGCGGACAGATTTGCTGAGGCATTCGGTCTGGAGATTGCCGTTTTCGAAGCACCCACGAAGGCAAGCCAATTTGATTTGCTGAACCACTTCGGACCTGAAGTACATCTCAGCAATGTGCGAATCGAAGAGTTGCTGCGGGTCGAGATCTATCGGAGAGGCCTTCATTCTGATGCGTTTCAGCGCAAGAACCTCCGGCCAAAAGGGCCTAATCAACGGAGGTAGTTCCATGAAGGGGACTGTTGTTATTGATTGCTTCCCTGATTCTGCTCACAGATACCGGGGCGATCATGCCATTGTCGTTGTTGATGTCATTCGTGCTACCACTACAGTGATAACAGCGATGAGTATGGGAATGCGCGTTTTCCCCGTTGAAACAAGTGATGAGGCATTTGTTCTGGCCTCCAGCTTGAAAGAACCGTTGTTGGTGGGGGAACTGGGAGGGAATGTTCCCTATGGATTTGATCTGACAAATAGTCCTGTGCAGGTCACCGCACTCGAATATTTTCATCGCCCCATAGTGTTTGTGTCTTCTTCAGGTAGTCAACTATTGCGAAACGCGGTAGGTTCAGAAGCTGTCTATGTGGTATGCTTTCGTAACTTATCCGCTGTTGCGAACTATATGTCCGGGAGGCATGAGCGTATCGCCATACTAGGCGCTGGGACGCGTGGACAATTTAGACGAGAGGACCAGATGGGTTGTGCCTGGCTTGCTCAGAAGCTGGTGGAAGACGGGTACAGACCTGAGAGCCAGCTCACAAAAGGCTACATCTCCCGGTGGAAAGACGCTAGTGCTGAAGATATTAGAGAGGGCAAAAGTGCGGAATATCTGAGACGTTCCGGGCAGGTGCACGATCTTGAGTTTATTATCCATCATGTGGACGATTTGGATGTCGTGCCTTCTCTTGTAAATGGCGAGATGAAAATGGTGGCGGGAACTGCTGTTCGTGCGCCCAAAGGGTCCCGCTCAAAAAGTTAAGGTTCTTCATGTTGAAAGAAAAAATGAAGATCAAAGATAACAAAACGCCCGTTGTCATTCTCGGGTGTAAAATTGGCGGCGTAGCCATAATGCGAAGCCTTGGAAACCTGGGGATTCCTGTCTATGGTGTGGATGACAACCCAAAGTCGGCTGCTCTTCGTTCACGATACCTAAAAAGAAGATTTATCAAGGCATTCGACGAAAAAAAGCCCGAGGAATACTTGCATTTTCTGATGCACATAGGAAGCCTTTTTGGGGAGAAGTCCATATTGATTCCGACGTCTGATGAATTGTTAGTATTTGTTGCAGAGCACGCAGATGATCTAAGACAATATTTTCTCTTTTCTGATAATAATCCCAGGTTAGTGAAAGACCTTATGAGCAAAAAGGCAATGTATAATATTGCGGTAAAACATGACATTCCGGCTCCTGCTACTTTCTTCCCGGAGAACCTTAAAGATGTCACTGCATTTTTGGATAAAATATCATTTCCTGTGATGCTTAAGGGAATAGAGGGAAATCGTTTGCAATTGAGAAGTGGGCTGAAAATGCTCATCGTTCACTCCAAGGAGGAGTTGGTTGAGCACTACCAAATCTTGGAAGATCCCAAGTCACCCAATCTAATGATCCAGGAATATATCCCGGGAGGTGATGACCAAGTCTACATCTTCAATGGGTATTTCAATGAAAACTCCGAATGTCTGGCCGCTTTCACCGGACACAAGATTCGCCAATTTCCAATTCATGTGGGTTGTGCATCATTGGGAGAATGCAGGTGGAACGAAGAGGTTGCCACCATGACCATGAACTTTATGAAGGAAATCGGCTATCGAGGGATCCTTGATATTGGCTACCGCTTAGATCCTAGGGACGGAAAGTACAAGGTGCTGGATATTAATCCCCGTGTTGGCCAGGCTTTCCGGCTATTTGTTGCAGAAAACGGAATGGATGTGGTCAGGTGCCTTTATATGGATCTCACTGGACAGGAAATAGCAAATCCAATAATTCCTAAGGAGGGCCGGCGTTGGGCCATTGAAGATTTCGATATTATTTCTTCATTCCATTACCACGAAGAAGGGACTTTGGGGATTTGTGACTGGATGACGTCATTCAAAAGGCTCGAAGAAGCAGCATGGTTCAGTTGGAGAGATCCAGCTCCAGCTATGGTGATAGCAAAAGGGTTCTTAAAAAAATCATTTCTTTGGCTGATAAAGAAAAGTCATATGTTTCATAGCTGACCAAATGAGTTTACGTTCCTTTCAGCAATAAATGCCCCCGAAAATGCTTTTGGTTTATTAGCTTACCTTGCATCCAGCAGAAGTGATATTGATATGATCTTTATTAAGATCAAAAGGATCCTGGCACGGTTGCATAAGATGTGGATGGATTGGAAAGGGTCATCCAATCAGATTTACTTCGAGCAACGCCTTGATGAATATAGAGCAATTTGGCAGGCAGTTGCCAAAGAGATTGGGGCGAGATTTACTGTGCTGTCAGATGATCTTTGGGAGCTCGATCTGGATGGTCGAAAAACCATGATCCATAACTACCAACTGGAATTCGATAACCCAGTGGTATTGCACTTGGCTGGTAATAAGCCGCTTGTACATCGACTTTTAAGAGAGAAAGATATCCCGGTGCCTGAGTATATCGTTTTTCATTTATCAGAATTGCCTAAGGCGTATGAATTTCTCGAACATCATCGCAGTGGTTGTGTAATAAAGCCGGCAAATGGATATGGAGGCAAAGGGGTTACAACTCATGTTCTGACGAGACGCGAGGTCCGCAAAGCCTCTATCCTGGCATCATTGTATAGCCATGATTTACTTATGGAGCCTCTAATTCCTGGTGAATCCTATCGGATTCTAGTAATTGGCGGCAAGATGGTTCAAGCGGTTTGCCGACGGGGAACGCGGCTCAAGGGCGATGGGATTTCAAAGGTATCTGAATTAATAGAAGCTGAGAATATGGAACTGAGAAACCAGGGAAGACAGATATTGGATGTTGACCGTGACTGTTTGTTCACTTTGGAATATCAAAACCTCACCTTAGATTCTATCCCTTCAAAGGATCAGGAATTGTTGATCAAAAGTGTTGATGATTTGACAAGAAAGCAGGTTGAAGTCCGCACTGTTTACAATGAAACAGTAACTGACTTGGTTTGTGATTCTTTAAAACACGACGCCGAGCTAGCAGCATCAGTTATTAATTCAGACTTTGTAGGTGTTGATGTCATTACAACTAACCCCTCAATACCTCTCAAGGAGAGCGGAGGAGTTGTGAATGAGGTAAATACAACTCCAGCATTGCATCATCATTATGATGTCAATAGGGAAAAATATCCTCAACCGGCAATTCAAGCAATTTCCATTCTTCTAAAAAAACAATCCTTTATTAGGGAACTTTAATATAAATGATCAATGAGAAAGAGGTATATCGCCTGGCTGCTATGGGAGATGTTATGCTGGCTCGGGAGGTTGGCAAGCACATTAAAGATAAACCGGAGGATTTCTTGTTTAGTGACATCAAGTTAGTTTTAAAGAATTATGACTTGATTTTTCTAAATCTTGAGAATCCTGTCAGTACAAAAGGTATCCCTCATCATATCCAGGATCCTCATGTCACTTTTTGTTGCCTCCCTGAAAACCTTCAGGTCCTGAAAAATCTTGGTGCATCCATAGTGTCACTTGGTAATAACCATATGCTTGATTATGGTGAAACAGCCCTTTGTGAAACGCTGGAACATTTGAACACTTTAGGGATAAAGCATGTGGGTGCCGGACGCAACTATAAAGAGGCAAACCATCCTTTGATAGAGGAGTATAATAAAAAGAAAGTGGCATTTTTGTCCTATGTCTTCATCTATTCTGCAAGCACAAGGAGGGCGAAAGGAAACAGGCCTGGGGTTTCCGATTACAGAATCAACAAGATATTGCCCATCATTCGCGACTTGAGCATATCTGGTTATCAAGTAATTGTTTCAATCCACTGGGGGATTGAATATTCTCTTTACCCTCTTCCTTATCAAATGAAGCAGGCACGCTTAATGATTGATAATGGAGCCTCACTAATCCTGGGTCATGGGCCGCATTATCCTCAGGGAATCGAGCATTATAAACAAGGGCAAATAGTTTACAGCCTGGGAAATTTCATCTTTGATGAACCCTACAGACTCGCAAACCGGAGTTTTATTTACGGAGTTGGAGTAAGTGAGACAAGTCAACTCAGAGATGCAAGGATATTTCCGGTCCATATCAAGAACCATGTGCCTAATCTGATGCAAGGCAGAGAAAAAAGGAGATTTGAAAACCTTGTTAATACTTTGGGTGACATCTATCCACGCAAGAAAAAAGTATTCTGGAAAAAAATCAACAACATTTATTTCAGTGATATTGTGAGTCGAGTGTCCCGAATGAGATCGCTGAAATTTCTATTCTTGCCTCCTACCTCCTTCTATTTCGGTATAGGAATTAGGAATTTTGTGAAGAAACTAAACTCAAACAATTTTGCATCTATTTACGAGTCATTCCGAAACATTATAATATCATACATCGAAAGCACAATTAGATCCATTCTCCCTTTTAACCTGCGAAAAAAAATTGCAATATGGGTAAACCGACAGGCTTGGCTTTCTGCTCGCAGTTATTGGTCTATTGGCCTTATCCGTGATTTTCAGAAGATTGATCCTCAGGCATTCCACAAGTTTCTTTGGTCTCATCATTTTTTGGGTTACGCAGAATGGTATGATTCAGAAAAACTGTTCGGCTCCAATAAGATGAACGGCTCGGAACTTACGTCACGAGAATTTTTCAAAGATCTTTTCTCAGTTATCAATAAAATCGGGTTCAATCCCGTTAGAGACATCCGATCAGTCCTTGAAGTAGGCTGTTCCCTCGGGCATATTCTTCATTTTGTGGAAAAGAATGTATTCCCAAATTCGAATCAACTTATTGGCGTTGATATTGACGGGAGGGCTATTGAAAAGGGAGCGCATTTTCTTTCGACTGTTGGGTCTAGGGTTCGCCTAATAAATGGTGATATGGAAGAACTTGACCGAATAATTGATCAAGGCGCCTTTGATTTTGTATATGCTGCAGGTGTTCTCAGCTACCTGGATGAACCGGCGGCAAGCAATGTGGTTTTTGCGATGTTGAAGCATACAAACAAGGTCCTGGCCCTGGTAGGCCTGTGCTCGAAATCTCTCGACAATAGAGAGCTAAACCACTCTGTAATGTCCAATGATCACAACAATCAATGGATCCATAATTTTGATACTATGATTGAAAATGCTGGTGGCAATGTTATCGGGCGTCGCTGGGAAGGAAATAGGGAAGCGAAATCCCAAGCGCTATACTTTGTATTTGCTACGAGATAAATGTAGTTTCATTTGAATTGGCTACATTTAGATAATCATGAACCAAAGGATAAGAAATTTTATAAAGGCTTTACCCGGCACAAACCGTCTAATTCATAGCAAACTCTGGAAGTCTTTGAGATACCGAATAATCCTTAGTGCCAGTGAGCGTGAGACGTCAACTTTTACGGGGTTTCTCAGGTTGCCCACTCAATTCGATGCGTTGTCCGGACCTGTTATCCACTTCCTTTTTTCTAACAGACAAAGTTTTTTAATAAAAATAATTGTATTGGGATGTTCGAATGGAGCCGAGGCATATACAGTAGCATCTGTCATCAAAAATCGATGCACGGGCGTGAGTTTTCGAGTCCACGCTATTGACATCAATGAAGAGATTCTAAATAAGGCAAAAAGCGCAAGTTACAGTTCTGAAGAAGTCCTAAATAATAAGATTATCACGGATAATTTTATCAATACTACGTTTCATAAAGAAAATGATCGCTATACAATAAGAGAGAATATTTCACAGCATGTTGATTTTGGTGTGGCTGACATTACAGGCGAAGATTTAATTTCTGTCTGTGGCACTGCAGATGTTCTATTCGTCCAAAATGTTATCTTTCATATGAAACCTGTGGTCCAGGAAAGAACGTTTAGAAACATCTGCAAGTTATTAAATCCAAGAGCAGCACTTTTTGTCGACGGCATGGATCTGAGTATTCGTACTAGACTGACGAGAAAAATGAAGCTGGTCCCACTTGAATATGAAATTGAAAAAATTCACAACGAAGCGAGGCGTGCAAGGGCTGTCGGGTGGCCCTATAGCTATTGGGGGCTTGAGCCACTTTCAAAGTCAAGAAAAGAGTGGCAAAGAAGATACGCTACGATATTTTTGAAGAAAGAGACGTCTATTTAAGAGAATACATGCAAAAAAAAATACTATTCATTTCCTACTATTTCCCACCAAATACTGCTGTAGGCGGATTAAGAATCGGCGACTTTGCAAGAAATTTTCATCTCCTTGGATGGAAAACTTATGCGCTGACCATAAAAGACAAATATCTAACTCAAATGGATCTAGAGAGGCTCAAAGATCTCGAGTCAACAAAGATCTACAAAACATCCATGTTCCCCACAATTTTGAACATAATTCTTAGACTGGTATTTTTCTTGAAAAGACCTTTCAACAAAAAGGTCAAGATCCCTTACGGATCAAGCAGACCCTTTATCCTTCCTGACCTTGCTCCCGTCAATAGTGAAAAATGTTTCCAGAAGCTTAAACGTTATTTTGCCTCCATCTTTATATTCCTACCGGATCCAGAAAAGAGATGGATTTTGCCTGCATTCTTGAAAGCAATATGGGCAATTAAACGAGAAAAAATAAGTTTCATTCTAACCTCTTCTCCTCCTCATTCAGTCCATATAACCGGGCTTTTGCTAAGCATCTTCACTCGAACTAGATGGGTCGCCGATCTCCGCGATCCTTGGTTTACCTGTAGAAACAAAATGCCGCATACTGCTAGCTTGCTGTCAAAAAAAATTGAAGCTTGGTTAGAAAAAAAGGTGTTTCAAAGAGCGAACTTGGTTCTTGCAACTAATGAAAAGCTTTGTCATGAGTTCTCGAAATCGTACAAAGAGCAGCCTCAAGAAAAATTTCTGTGCATTCCAAACGGGTATGATGCTGATGCATTTTTGAATATTGAAAACCTAGAGAAATATGACCAATTTACAATAAGTTATGCAGGAACGCTGTATTATGGCAGGTCTCCTGAGCCTCTTTTCGATGCAACAAAAAAGCTTATCATAAAAGGAAAGCTTAGAATCGAGGATATAAGGATAAAACTTATTGGAGATTGCGGGCATGTAGATGGCATCCCGACATCCCAAATGATCAGTGCCTATGACCTCGATTCCGTTGTTGAAGTAATTGATCCTGTTCCGTATTTTAAATGTTTGGAAATTATTAAGCGGAGCCATTTGGCTTTGCTATTAGCGCCGGATCAGCCTTTTCAAGTTCCTGCCAAGGTTTTTGACTATTTTGGATCAGGAACAAAGATACTGGCCATAGCAGGAGAAGGCGCTACATCTGATTTGGTCCGCTCAACAGGAGCCGGGGCAAGTTTTTATCCTTCAGACATAGAAGGAATTGAGCAATTTATTTTTCAATCAGTGCGAACCAATGCTGAATCTAAAAAACCGGAAAACAATCCTGACATCCTGCATCAGTTTGACAGGAAGGTTATTATTAGTGATTTTGCTGAACACCTAAGAAGTGTTTTATAGAACTTTTTCCGACGACGGGTTTTTATCGGTGAGATAAGTGTGACGGTCCCAAAACCGTCATGCCGGACCCCGGAGCAGGTCCGTGGCAGGCTTTGATCCGGCATCCAGAACATATTCAAATCACTGGATTCCCGCTTTCGCGGGAATGACAAAAATTGGTGCTTTTTGACTTCCAAGGAAGTCATTTTGCTAAAACAGGAGTAACATGCTGATATTATGTTGTATTACATTAATTAAAAACAGCCGCGTAAAATCAGTGGACTTCCTTTCTCATAGGACGCCGCTTGCGGCATAAACCAGCTTTTTATGAATGCATCAAATGTGGGTTCAAGATTTTATGACTATTCCCAGCGAAATAAAACAGAAAAAGACTTCGATCATTTCTTTCAGAATATCTGAAGAAATGGTAACAAAATTTGCTGCTCTCACCGGGGACCAAAGTCTATTGCATTCAAGAAAAGAATTTGCTCGAAGATCAGTGTACCGTCAGCAAATAGTTCATGGGATGTTGCCCATGGCGTTTACCGCTCTACTCGATTTTTTCCAGATAGATGGTTTTGTCTGTTCGCTGGTTGAATTGGTTGGACAATTTTTCAACCCTGTTTTCATTGGAGATGAATTGATATTAACCGGTGAAATAGTGGACATTAATGAAGAAGATTCTCTCGTTAAGTGTAATTATTCTATTGAAAAGCCGCAAACAGGTACTGTCATGTCTAAAGGAGCTGTAACTGTAACATTTTCAAATACTAACAAGCGTGAGAAAACCTCCGGCAGCACCCAAACCCCGTCTCATTTTGCTTCTATGATAACCGAACCGATCCATTTGCAAAATTTCAAGCTGGAAGAAATTTCAAAGAATGACACAGATAGTTTTCCGTTCATGGTTACAGAAAGTGCAATTGATTCTTTGCTTGAGATTTTATCCGAAGGGATAGGCAAAAAGGACACATTTGATCTTTATCCTATCAAGGAGAGGTTCTCTTTTCCTGAGTTATTATCAACGATGCTGTTTTCCACATCGGTTGGCATGTGCATCCCTGGAAAATACGCGACCTTCCTTAAATTCGAAATGGAAGTTCGTAAAGCGATTGATATGAACACCTCCTGCTTTCTCATTGGAGAGGTCGTTCATAAATCCGAGTCAACTCGCATTATTAAGAAAGGCATTTCCGTTCATAAATCCGGTAATAAAAACGACATCTATCTGGCTGGAAAAGTCGCTGTTTTAGTTAATCCTCATCCGGTGAAGATGCCGACTATCCGGCAATTAAAAGAATCTGCTTTTGATATGGGTATCAAGAAAAAGGTTGTCCTCATTACCGGTGCAAGCCGCGGTCTTGGGGAAACAACCGCGAAACTATTCGCTCTTCACGGCGCAAAGGTGATCGTCAATTACTTCCGGGGAAAGGATGATGCTGAAAGGATCGTTAAAGAAGTCATTGCTGAAGGCGGAGAAGCCATATGTCTTCCGGCTGATGTGTCAGATCCTGTGCAGGTACAGAAGATGGTCCTTGAAGCAATTGAACACTATGGTGCAATCAATGTTCTCGTAAATAACGCAGTTAGGGATTTTAGGCCAGTCGGTTTTTCGAGTCTGACCTGGGAGGATATTCAAAAGGAAATAGATGTCATAATCAAGGGTGCCTTTCATTGTTGTCAGGCGGTTATTCCATTGATGCTGAAACAGAGTGGAGGGAAGATTATCAATATGGGTACCCTGGCAACGGAGAATCCTCCCCCTAATCAAGTGAAGTATGTTATCTCAAAGTCCGGACTTGTTGGATTAACTCGTAGTCTGGCAAGAGAATTTGCATCAAAGAATATTCAGGTCAATATGGTCGTACCGAATTTTTTGAATACTGATCTAACATCACATATTCCCGGAGTGTACAAGGATAAGATCGCTATGAATATACCAATGCAGCGAATTGCCTCACCCGTAGATGTTGCAAAAGCTATTATCTTCTTGGCTTCATCCTATTCGTCTTATACGACGGGGCAGAAGATAATGGTTACAGGCGGAGATGTCCCTTTTCTGTAATCGAAAGATTTAGCGAGGCACATAATTGTAGATCATCTGCCTTACACACTATCAAGCGCTAGACGCAAAATATGTTGGAGGTCGTGAGGATGTTACGTCAAAAGGTGTCGCAGGTTCTTGGCGAGAAGAAGAAGCTGGCAATCAAAACAAAGTACAACAAAACGAAAAAACTGGTCGTCGATTCTTTGTTAAGTTACGATGGGAACAAACTTAAGACAAAATTAAGGAAAATGGGAGTGAGTGAATCAGATTCCTTGATGGTACATGCCAATTTCAAACCGGATAGTGGATTTAAAGGGACCCCTGTAGATGTCGTCAATGCATTAATAGATCTAGTTGGGAAAAAAGGGAACCTCCTCATGGTTTCCATACCGTACCGTGGAAGGGCTTACGACTATCTAATGAAGAAAAAGCCTTTTCGTTTAAAAAAGACAATGTCCATGATGGGCCTTATCACAGAAGTTTTCAGGAGGAAACAAGGGGTGCTGCGGAGCTTCCATCCAACCCATCCCGTGTTGGTATATGGAAAAGACAGTGTACGGCTTGTTATTGACCATGAAAAGTGTTTATTTCCCTGTGGGGTGGGTTCTCCATTTGACAAATTCAGACAGATGAATGGAAAAATTTTATTTTTTGATGTTAGCTTTAGGGCCATAACCTTTTTCCATTATGTAG
>Ga0114931_10010308_pt1 | contig 11136 bp, 10 predicted proteins | sample 2SBtaG_FD_89579 | JGI IMG/M metagenome (GOLD analysis project Ga0114931, IMG submission 89579) | Deep subsurface microbial communities from Kolumbo volcano to uncover new lineages of life (NeLLi) - 2SBTROV14_V59a metaG | ecosystem: Environmental > Aquatic > Marine > Volcanic | place: Kolumbo...
CGCGGCAATGCCGGGAGCTTTTCGACAGCTCCTGGCTCATGAACACCATATGACGGTTACCGTCGAAGAGTTCCACGGAAGTTCGGTCGACGTCCGCGTGCTTGAAAAACTAGTCACCAAGGAACACTACGCACGAAGCATTTTGCTGACCTCTCGCAATCAGGGAACCGTCGTGCAGTACGGCATCATGCGCGTCCATCTTTCGGATCTTCCCGCCGAAGTTTGCGATGAAATTGTTCGTGAGCAAACGCCTTTGGGCCGCATCTTGATCGAACATGACGTGATGCGGAAAATTCACCTGCACCGTTTGTGGCGCATCGCCATGGGCGAAGCATTGCGGCACCACTTTCGCGTCGACAGTCCTCAGATAACTTTCGGTCGCACGGCCACCATCGAGTGCAACGGCGAACCAGCCATCGAACTCTTGGAGATCGTCGCCCCACTTCCCATCATATAGGCTTCCCACGGCATGCGGATTGTTTATCTCGGAGCAGGTGCCGGAGGGATGTATTGCGGCAATTGTCTTCACGACAACACGCTGGTCGCGGCAATGGTGGCCGCGGGCGAAGATGCCTTGTTGGTTCCGACTTACACCCCGATTCGAACCGACGAAGTGTCGGTCAGCCAACGTCGTATCTTCTTTGGCGGGATCAACGTCTTTCTGCAACAAAAAATCCCGCTATTTCGGTTCACACCCGAGTTTTTCGACCGCCTGTGGGACTCGCCAAAACTGATCGATTGGTTGGCCCGCCGCGCCTCGACAACCGATGCCCACTCGCTCGGCGAACTCACGCTTTCGATGCTTCGCGGAGAACACGGGCATCAGCGCAAAGAACTAAGCAAGCTCATTCGCTGGCTGGCCGACGATGTGCGGCCCGATCTTGTTCATTTGTCGAACGCGCTGCTAATGGGCATGGCGCATCAGATACGAGACGCACTGAACATTCCAGTGGTCGTGGGACTTTCCGGGGAAGACATCTTTTTAGAGAAGTTGCCCGAGCCGTATCAAACACAATCGCGGGATGAAATGAGGCGGCGTGCCGGCGACGTGGCTGCCTACGTGGCCATGAATCAATATTACGCGGACTACATGCGCGACTACCTGCGACTCGACCCCGCGGTGGTCCACGTTGTTCCGGCGGGGCTCGATCTCACGGGGCATGCCACGGGCCCGAGAACGGTCCACGATCAGCGTCGCGCCATCGGCTTTCTGGCTCGCATCTGTCACGACAAGGGCCTGCATCAACTCATCGACGCCTTTACGATTCTCGCCCGCGACCCCACGCTCTCAGACGTGCAACTCCGCGTGGCTGGCTATTTGGGACCGTCGGATCAGACGTACTTCGACGAACAGCAACAACGCATTGACAAGCTCGGGCTGAGCGATCGTTTCGAGTATGTCGGCGAACTGGATCGCAAGGAAAAGATCGATTTCCTGCAATCGCTCGATATCATGTGCCTGCCAACGGTCTATCGCGAGAGCAAGGGGCTGTCCGTCGTCGAGGCTCTGGCAAACGCCGTGCCCGTGGTGCTGCCGCGGCATGGAGCTTTTCCCGAGTTAATCGAAGACACCCGGGGTGGGTTGTTGTGTGATCCCAACGATGCAAGTAGCTTGGCACGGTCGCTGAAGGAGTTGCTCACCGATCGACCACGGGCGGAACAATTGGGTCAAGCCGGCCAAGCGGCGGTTCAAGCACGCCATGGTTCGGCTATCATGGCCGAGCGAACGATTGCATTGTATCGTGAACTTCTTGCTGGAACGCAAAACACAAAACCTTCGTAACCGAGATCTCCCTGATGCAAGAACTCTTTCGAACCAGGCGTCGCGTCGAATGGATTGATACCGATGCGGCTGGTATCGCGCACTTCACCGCCTTCTTGAAGTATATGGAACAGGCGGAACACGCGTTTCTGCGAGATCGTGGGCTGAGCGTGCTGATGAGAGACGACGAGGGCCCTTTGTCGTGGCCGCGAGTTTCGGTCCGCTGCGACTATCACCAAGCCGTGGCGTTTGAAGACGAACTCGATATCGAGGTTTCCATCGACCGGCTTGGCACGAAGAGCATCACATACGGCTTCAACTTCTTTCATGACGACGATGATATCGCGGTCGGATCGATTACGGCCGTTTGCTGCCGAATCGCATCTGGCGACGGACAACGGGCCGTTCCGCAATCGATCGAGTTGCCAGCTTGGTTCGTCGAAAAACTCCCCGACGGTCTGGCGTCGTAGATTTCGCCGAAACGTGAGAATTTGAGATTCCGTACGCATTCACCAATGGCGCCCCTCCAGATGATCCCCTACTTGGAACAACTCACCGCACGGCTGGTGACCGGGATGATGGCCGTCGATGACTCGATTCGTAATCGCCATGCCGCGTATTTGCTGGCTGCCCAATGCTCCGATGGCGGGTTCGCAGGACGTGAAGGAGGTAGCGACCCTTACTACACCACCTTCGCCTTAAGGGCATTGGCGATCCTTGGGGAATTGCAGGGCGAGACGGCATCTCGAGCGGGTGAATTCTTCAAAGGGCAACTTACCGCGCGCACCTCGGTTATCGATCTTCTCTCTTTGATTTACGGAGGAGCGATTCTGCAACGCTTCGCCGGAATCGATCCCATGGCCAACACCGTGGGCAACTGGCGCGAGGCAGTAGCCGCGGAACTGGAAAAGTTTCGACGCGGCGACGGAGGATATGCCAAGACGGATGAAGGCGCCTCGAGCAGCTTGTATCACTCGATGCTGGTCGTGATTTGCCAGCAGTTGATCGATGTGCCGTTGGTCGACTCCGAAGCATTGAAGCGGTTTGTGTTGTCGCGCCAGCGAGACGATGGCGGATTCGTGGAGATGGCCCCCATGAAACGCAGCGGAACGAACCCCACGGCGGCGGCCGTCGCGCTGCTGGGAATTCTCGATGCCGATCACAATTCGACCCGCGAGAAGGCCGCCGGGTTCTTGAATTCAATGCAGACACCCGAAGGCGGATTCCGCGCCAACTCGCGGATCGCGGTGGCCGACCTGCTAAGCACTTTCACCGGGCTGCTAACGCTGACCGATCTGGGGGCCACCGAAACGATCGATTTTCCGGCCGCTCGGGGCTACGCCGAATCGCTAGCCTGCGAGGGTGGCGGTTTCCACGGCGGAATATGGGATGACGGAAACGATGTGGAATATACCTTCTACGGGTTGGGAATCTCGGCGATCACGGCGAATCACCCAGAGTAGTTTCAAATGCAACCGACTTGTCCGTCAGTTCAACGAAGGAGAGACGTCCCCAAACGGTTCATCGCCTGTTTTTCATAGTCATTTTGTACCTTGCATCTCTCGATCATCATTTCCCTAAGCTCCCGCTCCCCCTTTCGCCACGGACCGCGGGGGACTTGCTTTTCGGCTGCATTCACGCGATGGTTTGCAAAGAGAGGCCCGATGCGTTTGATGCCGAATGCCAATCCACGTTAACCGCAAGACCGTTTTCTTTCACCCAATACACGCGCCATGGCCGGATTGATTGTCGAAAAACTCACCAAGCAATTCGAGACACGCGCCGAACCGCTGGTGGTGCTCCGAGACTGTTCGCTACAGATGGACAAGGGCCAAAACCTGGCGGTGCTAGGGCCTAGCGGGTCGGGCAAGAGCACGCTGTTGCAAATCATCGGGACGCTCGACCGTCCCACGTCGGGGCACGTTACGCTGAACGACCAAGACCCCTTCACGCTCGACGAACCAGCGTTGGCCTCGTTTCGCAACCAAGAAATCGGCTTCGTGTTTCAAGATCATCACCTGCTGCCCCAATGCTCGGCGCTGGAAAACGTGCTGTTGCCCACCCTCGCGGGCCATGGCACGAAAGCAGAAGACATTCAGTGGGCCAAGTCGCTCCTGCATCGGGTTGGGCTGGCCGAACGTCTCAATCATTTACCGGCGGAACTTTCCGGCGGGGAACGTCAACGGGTCGCCGTGGCGAGGGCGGTCGTTCGCCGTCCCACGCTGTTGTTGGCCGACGAACCGACGGGAAATCTCGATCGCGAGACGGCACGGGGCGTCGGTCGTCTGCTTCTGGAACTCCAAGAGCAAGAATCAATGATGCTGATTGTCGTTACCCACAGTTTGGAACTCGCCGGGACTCTGGATCGGCGCATGAGGCTCGACGACGGTCAACTTCACGACATGGACTCGTAACCCGTTACTGGCCAGCTACCGACGAACCCGAATCGACTCAACTCCATGTCCTCCTTCCGCTTGATCCTCCGAAGTCTCACGTATCACTGGCGAATTCAATTCGCGGTGGCCTTTGGTGTCGTCGCTGGCACCGCGGTGCTCACCGGCGCGTTGTTGGTCGGCGATTCGGTCCGCGGTAGTCTGCGGCGGCTAACCCTCCAGCGGTTGGGCAAGATTGACGAAGCGCTGGTCGTCAATCGGTTCTTTCGCTCGCGGCTGGCTGAAGAACTTGCCGCGAAACCAGTGTTGGACGAACACTTTGAAGCCGCACTTCCGGTCATCGTGCTACGCGGCACCGTCTCACACACCGAAACGGCCGCACGAGCCAATGCCGTGACCGTGCTTGGGGCCGATGATCGACTCTCTCTGGCCGGGTCGGGGGGGCCAACATCGGTGCCCGGGGCAGGGCAAATCGTGATCAATGAGCCGCTGGCCACCGAATTGAGGGCAACCGTTGGTGACGAGGTGATCCTCCGCATCGGCCAAACACAAGAAGTGCCCGCGGATAGCCCCTGGGGCCGCAAGTCGGAAACGGTCCGCAACGTGCGCCTTACGGTTAGTGAAGTGATTGCAGCCAATGGGCTAGGCCGCTTCAGTCTGCGTCCCAATCAGCAATTACCGCTGAACGCCTACGTCGCAACGACCACGCTTCAACGGGCCTTGGATCAAGGCGACCGAGTGAACGCCCTGTTGGTCGTGGGCAAGGATTCCCGGCATCCGGCGAGCCTTGAAGCAGAGAAACAGCTTCAATCGCTGCTGAACCCCACGCTGGAAGACTATGGCTTGGAGCTGCGGCGAACCGATCGAGGGTACTATCAACTCACCAGCAACCGCATGTTGCTCTCCGATGTGGTTCAGCGTGAGGCACTGCGGGCGTTTGGGAAACAAGGGGCCACGCCGGCGTTCACCTACCTGGCCAACACGATTGCGGCAGGCGAACGCGAAATTCCGTACTCCACGATTACGGCAATGGATTTCGTGACGGAACCTCCGTTGGGCCCACTACTCAGCCCCGACGGGCAAGCGGTGGCGACGCCCAAGGAAGACGAGATTGTGCTGAACTCCTGGGCCGCGCAACGGCTGAACGTCTCGATCGGCGACTCCATTCGCATCGATTATTTTGAGCCAGAGAGTACCCATGGTCATTTGGCGGAGAAATCCCTCGAACTAACCCTTTCAGCCATCGTCGCATTGAAAGGCGCCGCCGCCGACCCGGCACTGACGCCGGAGGTGAAAGGAGTAACCGATCAAGAGTCGATCGCCGATTGGGATCCCCCGTTCCCGTTTCAACGATCGCGAATTTCTCAAGACGACGAGGCCTACTGGGATACGTTTCGCGGAACTCCAAAGGCTTTCGTATCGCTGGTCACCGGGAGGCATCTGTGGGGTAGCCGCTTCGGAAACGCGACATCGATTCAGATTCCACCGCCCCCAGGGGCAGCGAACCAAACACCAAAGGAAGTGCTTGTTCGGCTTCGTGGTGAGTTGCACATCGATCCACGGTCCTTGGGTTTTTCGCTGCTGCCCCTCAAACGCCAGGGGCTCGCGGCTTCCTCGGGCACCACACCGTTTGATGTCCTGTTCCTCAGTTTCAGCTTCTTCATAATTGCCGCCGCGGTGATGTTGGTGGCGTTGCTCTTCCGCCTGGGAATGGAACAAAGGGCACGCGAAGTCGGGATCGCCATCGCCGTGGGTTTAACACCCGCCCAGGTCGGCAGGCTGATGCTCGCCGAAGGCATCCTCGTTTCTCTGCTGGCGGGTGTAGGTGGCATCTTCGTGGGAATCGCCTACGCGTGGCTGATGATCGCCGGGCTTCGCACGTGGTGGGTGGAGGCAGTTAGTACGCCCTTCCTGCAACTGTACATGACACCGCTGAGTTTGTTGATTGGCTACTTCAGCGGTGTCTTGGTTTCGGTCTTGGCGATCGCCTGGACCATGCGGCGGTTGCGCAAGGTGTCCACGGCACGCTTGCTAGCCGGAGCAGGGAGCGAAACAAACGACCTGCGACTTGGCGGCGGAACTTGGGCACGTCGCATCGCGATTGCCGCAATGGTTGCCGCCGTGGGTGTCGGGCTTCTTGCCGGAATGTTGGGCGGGGAGGCACAAATCGGGGCCTTCTTCGGTTCCGGCGCGCTTGCCCTGGTGGCCGCGCTGGCGTGGGTTCGCACACGGTTCGCCTCCCGGCAAACCGCCTCGTTGGTCACTACCGGCAGCACCGCAATCCCGCGACTGGCTGTTCGCAACGTGGCCCGTAACCCGGCTCGTAGTACGTTGACCATCGCGTTGGTCGCCTCGACGAGCTTTCTGATCGTGTCCATCAGCGCGTTTCACATCGATCCAACCGAACAGCAACCCACGTTGGACAGCGGCAACGGCGGTTTTGCGCTGGTCGCCGAGAGCGACCAACCGATCTACCAAGATCTTGGCAGCGAAGACGGACGGTTCGAGCTTGGGATCCCCGACAAATCTGTTTTCCAAAATACCGAAATCTTCTCGTTTCGCGTTCTTCCGGGAGACGATGCTAGTTGTCTGAATCTCTATCAGCCGCGCCAGCCCCGGGTGTTGGGCGTGCCATCGACGATGATCTCTCGGGGAGGATTCGCGTTCTCCGCGACTGCCGCCGAAAGCGCGGCCGAAAAAGAAAACCCCTGGCATCTGCTAGATCGTGAGTTGCCAGCCGATGATGATGGCCAGCCAGTGGTACCGGTGATGATCGACTTGAATACGGCGATGTATAGTCTGCACTTGTGGAACGGCGTCGGCGAAACGTATGACATCGACGATGGTCACGGCGGGACGATTCGGCTGCAAGTGGTTGGCCTGTTCAGTAACAGTCTGTTCCAGGGCGACTTGCTCGTCAGCGAAACCATGTTTCGGCAACGGTTTCCCGATGTGAACGGTCATCGCTTTTTTCTCATTGCGTGCGAGCCCGCGCGAACCGACGAACTGGGGCAAGTCCTTGAAGGGGCCTTGGGGGATTTCGGTTTCGACTCCCAACGTACCGGCTCGCGCCTGGCCGGTTTCTTGGCCGTACAGAACACATATCTCTCAACGTTCCAAAGTCTGGGAGGATTGGGGCTGTTGTTGGGTACCTTTGGTCTGGCAGCCGTGCAACTTCGCAATGTCTTCGAGCGGCGCGGTGAACTGGCCTTGCTCCGAGCGGCCGGATTTCGGCGACGGCGTTTGGCATTTGTCGTGGTATTGGAGAATGCCGTGTTGCTTGCCGGGGGATTGGCCATCGGCTGTTCCGCCGCGCTGGTGGCTGTGTTGCCACATTTATTCGCCGGCGGTGCGTCGATCCCTTGGTCGTCGTTGACCGCGATCTTGGGCTCCGTGCTGGCTGTCGGGATGCTGGCCAGTTTGTTCGCCGCTGGGGCAACGTTGCGGACACCGCTGTTACCGGCGCTGCGTGCTCAATAGCCCCGGGACAGCGCCCCCCATAGGCAACCTCGTCGCTGAACTGTTAGAATTTGCCCCAATTGGTTAATCGATCACGACGCGTTGCGGAGAAATAGTTCGATGAAGGATATTGTTTTCGTGCTGGGATCCGTCGCGTTGACCGTTATCTGCTGGGGCATGTACGGCCCCGTCATGCACAAGGGCCAGATGGCCATGGAAGGGAGCCGGTTCCGGCAGTTGATCTGTGTCGGGGCGGCCTACTTCATCATCGCCGTCATCGTTCCCTTTCTGTGGATTCACGTTCAAGGTGATGTCGGTTCCTGGAAAGCCAGCGGCATCATCTGGAGTTTGTTGGCGGGCTCCGCGGGAGCCTTTGGGGCCTTGGGCATTATCTTCGCGTTCTCCTATGGCGGACGACCTGAATATGTCATGCCGCTGGTATTTGGATTCGCGCCGATCGTCAACGCGTTTATCACGCTGTATCCTGGCGGTAAATACAAGGAGATGCCGCCGTTGGCCTTGGGTGGCTTCATCGCCGGACTGTTGATGGTGTCGGTCGGAGCCTTCCTCGTCCTCTCGCTGGCCACCAAATACAGCAAACCCAAGGCGTCGCACAACGCAACGGCGAAAGTCGAATCCCAAGTGGAGACCACGCCGACGGATGTCGAACCACCACTTGGCGCCGATTCGATCGAACAACCATCGGGCGAGTAAGCGGCGCCGGCAACCGCGCGGCGGCCGTTGGTTGAACTCAGTCCGCCTCCCGTGAGTCGATTATGAACAGGCTTTCCCGCGACGAGACGATGCATCGTGTCGACGACTTGCTAAGTCACGTGTGGATGGTGCGCGCGTTCCTCAAGCATTGTGAAGAGGCCGAAGACGACGAAGAACTCCGTGGCGTGCAGCGAGGGCTGTACGACTATATGCTGGCGTTGGGTGGCCCGTTGAAAAACAACGCCCCCGACGCGTACGTACGGCAAGCGAAGAAGAAGCTGGCGAAGCTTCGTCGCGCGTGTGCCACCTTCGTCGAGATCCAGCCAGAGGTTTCGGGCCATACCAACTTCGAGATGGCCGCCCGATCGTTGACCCTGGCGGTGGATGAAATCGAGATATTGCTGGGACAAGACAAGCCCTAAGAGGCCGCGCGTCTTACGTCCCCCGCTGAAACCCATACCACTCGATCTGTCGTCTTGGGCAGAAATTTAGCCCCCTACGGTTGCATTCCGGTTCCAACCACGCGGCGATTGCCTCCAAACGACGTTGGTCGGTTCCCTCTGGCATGAGCCACGCATGCCGGCGCTCGATCGTCGGAAACTGATCGAGATACGTCTCGATTTCGTCGCAGTCGACCGCGCTGCTCACGACGAATTTGAATTGATAAGCATGTTCGTCGACCAGTTGCCGAATCACGTCGGGGGCGTGTCGTGTTCGCTCATGACGCGCATGCCATCGGGTCGAGCGTTGAACAGGCGGTGTCGAGTTGGAAAGTTTGGGGCTAATCGACATCAGATCACAGACCACGTTCAGATACAACGTTCCAGCAGTTTCGATCGTGATGTGGTGGTCCGTGGCATGCAACGCCGCGGACAAGGGAGTTAGCTCGGCAAAGAGCATCGGCTCGCCGCCGGTCAAAACTACGTGTGTCGTCTCGTAACGTTCGACAGCGGTCACGATGTCGTCGACCGAGAGGTCATCTCCTTCAGGCTTCCATGACGTGAAAGGTGTGTCACAAAAGTCGCAGCGGAGATTGCAGCCGCTAGTGCGAACGAAAACACTCGAAGTGCCAGTCAAGACGCCTTCGCCCTGGAACGACTTGTAGATTTCGGCCACTCTCACGTCTGATACCGCAACGGATCGGTCAGTCTGGCTTCGCTGAACCCGCGCAACCGCAGCACGCACGCGTCGCATATTCCGCAACTGATACCCCGGGCGTCGGGGTCATAACAACTGTGTGTCAGCGAATAGTCGACCCCCAGTTCAGTGCCCCGACAGATGATCTCGCCCTTGCTGAGGTCGATCAACGGTGTGTGAATTGTACATCGCGACGTGCCTTGGACCGCTGCCTTAGTAGCGAGATTGGCCATCTGCTCGAAGGCCTTGATGAATTCGCGGCGACAGTCGGGATAGCCGCTGTAGTCGACCGCGTTGACGCCGATAAAGATATCGCCCGCCCCAACCACCTCGGCAAAGGCCAGCGACAAGGCAAGAAAAATCGTGTTCCGCGCTGGTACGTAGGTGACGGGAATCCCCTGATCCATCTCCTCGATATCGCGATTTTTGGGCACCTCGATGTCGGCGGTTAACGCGCTGCCGCCGAAGATCGATAGATCGATCCGCTGGAAAATATGCTGCTGAACCTCTAGCGAACGAGCCACCCGCGCCGCCGCATCCAGCTCGAAGCGGTGACGCTGTCCATAGTCGACACTGATCGCGTGCAGCGCGTAATCATCGCTTCGCGCGATGGCTGCCGTTGTGGCAGAGTCGAGCCCTCCGGAAAGAAGTACCACGGCTGGTTTTGACATTGCTGGATTGATCCCGATCGAGTGCCCGGGGCAGGGGGCTTGGCACACCCGCGCATGATGACACAATGAGCGAGAGCCGAAAAGGAGCCCCGCGTATGAGTGATGATTTCCGCCAGATGTTGGAAACGTTCGAGAATCAGTTTCCTGACCGCCATTACACGATTGAAACGACCTGCCCCGAGTTCACGTCGATGTGCCCCAAAACGGGCCAGCCCGACTTCGGTGTTCTCACATTGAGCTACGTGCCGGACAAACTGTGTATCGAGCTTAAGAGCCTGAAGCTTTATCTCCAGCAGTTCCGCAACGAGGGGATTTTCTACGAGCACGCCACGAATCGGATTCTCGACGACCTGGTCGCCGTGTGCCAGCCCCGCCGCATGACGCTTCTCGCCGCCTTCACCCCAAGAGGCGGTATTAGCACCAAGGTGACCGCCACGCATGAGGCATCGTCGTAGCACGGGAATCCATCGCTGATCCGTGTGGAACGGGCTTTGACTTTTGGCAATTGCCCTTCGCCGGGAGAGATAAGTTCGAGGTCCGTGCTATAGTCTGGGGGACATTGACAGTTAATTTGAACCTGAAACCCTATCACATTCCCCTCGGCCGTATTATCTGGAGCGGTTTAATGTCTGAACTTCTGGCCTTTGATCTCCAGCCTTACATCAGGGCAATTCCCGATTTCCCTCAGCCGGGAATCATCTTTCGAGATATCACGCCTCTATTGGCGGATACGACCGCCTTTCATGCGGCCATCATGCAAATGGCCGACCACTATCGAGACAATCCCCCGGATGTGATCGCATCGGCCGAAGCACGGGGGTTCATCTTCGCCGCTCCGTTGGCCCTCGAACTGGGTGTTGGTTTCGTGCCGATTCGCAAGCCGGGCAAACTGCCTTGCGACACGCATGCGTTTCACTATGAGTTGGAGTATGGAACTGACACACTGGAAATGCACATCGATGGAATCTCCGAAGACCAAAGCGTCCTGTTGGTCGACGAC
>Ga0114931_10010309_pt1 | contig 11135 bp, 8 predicted proteins | sample 2SBtaG_FD_89579 | JGI IMG/M metagenome (GOLD analysis project Ga0114931, IMG submission 89579) | Deep subsurface microbial communities from Kolumbo volcano to uncover new lineages of life (NeLLi) - 2SBTROV14_V59a metaG | ecosystem: Environmental > Aquatic > Marine > Volcanic | place: Kolumbo...
CCTTCCATTGAAACCCTTTCCCTTTACGATTGAGATGCTAGAACCCGATGAGGTGTCACCTTAATGGCAACACGATCATTGACCGCCTGACACGTTTGCAGGCAAATGCCACAACCAACACATCGGGCACCATCAATGACTATTCTCAGACTGGCAAAATCCTTCTCAATCGCATCCAGAGGACATTTTGAAACACAGGCATGGCATCCATCAGTCGCCGTACAATCACGTTGAACTACCACCGCCCTTCCCATTTTTACTTCTAGCCGTCCAATAACCGGGAGGAGGGCTTCCGTTTCGCAAGCACCAATACAGGGAAAGTCATCACACAGTTGGCAGGCAGTTTTTTCGGGAAAGAGAAGAGGCGTTTCATCTTGCGGATGTTTTTGAATAGCTTGGACAGGGCAAGCCTCCCTGCAATCTCCACATTGGGTACATCGATCAAGAAACAGGGATTCATCGACAGCCCCAGGTGGGCGCAACCAATTCGTTGGAATGGAGACCGGTTGTACCTTTTCAGGTTTGGGAGTAGGAGCATCTCGATGTTTGATAAATTCATGAACCGTCACACCCAAGGAAACCGCAGACTGACGAAGGAAGTGGCGGCGGTCAAGCGAAGGGTCGCGACAATCCTTATTCTGATTATCGGTCATGGGTGTCGTCATTGACGTATCCTTTTACACCACTCCTGCAGCTCGAAGTTTATACACCTCGACGCAACGATCACAGGCTCCATATTCCACATCCCAACCAGGATGATTTTCCTTGATGAAATCCAGCACATATTTCTCCAAGACCGTATCCAAATTTTCTACCCACGAATAAGTGGGAAATCGGCACAATGGGCAAGGAAATCCTGGCATCAATAATGGTTTGGACGGCACCTCCGGGACCTCTGCCCCCTCAACTTCCACCGCCCGGTCCATCACCCGAAGAGTATCCGTTGCCATTTCCATCAATTCTGCATGGGTGAAGAAATCGGCCTGCCATAAACCTTCAAACACTGATTCCACTTGCTCCGGAGTAAGCTTGCGATACCAGGAACGGAACTCTCTCCGCCGATAGTCCTTCGAAAACATCGGCTCTTTCCCGCTCCGCACAATACGGCTGTCAATGTGAAGCTCCCACAGGACACGATATCGATTGAGAATCAACTGCTCTTCGCCTGGATTAAATCCAACCTTGGTATCCGGATCATACCCGAAATGTTCATCAAGCAAATCCGCAAGGTGAATGATTTCATGACGGAGATAGCGATTGATCGCCGGATCGTAAAATCGACGAGGAATCAACTTAATCCCGACACCCTTCAACCCTTTTTCTTCAAATTGCCGAGCCAATTTTTCCTCAACCAATCCCCATTTTCGAAGAATATCAACCCCTTCCTGATCCTCTTTCAAGACACCACGAATGAGCACAATCCCTATTTTCTTTTTGAGATCGGGGAAATCATTAAACGAATCCCGAAGAATGTCGGCAAATCCCCATTTTGCAAATAAGTGCTGGTAGATTTTCTTAAATTCAGGCTCACGATCGTCCAGCGAAAAATTTTCATAAATAGGATCGGCCAACTCATGGAATTCATTGTAATAGGTCGGATCCCCCTCCCGCTCGGTTTTTTCTGAAAAAGAATCTACCACATCTTGTAACAGAGCCGGTTGAAACCGAATTTCCATAATCAAACCCCTTACTGGAGAAGATTCAAGAGAGCGCGGGAATCAAGTTGAGAGCATCCCACGCATCACTGCCCCCAACACAACCATCCCTCTCTTGACTCTCCTTTGGATAGACGCTTACTATTTTCATTCAAGAGTCTATTATTATAGGAAGTTGCCTTTGCTCCATGCAAGGGACAACGATCGCAGATCAAATCCGTTTTATTGAAAAGGAGTTGTTTCTATGTCCACCCAGGTCAGTTCGCCATCTCCCACAAATACCCCCGCTCAAGACAAGGGATCAGACGACCAACCAACACCTCTTGATTCATTAGCCTATTGGAAGGCGGGAGTGAAAGAAATCAAAACCTTCCGCGGCCATTCCCAAGGCATTTGGAGCGTCGCCTATCCACCTGATGGACTCACGCTGGCCAGTGGCGGAAGAGATCGCTATGTTCGCTTATGGGATATCGAAACAGGCCGGCTCCTACGTTCGCTTCGCGGCCATACGATGGACATCCGACAGGTTGCCTTCAGCCCTGACGGACAAATTCTGGCTTCGGCAAGTGAGGATCGTACAATTCGTTTGTGGAACCCTCAATCAGGGGGGACAGTCAAAGTCCTCTTTTCTCGTTACGATCATGCGGTCAACAGTATCTCTTTTTCTCCGGATGGGCTCATGCTTGCTCGAGGAGGACAAAATGAAGACATTAAAATATGGGAAGTGACGACCGGGACAGAACTCATGACCTTGTTAGGAAAAGATCAATATGATCATCATTGGTCTGTCTGTACCGCGTTTTCTCCTGACGGCATTCATTTAGTGGGAGGCAATGATATTGGCAAGCTCAAATTGTATGAAGTGCTTCCCAGCGGTGAAGAAAAAATCCTCCACAATGGGCACTGGCGGGATGATCCTGATGATGAAACCACAGAAGCTCGTGGCTTTTACGTCGATGATTGGGGAGGATTTCAAAAACCCATGGAATACTGGATCGGTGCATTAGTGTTCACACCGGATGGGAAAATGATGATTTCCGGAAGCCGGGATTGTTCCATGAAATTTTTTGAAATGCCGGAGTTCAAAGAAATACGAACCATCAAAGGGCACTCGGAATGGGTCCGCAATCTCATCGTCTCTCATGATGGAAACGTGCTCGTCAGCGCCAGCGATGATGGAACCGTGAAACTGTGGGATCTTCAAACCTACCGGCAGATCAGAATCCTCGACAGTCATAAAGACGCTGTCCGCGGAATCGCCTTTTCACCCGACGGACGATTCTTAGCCACCGCCTCAGTTGATCGCACCATTAAATTATGGGAAGGAGGAGCGTAGATTCTTCGTCACTGCTCAGGTTGCCTCATTTTGGTTCAGGCCAAGGCGCGAGGAGCGCAAAACCGGAGCGTATGTGCAAATAATACGTGAGGCTTTGAGCACCACAGCAACGCTGGCCTGGGGCAAAAGGGAGGTGCCCTGGGTAGTGACGATTCTTCTACAAATTGATTGCTTCATGATTGCGATTTCTTACGGGAATTCCATACCGCTTACATTTTTCCCATAAGGCTTTTCGAGACAATCCCAGAACCTGGGAGGCCATCGTTTTCCCTCCCCCCGTCCGGCTAAGAATTTCGAGAATGTAAGCCTTCTCAAATCGTTCACGAGCAACGGCCAACGTCTCTCCACTTGTCGTTTGCCCTTTTCCCCCTAATCGTATTTCCGCACAAAAGGCACATCCGGCTTGCGGCTCTCCCCCGGAATAGGGACAACGGCGTTGGCCGCAGAGATCCCATGCCTGTATTTCCTGTTGATTTTGCGTCAAGGACAGGGCCCGTTCCAGCGTATTTTCCAGCTCCCGGACATTCCCAGGAAATGAATATTGCAACAGCATCTCCCGCGCTTGCCTGGATAATCCTTTGACCGGCCGTTTCATTGTCGTCGCATAGCCGTGAAGCAGATGCTCGGAAAGAACCAGGATATCTTCTTTGCGTTCCCGCAACGGTGGCAGATGCACCGGCACCACATTCAGTCGATAATACAGATCTTCCCGAAACCGGCCACAGGCGACTTCCTTCTTCAGATCCTTCTGCGTCGCACACACAATACGGACATTGATATTGATGGTTTCATTCCCCCCAACCCGTTCAAACTGACGTTCTTGCAACACACGAAGGAGCTTCACTTGAACGGCAGGAGCGACTTCTCCAATCTCATCTAAAAAGAGGGTCCCCTCATGGGCCAGTTCAAATCGCCCCCGTCGCTGTTTCAGCGCTCCTGTAAAGGCACCTTTTTCATGTCCGAACAATTCAGCTTCGAGCAGCGTTTCCGGCAACGCCGCACAACTCACTTTAATGAGGGCATGATTCCGTCGCGGACTATTCCGGTGAATGGCATTTGCAATCAGCTCTTTGCCGGTCCCGCTTTCCCCAGTAATCAGAACGGTGACATCTGTACCGGCTACCTGTTTCACCTTGTCGAGGACGTCCTGCATGCGATGGTTTTTCCCAACGATCCCTTCAAAACGGAATTTCGCTTCCAACTCATCCCGGAGTTCTGTATTTTCCTGCCGTAAGGCGACCATGTTCGCAAGACGCTCCATCACCAACAGCAATTCATCCATAGAAAAGGGCTTGGTCATATAATCGTATGCTCCACATTTCATCGCATGGACTGCCGTATCCACGGACCCGTGAGCTGTAATGACCACCACTTCCGTGTTTGGAGAATATTCCTTGCAGGTCTGAAGAATCTGTAATCCATCAGCGCCCGGTAATCGAAGATCCGTAATCACGACATGAATGTGTTGAGATCGAATTTTTTCAATGCCTTCTGTTCCTGTAGAGGCTTCCTCCACGGCATAGCCGACAGCCGCCAAAGCATCAACCATGGACAACCTCATCAATGGTTCATCATCAACAACCAGAATCGATGTCCGACTCATAAGCCCACCTTCGTCATCGTTCTCTTTGGAACGACGGGTAAACGAACGGTGAAGGTTGTTCCCTTGTCTACCTGAGTTTCCACTTTCATTTCTCCTCCATGCCGTTCAATAATCCCCAGGCTGACAGAAAGGCCAAGGCCCGTCCCTTCGCCCGTCCGTTTAGTCGTAAAAAAGGGATCAAAAATATGGGGTCGAACTTCCGGTACAATACCGCAACCCGTGTCTTTAACATCAATTTCACACTGACCCGCTTGCTCCCGGGTTCTGATCGTAATCATCCCTCCTTTGGCAGTGGCCTGCACCGCATTCAGCACCAAATTCATAAAGACCTGCTCCATCATATGGGGATCGACCATCACCTTCGGCAAAACAGGCGCGTATTCGCGGGTCAGCATCACCTGCTTAGCTAAAAGAGCATAGTCCGTCAAGGCCAGAACCCGATCCATAATGACGTTCACATCAACGGATTTCAGTTCGGGCTCGTGCTGTTGAGAAAAATCAAGTAATTGTCTCACGATTTTTTGCACCCGATATAAGCCATCCTCCATCAAATGCATATATTCCTGCGCCCGGGAAGCCGTCAGCGTCCCTTTTCGAATATTATAGAGACAGTTCAAAATTCCCCCTAAGGGGTTGTTAATCTCATGGGCCACACCAGCAGCTAATTTCCCAATGGAGGCCAACCGTTCCGCATTCCGCACTTGCTGCTCCAACATTTTTCGATCGGTGATATCCCGGGCAATACCCAACACTCCTGAATAAACTCCCTCGTCATTGTATAATGGGGAAATGCTGACCAACGCGAACCGAATATCCCCTGTTTTGCTCACCACTTCAATTTCGTACATTTGCTTTTTCGCCATATCCAACGTTTCCCTCAAATGACGTCCCCTGTACCGTTTTGAAAGAAGAGCCAAGTACGGTCGCCCAATGAGATCTTCCTTGTGGTACCCCCACGCTTCGACTTTTCCATTGACATAGGTAAACTGCTGATCATGATCCAAGGTATAAATCACATCATTCGCATTTTCAAGCAGGCTCTCAATGTAATGTTTCGCTCGTTCGATTTCATGCGTTCGGGTGTGAACTTTCCCTTCCAGCTCCTCACTGTATTTTTGGAGTTGTTCCTCAAGACGCTTGCGTTCCATAATATCCCGCAATTGAACCATCACAGAGGGATGGGCTCCTACTTCCACTCGAATGAGGTCTATTTCCATCGAACGACTGACCTGTTCCGCATCATACACCTGAATTTCTTGGGTCGGCACTTGGCTCCCCTCTCGGACGGTTTGCAATAACTTTGTCACAGACTCACGGTATGGTGGTAAGAGAAAATCCATCATTGGCCTCCCCAACAAATCAGATCGGTGATGACCAAGCGCATCACGTTCCCGTTCATTGACGGCCTCAACACGCCCTTCTTCGTCCACCACCACAATAGAATCAGCCGCAAGATCAAAGAGAGCTTTATACCTGGCTTCAGAGTGAGATAATTGTTTGGTCCGTTCGGAGACCTCTTGCTCAAGTCCCAAAGTATACCGCTCAATTTCTCGCTGAAGAACTTTTCGTTCAGTGATATCGCGAACAAATCCCCGTGAATAAACCAACGCGCCCGTTTCATGATCCATCAACGTCGTGGTATGAATTTCCACGTCAATCCGTTCTCCCCGTCGATTCAGAAACACGGTTTCAATCGTTTGCCGAACGTGATCGGAAAGACTGGCGACATATTCCCTGATCTCCTGTTTTTTCTCATTGGGAACAAGATCCCACAAAAACATTTTCAGCATGTCCTCAAGAGAAAACCCAAGCTTGTCCAAGCCCGTTTGATTGACATGGACAAATCGTCCCGACGGATCTACCTGATGAATCATTTCAGGAGAATGCTCAATCAAATCCCGGTATTTTTCTTCCAGCCGGCCGATTTCCGCCATTTTCTGATTCAATTGAGAAAATGTTTTTTGCAGATTACCGGCCATCCGGTTAAACGCTTCAGCCAATACCTCAATTTCATCCCCCGTCTTCACAGTCAAATGATGGTCAAGGTCCCCAAGACCTATCCGTTGAACCCCCGCATACAGAGATTGAATGGGTTTCACCATCCGGCCTGCAACCATAATTCCGGTGAACCAGAGAACCACAAAGACCCCACATCCATAGACAGCCAGTTCCATCAGCAGATGATTGAGAGGGGCATACGTTTCTTCCGGATCCTGCCGAACCAACAGACGCCATTGGCGCCCCCCAAAGCTCTCAGTGGCCAGGTTCATCCCTAAATGAAGCGGAGCAAACCCTACAATGGAGTTTCGGGCCCCATGCGAATCACGGTCGGCAACCAGCCACCCGGCCTCGCGGGTTGCCAACGCGTGAACCACTTCCGGCTGTAGGACGTGTTCCTCTAGTGGGGCCACAGGACAAATCAAAGGTTTCCCGTTATCCGCCACCAACATCGCATGCCCTGTCACACCGGCGGCGACTTCAGAAATAGAGCGAAAAAGGGAATCACGTCGAAGTAGAACGCTGATGGCTCCAATCACTTTGTTACGTTGATTGTTAAGAATGGGAACAGCCACATTCAGCACATGGGTGCCAAAAGAAGGATCAAAAAACAAATCCCCAGCGTACAGCTGTCCTCCTGGACGTCGAAAGACCGCCTGCCACCAGGCACTGCGTCCATAAAAAAATTTAACCTGAGGGAAGGAACTGAGCACCAAGGCGCCATGTGAATCGACCACCATAATCGCTAAATAATCGGCTTTTCGAATCGCATGCCACTGAATTAAATAATTCGTGGCAAACTGATTGATAAAAAGAGGAAACTCATTTTGTTGATCCCGTGTGCGCCATCGCGCTTCCCACTCCGAAATAAACGCCTTGATTTGGTCAGGGTTCTTCCCGATATAACTTCGGTTGGATTCAAGGACGGCGCTTCGAATGAAGGGAAGCGTCGCTAACTGTTGGGCTTCGTTAATGCCACGAGTAATTTGCGTTTCAACTTTTCGAGCCAGTTCAACGGCAATGCCCCTAAAGTTGATTCCCGCTGCTTCACGTAATGCCCGACGTTCCTCAAAGTAGGTGAGAAGAAGAGAAAGGATGAGGGGAAGAAGACCAACAAAGACAATGGCCAGAATGATCTTGCGCTTAAGACTCAGAGGAGGGAGAAAACGTTTCACCTTGGTAACAATGGGTCAGCAGGCCAACCGATGAATGTCTGTGAATATTCTCCAGTTCTGCTTGAAGGATGTCAAGGAATCGTCCCATGACCACCCCCTATCCTCGCCTGAGCAACCGACCTTCAGCCCCAGGCCAAAGCATCAAGAGAGGACTAGCCACGAAGACCGATGAATAGGTCCCAACAATCACCCCTAGCAGTAAGGCCAATGAAAAATCATGGATCACTTCTCCACCAAACAACGTGAGAGGAATGAGAACCAACATCGTCGTGGCGGTGGTAATCAACGTTCGGCTCAATACCTGATTGATTCCATTATTAATAATGGTGGTCACCGTATCCCGCCGTCGTTGTCGAAGATTTTCACGGATCCGGTCAAAAACCACCACCGTATCCGTGAGGGAATATCCGGCGAGGGTGAGGAGAGCCGTCACCACCAACAGTGTGATTTCTTTATCCATCACGTAATACAGACCCAGGACGGCCAGCACATCGTGAAACGTGGCGATGGCCGCAGCCACCCCAAACCGAAACTCAAACCGGGTTGCGATATACAAAATAACCCCGATCAGCGACAACGTGATGGCGATCAAAGCATCTTGCTGGAGTTTATGGCCAATGGTCGGACCAATAGACATACTGGAGTCGACAACAATCTGATAATCAGAAAATTCTTTTTGAAACAGATCGACAATTTTTTCTGCGATTTCTTCTTCAATCGTCGTGCTGGTTTTGACTCGAACCAACAACTTATGATCTTGTGTAAATTCCTGCAATTCAGCATCAGGAAGCCCATGCGCACTCAACGTTTCCCTTGCTCGTTCAATAGAAAACGCTTTATCAAATTTCAGTTGCACCGCGGTGCCTCCGGAAAAGTCTATTCCTAAATTTGCTGAGCCACGCACAATTTGAATCATGGAAAAAAGCCCCAACAGAACCAAGATGCCTGAAAGCACAAAGGCCATCTTCCGCTTTCCCATAAAATCAACATGTGTTTTCCCAATAATTTCAATCATCATGCCACCTTATCAGTCATAAGAAACAGAAAAGAATCTACCGTGACGACCTCGTTTGCTTTTTCTCTCACCTCAAATACTTAACTGCTGTAATTTTCGGCGATTAAAAATATCAAACACCACTTTGGTTCCAACCAGAGCGGTAAACAAATTGATGCCGATTCCTAAACACAAGGTCACCGCAAACCCCTTAATGGGGCCTGTTCCAAATACAAATAACGCGAACCCCGTAATGAGGGTGGTCACATGCGCATCCACAATGGTCACCAACGCCTTTTCATATCCACCATCGACTGCCAAACGAATGGGCCGCCCTTGGCGTAATTCCTCGCGGATTCGCTCGAAAATCAATACATTGGAATCTACGCCCATCCCAATGGTCAAAATAATTCCCGCAATACCGGGGAGGGTCAAGGTCGCATTCAACCCTGACAGCGCACCCATTAAGCCAAGCAAATTCAGACCTATGGCCATATCGGCTACAATCCCGGAGAGACGGTAATACACTGCCATAAACACTAACACCAACATCCCCGCGATCAGAGTAGTCCGAATCCCTTTTTCAATAGAATCCCTCCCCAAAGAGGGACCAACCGTCAAATCTTGCAGTGTTTTTAAGGGAGCTGGTAATGCTCCCGCCCGTAACACCACGGCCAAATCATTGGCCTCTTCCGTGGTAAAAGACCCTTCAATTTGAGCGCGTCCACCCCCGATCCGAGCACGAATCACCGGAGCAGAATACACATTTCCATCAAGAATAACTGCCATCCGTTTCCCAATATTAGCAGCCGTAATTTGCTCAAATTCCCTGGCGCCTTTACTATCAAAGGACATAGACACCACCGGCTCACTAAAGTCTCCCATGGTCACGCGGGCATCTTGAAGCACATCTCCCGTTAACACCACATCCTTTTTTATCAAATACGGAATGCTATATGAACGATCTCCTTCTTTTGAGGTCGTCCGCTCAAAAAGAATTTCATCCTGTTCCGGCAACCGGCTTCCAAATTTTTTCAGGATGTCCTTTTCTTTCACCCGTTCAACCTGCGAGGGAAGTTCAAGCCTGAGAGGACTCGCTTCATCCAACATTTTAAATTCAAGCAACGCAGTCTTTTGAATCAGAGCTTTTGCCCGTTGTGGTTCTTTGATCCCAGGCAATTGAATGGCGATTTGATTTTCTCCCAATCGTTGGATGAGTGGTTCGGCCACGCCAAACTGATCAATCCGATTTCGAATCGTTTCTAACGCTTGGTTAATGGCGGATTTTTTAATCCGATCCACCTCCGTCCCACGAAGCGCATACCTCATGTGCGTATCGGAAACCTCATTTTGAACAAAACTCGGAAAGGAGTCATCTATCAGTTTGGAGACCTGATCTTGCACCTCTTTTTCCGAGACCGGAATCACCAACATCGTAGAGCCCACTCGCTCAATGGTGCCTGTTGATGTATGCTGCTCGGCCAGCAACTCCACTAACATCTTTTTTGACCGATCCACGGCAATTTCTACCGCTCGATCCTCTTCAACCTCCAACACCAGTTGAATGCCACCCTGTAGATCAAGTCCAAGGGCTAATCCCCGATCACTGAGAATCTGTTTGACCCAACCAGGCAATGAATCAAATATGGCAGGAAATGAGGGAATGGAAAACACCGCCGATAACACCGCCACGCTAATTAACAAAATGAGCCGTCCCTGAATTTTTTTCATCCCTCAGCCTTTTCCCTCAGAATGTCCTTCAGCATTGCGCAACCCCGCCACATGATCCCGTTGCATCCGAACTTTCGTATTGTCAGCAATTTGTATGGTCACGGTTTCTTTGTCAAGATTGGTAATCGTTCCCCAAAACCCTCCGGTCGTCACAATTTTGTCACCTTTTTTAAGGGACGCAATCGTTTCCCGCTGCTTTTTTTGACGACGTTGTTGTGGCAAAATGAGGAGAAAGTAAAACACCACAAAAATAAGGAGGAAGGGTAACAACGACAAGAGCCCGGTGGATGAACTTGCTCCGTTACCGTTCTGTGCCCACGCCATGGAAAAGATACTCATGTTGCCTCTTTCTCAATGTGAAAATAACCGTTCAAGAGCCCTAACATCCCATACGCCATCAAACCGACGCTTCCCTCAATCCCGGCACTTGACTGCTTGCCTCCCGTTGCTCATAAAACCGGCCCCGAAAGGCCTTAAACCGGTGGTCCCGAATGGCTTCCCGAATATTCTCCATGAGGGTGGCATAAAACCAAAGGTTGTGCAGGGTATTGAGTCGAACCCCAAGCATCTCATGGGACACGAACAAATGTCGCAAATAGGACCGTGAAAAACGTTGGCAGACAGGGCAGCCACATGACGGATC
>Ga0114931_10010310_pt1 | contig 11134 bp, 10 predicted proteins | sample 2SBtaG_FD_89579 | JGI IMG/M metagenome (GOLD analysis project Ga0114931, IMG submission 89579) | Deep subsurface microbial communities from Kolumbo volcano to uncover new lineages of life (NeLLi) - 2SBTROV14_V59a metaG | ecosystem: Environmental > Aquatic > Marine > Volcanic | place: Kolumbo...
CACCGCAATTGACCGGCACGAACGGCTTGTCTCGACGCGCGGAGTTGTAGTGCAGGTTGCGGGCCACCACTTCCTTGCCGGTACCCGACTCACCGGTAATCAGTACGTTGGCACCGGTGTTGGCCACCTGCTCAATGAGCTTGCGCACCACCCGGATGCCCGGGCTGTTGCCCACCAGCGAGCGGAACAGGGTCTGGGTGCCGCTGCCGGGGCGCAGGATCTGGCGGCGATGGATATCGGCCTGGCGCAGCGCATGCTGGAACTGCCGGTACCGCACCGGCTGTTCGATGACCCCGGTGATGAGGCGAGCCAGGGCGGCTCCGATGGGATGGGGCGCATTGCGCTGGCAAATGAGCAGAATCGGCACCTCCGGAGCCAGGGCCTCGCGCAGGACCTTGATCGCTTCCCGGGTGGCCGCTTCGTCCTGCAGACAGCCGCTGACCACCAGCTCGTAGCCATCAGCCGACCCGACCCGCTCGGGCCATTGCCCATGGCTGGCGGTATCCACCTCGCCATAGTCCACGAATTCGAAAATCTGGCGGAGGGCATCCCGCTGTTCGGTGCTGTCGTCGATGATGAGGACGCGCCGTTCGGAAAAGATGTTGTCCATGGATGCCATCTGAAAATTCCGTTCGCGTAAGGAGAACCCGGTTCACCCCTGCACTGCTGCAGGATGGAACAGGTTGTGGGACGACGGCGGGGACACCATCTTCATGTCAGCGATACTAGCCCCCTCCTCCTGCCCTGTCAAAAATCGGACGCTCGGGGAATTTCTTTACCGAAATCGTAAGCGCAAGGAGGATTCTTGGCCCGCGAGTATAACGTAACATGGGTTACAGGGGAACAAATCCGCAATGATTTTGGGGAGAAAGCACGCAAATCGCCCGCCATCGGCAATGTCCGCCCCCCTTGGGCATCTCAGGAAGACGACGGCCTCTGCCGGGCCCGGGCCACGGCCAGCCGGTGCTGGCGGAAGATCCATTTTTCCAGTTGCTCGGTGACCGCTTCCGGCCAGGCATCGAACATGACACGCCACGTCCCCTCTGCCGCGGATTGCGCGATGCCCGGCAATTCCAGCGTGGGCGCACCGGGGATCTGCAGACGCACCACGGTGGACTGGCCCGGCCGTGGGCCAGTCGGTGCCTGCCATTCGATGCCATGGGGATCGAGCCGGCTCGGAACGGCCTTGCCCCCGGCATCCGGCGACTCCAGCAGCAGCCCCAGCATGCTGATGATGAGATCGAGCTTGCGATCCAGTTGCCGCCAGCCCTGGCGGGCCTCCTCCCCGCTCTCGGAGCTGGTTACCGCCTCTCCCTGCAGATTGAGCAACTGCAGGATCGTGGCGGTGCGTTGCAGGATCTGCTCCGCCTCACCGTCGCGCAAGGGGCGCCAGGCCAGGGGGACATGCAGCGAGACATGCAGCCCGCGATGGTCATCACCGCCGGAATTCACGGCCGGACCGGATTCTGCAGATAGGCGCGGGACATGTGGCGACCGCGCTGCAGGGTGAGCAGTTGTACGGTGGTACTCTGTCGGGACTGTTCACCGAGCAGAATGCACTCGCGGCTCATGGCCAGCACCGTGTTGAGCCGCTCGGCCAGTGCCGGCAGATGATCGTGGAAGCGGGGATGATCCAGCAACGCATCGAGCACCTGTTGCCGCGTGGATTCGAGACGGCTCACCGTCGTCCAGTCGTCCTGCCGCGCGGCGGCGAGCATGCGCCGGGTCAGGGTGCACAGCACCTCGGCATGCCGATCGCAATCCAGACGATCCAACAAGGAATCATGAGGCTGAGTCATCTCCGACCCCCGGCAGTTCGTCCCAGGCCGACTTGATGGAGCGCAACAGGGAGGCCACCTCGTCGAGCAGGTCGGGGTTGTTCTCGATGTTGGCCCGCGCGAGGCGCCGGGTCATGTAATCGTAGAGATCGTCCAGATTCTGGGCAATCTCGCCCCCCTTTTCCACATCGAGGCTGGCCCGCAGACCGTCGATGATGGAAATGGCCCAGCTGATGTGGCCACCCTTGCGGGCGATGTCGCCCCGTTCCATGTAGCCCTTGGCGACGGCGATCTTCTCCTGGGCGCCATCCATCAGCATCTGGATCAGCCGGTGGGGATCGGCCGCCGCCACGCCACTGGCCACGCCGACGCGGGTATACTCCTGCACTGCGCTGTGCAGCTTCGCCATGTTCATGCTGTTGCTCCTCTGCTTGCGGTGTGTCATCACGTCTTCCCCGCCTGTGGACGGAGAAACCTACTTGCTCTTGCGCGCGCCCGGCAGCCCTTCGAGTTCCTTGGACAGCCGTTTGCTGGTGCTGCGCATCTGTCTGAGGGTGGCATCGAGAGCGGAGAACTTGCGGGTGTACCGCTCCTCGGCCTGCGACAGCCGCCGCGCCAGTTGTTCACGTTGTTGCTGGATGTCGTGCATGCGGGCGTCGTAGCCTTCCCGGCGTGCATCGAACAGGCCATCGGGGTCGAGATAACCGGTGATCAGCTTTTCCATCTGCGCGGCGATGCCATTGGAGAAATTCACCACCCCCCGGGGGCCGGTGCTGCCACCCTGAATCGCCACTTCCAGTCCCTGCGCCTCGCCGGTACCGACGAGAATCCGTCCATGGCCTTTACCCGGCGCACCATTGAAGCGTCCGGCCACGTCCTGGCCTTCTTGGCCTGCACCGACAGAAAGCCCGGTCAGATCGCTCAATAAGGGGTCGATGGAGACGATCTCGATCTTTGATCCGCTGCCCAGCTTCTTCGACTGAATCACCAGCCTGTCCCCTTCCACGGCCACTTTTGCCGCCACCTTGGCGTTGCCCAGGACGGCATCAGATTGAATCGCGGACCGAAGGGCATTCGCCAATGCCGACAGCGAAGCGAACCGACCGGCCGGCAGGGTGAGAGTGCCGCTTTGTACCCCGTCGACAGCGATGCGAAACGAAGTATCCCGCGTAAGCTCAAGCGGCCCGCTGACCGGGGCGCCAGTCAGTTCGCCCGCCGTCGGCAACCGTTCGATGGTCAAGGCATAGCGTCCGGGCCGGGTGGCCTTGTCGTGACCCTGATAGTCCACCAGCGGATCACTGGCCTCACCTGCCTCGGCGAACAACCGCGACACTTCCGGCAGATCATCCTCGATAGCCTGCGCAAGACGCGCTTCATCGAGGCTGAGTGTGCCATCGCGCTGGGTCGTGATGCCGATGCTGGCCAGTGATGTCCAGGTATCGTTGACGTCGCTGAAGTCCTGACCAATCAGGTTGCGCAACTGCTGGGCAATGCCGCGTACTGCTGCATCGCCGCTCAGGGGACCGGCGGTGCGGGTGTCAGGATCGTAGCCGGTGAGCTGATTGACCATTTGCATCAGCTCGTTGTACTTGGCCACGAAGTCGCGCACGCTGCCAATGACCTGATCGGTATCTGGCGCCACCTGCAATGCCACCTGTTTGCCTTCGCTGCCGGGCTGCAGCTCGAGGCTCACTCCCTCGATGGCATCGTCGATAGTGTTGCCGGAACGACGGATGGTCAGACCATCGATCCGCAGCAGCGCATCCTGGGCCGCCACCAGTTCCTGCAGATGGCCGTCGTCTGCCGGCAACGGCTGACCGTTGGCATCGACCCCGCCGGCCGCGGCCGGATCATGTCGCAGAAAGGACAATCCCTGGCGGTCGGTGCTGTCGCCATCGTCATCGTCCACCAGCAAGCGCACGCTGCCGTCTTTCCCAGGCAGCTTGGATGAAACCAGCAGCCGGTAGCCGCTGCCATCGTTGACCACCGAGGCCCGCACGCCCGCCCCGGCCCGGTTGATGGCCTCGGCAATGCCGCTCAACGAACTGTCTGCGGCCTTGATGGTGACGGTTTTCGGGATCTGTCCGGTGTGAATGTGAAACTGGCCACTGTCGGGATCGACATGGCCAAGCTGAATGGTCAAGGTGCCCGTTCCCAGCGGAGCCACGTCCGATTCGACGGGGTCGCTGGCCAGTCGTTGTGCCTGGGCAAGTTGCACGATCTCCACCTCATAACGTCCGGGTCGGGCCTGGGGCGTGGCTGTCGCGGTGAGTGCATCCTCGTCGGCCACGTCGATGCCCATGTGGGCAAAGGTATCCGGACGGGCCAGGCTACCCAGGCTGTCCTGCAACCCGGACACGGCTCCCTTGAACGAGTCCATCGCGGTCAGTCCCTCCTGGACCTTGGCTTCCTTGCGATCGAGCCGCGCCTTGACGGGGGCCCCTTCTGCCGATACCAGTTTGTCCACCAGCTCGGGAACGTTCAGTCCGGAACCGTTGCCTGTGGAGGGAATGGCGGGCATGTCCTACCTCGAAGGTTGCGGCTTTGCATACGGGAGGCGGCGGCGGAGCCGACATCCTTGCCTCCCTGTATGCAAATCCGATACCACCTTCTGTTACGCCTTCAACTCAATGAGAAATCCCTTGGCCTCCTCCTGGCCGTCCAGAGCCGCGGCAATATGCCGGGCAATGGCCAGCATCTCTTCCGAGGGGATCTGGCGGATAAGCTCCTTGGTTTGCCGGTCATAGACGCGGACCACGAACTGTCCCGTGTCGTCATCCACGCTGAAGTCCATTTCCCGTTGCTGTTTCTGCACAAACTCCTGCAGACGACTGACAGCTTCCTGGAGCGTTTCCTGGCTGACGGATTCCGAGGACTCCACCTCGACGGCAGCCGCGGCAATCCTTTGCCGGGTCTCGGCCGTTGTGCCACCGGAATCGCCGGTACTCCGTGTTTCGACAGTACCCGTCAGCAGTGTCACATTGGCGATGCTCTGTGCTGCCATAACGTCACCTCACTTGTTGTCGGGGCGACCCGCGCCGGTCGTGCCCGATCGGTGCTGGGCACCGTGTCACCGTCATGGCTTACTTCAACAAGCTCAGCACGTTCTGGGGCATCGCATTCGCCTGGGCCAGCATCGCCGTCCCCGCCTGCTGCAGGATCTGCGCACGGGTCAGTTCGGCGGTTTCTGCCGCGAAATCGGCGTCGCGGATCCGTGACCGGGCAGCCGAGAGGTTCTCGGAGTTGGTCGACAGGTTGGCGATGGTGGAACCGAAGCGGCTCTGGATGGCGCCGAATTTGGCCCGCTGGTTGTTCACGTTGGCCAGGGCGGCATCCACGGTGGCCAGCGCCAGGTTGGCGCCTTCAACTGAGCTGATATCCAGATCGGCCACCGAGTTGAGCTTGGAGGCCACGGTCGAGGCATCGACCACCTGTCCCGCATCACCGGAGACGGAGAAGGACTTGTCGGAGTCGAAGACCACCTGACCGGTTACATGCGCCTCGCCGGCAGCACCGGAGCCGAGCGTGGCATCGCCAACGACCATGTTACCGGAGTTGGTGTTGTTGGCCGCCACGGTGATGTCGATGTTCTCGCCCGAGGAGTTCTACAGCACGATGCTCTGGCCATCGTCGCTCACGCGCGCGGTCACGCCGGTCTTGGAGGCTACATCGTTGAAGGCGGTGACCGCGCCGGCCAGGCCATCAGTACCTTCGGTATCGGAGATGGTAAAGGAGATCTGCTGCGCTTTGGCGTTATCCGACTTGATGCTCAGCACATAGGCACCAGCGGTGTCGAAACTCATCTTCTGCTCGGTGTTGGCGTGGGCCTTCACCCCGGTTTCGTCGGCCTTGGCATTGACCATCTCGGCAATCTTCTTGGCCGATTCCCCGGGATCGATGGTGAAGTTCTGCGTACCCAGCGAGCCGGCCACGGTGAGGTTGCCACCGGCCACCCGGTTGGTGCTGGAAGCACTGGTTGCCGTCCCTTCCACACGGTAGTCGCCGTACTGGTTGGTACGGAAGTTGCCCGTGGTGGTCTGGATGGTCTGGTTTGCGTTTGCGCCCACCTGGAACACGGCCGCGCCGAAGGTGCCATCGAGCAGCTTCTGGCCGTTGAACTCGGTGGAGGTGGCGATGCGGTCCAGCTCGGAAACCAGCTGTCCCACTTCCGCCTGCAGCGCCTGGCGGTCCGAAGCGGAGTTGGTGGCATTGGCCGACTGCACGGCCAGCTCACGGATCCGCTGCAGAATGTTGCCGGCCTCGGACAGCGCACCCTCGGCCGTCTGGGCCAGGGAAATGCCGTCGTTGGCGTTGCGCACGGCCTGGTTCAGGCCACGGATCTGCGCCGTAAAGCGTTCGGAAATCGCCAGACCCGCCGCGTCGTCCTTGGCACTGTTGATGCGCAGGCCCGAAGACAGCCGCTGCAGGGACGTCTTCAAGGAATCCTGGGACCGGTTCAAGTTACGCTGCGCATTCAGCGACATGATGTTGGTATTGATTACCTGAGGCATAACGCACTCTCCTGTTTTGCCCTGCAAACGACCCGGCGGGCCGGTTGCAGTCTTTCATCTCTAGCGGATATACATCGGCAACCCGATATATTCACCGCTCCCGGGAACACTAGCGTCCCGAACCGAGGAAGCTTTATACCCCCGGCGGCAAAAAAATGGCTGTTATGCAAGCACTTGAAAACAGAAGGGATTTTAGACAGCGAACGCAAAAGGAACGAAAAAGAAGGAATGTCGACTGCGGATCGGAATGGCAGAAAAAGGCGGGAAGCTGTTTCCCCGCCCCTTGTATCTTGTATCCTGTTTCTTTCCTCTACCCCTCAAATATAATTGAACAGCGAGATACCCTGCACCCGCGTGAAGGCCTTCTGCGAGGCTTCGAGACCGGTGAGTTTGAGGTTGAGATCGGCCACCGCCTTGGCGTAATCCAGATCCTCCACCTGCGAGAGCACCTCCTTCACCTGCAGGGAATAGCCCTCGTTGATGGATTCCTGCCCGTCGAGGGCGTTGAGCCGGGCGCCCACATCGGCGCGCACGTCGAGCACATTGTCCAGCGCCTGATCCAGACCGGAGATGACCCGGTTGATGGTATTGTGCAACTTGGCTCGGGCGCTTTCGTCACCGCGGGGCGTCCGCAACGCCTCGGCCAGTTGCTGCACGGTCGTGAACATGTCCTGCCGGTAGCTGGGACGGATCACAAAGATATCACCCGGCTCCGGCTTGCCCTCAATACTGGTGGCGATGCCGGCGAACTGGATTGCCGCCTTGGAGGTATAAGGGGTGCCGGCGGGGCGGATCGTGTTGCCCTGATCGTCGATCACGGAAAAGCTGAGGTAAGGCTCGCCCTTGCCGCCCTGCTGCGCGGGATCCACCGTTTCGAAAACAATGGCGTAAGTACGTTGGTCGTAAGCGCCGACGATGTTGCCGGGATCGGCGATCCCCGATCCCCGGTTGTCGGGATGATCGATGATGGTGAAATCCCCGTTGCCATCGCGAATGTTGCGGAACACAGTGGTACCTGAATCGCTGGTGGCGATCTGACGCCGGGGGCCGATCTGCAGGTGCCGCTGACCATCGTCACCATGGTAGTCGTATTCGCCGTGCTCGTTGCGGATGAAGGGCTTGAAACGGCTGCGCGCGCCCGCGAACAGGAATTCGCCCGTACTGTCCATGGAATTGGCAAGCCCCACCAGCTCCTCGCGCAACTGATCCACCTCCTCGGCGATGGAGGCCCGGCTCTCGTTGGTCTGGGTATCGTTATTGGCCAACACGGCCAGCTCGCGCACCCGCTGCAGCACGGTGGTGACATTGGTCAGGACACCTTCCTCGAGATTCAGACGCGCGCGGGCCGCAGAAATGTTGTCCTGATACTGTTTGTTGGTGGCAAGGATGTCTTGCAGTTTGACAGTCTTGGCCGCGGCCACCGGGTCGTCGGACGGCTTGAAGATCTTGCGTCCCGTGGCCACTTGTTTCTGCACATGACTGAGCTTCTCCTGCTGTTCGAGCATGGCATTGATGGCGACCTGCTGTGCCTGATGACTTGAAATGCGCATGACAATTTACCGGAAAGCGTTCATCAGGGTTTCGAGCATCTTGTTGGCCACCGAAATCACCTGGGCGTTGGCCTGGTAGAGATTCTGGTATCGCACCAGGTTGGCCGCCTCCTCATCCAGATTCACGCCACCGATTTCACTGGCCTGTTCCTCCGACTGCTGCAGCAGCAGGCGCTGGGCCTTGCCATTCACGTCCAGTTCGTGCGTCTTGCTACCTACTCGGGAAACGAGCTGTGAATAGGCCTCCGTGTAGCTGGTGGTCCCGTTGGCCAGCACCGGAGCGGCCTGCAGGTTCGACAGCGCCAACGCATTGCGGTTGTCGCCGGTTCCATCGGTGTTGAAATCGATACGGAACTGATCTCCCGCCTTTGGATTGCCGGAGATCCGTACCCGAAAGCCGAAATCATCACCACCCGGCGTGGGGAACACATCAGTACCGGTCTTGGGGTCGTAACTCAACACTGTGGTCAAAGCCGGCGCTTTTCCCTCGCCGTCGTGTGCTTTCGGTACCGCCTTGCCTTCAGCCTCCGCGGTGATCCCCGACGATGGGGGCACGGCCGCGGTGCGGAAGTGGATAGGCTTGCCGGTGTTGTCCAGAACCTCAAAATGCGTCTCGTCGAGAAAGCGGATCACGAAGGGGGGGTTCAGACTGTCTCTGGCATGGTCGAAGACCGGATTGTTCACGTCCACCACCTGCGCCGGGCCGATCTTGCCATCACCGATGTTGTCGATGGCCGCCTCGGTACGCAGGGGGCTGGCCGCTGCGATCTGAGAAACGTCCTCGATCACCGGGCGGAAGTTCTCGGCCCCAGCGCGGGTGGGCCGTATGATGAACTTGTCTCCCTCTTCGATGCGGGTGCCGCTGTCGACGAACAGACGAAATCCTTCGCTCTCCACTTCTGCCGGCAGCTTGTCCCAGGTGCCGATCAGAGCCTCGTCGCTGTTGCGCACCAGCCGGTATTTGCCGTTGTTATAGCTCAGGGTGTAATCACTGGTCGTGAGCTTGTCGATATCGGTGATCTCGGCCCCGAGAATGGTATCCCCCTTGTTATCAAAATGTGGCAGCACCTTGGGGATTATCTTCGCCAGTGGGGCAAAGAAGTCGCCGCCGAGGCGGCTGTGCAGATCCATGCCTTTGCGATGCTGGGCGTTGAAGGTCTCGGCCATGCCGATGGCAATCCGGCCCAGTTCGTTCTGCGCCGAATCGAGGATCTGGCGGCGGAAATCCAACAGGCCGCCCAGATGTCCCCCAGTGAGAAAGCGGGTCACGATGGATGATGCACCGTTACCGATGAAGGCGATCTCGCTCTCGTCCGGATCGAAACGGCTCACCTGCACTTCCAGTTTTGCATGGTCTGAGCCAATCACCAGTCCCTGGCCATTGCCGACAAAAACATTGACCCGACCGTCGTCCTGCTCCATCACCCGCACCGAAACCAGACGGGACAGATCGCGGATCAGCCCGTCTCGTTGATCCAACAGATCGTTGGGTTGTCGGCCTCCCACTTCCCGCGCTTTGACAATCATGTCGTTGACCCGGGCGATGGCCGAAGCCAGATCGTTGATTCGGCTCACCGTGGATTTCATATCGGCGGTGACACCTTCCCGCAGCGAAGCAAAACGGTTGTTCAGGTAATCGAATCGGTCGGCCAGCGACTTGGCCTCGCTCATCAGCACCTGGCGAGCGGAGGTGGATTGGGGATCATCCGCCACTCCGTTGACAGCAGCGAAGAAACTCTGGATAGCCGGCGCCAATCCCGCCTTGGGATCGTCCAGCAGGTTGTCCACCTGACTGGTGTAGTGATAGTGGGTATCGAGTTCTGAACTGACCGACGTGTTGTCACGCACCTCGCGGGTTACGAAATCGTCGTACATGCGTCGCACGTTGCTCACCTGCACACCGGTGCCCACGGCCCCGTTGCCTTTCATCTGCGGTGGCCGGGCATCCAGCTCCACCTGCTGGCGGGAATAGCCTTCGGTATTGGCATTGGCAATGTTGTGTCCGGTGGTGGCCAGCGCCCGCTGGGCCGCCAGCGCACCGGAGGTGCTGATGCCGAGGATGTCACCCGCCATGGCGCATCACCGCGTCTGTATCCAGGGCCACTGTCTGCAGGGTATCGCGGCGCAGGATGCCGATGATCTTGTCGGCATAGCGCGGATCGGTAGCGTAGCCGGCCGCCTGCAACTCGCTCACGAAAGTCTCTGGGTCATCGGCCCGTTCCAGCGCCTGTCGATAGCGCGGACTGCCGCGCAGAAACTGCACATAGTCACGAAAGCTGTCGGCAAAGGAGTCATAGGCCCGAAACCAGGCGCGCGCCCGGCGGGGCAGTCCATCATGGAATTCGATGGTGTTGACCATGACCGTGTCACCTTGCCATTGCCCATTGGCCTTGATGTTGAAGAGATTGTGGCTCGAACGCCCCGCCGCATCCCGGCTGATGTGCCGGCCCCAACCGGTCTCCAGCGCCGCCTGGGCAAGCAGTGCCCGGGGCGAGACGCCCAGTTCCCGTCCGGCCTGCTCGGCATATGGCCAGAGGCGCTGAACGAAATCCGCCGGACCGGCAAAGACCGGCAAATTCTCACCCGGCGCCCGGCGAGCGCTTGCCGCTGCCGCACTGGCCGTAGCGGCGCCCGATGACTTACTCGCCTGGGGTGGCTCGGCGGAGTTTGCGTTTTTGCTCCGGGGGATAGACGGCGACGTAGGTCGCCAAGGGGAACCTTGAGAGGCATTCTTCCTGGAAACATGTCCTTCGGAACCTGACGACGCAGACGGCACATAACGCCGCAACTGCCGCATCAGCGCCCCGGCCAGACCGATCCCCTGTCCCTTGGCCATGTCCAGGCTGATCTGGTCGTCGAACATGTCCCGGTACATTTCCTGCTGGGAACTGTCGAAATAGGGATCGCCAAAATTCGCCTGGCGCATGCTCTTGAGCATCATCTTGATGAACAGGCTCTCGAACTGGCGCGCCACGGCCGACAGCGCCTGCTCCGGATCCGTTTGCGCCTGGCGGCGGAGATCGGCCAGCCCTCCGAAATCCATATAACTCTCGGGCTGTGTCGGGGTGGGAATGGCGGCGTTCATCGTCTGCATGTCCGCATTGTTGCAGATTTCATGCCAGCTCCGTGTCCACCCTGCCTCCCCCCTTCCCCCGTATAATCCCGCCATGGCCAACCAGTCCCTGAACCTCACCCCTCATCTACCAATACCAAACTGCGCAGCTTGCACCGCAAGGTGGCGAATCAGCGGAACGATTTCCTGCACCAGACGACAGCGCGGCTTGTCGGGCAATTC
>Ga0114931_10010311_pt1 | contig 11134 bp, 8 predicted proteins | sample 2SBtaG_FD_89579 | JGI IMG/M metagenome (GOLD analysis project Ga0114931, IMG submission 89579) | Deep subsurface microbial communities from Kolumbo volcano to uncover new lineages of life (NeLLi) - 2SBTROV14_V59a metaG | ecosystem: Environmental > Aquatic > Marine > Volcanic | place: Kolumbo...
CTGTTCAGGATGACCCCGCCCGGGATCATGTTGGTGCTCGGGTCGCCGCTGCCGCCTGCGGGGAAGTCGCCATAGGTCATGAAGTTGCCGACTCCCTCTCCGCGCTGCCCCCAGTCCTTGTAGTAGCCGGCGATGGCCAGGGTGTCGGGCAGGTAGACCTGGTCCACGAAACGACGCATCTGCTCGATGATGTCCTGTACCTGGGCCAGGCGTTCGGCGTTGATGGCGGAATCGGAATTGAGGTCGATGGGCGAGGTCACCCCTCCCACCAGAAAATTGGGATGGGGATTCTTGCCCCCGAAGATGGTGTGCAACTTGGCTGCGTCCCGCTGCCAGGCCAGTGCCTCCAGATAGTGGGCGACAGCCATCAGGTTGGCCTCCGGCGGCAGCTTGTAGGCCGGATGTCCCCAGTAGCCGTTGGTGAAGATGCCCAGCTGTCCGGCCTCCACGAAGCCCTTCAGCTTTGCCCGGGTGTCCGCGAAATAACCCGGAGAGGACTTGGGATAGCGGCTGATGGACTGGGCCAGCTCGGAGGTGGCCTTGGGGTCTGCATCGAGGGCCGAGACCACGTCCACCCAGTCCAGGGCGTGAAGGTGGTAGAAGTGCATCACGTGGTCGTGTACGTATTGGGCCGCGACCATCAGGTTGCGGATCAGCTGGGCGTTGGGGGGGATGGTGTAGTCCAGGGCGTCCTCCACGGCCCGCACCGAGGCGAGCCCATGGACCAGGGTGCAGACCCCGCAGATACGCTGGGCGAAGGCCCAGGCGTCCCGCGGATCGCGGCCCCTGAGGATGATCTCTATCCCGCGTACCATGGTCCCGGAGGAATAGGCCTTGGCGATGTGGTCGCCCTCCATCTGCGCCTCGATGCGAAGGTGTCCCTCGATGCGGGTGATCGGATCGACCACGATGCGTCCGGTCATGCCTGCGCCCCCCCGTCGGCTAGGTTATCGTCGACCATCTCCACCAGGCTGACGATGTCCTTGTCCCAGTGGGTATGGACCTTGCCGGACAGGTAGTTGAGCCTGCAGCTGCCGCAGGTCACCACCACCTTCTCCGCGCCGGTCTCGTTGACCTGCTGACGTTTGAGTTCGAAGACCTTCTCGCGCAGGGGTGTGGCGCGATTGAGCAGAAACACACCGGCCCCTCCGCCGCAGCACAGATTCATCTCCCGGTTCGAAGCCATCTCCCGCAGCTCTATTCCCAGGTCCTTCAGCACCTCCCGTGCCCCGTCGAAGGTGCCACCGATCCGCCCCAGCTTGCAGGGGTCGTGGAAGGTCATCGGCACTGCGTTCTCGATCTCCTTGAGCTTGAGGCGTCCGGCCTCGAGTTCGCGGCCCAGGAACTCGGAGATGGCCATCACCTCGAAGGGCAGCGGCTTGCCGTAGAAGTTGGCCGCATCCCAGCGCATGGCCGGGTAGGCGTGGCCACACTCGGCGGTGATCACCACCTTCGCATCGCAGGCGATGGCCGCGTCGACGATCCTCTTGCTGGCGATCCACTGGGTCTCGGCATGACCGGAGAGCATGCCGAAGTTGGCGCACTCGAAGCCCTCGGTACGGACCGTCCAGTCGACCCCGAGGTGGTTCATGATCTTGACCGTCGCCACCAGGGTGTCCCGGGTGAGCATCACGTCGAGCACCGAGGTCAGCACCATGACCTCGGCCTTGTCCTTGTTGACCGGCACCTCCAGGCCCATCTCCTTGAGCTCGTCGAAGCGGGCCAGGAGGCGCTGGGCGTCGACCCCGAACACGCTGCCCCGTGCCGCCTGTTCCTGAGCGATGCCGCGCAACTCGGCCGGGATCAGACCCGCCTGCGCCAGGGCCTCCCGAGTCACGGCCACCATGTCTGCGATGTGGATGCCCATGGGGCAGATCAGGCTGCAGCGCCCGCACTCCGTGCAGGAGTCATAGACCAGTTCCTGCCAGTCCTCCAGGTCCTGGGCGGTGAGGTCCCGGGACACCAGCCGATAGAGCCAGCGGTTGGGACTGAGTTCGCGGCGATAGAAGCGCCGGATCAACTCCAGCTTGCGTATGGGCGTATATTTCGGGTCCTGGGTGGAGATATAGAAATGACAGGCCTCGGCGCACAGCCCGCAATGGATGCACGACTCGAGGTGCACCGCCCTGCGGGCGTCCAGGGACTCCATGAAGACCTCCTTGGCGCGCGCGACCCGCTCCTGATCGGGCATCTCAGTGGGTTGTGCCATATCGCCCACATGCTGCAGTTCCGTGCGGAAGTGCAGGAAATCGGCATCGCTCAGGCTCATGCCTTCACCCCCCTGCGCTCGAACCAGGCACCCTGCATCCCCCGCGACTCGAAGATGAAGAAGGTGTGCATCAACTTGCCGAACGGGAACCAGATCAGCAGGAACTCGACACTCAGGAAATGGATCGCGAGCATGGTCTCGTAGCGTGGTCCGATATGGGCATAGGCCAGCATCCCGGTGACCAGGGGCGCGATGGTGGCGAACCAGCTGATGTAGTCGTCGGAGGTGGAGATCGACCGCTGCACCGGGTGGCGCAGGCGTCGGTAGAGCAGCCCGATCAGGATCGCAACCGTCACCCCACTGGCGACGGTGATCGCCCCGTTGGGCAGCGCCGGCCAGGAGAAGCCCAGGATATCCTCGAAGAAGAAGATATGCGGGGCGAAGAACAATATGGCGACGAACAGGCCGATGTGGAAGGTATAGCCGGTGACATGGGAGAAGACCAATGCCTTATGGAACTGTGGCTTGCCCACCGAGCGAACGAGTATGGTACGCGCTCCGCCGAACAGGGTCCTGGTGCTGCGTGCCTTGGCGTAGTCCTTGGTGTAGGCCGCCAGGCTCGCCCCCAGCAGCCTCCAGGTGACACCGACCAGGAAGATGACGACCGACCACTGCAACGCCGGTCCACGGGCAAAATCCAGTAAACTCATGACTGCTTCTCCTCATGCGTCTGTTTCTGTCGGCGGCGCGCCAGAAGGGCGGAACCCGCACCGAGCGCCGCACCCGCTGCGGCAGCCGCGGCCAGCCCTGTGTAGCTGCCCCAGTTGCCCAGGGACAGGGCATGGTAGAAGCTGCCCTTGTCCCAGAATCCGGGCTCCGAACAGCCCAGGCAGCCGTGCCCGGACTGGATGGGGAAGCTCACCCCCTGATTCCACTTGGTGGTTGCGCAGGCGTTGTAGGTGGTGGGTCCCTTGCAGCCGAGCTTGTACAGACACCAGCCCTTCTTTGCCCCCTCGTCGTCGAAGGTCTCGGCGAACTTGCCGCGCTCGTAGAACGGGCGCCGATAACACCGGTCGTGGATGTTCTGCCCATAGAAGGCCATCGGCCGGCCCAGTTCGTCCAGATCCGGGATGACGCCAAAGGTCAGGAAATGTGTGATGACCCCGCTGATCACCACCGGGATGGGTGGACAACCGGGGACATTGATGATCGGCTTGTCGGTCACCAGATCGGATACCGGCACGGCCCCGGTGGGGTTCGGTCTGGCGTAGGGGATCCCGCCGTAGGCCGCACAGGTCCCCACCGCGATCACCGCGGCGGCCCCGTCCACCGTCTCTTCGAGGATCTGCTGGTTGGTCACGCCGGCGATGGTCGAATAGACGCCCCCGTCCTTGACGGGTATCGAGCCGTCCACCACCACCAGGTAATTGCCCCAGTTCGCCTCCATCGCCTCCTCGCGGGCCTGTTCCGCGGCCTCGCCTGAGGCGGCCATGAGGGTGTGCTGATAGTCCAGTGAGATGTGGTCGAAGATCAGGCCCTCGATGGTGGGGGTATGGGAGCGGGTCAGCGACTCGACACAGCCCGTACACTCCTGAAAGGACAACCAGATCACCGACTGGCGCCCGGCCTTTTCGAGTGCCTCCGCCACCCGCGGTACCATGCTCGGCGGCAAGGCCATCATCGAGGTCGTGGCGACACAGAACTTGAGAAACCCGCGGCGACTGATACCCTGGCGCCTGAGCCTTTCGCCCAAGCTTGGATACGAAGACATATGCACGCTCCTCCCAGGTCTATTTGAGTTTGGGCGAATCCCTGCCTGTCTTTTTGTTTTCCCTGAAACCGGTCGCAGTGGTCGATCGTGACGCTCTATCCGCTCGCCCCAGAATAGCTCAGGGCCTCTCTATTCCGTTCGCCCCATTGGGTCCTGGGACGAGAGCCGAGTCAGTGCCTCTTTCACGTCCTCAGGCTGGGCCTCTAGGATCGCGGGAACGAAGGCGACCTCGATAAACTTCCCGATCGCCTCGCCCTCGACATTCGAGTGGGCGACGACCCACACCCCGGAGATCCCGGTCTCGCGGATGATGCTGCTCCCCAGTGTCTCCAGCCGCGCCTCGACCTCACCCGTCCCGAGGCTGGCGAAGAGTTGCTCTTCGTCCTGTGGCCCCATGGGTATGCCGCTGAGGTCGATGACCGTGGATTCACCGGTGCTCAGCAACCGGCCCAGGGCATGCCGGATCTCGTGCAGCAGAGGGAGGGTATTGCCGGTGCTCGACATCGGCTCGGGGCCCTCGACTCGGATACCAATGTGCTCCAGCCCACTCATGCCGATTGTCTCGTAATCCGGTCGTCTTGTAATAGTGACGTAATATAGATCTGGAATACTCAGAGGATAATCCAATAGGTAGTCATGTCAAGGAAATATATTATTGATCCAGCTGCATTAATATCTAACTTATACTGAGTTATTAACCTGTATATAGGTTCCTCTATTAGTATAAATACAGTTTCAGGATTGCCGCCCGTGCATGGCCGGAGCTCGGACGCGAAAAACCATGTGTTATCATTGTGTTCAGGCCGGGCTGGGGATATTGAAAAATCACAGGTGGTTGGTTAAATACTTATAAAAATAAGTTCTGAATTGAGGGTGTCATGTGAAGGGTTTCCCCAGGGGAAGAACAGATCGGGGGCGGCGGACAGGCCGGGGGCAGGGGATCAACAGAGCGGAGCCTCGTCAGAGACGGTGCGCAAGACAGGGTGGGGGAGGCGGCGACGACCCTGGGCGCTAGCGGAAGGGCTGCCACTCCCGCAGCAGGTCCATCACCCGGGCGGCGGCAACCGGTATCGCAGCGGCCACCGGCCAGGTGGGTCGATCCCCCCACCCCAGCTCCGCCGGCTGAATCCCGACCAGGGCGCGATGGACGGGCAGGCTGTCGGTGAGGCGCGCGATGTCCATCAGATCCACCAGGCCGACCTCATGAACGCTGCGCTTGTTGGTGCCTAGAAATCGGTCCATGTCCTCGCCGACGAAGCTCCGCACCTCCCCCGGCGCCAGACCGAGCTGTGCCGCGTCCAGCACCACCCACTCGGACACGGACCCGATGGCGGCGGCCAGGGAGAAGCTCAAGGTCCCGCCATCCAGGTAGGAGACGCCCGGCACACAGTGGTGTCGCTTGAGGTATGTGACGGCATGAACTCCGGCGCCTTCGTCGCTGAGCAGGATGTTGCCGATGCCAAGGACCAGGGAGGCCGTCATGTCTGCGCCACTGGGTGGGGAGGACGATAGCAAGGCGCTCTCCCATAGAGGCCCTGCCTTGTTCTGGGTCGAGCGGATGGAGGGGCGCAGTCGTTCGGAGCCAGGCGCGCATCGTCGTCCAGGGCCCACAACGCGGGGTCCGGCAATTGCGACCGCCAGCGGCCGATCCACGAATGGATCAGGGCGTCGTGATACGTGCAGAGATCGGTCTGAGGCATGTCAGGGGTAATACTGACCCTAAATCTCTCGCCCAACAAGCCCAGGGCGGGGGCCCGTCCGTTCTCCGGCTGGCTGCGGTGCGTAAACCCGGCGCAGCCTGCGCCTCATCACCTCTTTGCCCCACTCGTTCAGACCCGCCACGTGAAACACAGGCTTTGCCAAGTCCAGCCCAATCGTCGTAATCTTCATCTCGGTCTCCTCATCTTTTCGGTCCGATGCCGGTTTGATCCCTCATCGTGGCGCTTGTGACGCCGATTAGGGAGAGGGAGGAGACCATCTCATCGACGGGTATAGACGCCTGAGGACAGGACTACCGGATACTCGAATGGCAGTGAATCAGCGCATCCCCCAACTGGACTTCAGCCCGCAAGCGGGGCTGGCCGGGTTTCGCCTCCAGCGCCTGGAGGTCCTCAACTGGGGGACCTTCCACCGCCATGTCTGGCCCATCGGGCCCGGAGGCCACAACGCCCTGCTCACCGGGGACATCGGCTCGGGGAAGTCCACCCTGGTCGATGCGATCACCACCCTGCTGGTGCCCCACCAGCGCATCACCTACAACAAGGCGGCCGGGGCCGAGGGCCGGGAACGCACCCTGTATTCCTATGTCCGCGGGGAGTACAAGTCCGAGCAGGACAGCTACACCCAGAACGCCAAGCCGGTGAGCCTGCGCGACGAGAACAGCTACTCGGTGCTCCTGGCCCGCTTCCACAACGAGGGCTTCGACCTGGACGTCACCCTGGCCCAGGTCTTCTGGCTCAAGGACGGGCGGACCAACCCGGAGCGTTTCTTCGTGGTGGCCGAGCGCCCGCTGGCCATCGCCGAGGACTTCAGTGGCTTCGGCAGCGACATCCTGCGGCTCAAGAGGCGCCTGCGCAAGGCCCCTCAGGTGACGGTGGTGGACCAGTTCAAGGACTACGCCACCCGGTTCCGTCACCTGTTCGGGATCCACAGCGACAAGGCCCTGGAGCTGTTCAACCAGACCGTGTCCATGAAGTCGGTGGGCAACCTCACCGCGTTCGTGCGCCAGCACATGCTCGAGACTTCGGACGTCGGGGCCCGGATCGTGGCCCTGCAGCGGGCCTTCGACAACCTCAACCGGGCCCACGAGGCGGTGCTCAAGGCCCGCGCCCAGATCGAGTGTCTGCGGCCCCTGGTGGCGGACGGGGAGCAACATGCCGCCCTGGGACGCAGGATCGACGAGCTCACCGCCTGCCGCGATGCCCTGGGTGCCTGGTTCGCCGGTCACCGGGTCCGCCTGACCGAGGTCCAGATCGGGCGCCTGGAGGGGGAGATCGCCACCCTGAGCCGGCGCCTGGATCGCCTCGGCTCGGAACTGACCGGGCTGCGTGACAAGGCGGAGAGCCTCAGGGCCGGTATCGAGGACCATGGGGGCAGCCGGCTGCGGGCCATCGATCAGGAGGTCTCGAGGCTCGGCGAGACGCGCCAGCGGCGCGAGGCACTGGCCGGGCGCTACCGGGCCTGCAGCGAGGGGCTGGGCCTTCCGCCCACTCTGGACGAGACGGTCTTCCACGCCAACCGGGCCCAGGCCGAGCGCCTGCTGGGCACGCTGGAGCAAGAGCGCGAGGCCCTGGACCGCGAGCGCACCGACCGCGCCGTGGACCTGCGCGCACTCAGGCAGCGTGGCGAGGCCCTGGAGTCCGAGCTCGACTCCCTGCGCGGGCGCCGCAGCAACATCCCCCTGCGCAATCTGGAGATCCGTCGGGACATGGCCGAGACCCTGGGGATCGGCGAGGAGGCGCTGCCCTTCGCCGGTGAGCTGCTCCAGGTGGCCGAGGAGGAGGCCCGCTGGCAGGGGGCCGTGGAACGCCTGCTGCACAACTTCGGGCTCAGCCTGCTGGTCCCGGAGGCCCACTATGCGGCCGTCGCCCGCTATGTGGAGCGGACCTACCTGCGCGGCCGGCTGGTCTACTTCCGGGTTCGTGCGGGGGAGGCGCCCGCGAGGCGGCGGGCGGTGGACCCGCGCGCGGTGGCGCGCAAGCTGCGGATCAGCCCCGACAGCCCCTTCTACGCCTGGCTGGAGGGGTGGCTGACGGAGCACTTCGACCATGTCTGCTGTGAGGATCTGGACGACTTCCGGCGCCTGCCGCGGGCCATCACCTCCCATGGCCAGATCAAGTCCGGGGGACGCCGTCACGAGAAGGACGACCGGCGCGACATCCACGATCCCAGCCAGTATGTCCTGGGCTGGAGCAACGAGGACAAGATCCAGGCCCTGGAGTCCCAGCTCGCCGGCCTGGGCCGCGACGGGCAGGCCCTGGCGGGGGTCCTGGAGACCCTGCGCCGGCGCGAGGAGGCCCTGACGGCCCGGCGTGACCACGCCCGTGACCTGCTCCAGATCGCCGACTACACCGAGATCGACTGGCAGGGCCTGGCGGCCCGGATCCAGGACCTGATCGCCGAGCGCCGCGCCATCGAGGGCAGCTCGGACACCCTGCGCCGGCTGCGCGCCGAACTGGAGCAGGTGAGCGGGGCGATCGAGGAACGGACCACCCGGGAGCGCGCCACACTCGCCGAGCGGGGCGGGCTGAACGAGCGCCTGGACAGCGCCCGACGCAGCCTGGAGGAGGCCCGTGAGCAGGCCGCCGGGCTGGTCGGCGAGAGGCGGGAACGCCTCCATCCCTTGCTGGAGGCCTTCTCCGAGGCCGCCCTCGAGGACGGGCAGCTCACCCTCCACAATCTGGACCGGCGCCAGACCGTGGTGCGCGAACACATCCAGCGCCAGCTGGACAATGCCCGCAACCGCCGGGGGGACCTGGCAGAGCGCCTGGTCAAGCAGATGCAGGCCTACAAGACCGACTACCCGGCCGATACCCTGGAGGTGGACGCCAGCGTGGCCGCCGTGCCCGAGTTCGCCGCCATGCTCGGCGCATTGGAGCAGGAGGACCTGCCCCGCCACGAGACACGTTTCCGGGAGATGCTCAAGGAGGACACCATCAACGGGGTGGCCATGTTCCAGGGCCAGCTCGAGCGCGAACGCCAGGAGATCGGAGAGAAGATCGAGACCATCAACGCCTCTCTCAGGGAGATCGAGTACGGCCCGGGGACCTATATCTGTCTGCTCATGGACAAGACCACCGACCCCGAGATCCGCGACTTCCGGGAGGAGCTGCGCCAGTGTCTGAGCCAGAGCCTGGGGGAGGCGGCGATCTACAGCGAGGAGAAGTTCCTCCAGGTCAAGGCGATCATCGACCGGTTCAACGGCCGCGAGGGGCTGATCGATCAGGACCGGCGCTGGACCCGCAAGGTGACCGACGTGCGCAACTGGTTCAACTTCTCGGCCAGCGAGCGCTACTACGAGGATGGCAGGGAGAAGGAATTCTATTCGGACACCTCGGGCAAGTCCGGGGGCCAGAAGGAGAAGCTCGCCTACACCATCCTGGCCTCGGCCCTGGCCTATCAGTTCGGCCTGGAGTGGAACCAGGTCCAGTCCCGCTCCTTTCGCTTCGTGGTCATCGACGAGGCCTTCGGGCGCGGCTCGGACGAGTCGACCCGCTACGCCCTGGAGCTGTTCAAGAAGCTCAACCTGCAGCTGCTGATCGTCACCCCCTTGCAGAAGATCCACATCATCGAGGACTATGTGCGCGCGGTACACTTCATCCACAACGAGGCCGGGCGCAACTCGGTGATCCGCAACCTCAGTGTGGAGGAATACCGCGCGGAGAAGGCGCGCTTTCTGTCCCAGGCCGGGGCATGATCGGCCCCGACGAGATCCGGGCCCGCGCCCTGCGGGTGTGGGACAGCGGGCGGGCCCTGCGCGCCTGGCTGGGTGAGGAGGGGATCTTTCCCCTGTCCCTGGTCGTGGGCCGGCCCGGTGCCCAGGCCCTGATGGAGGACTTTCCGGGGGTACGGGCGCAGGTCGACGCCCTGGAGGCCCACAGCCGCTGCGCCCTGGGCCACGGCTACCGCATCGAGTATACGGAGATCAATCACCGCCGGCTCGGGCGCCAGCGCCTGCCCCGGCAAGTGGTCTTCGACGAGCCCCTGGACCTGATCCAGTTCGTCGGTCGCCAGCGTGAGTTCCGCCGCTTTGCGCGCTTGGCCGGGGCGATCCGTTCGGCCCGCCCGGAGCTGCAGGACTGGGTGAGGAGCCGGCCGTTGCGGGTCCTGGAGCAGGGTGCGGACTGGCCCGGGATCCTGGCGGTGCTCGACCACTTCGTCTATCACCGGGTCCGCGGGCGCTACCTGCGTGAGCTGGACATCCCCGGGGTGGACACCAAGTTCATCGAGACCCACCGCGAGCTGCTCGGCGGGCTCCTGGAACGGGTCCTGCCCGAGGGCGCGATCGACCCGCAGGTCAGGGGCCTGGCCCACCACGGCTTCGAGCGGCGCTTCGGCCTGCGCCACGAGGAGCCCCTGATCCGTTTCCGGATCCTGGACCCGGCCGTGGCCCGGCTCGGCGGGCTCAGTGACCTCAGTGTGCCCCTGAGCCAGTTCCAGCGGCTCTCGCTGGCCTGCCGGCGGGTGTTCATCACCGAGAACCGGCTCAACGGCCTGGCCTTTCCGGACTCGCCCGGGGCCATCGTGATCTTCGGGCTGGGCTACGGTCTGGCGAGCCTGAAGGACGTCCCGTGGCTGGCGGACCGGGAGATCCACTACTGGGGCGACATCGACACCCATGGCCTGGCGATGCTCTCCCGGCTGCGCGGCCACTTCCCCCAGACCCGCTCCCTGCTCATGGACCGGCCGACCCTGGAACACTTCCGGCCCCTGTGGGTTCGGGAGCCCGCCTCCAAGCGCTTCACCGGCGAGCTGGCCCATCTGGATGCGCAGGAACAGGCCCTGTACCGCGAGCTGCGCGACAACGCCCTGGGTGAGAACGTGCGTCTCGAACAGGAGCGCATCGCCTATCCCTATGTGCTGGACAGGGTCCGTGCCCTGGGGGTCCCTGCGGCCGCCCGATCCTTGCCAGGCCCAGATCTCCCCCTCGCTGATGCCGTCTCCGGGACCCCTGGCGGGGGACCACCATGAGTATGCGCATGCCGTGCCCCAGGACGACAGGGCCGGCCGCGGGCAGTACGCCTGCCGGGGCCTGGTGCCGGGGCGGGCTCCTGTGCGTCTGTCTCCTTGCCCTGTCGCTTGGCGGGCCGCCGGCGCAGGCGCGGGGCTGTGCCGCGGCCCAGGCGAGGCCGGGCGCGACCCGCACGGGATGCCTCGAGGAGGGGGGGCGCCGGCGGGGCTACAGGATCCATGTGCCCGTCGCCCACGGGAAGGGCCGGCTGGCGCTGATCCTCGGTCTGCACGGTGGTGGGGACCGCCCGCGTCGTTTCGAGGCCTACAGCGGCCTGAGTCGCCTCAGCGATGCCGGTGGCGACTTCGTGGTCGTCTACCCCCTGGGCGTGGACGGACACTGGAACGACGGGCGCCCCGGTGTGAATGCGGGCGTCGACGACCTCGGGTTTCTCCGGTCCCTGGTGAGTCAGCTGGAGGCAGAC
>Ga0114931_10010312_pt1 | contig 11133 bp, 8 predicted proteins | sample 2SBtaG_FD_89579 | JGI IMG/M metagenome (GOLD analysis project Ga0114931, IMG submission 89579) | Deep subsurface microbial communities from Kolumbo volcano to uncover new lineages of life (NeLLi) - 2SBTROV14_V59a metaG | ecosystem: Environmental > Aquatic > Marine > Volcanic | place: Kolumbo...
GAGGCGCGTCCCGGCTTCGTCTGCGAGGGCTGGTCGCCGGGAGATCCAAGCGTCGTGCAGGTCGTCCTCGGCAGCCGCTATCAAATCGCCTGTCATCCCGGCAAGCCGGACAAGTGCGCCGCCGTGAAGCGTGACTTTGGTAGGTTTCGAGGATGCGAAGACGACTTCTGCCTCGAAGGCCTCGCCGGCGCGCCGCTTAGCGGTTGTGGCAGCGGTGCGCGGGTGGCCCGTGGCGTCATCGACCGGCCCAATGGCGATGTCCTGACCCTGGTGAGCGTTCATGGAACCTCCGGATTTTCCATTGAAGACCAGGATTGCCGCGTCCGGCAAGTCGAGCAGGTCTTCGTCGACCTCGGCGACGGGGAGCCGGGCGCAAACGGCGCGAACAACGTCATCCTGGGCGACTTCAACACCGACCCCGGGCGCGCTGCAGCCTTCGACCCGAGTGCAGCCCGTTGGAACGATTTCGTCAACGACTCGACGAGCGTTCGGTTCATCACCCGTGTCGGCGCGTCGGCGCCGGGGTCCTACCTCGGTACGTTCGACATCGATCACGTGCTGAGCGACGCCTTCGTCGGGAGCTGCGTGCATGCTGGCCTCGGAGACGGCCCGCCGCCGGTGTTCGACGGGGTCTACTTCGATCACCTGCCGGTCATCTGTACGCTTTCAAATGGTCCGTGAAGCCCCCGGGCCTGGCAGGCCAGGCCAGCCAAGGCAAGGCTAGGGAAAGATCCCGTCGAGGGTATACGCGCTCCCCACGCTCTCAATCGCACTGAGGTACGCGGCTGTTCGAAGATCCGGCAGAGCCTCGTGCTTCCAACGGTCGCGGATCTTTTGGTAGGCAATCGCCATCGTGTTGTCGAGCGCCGTGCGCACGAAGTCGATTTCGTTGGGTGCACGCAGCAGCAAGGCGACATCTTCGGGCGGCACGGTCTTGCCGGTCAATCGCGAAACCAAGTCGATCAACCGATTGTTGGCTAGCTGCTGATACCGGCGCGTCATCCGCTCGAAGCTCACGTGCGACAGATTCTTGATCCACTCGAAGTACGACACGACGACGCCTCCTGCATTGGCGTAAATGTCCGGGAGGATGACCGCGCCCGCTTCTCGAAGGATACGGTCCGCTTCCGGGTCCACTGGGCCGTTGGCGGCTTCGACGATGACTTTTGCCCGGATTCGCGCAGCGTTGTGCTCGGTGATCTGATGCTCGAGAGCTGCCGGGATCAGCACGTCGCAAGGCTCTTCGAGGATGGCGTTTGGATCAGCCAGGAATCGCGCGCCCGGGAACCCACGCAGCGAACCTGACTCGGTCCTGTGAGTGAGGACTGCCTCTACATCGAGTCCGCCCGAGTCATAGAGCGCGCCGTCGCTCGCGGCGACGCCGACGAGGATCGCATCTCTTTCGATGAGAGCACGTGCTGCATGAAGGCCTACTTTTCCGAGGCCCTGCACGATCACACGCTTTCCTCCCAGGCCGCGGCTCAAGCCCAGAGGCTTCAAGTCATCCGCTTCGGACAAGAAGTACTCGAGGGCGATGGTCGCACCTAGTCCCGTCGCCTCCCTTCGGCCATCAATGCCGTGAATCGTCGGTGCTTTGCCGGTGACGCAGGCCAGCGCGTTGAGCGCGTCGGGCCCTTCGCTCTTGTAGGTGTCGTAGATCCAACCCATTTCACGCTCACCGGTACCGACATCGGGAGCGGGCACATCGACGTCGGGGCCGATGAAGCGCTTCCGAATGAGCTCGTTCGCGTAGCGCCGTGTCACCCGTTCGAGAAACGAAGGAGACGCGTTTCGCGGATCGATACATACGCCGCCCTTGGCACCCCCAAAGGGCACATCGACGAGGGCGCACTTGTACGTCATCAAAGCTGCGAGGGCCATCACCTCGCCTTGCGTCACGTCCGGCGCAAAGCGGACGCCGCCTTTGGTTGGCAACCGATGGTAACTGTGCTCCGCACGGTAGCCTTGGATGACTTCGATCGTTCCATCGTCCCTGCGAACGGGGAAGCGGATGCGGTACACGGCGTTGCAGGCGCGGATCTGAGCGAGGATGTCGCTCGGCACATCGGCGGAACGAGACGCTTGGTCGAAGTAGCGGTTGACGTCGTCGAAAAAGCTGGAGGTCATGGCGCAGGTCCAAAGGAGGGCGTTGAAATCTACTTCACTGGCTTCACGCCTTCACGGGGGAAGCGTTTCATCTTCCGGCGACAGAATGGCCGACACGCTGGCATAGGTCGAGACGCCATAGGGGACGCAATAGGTCATGAAGATTTTCCACAATGTTTCGCTGGTAAGCTGACCAGACAAGAGCGTGCCTCCTTGGTTGATCACGACCAAGATGGTGCCGACGACGACGCCGACTCGCAAGCCCCGCATCACCACATCGTGCCTCGAGGCTATTCGGAGCCAATCACGCATCGTCTATGACCTCCAGGTACGCAGTACCGCCCGGTCATGTTACGGAGTCGGCGCAGCGGAGGGTGGTTGGACATCGGCAAGGGGAGCATAGCCTTTGATGTCGAAGATTCCATTTGATCCTTGAGCATCGCAACTTCGAGGGGTAGTTTGCCGCGATGAGAATGAAGTGGTGCTGCATCGCTGCCGCCTTGGCAATGGTCGTCGTCCTCGCTTACCCAGCGACCGGCATGGCGGCGCCGGAGCACTGGCATGCCGCAGCCTTGGGAGGCGGGGAGCTCAACTTCGCACCGAACCTGAACAGCCAACTCAAAGGGCACGGTTGGGCTAGCTTCGACAGCGTCGGCCAAGGGATCGTCGGCGGCGGCAACCTCCACCTTTTTTACAATACGACAAAGGCCCATGCGGGCATCGAGAGGCTTTCCTTCGCCCACGACAAGCTCGCCTTTTTCGCCTTCCTCGAGGGAGAGGCGGTCATTTCGCAGCTCCTCAGCGACTACTACAAGCAGGGCCTACGGATCAGCGAGCGTGGAATCAAGGCCAGCTATGTCTTGTTGCAGACCAAGCTGCAGTGGTATCCGGGCCACCATCAGACCCTCGAGATCGTTGCGCTGGTGCGGCATTGGTGGTTCGGTACCCGCAGCAACACCTCACCCGACTACATGCTTCCAGCCAACACCTGGGTGTTCGAGCCGCGCATTGGGTACAATTATTGGAACATCGACGCTCCCGCTGAGGAATGGGAAGCCCATCGCATCTTTCCGCGCATCACGGGCGTCGCCGTAGGGATCGACGGCGGGCTCGACGTACGATCCAATGCGCGGGTCTGGGGAGGTACGGGAAGTATCGCCGACGGACGCAACGACCCTGGCAAGGTCATGTACAACGTCGATCAATGGCTCCGGGCCGGCTGGCAATTGGGGCAGTTTGTCCGCCTGCAGCTCGACGAATGGGCCAACTACGGTTGGAAACAGGACGACATCACACGCCGTCGCATCGGCGGCGCCAGTCCCTATGTGATTCCGGTTCCAGGTATTCCCTGGCCAGGCCTGATCTCCGAGCGCCTCGTGGCAGGCCAGCTCGGCCTTCACTTGAAGGCCAAAGCAAGCTCGCAGCACGAATTCGGCGTCTTGGTGGCAGGCGGCGCGTTTAACGATGTCTACCGGGTTGGAGCGCTCAGTACCTACGGCGGTGCGGGCGGTCTGGCCGTGTTTGGCGACCTGCGGTTTGGCCCTACCGGCCGCTACCAGGTCAACATCCGGGCGAGCTGGGGCTTCCCCGTCAGCTGGTTGCTCGACACGCCGTATTTCTCCGGGCTGGTTGCCTTTGGCGCCCGTATCTTCTGACCGCGATGGAGCACGGCCCTGTGTAGCGGAGCACGGCTAGTAGCGCGCCGGGTCTTGTTGATAGAAGCTTCGTAGCTCCTCGTAGAGCTCGGGGTGGCGCTTTTGGAGCTGCCGAGATTTTTCGAAAAACACCTCGGTGACGACCGCGAAAAACTCGGCCGGGTTGGTGGCCCCGTAAGGGTCGATGAGCGTTCGCCGGTGGTGCTCGAGCGCGTCGAGAAGCTCCTGGTAGTCGTGACCAAGCACGCGCGCCCAGGCCAAGTACATCGAGCGCTTTGGCAGCAGCGGCGCTCCAGGTCCTGTGGAGTTTTCCTGGTCGAGCTGGTGGGCGAATTCGTGAAACACCACGTTGTGGCCATCGTGAATGTCAAAGGCGCCACGCACCACGTCGTCCCACGAAAGCACGATACTCCCTTGCACCCATGATTCACCGAGCCGGGCCTCCGGTCCCTCGGACACGATTTGGCCGTGACGGTGATGAAGGCCCTTGGCCACATAGGCGTGCGGATAGACCAGGATCGATTGTAGCTTCGGATAGAAGTCGGTGTCTCGGTGCAGCAGTAGCACGCAGGCCTGCGCCGCGATCGTCACGCGGATCTCATCGGTGATCTCCAAGCCTTCACACCCTTCGAAGTGCTTCTCGTCGAGGAATACCTGCATCAAGCCCTGGAGCTCGACCTGATCTTCGGGCGGCAGCTTGGCGACGTAGGGCACGTTTCTGTGAACGATGTCCAGCCACTGCGAGGGCAGGGGCGTTAACATCAGCTTGTGGCGCCGTTTCTTCTTCAAGCCAAACATGGGAGTCGCTTCACGATCTTCGCAAGGGTCACATCTTATACTAGGAAACCGTGTGCTCCATCACAGCGCTCCAAGAAATGACGACGATGGGCTGAAAACACCGCCGGAACCGAGCTGCGCTAGCGGCGCCTCGTCCCGCTCGCTATCTTGTATCCATGGGGGAGACGAAAGTCTTGAGATCTAGGTGCGTCCTGTTGGCATGCCTTTGCGCGCTCGCCGCTTGCTCGTCGGGTTCTTCGACGGGCTCGGGTGACGGCGGACCCTACGGCGGTGATGCAGGCATGGACGGGGGCACGGGCGGAGATGGCTCCGTGTCCCAGCCATGTCCCTGTTCCTCGGGCCGGGTATGCGTCCAAGAGCAGTGTCTCCCGGACCGTGGCGCATGCACTACGGACGACGATTGCGGCGGCGACACCTATTGCTGCGGTGCCGATTGCTTGTCGGACCCAAGCGGTCCGCCCACGTGCATTCCGTACGGCACGGGGCCGCGTGGTGATGTCAACGACCTGTGTGTCGGCGACATCACGATCGGTTTGTTTCAGGCCGACGTTCAATGCGAGTGGACAGGGCCCCCGGCTGCGGATCCCTTCCCGGACCATGTCCAGGTGCTCACGACCCCACTCGTAGCCGACCTTCCTTTTGACTCGGGTGTCGCCAAAGAGATCGTGATCGTGACCTATAACGGCTTGGACGGCGGGGCGCCGGCCGCTGAAGGCACCGATCCGGCTCGCTTCGGGGTCATTCGAATCCTCAACGGCCAGACCTGCGAGCAGATCGCGAACCTCGACGATCCGGCAAACCGCGTGATCGCGGCTTCGCCTCCGGCCATCGGAGACATCAACGGCGACGGCTTTCCGGACATCGTCACGCATCGCGCGAACGGCGGTCTGATCGCGTACGGCTGGGACGATGCGGCCAAGACCTATACGCGCCTCTGGGTGGCGCTCGGGACCGACATCCACGATCAGCGCTGGGATAGGCCTGCCATCCACGACTTGAACGACGACGGCGTTCCAGAGGTGATCTCGGCCAGCGAAGTCTATGACGGGCCAACCGGCACGCGCTTGAACCCAGGCCAAGTCTTGCCTGACGCAGGCGCGATGAGCATTCCGGTGCTCGCCGACTTGGACGGAGATGGCGAGGTCGAAATCACGGCGCGCGACGTGTATCGCTGGAATCGCGACACGGATCGATGGGACCTCGCTTACCCAATTGCGCATGACGCACAGTTCTGGGCGGTGGCAGACTTCGGCACGCCAGGAGCGACGGCAGCCGAGTTCGATCCCAACAGCTTTGACGGGGTCGCAGAAATCGTCGCTACCGGCAACGGCCAGGCCGCCTTGATGACCCTCTCAGGCCAAGTCCTGTTGAGTGTGAGCTCGGGCATCCTCGGAGGAGGGCCGCCGACGATCGGCGATTTCGACGATGATGGCCATCCGGAGTTTGCGTCGGCCGGCGGGAACTTCTACCGGCTCTTCGACCTCGACTGCGCCACCGATCCATCATGCCTGACGCCTGAGATTCGCTGGTCCACTGCGTCGCAAGATCTCTCTTCCAGGCGCACCGGCTCTTCGATTTTCGATTTTGAAGGCGATGGCGCCGCGGAGGCGGTCTATGCCGACGAATGCTTTACGCGCATCTACGAAGGCTCGACGGGAGATGTGTTGTACTCTGCATTTCGCACCTCGTGCACCTGGTACGAAAACCCGGTGATCGCCGACCCCGATGGGGACTCGAACACCGAAATCCTCATCGGGTCGAACGCAAACTGCAATCTGACCTGTCCGGCCATCGATCCGATTCACCCAGGCAACCGCTGCGAGGCGCCTAGCGACTGCCTGTCCGGGTCATGTGATGAAGGCTTTTGCCGCTGCGCAGACGACTCGGAATGTCGCGCAGGCTATTCATGTAAGCCACCTCTCTCAGGAACCCCAGGAACGGGCAATACCTGCAGGGCCGAACATCCCCCTGGCGTCGGGCAGGTGGGCCTCCGGGTGCTTCGTGATGCGCTCGACCGATGGGTCTCCTCGCGCCCGATGTGGAATCAGCACGCGTATTCGGTCACCAACATCCGCAACGACGGCACGGTGCCGAGGACCTCCGAGTGGGTGCCCAACTTCAGCGACCCGAGCCTGAACAACTTCCGGCAAAACATACAGGGCGAAGCTGCTCCGGGAAGCCAACCGGACATTACGGGAGACGTGGACGAAAACGTCTGCCAGACCTCAGGGACGCAACGCGTTCTCACGGCGACCGTCTGCAATCGCGGCACGCGCACGGTCGGCGCGGCCATGCCGGCCACGTTCTACGATGGGGATGCGGTCGATGGCAACGTGCTATGCGTGTCGTTTACGGAAGGCCCGGTTCCAGTCGGGGGTTGTCTCGATGTCTCGTGCGTCATCGACGTGGACATCCAAGGCAAGATCACGATGGTCGTCAACGACGATGGCCAAGGCGGTCGCACCACCACCGAGTGCAACGACAAGAACAACTCGGACGACGTCACGATCATCTGCGTGCAGTGATCGACTGCGCGCATGGCAAGGGGGGCTGTCTGCGCGCCGCGCTCACGGCTCGTCAGCCACCTCGGAGCGAGCACAGGTTACGGACTTTGAAAATGCGGGCGCAGCGGACTGCAGCTCTGCGCGAAGCCCGTCCTGGAGCACCGAGAGCGCTTCTGCAGGAGTTTCCACGAAATGGAGCAGATCCAGGTTTGCTGGACAGATCATTCCGTGTCGCACGAGCGCTTCGAAGTCGATGACTTCCTGCCAGTACGCCTTGCCGTATAAAAGGACCAGCATCGGCCGGTCGAGCTTCTTGGTCTGCGATAGGGTCAACATCTCGAAGAGCTCGTCCAAGGTGCCGAAGCCTCCCGGGAAGGCGATGATCGCCCGAGCAAGATGTGCAAACCAGAGCTTTCGCATGAAGAAATAATGGAACTCGAAGCTCAGCTCGGGTGTAACGTACGCGTTCGGCCTTTGTTCGTGTGGCAGGCCGATGTTTAGCCCAATCGTGCGCCCGCCAGCCTCAGCTGCCCCGCGATTGGCGGCTTCCATGATGCCACCGCCGCCGCCCGAGCACACGATGAAGCGCCGCGCTTCGCTCGGAATCGACATCGACCACTCCGTCACGAGTCGGGCCAGCTCGCGTGCGGCCGTGTAGTACTGCCCCATGGGGCCGTCTTCTTGGAGCCGCGCGGATCCGAAGAATACGATCGTATCGTGCACGCGCTCTTTTTCGAACGCACGCAGTGGATGTAGGTACTCCGCCAAGATGCGCAGAGGGCGCCCTTCATCGCTATCGAGAAACAGCTTGTCGTAGTACATCAGTCCGCGGGTCGAGCTCATAGCTACTCCAGTTTCCATTTTGCGCCGTCCTCCGGAACGACTGCGTCCCAGCCGAAAGTGTCTTTGAGACGGCGCCGAAATGCATCGGCCGCTGGTGGCTCGCCATGCGTGACGAAGACGCGTTTGGGCGAAAGCGTGCCGCGCCCGAGCCAATCGAGCATTTCGCGGTAGTCGGCGTGCGCTGAAAGGCCTCTCACCTCGGCGACCCGCGCACGGACCGGGACGTACTGTCCGTGGATCTTGATCTCGTCCGCACCGTCCACGAGCGAACGGCCGCGCGTCCCTGCGGCCTGATACCCGACGAATAGCACGGTGTTCTTCTTGCCGGGCAAGAAGCGCCGGAGGTGATGAAGGATACGGCCGCCAGTCGCCATGCCGCTTGCCGAAATGACGATCATCGGGTCCGAGCTTCGGTCGATGGCCTTGGAATCGTCGGGCGTCCTCGAGTACTGCGCCGCCTCGCACATGCGCTCGGTCTCCTCGTCAGAGAGCCGGTGATCCTCCTTGTGCTCCTCGAAGATGGTCGTCGCGCTGATCGCCATGGGACTGTCCAGGAACACCGGGATGTCGGGGATGCGCTTCTCTTCTTTGAGCTGCGACACGATGCGCAAAAGGTGCTGGCTGCGGCCGACCGCAAAGGAAGGCACCAGAATCACGCCTCCTTTGTCGACCGTCTCATTGACGATGTGCTCGATCGCGGTGTCGACGTCCTCGTCGGGATGCCGGCGGTCCCCATAGGTCGATTCGGTGACGAGAAAGTCCGTCGGACCAAGCGGATCGGGCGGCTTCATGATCGGATCGATCGGACGACCGACATCTCCTGTGAACGTGATCGTCGTGCCCGCGACCTGAAGCTGCAGGCACGCCGAGCCCACGATGTGTCCTGCCCTCGTGAACTTGGCCGAGACTCCCTTCGTGGGCTCGAAGTGTTCGTAAAACGGCACGGGCGAGAGCTGGGACAGGCAACGCTCGGCGTCCTCGCGCGTGTAGAGTGGCAGGGCGGGACGGTGTTTCGTGTAGTGCCACTTGTTGGCGTGATGCGCTTCTTCTTCCTGCAGATACCCGGAATCGGGAAGCAGCACTCGCGACAGGTCACGCGTCCCGCTGGTGCAGTAGGCCCGCCCTGCAAATCCCAGCAAGCAGAGCTTCGGAAAGTAGCCGGTATGATCGATGTGCGTGTGCGTCAGGAGCACCGCATCGAGCGACGCAGGATCGAACGGAGGCGCCGCCCAGTTGCGCTCACGCAGCTTCTTGTAGCCCTGAAAGAGGCCGCAATCGACCAGGACGCGAATGCCCTCTGCTTCGACCAGGTAGCGGGACCCGGTCACGGTTTCCGCAGCGCCTAGGAAGGCAATGGTAGGGGTTTCGTTGTGCATGGAGTTCTCCATCGGAAACCTAGCCTGGATCGCATAGGAGTTCGACCTAGACTACCCGTCATGACCCCAGAGACCGACCCACCCGATCCTCCGGCAGGCCAGGCACGGCGAAGCGCCAAAAAACGGGGCCCCTTCCAACATGGCGTGTCCATGGGCCGGATCTTCGGCATTGAAATTCGGCTCGATCCTAGCGTGCTGATCGTCTTTTTCCTTGTCGTCTACAGCTTGGGAGCCGGATTGTTTCCCCGATGGCATCCGACCTGGGGCGCCGCGCTGAGTTGGGGTACGGCATTTGCCGCGGGCGTGGTGTTCTTTGCGTCGCTACTCGCGCACGAGCTCTCCCATTCGGTCGTCGCCAAGCTCCGCGGCATCGACGTGCCGCGCATCACCCTCTTCGTCTTTGGCGGTGTATCCGAGCTCCAGCGGGAGCCGGACACGCCCGCGACGGAATTTCTAATCGCGATCGTCGGTCCAGCCATGAGTGCCTTGCTCGGCGTCGTGTTCACCTGGATCGGAGCGTCTCTCGCGGGCGAGGCGTTTACCACCCAGGTCTTCAAGGATCCGGCAGCGACGATGGCGCATCTGGGAACGGCCGCAACGCTGTTTCTTTGGCTGGGTCCCATCAACTTGATGTTGGCCTTCTTCAACCTGGTTCCGGGTTTCCCGCTCGACGGTGGGCGCGTGTTGCGCGCCATTCTCTGGGGCATTTCCGGGGATCTTCAGCGCGCGACTTTGTGGGCTTCGAACATGGGCCGGCTCTTTGCCTGGACCCTGATGGGCGTTGGGGTGTTCCAAGCGCTCGGGGGCGCGCTGGTGCAAGGCATTTGGCTGCTCTTGATCGGTTGGTTCCTCAACAACGCGGCCCGCAGCAGCTATGCGCAGCTATTGGTGCAGCAGGCGTTGAACGAGCTCGTCGTCGGGAACCTGATGCGAACCCATTTCGAAGTCGTCCCTCCCGACCTGCCCCTGGATGCGTTCGTGCACGAGCACTTGCTCCGTAGCGCGCAGTCCACTTGGCCTGTGGTCGAGGAGGGCAAGGCGGTCGGACTCATCAGCTTCGACGATGCCCGGGCCAGCAGCGAGGCGGAGCGAGCGCATCAAACGGTGCGTGATGCCATGAAGCCGATCGACGAGCGCGTTCGCCCGGACGCTGGCGGCCGCGATGCGCTCCGTATCTTGGCCGAGTCGGCTACGGATCCGCTGCCGGTGATGCAGGGGGATCATATCGTTGGCTTGTTACACGGCAGCGACATCGCCCGCTGGTTGGCGCTGCATCATTTGGAGGCCCGGCCTCACGCTCGTTCTTGAAGCGCTTGTCTCAGGCCCCAATCCATAGCCTCGACAGCATCATCAGGGCGATCACCACCAGAAACCATCCAAAGCCCTTCTTCAGCTTCTTCTTGTCGATCTCCAGCGAGAGGCGGCTGCCGATTTGTCCACCAGCGAACACGGCCACGGCCAAGACCAGCGATGCCCGCCAATCCCAGTGGCCGCTGGCTACGTGTCCGGCAAAGCCGCCAGCCGCTGTGATGCCGACCATCAGGGCGCTGGAACCGACCGCGATATCCATCGGGATCCCGAACAAGAGGACCATCAAGGGAACCTTGAGAATTCCGCCGCCCACCCCTACCATCCCGCTGACCAAACCGGCCGCGAACGAGACGGGCAGCGCCACTGCTAGGTTTACCCAGTAAGTTTGCCCGCCTAGTTGGCGTTGCCAGGAGAAAAGACTTCGCCTTTGTTTCTCGCGCGCGCGATCCAAATCGAACGTGCGGATCATGAAGTAGGCCGCCACGGCGATTAAAGCGGCGAAGAGAACGGATAGGGCTTTCCCCGAAAATTGGCTCGACC
>Ga0114931_10010313_pt1 | contig 11133 bp, 3 predicted proteins | sample 2SBtaG_FD_89579 | JGI IMG/M metagenome (GOLD analysis project Ga0114931, IMG submission 89579) | Deep subsurface microbial communities from Kolumbo volcano to uncover new lineages of life (NeLLi) - 2SBTROV14_V59a metaG | ecosystem: Environmental > Aquatic > Marine > Volcanic | place: Kolumbo...
ATCGAGTTGGAGGTGAATCGGCTCGTTCCCGAGCAGCGCGAGCCGTTCCTGGAGGCGTTGGTCGCCCGGTTCCCGAGTTGGACGGGGCGACAGGCCGCTCCAAGGGCCGAGGTGGGCGGCTCGGGCGTGGACGCCCACCTTCTGGATGATCCGGGGTTCCTGATCCGGCGGCTGGTGGAGTTGGCTGGAACACTGGGACCGGCCCAGCGGCGGGCGATCGAGGACGATCTGAAGTCGGCAGGGCTTGTTCGAACCGGGGGTGGAAGCTGGTCATCCGAGGCGGGCGACGATCTCCGACGCAAGTTGGGGATCAAGAACCAGGCCTCGATCGATCCGGATCGGGCGATCTCGCTGCTGGTGCTGCTGAGCGACTTCGCCGAGAAACTGGATCAGGTTATCTGGAAGATATGGCGGCGGATGGATCGTCGGTCGGAGTTTCGTTCGAGCGGGCCGCTGGTCGGGACGCTGGGCCGATTCGTGTCCGGGGACCAGGACGTGGCGCGCGGGCAGGTCAGTGCGGATCTGGAGAAACTCCGGGCCCTGACGGCGGCGCTGACGACGGCGGCGCCCCGGACGGGCGTGAGTTTCGCGCAGAACCACGTCGGACGGCTTAGCCCCTCCTCGATCAAGCAGGTCACGACGACGTCCAAGTGGAAGGACGACCGGGTGGCCTACTGGGACAAGTTCGAGGAGTTGGCGTCGGTGTCGATGACGGAGTCGGCGGTGGAGAGCGAGATCAACCGGGTAATCGTCGAGTACGTCAGGTCTGTTCTTCCCGGTGCGGGCCGATGAGCTCGCCCGGTCGGGCCGGTCCGATCGGTAGCGGCGGCGCGGCGGCGCATGGAGCGCATGGGTGTAACGCATGGGGATGACCGAGGCAGTTCATTGGCACGAGGGCCTGTTCCTTCAGCCGCACCACCTCCAGGCGCACCAGCGCTACGTGCAGGGTCGCATCGTGGGCGAGCGTCGCCTTGGCTGGGCGTACCCGTACGGGCTGATCGAGGCGCGGCTCTCGGCGGACGCGCTGGAGAACGGGTTCATCCAGTTCGATCGCCTTCGCCTTGTGATGCCCGGGGGGCTGGAGGTCAACGTCCCGGACAACGCGGATCTCCCGGCGCTGTCGATCAAGGAGGCGTTGGCGGCCTCGCCCGGGTCGCTGGTGCTGAGCATCGGCGTGCCCCACTGGCACGCCGGGCGGGCCAACACGATCGAACGCTCGGGGGCGGAGGACTGGCGGGTGACGCGGCTGTACCGGGTGGCGGAGCTGGAGCGGGCCGACGAGAACACGGGCGAGAACACCCAGACCCTGCTTGTCCGGCGGATCAACGCCCGGCTGCTGCTTCCGGACGATGACCGGACGGACCTGGAGACGCTGCCGATCGCGCGGGTGACGCACGGGGTGGGGGAGGACGTCGGGATACCTCGCGTGGATCCGAGGTACATTCCGCCGTGCATGCTCCTGTCGGGCTCGCCGACGCTGCGGGAGCAGATGCGCGATCTGGCGAACCAGATCGAGGCGAGCCGGACCGAGTTGGTCGCCCAGATGACTCGCGGGGGGTTCAGCGTCGAGGCGATGCGCGGGGTGCAGTTCGAGCAGATGATGCGCCTGCGGACGCTCAACCGCTTCGCGGGCTCGCTGGGGCACCTGGTCGCGGCGGCGAATGTGGCACCGTTCGATCTGTACCTGCAACTGCGCGAGCTGCTCGGCGAGTTGGCCGCCCTGCGACCGGACAACGACCAGTTCGAGGTCTCTCGGTACGACCATGACAATCCGGCGCTGGCGTTTCAGGAACTCCAGGATCGGATCCGCGGGCTGGTCCGCGGGGCGGTGACGGCCAGTTTCGTTCGCGTCGATTTCAAGGAGGAAGAGGGAATCCTTGTGGCGTCGATGACCGACGAGCACATCGAGCGTCCGACGGACTATTTCCTGGGGATCCGCACGAGCATGGACGCGACGGTGCTGGCGCGGCTGGTCGAGGACGCGGACAAGTTCAAGTTCATGGTGCGGAGCATGGCTCAGCGTCGGGCGTACGGCATTCGGCTCGTCGAGGAGCGCCACCCGCCCCACGAGTTGCCCGCCGACTCATCGCTGCACTACTTCCGGTTGATGCGTGCCGACTCGATGCGGATGTGGGAGCGGATCAAGGAGGAACGCGAGGTCGCGATCGTCTGCCGGGAGCTCAAGTCCGAGCAGTTCCAGGCGGCGCTGTACATGACGATGCCGATGGGCTGAGTCCCGGGACGGGGCGGCACGATCGGCCGGGAGCATGACGATGACACTGCTGGAGGTCTGCGAACCGTTGTTTCAGTATATCTGCCGGCTGAATCGATCGAGCCGCAAGAGCGTGCCGATGGATCCGGACCGGACACGGGGGGAGATCGAGGCGTTGCTCTCGGATATCCGCTCTGCGGCGGGCGCCGAGCCGGGCGTGGGGGCGCTGTACGAGCAGGTGGAGTTACCCCTGATCTTCTTTGTGGACTACATGATCAAGGAGAGCGACCTGAGCTTTGCGGGGGTGTGGGAGGAAATGGCCAAGCAGCGGGGGGAGTTGGCCGGGGACGAGAAGTTCTTTGACCTGCTCGAGGGGGCGCTCGAGGACAGGTCCACGTCCAGCGACGTTCTGGCGGTGTACTACACGTGCATGGGCATGGGCTTTGCCGGGTGGTACGCGGGGCAGCCGGAGTATCTGAGGGCGAAGATGCAGCAGTTGTCGGCGCGGATCCGCGACCACGCCGAGACGGACGAGGCGGCTCGGATCTGCCCCGAGGCCTACGAGCACGTGGACACGAGCGACCTGGTCCAGCCTCCGGGTCGGAGCCTGGTGGGGATCGCGATCCTGCTGATCGGGACGGTGCTGGTGCTGTTCGCGACGAACGTCTGGATGTACCGCGCCTTCTCGAAGGATCTGAACTCGGCGCTCAATGAGATCATCAGGGCGGGCGAGGCGCCGGTGGCGGGGGATGCCGACGGCGGCGCGGGTGAGGAGGGCTGATCGATGTCCGGGATGTCCTATTTCCTTCGGCTTCCGACGCCGATCAAGGCGATGCTGCTCGTGGTAACCTCGGGGGCGGGGATCAGCTCGCTGCTGATCTTTCTGCCGCCGCGCCTGTGGTTTCCGGTGTTCCTCGGGATGGCGATCGTGGGGGCGGTGCTCGGGGGGTTCGCGCTTCTGGGCGCGCGGCGGAAGAAGAAGAAGGCCGCCCAGATCGAGAAGAAGATCGTCGACAACAGCGCGGCGGTCCCCCAGGGCGTCAGCGCCCCGGCCAAGCGGGCGCAGATGGACGACATGCGCCGGGTCTTCGAGGAGGGGATCTCCAAGTTCCGGGCGGCGGGCAAGAACCTGTACTCGCTCCCGTGGTACGCCCTGGTGGGCGAACCGGGCTCGGGCAAGACCGAGGCAATCCGCCACTGCAAGGTGGGCTTCCCACCGGGGCTCCAGGACCAGTTGCAAGGCTCGGGCGGGACGCTGAACATGCACTGGTGGTTCACGAACCACGCGGTGATCCTGGACACGGCCGGTCGGCTGATGTTCGAGGAGGTTGCCCCGGGCCAGACCAGCGAGTGGGATGCGTTCCTGAAACTGTTGCGGCAGGTTCGGATCAACTGTCCGATCAACGGGATGCTCCTGGCGATCCCGGTGGACAGCCTGATCAAGGACAACGCCGACCAGATCGAGAAGAAGGCGGGCAAGATCGCCCAGCAACTGGACCACATCCAGCGGGTTCTGGACGTGCGGTTCCCGGTCTTCGTGGTGATCACCAAGTGCGACCTGCTCAACGGGTTCCGTGAGTTCTTCGACGACCTGGACGATCCTCAGCTCCAGGACCAGATCCTGGGCTGGTCCAATCCGGCGCCGCTGGACGACCCGTTCCGCCCCGAGGAGGTGGACAAGCACCTGGGACTGGTCCAGGAGCGCCTTCGGCGCAGGCGTCTGCTGCTGCTCCAGGATCCGGTCCACACGGGGGATCCGAACAACGGACGGTGCATCGACGAGGTGGACGCGTTGTACGCGCTGCCCGAGAGCCTGGGCAAGATCGCGCCGCGTCTTCGCCGGTACTTGGAGACGATCTTCGTGGCCGGCGAGTGGGCGACCAAGCCGCTGTTCTTGCGGGGGATCTACTTCACGTCCTCGATGCGTGAGGGAGCGGCGCTGGACGAGGATCTGGCCGAGGCGCTCGGGATGTCCGTCGAGGCGCTTCCCGAGGGTCGTGTCTGGGATCGGGAGAAGTCGTACTTCCTCCGCGACGTGTTCATGAACAAGGTGTTCAAGGAGCGAGGCCTGGTCACGCGCGCCTCGCACGCCAAGCGCCAGCAGCGTCGCCGGCGGGCGATGGTGATGGGGGCGGCCGTCTTCACCGTGCTCGTCCTGTTCGTCCTGACGGTCTACTCCTCACGCCAGGCGAGGCAGAACATCATCAAGCCAAAGGAGTTCTGGACCGGTGTTGAACGGGCGTACGTCGAGGACACCGATGCTCCGTTCCTGCCCGTGGTTCGCCCCCAGAACATCGACGGCGCGAAGCCGTACTCCTACGTGCGCGGCGCCCAGGACACTTCGAGAGTCGATGCGCCGGACCCGGCTCGGCTGGCGGTCCGCAGCGATCCGGTCGTCGAGGCGTTCCGCATCCCACCGATCTTTCGCCTCTCCGAGGGCGTGGGCGGCGTCAAGGGCCGGATGCGCCGTGCGCAGCGCATCGTTTTCGAGGAATCGGTGCTCGAACCGCTGATCGAGGCGGGCAGGCGGGAGATCACCAACCGGGACGGCAAGAACCCGTGGAAGGCCGAGGCGACCGACGCGCTCGTGGAGCTGATGCGTCTGGAGCGCACCGCGTCCGGGGCCGCCCCGGGCGAGCCGCTCGTGCGGATCGAACCGCTGGGCCGATTCGCCATTTCCTTCAATCTTCCGGAATACGAGAAGGACTTTCTGGCCACGTTCGAGGAAGACGTGCAGGACATGCAAGACGGACTGGATGTGGTCTTCCCCGGTGGCAAGGGGTGGCCCCCCGAGAGTCTGGGGGCGGGTGGTCCCGAGGCCGACCGGGCGATCCGACGCGGGATCGACGCCTTCGTGGACTACTGGGCGAAGGGGGGCGATGCGCAGGGTCAGCAGCTGGCGCGTCTGGCCGGCGTGCGGGAAGCGATCGCGTCGTTCGCTTCGGCCGAGACGAAACTGCTCGAGCTTCGAGACGCCGTTGTCAGCGCCGACCCGGCCGTCCTGGACGCAGATGTGGCGACGTGGAACGAGCGGCTCGCGCTCCTTCGGGAGCGGAAGAAGGATCTGGATGAGAAGATCGAGGCGCTCGGCCAGGACGCGACGCTCGATTCAGCGGAGGCGATCGAGCAGTCGTGCCGGGCGGCCCAGGAGGAGATCCTCGATGCGGCCAACGCCGCATATGACTCGCTCAAGGCACAGGCGATCGAGCCCGAGCCGGAAGCGGGCGAGTCGGGCGGGGAGGAACCGGTCCTGGTCTGGTCGTGGAAGCGGCTGGACGCCGGGCGGGTTGAGTTGGGAGCGAACCTTGAGCAGCGCATCGCGGCGCTGCGGGGTCAGCTCGAGGCTGCGCTCGGGGCGTACATTCGGTTCGACACGGGGGGAGAGAGGCGGAGATACGCGCTGCGGAGTCAGATGTACGACGCGGCCGGCGCCTTGCTCCAAGAGACGTCCGAGGCGACCGGGTTCTTCGGGCTCGTCGACGCGATCACGAGCCTGGACCAGGAGATCAAGGACACGCGGGAGGCGATCGGGGTGATGGCTTCCCGGCACGGGATGGTCGAGAGTGAGGAGGCCGACACCAAGCCGATCGCCGATCAGGCCAAGAAACTGACTCAGGACGTTGTTCTCAAGTGGGCGCAGATGCTCCGCCGGGGATCGATGGCTCGGCGACTGATCGAGTTGGCGCCGACGGACCCGTCGGCTGTCGCCGACCTGGTTCGGGAGCGCCGGGCGGGGGCGTATGCGGAACAGGCGTTCGCTCGGCCGGCGATTCCGCTGACGAGCCTGGACGGGACGGGGACGTTCGATGCGCGGTACCACCCGGACTCGGCCGAGGAGGTCTTCCGGGCTGTCCGGTTGATGCAAGAGCAGGTCGGCGGGAGCAGCGAGTCGGGCGGGCCCGGTCGCAGCGTGCCGGGCACGGGCCTGGCCCCGGTGGTGCAGGCTGTGGACGCCTACGCGGGGGCGTACCTGCGGTACTGGATTGGGGATGAACTCAACGGAGAGGGGCTCGTCAGGCGAACGTGGGAGGACTGGGGGCAGATGCGCGACGCGATGGCCAGTACCAGGACCGACGAGACCAACGACGCCCTTCAAGGCTTCTACAAGGACGTGATTCGACCAGCGCTGAGTGTGGCTGCGCAGAATCCCGCGGTGGCCGACGAGGCCGGGCGCGAGATCGCGCGTCTGGACAGGGAGATCGCTCTGCTGGATCAGGACGAGCAGTTCAAGAAGGTTCGGGAGTCCTGGGCCGGGCTGGAACCGGACGCCGGGAAGGCCTGGAGGCAGATCGGATCCCAGAACGTATCGGAGTTCACGGACTCGGACTATCTCGCGGCATACCACCCGGACAGACCGATCCAGGGGGATTCGCGGTACTGGCGATCGATCGTCGAGCGGGCGATGGAACTGATCGCCGACGAGGTGCAGAGCGATGCCGAGCGGGTGATCGAGGATCTTCGCAAGAACTACAAGGGGTTCCCGCTCTGCGCCGACTGCGCGAACGACCTGTCGCCCGGCGATCTTCTGGACGCGATTCGTTTGTTGAAGGAGATCGGCGGGCTGACCGAGGCATCGTCGGGCGGGTCCGAGACGCTCGCGCGGGGGGCCTCGCTGAGGCAGTATGCCAGGCTCGACGACCTCCTCAAGCGGCTCCGCGGCGAGCAGTTCCGCACGGGGCAGACGGGGGTCTGGCTCGGGAAACTGCGTGTTCTGGCCTCGGCGCTGCAAGGCCCGGAGGGGGGGGCCCCCGAGGCCGACCTGTTCGTCCTGAGCCCGTCGGATCAAAATCGCAAGCCGAAGGGGCGCGCGTTTGCGGGAGCGGAGCCGGCGTACGGGCCAACCTATCGGCCGTTTCGATTCGTGTACTTCGACGCTTCCGGGCAGCATGCTCCGGTGTTTCAGAAGATGGATAACCCGGAGTTCTACGATCCGGCCAGGCTGAGTATTTCGGCCGCGACGTTGCGCTACACGCTGACGGAGAACCAGTCGGGCATCGAGAACCTCAGGAACCGATGGATCGCTCTGGATCGGCCCTGGCTTGCGCTGCGGCTGATCCTGCGTGGCGAGTCCGAGCGCCTCAAGTACGAGGGCGACCGCGCGCAGGACGACGGGGGGTGGTACTGGGCGGTTCCGCTGCTCTTCACGCGGGAGCAGGTTGACCCGAAGGGCGACGGGGGTTCGGGGATTCCCGCTCCGGCGGGCAGGCGTCCGAGCGGGGACGATCGCTTCTGGGTCTGGATCGGGCTGCGGTTCAAGGACGCGGCGCTGCCGCCCAGGAAGGACTGGCCGGGTGAGGCCGATTGGCCGTAGTGCCTCCCCCTCCCCCCCGACGACGAGAGCGGTGATCCGGAGATCAATCGGCATTGAGCAGCATGAGGCCAATAGTGGGTCGGGAGGGCGACGGTTCGCCGCGGGTGCACCTGGCGGCGTTCGGCAAGCATCCGGGCTGGGACGATCACATGGACGACCAGGGGGTCCAAACCGACCGCCTGGTCGCGGTCAAGCGTGTGATCTACGTCGAGGGGATCGGGGGGAACATCGACTCGGGCGCCTGGGAGGGACTCGAAGAATCGCAGCGTCTGCCGGGTTTTGAGCATGTGTTTGCATGGCGTCGTCCCGAGGACGTTGTCGTGGGGCGGATCTGGTCTTCGCGCGACGGCAAGGGGCGGACCAAGTATCCGATGATCGTCTGTGCCCAGTGCGTGGGGCTGCCGCTGGCGTGGGCGATCGAGCGTGTCCTGCCACGGCTGGAGTCGGTGCGGGAGCGTTGCCGGGGGGCCGAGTCCGCGGCCGACGTGGTCGCCATACTCAAGGAGGAGCGGTCGGCGCTTGCGGCGCTGGCCGCCGGTCAGGGCGACGAGGACGTTGAGATCGTTTTGTCGCCGGAGACGTTTTCGGCCCTGGCGAGTCACCCGTCGGTCGGTTCAGTGGGCATGCAGCGGATCGTGTACCAGATCTCGCGGGAGTTGTTGTCGTTCCGTCCGCTCGAACCCGGGACCGGGCTGCGAAGCCGAACCGTGGACGCGGATGCCAAGCACCTGCGCCTGCCCGCGTGCGCCGAGGGGGCGGGTCGATCGATGGAGGGCTGGCTCCGGTTGCTGCTGGAGGAGCTGGACGCGAGCAGTCCGATCCTGTGTCTGGCTCCGGTTGATCGGGACTGGGTCGATGTGCTGGTGGGCGAGCCGACCTCGTCGAACCTGTTCTGCGTGCGGGCTGCGCCCGGGACGCTGCCGCTGACGACCGAGATTCCGTACACGATCGAAGAGGCGTTCGCGGCGGAGGTGGAATCGAGGATCGAGGCTTCGCAGCGGGGAGAGGGACAGAGGCGGGTTATCCGCCGCGGCTCGCGGTCCGGCGGCGGTTCATCGGCGCGTGCCGGAGCGCTCGAGACCGCCCGACGCGTGCCGAAGTGGGCGATCATGGGAGCAGGCGCGGTCGTGCTGCTGGGCTTGCTGCTGGTGGTGATCTGGCTGCTGGCGTCTGGCGGCAAGGATCCCGAGACGACCCCGCCGTCGGGTCCGGTCGCGCCCGAGGGCGGGCCTGCGTCCGAGCCGGTGTCCGCGTCCGCGCCCGAAGCGGACGCGACGCCCCCCGTGATCGAGCCGACGCCCGAATGGTCGCGGCTGTGCCGGGACTACGGGACCTGGTTCGGCCCGTTGGCGTACCAGGTTCGGTCGGGTGGACCGCTACGCGATCTGTTGGTTTCGCAGGCGTGGCTGGGACCGATCGTTGAGGCGATCGATCGTGCCGTCGAGGCGGGCGTGGAGTTGGATCCCCGTCGGATCGCCGGGGCGCCCGGCGTGGACTACCTGGTGCTGGCTCGTTCGCCGACGCGAGAAGCGGGGGACGATCACGGACGGCAGCGTACGGCAGAGGCTCGGGGTGTGGTCGAAGGCGTGCGCCGGCGCCTCGAAACGTGGCCGATCGTCGAGTCGATGCGATCGTCATCGGAGACGCTGGGCCAGTGGGGGTGGACGGCGGCGGCACAGTATCTGCGGTCGCTGAGCGCGGGCCTTGCCCGGGCGATGGGTGAGGGGGACGCCTCGACTCGGGGTGACCTGGAATCGGCGATCGAGCGGATCGATCAGGCCCGGGGGGACGCGGAGGAGGTGGGTGGAGCGATCGCGCCGATCAACCCGCTGCTGGCACGGATCCGGGCGGCCGACGAACCGACGCTGTCGGGAATCGGTGATTTGGTTCGTGGTCCGGACGACGCTGCCACCGGGACGGGAACGATTCAGGACGTGCGTGAGGCGGCTTTGTTTCTGGATCGGACCCGAGAGGATCTGGTGCGGATCGCCGATTTCGTGGACGGCACATGGCGGGAGGTGGATCGGGATCGATTCAGCGAAGCGCTCGCGAAAGTGGGAGCCGACGACGCGCCCCTGGACGCGGCCCGGGCACGCCGATGGATGGATCTGGCCGGGCGGTACGTTCGGCTGGATCCGGACCCGCGGCAGGGCTGGGACGCTCCTGATCGGCTCGAGGCGATCCGGGGGGCGATCCGCCAGAGCCTGCGCCCGACCGGTTCCCCGGAGGCGATCGTGGCGGCCGACGCGCATGATGACCAGGCCCGGAGGGCCGGCGCGCTCGTGGACGCGGCGCTGAGAATCGCGCCGCTGGAATCCGAACGGGCGGCGGTGCTCGAGGCGATGCGTCGCGCAGAGGCTGCGGTCGTGTCGCTCGGCGCCTCAGTTAACGAGTCGATCACGCGGTACTCGGGCGACATCGAGCAGTGGTTCGCCGGGGCGGCCAATCCGATCTCCCGATCCGGATCGGCCTCGGTCGATCGGGCGTGGGCCCGTCGGCTCAAGGCGGCTCAGTCGGAACTGGGTCAGACGTGGCAGGCCCAGGAGCGGCTCAAGGTCGAGCGATCGGTCCTGCACGAGATGGAAGCGAAGATGCCGACCGAACTGGACGCGCCCGGGCCGGCGCGGGAGTGGCTCGCGGGGCTACAGGCGGCGCTGATTGCGCGGCGCGAGGCGGATCTGTCTGCGGCCATCGATGCACTGGACTGGGGTTCGCTCGGGTCGGATGGGGTGCAGCGAGACTGGCCGGCGCCCGTCGAGGGCTTTGCGCGGTGGGTCCGGGGGGTGTCGGGCCTGGCCGGTGGGCTCGCCGGGATCGAGCGTCTGCTCGATGAGGGATTCGACATCGATGAATCGCCCGGTTCGGGGGCGACGATTGCGGAGCGGGCGGCGCAGATCGAGTCTTCACCGCTGCTGGAGGATCCGAGGATCCGCGCGGCGATCGAGCCGATCCTGGCGCGGGTCGATCGGCTCCGAAGTCTGCGGGTCCAGAATGACGCGGGCGTTCTGCTGGAGCGAGCCGGTACGGGCGGGGATCTGGGCGTTTCGCTGGCTGCGTGGCGGCGGCTTGGCGCGTTGGACGGGGCGCCGACGGATCTGCCGGCCGAGGCTGCGGCGCGGGCGGACCTGGAGTCGCGGATCGCGTCGGCGATCCAGGACGAGCCGAGGCGCAGGCGTCTGGCCAAGGAGGTGAACGCGGTGGCCCGGCGCCGATGGGCGCTGGCGTTTGCCGGCGCCGACGGTGATGTGGCGATCGAGCGCGTTCTGGATCTGGCCGGGCAGATGGGGGTCGACGCGGGCGGGCTGGGTCCGGCCGGGCGATACGACCAACTGCTGCGGGATCTGCGCGGCTTCGATCGAGGCGCCGACGACGCCCAGGTCGTGGCGTTGGTCGAGGCGTTCGTGGCAGCAGTTCGGGCGATGCCGGTCGGGGATCGTGGCGACGTCCGTGCGTTGATCGAAGGTGCCGAGCAGATCGCCCAGGACGAGCCGCCGCCCGAGCCGACGCTGGACGTGACGCGCGAGGCTGGGCCTGCGCTGGCGGGCTGGGCGGGGCGCATCGAAGAAGATGGGGCGGTGGTGGTGTACACGTGGTCCAGGGGCACGCGGGA
>Ga0114931_10010314_pt1 | contig 11133 bp, 14 predicted proteins | sample 2SBtaG_FD_89579 | JGI IMG/M metagenome (GOLD analysis project Ga0114931, IMG submission 89579) | Deep subsurface microbial communities from Kolumbo volcano to uncover new lineages of life (NeLLi) - 2SBTROV14_V59a metaG | ecosystem: Environmental > Aquatic > Marine > Volcanic | place: Kolumbo...
GCGGCGTCTCTCTGATTCCGGTGATCGGCTCTCAATTCTTTCCGTCCGGACTTCGCGATCAGTTCTTCGTCAAAGTCTGGCTGCCGGAAGGTGCGCCCATCGCCGAAACGTCCCGAATCGCCAAGGAGGTCGAAAAAATCCTCGTTGAACTCAGCCCGGTCACCGAAGACGGCGAAATCCGCCAGCGGCTGGCCAATGTGGTCACCTTCGTGGCAACCGGCGGCCCGCGGCTGATGATTACCCAGGAGCCCGAATACGATTATCCGTACTATGCCTTCCTGCTGGTCAACACCACCGATGCCGCATACACCGCCGGCTATGCCAGCAACGTGCGCCGCGCTGTGGAAAAGCTGCATCAGGCACGCGTGACCGTCGACCTCTATATGCTGGGTCCGCCGATCCGCGATCCGATCGCGTTCCGCTTGAGCGGCCAGGATTCGACCGTACTGCGAAGCAAGGCCCGGGAAATGATCCGCCTGTTCAAGGAGACGCCGGCCACACCGGCGCCCTACAGCAACTGGGGCGCGCCCGGCTACCAGATCGACGTAGAAATCGATCCGCATGCCGCCAATCTCGCCGGCGTCACCAACTCTGACGTAGCACTGACCATCCGATCGCTGCTCTCCGGTGCCCGGCTGACGACCTATCGCGAGGGGGATCATCGGGTTCCGGTCATGCTGAGAACGCTGCGCGAAAAAAGGCAGGATGTGAATGACCTCTCCGGGATCTATGTCAACGGTGCCAGCGGCAAGGTTCCCCTGGACTCCATCGCCACGGTCATCCCCACCTGGAAACCGTCGGTGATCGCCCGCCGCAACGGGCTCCCCACGGTGACGGTCGGTTCCAGGGTCGAAGAAGGGGTGTTGGCCAATACGGTCGCAGCACGGATCGAACCGCGGCTCGAAGCGATGCTCGAGACTCTCCCAGCGGGTTATTTCATCGAGAGCGGCGGCGAGCAGGAAGAGACGAACAAAGCGCTGGTCCAAGTGGTTCGAGCCGTCGGCATGGCCATGGTGTTGATCGCCCTGGTCCTGATCGTTCAGTACAACGCGTTCCTCAAACCCCTAGTCATCCTATTCGCGGTGCCTTTGGGCCTCATCGGCGTCGCCGTCGGACTGCTGGTCACCGGTTGGGCAATGGGATTCATGGCCATGCTCGGTGCGCTGTCGCTGGCAGGGATCGTCATCAACAACGCCGTCGTGCTGATCGATTTCATCGAGAAGAAGGTCGCAGAAGGCCAGGCGCTCAGAACCGCAGTCATGGCGGCGGGACGGCTGCGCATGCGGCCGATCATTCTGACCACCCTCACCACCATCGGCGGGCTGCTGCCGCTTTCGCTGTTCGGCGGCGCACTCTGGGCACCGATGACCAACGGGATGATTTTCGGATTGATTTTCTCCACCGCGCTGACGCTGGTGGTGGTGCCGACGCTCTATGTGGTGTTCGTGGAGAGGTTCGGGATGCAGGTGGTTCCGGAGAACACGGGTTGATGGTCCTCTCGGTGCAATCTGCCGGACCGGAATGGTGCGCACAGCGCACCCTACCATTGGCCCGGCGGAAAATCGGGCATCCTTCATTTTCCGGTTTACACATTCTGTTCGACGGGTGACGATTGCTTCCTGGCCGCTTGATGCGGGCGGGACGCCCGCGCTCCCAGGTAAGCCCGAAGCCATCAAATGTGTTAGCTACTTTCCATAACAAATGAAGGATGCCGGAAAATCGGTGCATAGGGTGCGCCCTGCACACCGTTTCGGACGATACAATGGCTTGTACCATTTTGAGTCGATTCGCGAGTAGTGTGTAGTCAACTAAAAAAGTGCTACACTAAGCCGGTCGATCGTTATAGGTATGAAATTCAATGGCTAAGGAAACTGTTGTAAGGGCTCATGTCGATCCGGAATTGAAGGATAATGTTGATCGGATCTTAAAGCCGCTTGGGCTTACGACCTCTCAAGCGATTACGCTATTTCTGAAGCAAATCGAGATGCGCAAGGGATTACCTTTTGTCGTTGAAAGCCCAAACCCGGAAACCTTAAAGACATTCAAAGACACCGATCGGGATCAAAACTTACAGCGCTTTGAGAATATGGAAGGACTCTTCAGTGATCTGGATCTCTAATGCGCCGGCCCGTCCGGACTAACCGTTTCAAGAAAGATGTGCAGACAGCCAAAAAACGTGGAAAACAGATGAGCAAGCTCAGAGAAATTATGACGAAACTGATAATGGCCGAGCCGTTGGATGAGAAACATCGTGACCATGTTTTGATAGGGGCCTATACGGGGCGCCGAGAATGTCATATTGAACCGGATTGGTTGCTCATCTATAAATTGGACGAGAACGAAATTATATTTGAGCGAACCGGGACGCATTCCGATTTATTCAAGTGAGAAAACAGGGGGACGAGAAAATAAATCTGTCCGTTTTTCAGAGTCCCTTTTTCACCCAGGGTCAGCTGGATGAGAGCAAGAATTTTGACGTTGATGGCCATGTTGATCGTTATGGTGACTGATCTCGGGCCAATACCGACAGTCAGTCTCATTTGCCTGTATGCCGTTGTATTCAGACCGCAATGGTTCAAGCGGCTCGTGGATGAGCTCTATCGATGAAGGCAAGAATCCTGACAGCTTTGTCGCTGGTTGCTTTAGGGATTATTGGCATCGGCCCGATTCCAACGACCACTCTCATCATCATTTATGTCGTCATTTTCAGGCCGCAGTGGTTCAAGGAACTGGTCGATGCCATTTATGAATACGGCGAAAATGAGCGCAAATAAGGCAAGGCATTGCACCCTATTCAAATAATTCAGAGTGACAGAGTCCAGAGTTTTCAGAGATCAGAGTTGGATGGGAGAAGCACCACACGAAACCCGTAGAGCTTGCCGCGGCCGTTCGGGTTGTCCCCGTGGCGGAAAGCACTGCGGAGCCTCCGCTGACGACCGCCGAACGAGCCGCCACGCAAGACACGCAACACCTCATCCGGTGCCTGCGGATTTTCCCTTCCGCCCTCGGCATCATAAGGGTATCCGAAGTCAGGCTTTTCCCAATTCCTGCCCCATAAACTACGCGTCCACTCCCACACATTGCCGGCCATGTCCAGGCAGCCGTACGGGGACGCACCGTTGCGAAACACGCCCACAGGACTGGTCTCGTTCAATTCCAGATCCGAACCGTTGCATTTCACCGGATCGTATTCATCGCCCCAAGGATAGATGCGCTTATCCCGATCGCCACGGGCCGCTTTCTCCCATTCCGCCTCGCTGGGCAGCGTAATCTGTTTACCGGTCACTGTGCTCAACCAACGGCAATAGGCCATCGCATCATGCCAGGGGACGTTCACCACTGAGATGGTGCAACCGATCCAGGGGCGGCTTATGGTCTTCCCACTCTTCAGGGACCGCAGCATCCGTGGCTTCGGCATAAATGGCGTATTGCGCATTGGTCACCGGTGTCATGGCGATTTTATAGTGGCGCAAACGAACACGATGCTGAGGCTTTTCAGACTTAAACGCATATCTATCCGAATCGGCGCTCCCCATCCAGAACTCACCTGCGGGAATGGTAATCCATTTCGGCTCGCCATAGGGCAGCGACCAATAGGGGCTGGTGGATCCCTGTTGACCTGCCTCGATCCGGCCGAGCGCCTTCACCGCCGCACGGCGGCGATCGAGCGTTGTCGTGCGACGGGTCATCCGTTTCAGCATCGCGCCGACGCCGGACGTGGAGCGCTCCAATTCCTCGCGCAAACTTTCAGTCAGTTGGTCGATCAGAGTGTGTTCGACCCGTCCTTCCCCTACATCCCGAATGCACTCGGCGGCCAACACGCGATTATGAAACAAATCCGGTTCGTGTTTGTACTCGCCGATCACTCGAATAAGCCGGTTGGCTTTTTCAGGGTTCTTCGTGCTCAGTTAGCCAGTCTCCAGCAGAACGACTTCGCGCCAGAAAGCGTCCCCGGAATGCGCAAGTGTAAAATTAATGTAATCATCGCGCTCGGCTGCCGCCACCGCGGCCAGATATTCCTGAAACGTCAGGTGCGAAAAGCGGTAATTGGCAGGGCCTGCTTCCACCAGCAGACCGGTGCGTTCGCGGATCACCTTCAGAAAGCGCTCCGCCGCGCGCTCGGCTAACCGTTCGTCGGCTGTTGCGGTCCTGAACGCCTCGACGAGAAGCCCTTGCAATGCCTCGGCATCGATCTCCTTTTTACCTTTCGCATGCATGTCCAAAGCCACGGATTGCAGCAACAACCGCCGATCGGTGGCATCGAATTCCCTGTCCTCCAGAATATTGACGCTTGCGACGCCGCGGGCTTCATCCCATTTTCCCAGCAACACGTCGATGGCCTCTGCGTACAACTCCGCTCGCCGCTCGGGAAGTTTCACCCGATCGCGATGCACCAGGGCAATCACCGTCAGCATGAGCGGGTTGATCGCCAGCAGGCGCACTCTGGGGTTCTCTTTGATCGCCTGCAGCAATTGCCGGGTCTGGGATGCGGCATAGCGTTCCGCGCTCTCTCCAGGCCCCATCTGTCCGACCGCCACCAAACGGTGCCACCGGGAGAGAAACTGCTCCACGTCGGACAGGCTGAAATCGCGTACCGTCGTCGCTGTAAAATCTTCGCCCAGCCGCGCCGCGTCGGTATAGCCGACGACACGACTGGTCACCACGATTCGGCAGTTGCCATAGTTCTGGGCACATCCCTCGATCATTCGGGCCACGCGCCGGCGCAACTCGAAATCGCCAACTTCATCCATGCCGTCGAGCAGCAGCACCGCCTTGCCTTGTTGCAAAGCCTCATCGAAAAACGTCTCCGGAAGCGTGACCTTTTCCGCAGCAAGGAAGGACGCAAGAAACTCCCACAGACGGCTGTGCCCATCGCTTCCGTCATCGGTGGGATACTTGGTGCGCAGAAAAGCACCAAAATTGCGCAGGGGCAGCAGAATAGGCAAGAAACCGGACTCATCGAGCCCCAGGCGCTGCTTGAGAATGTTCTGGCCCTCTTCCGCCCGGTCACGCGCATAACACAGGGCCAGATAGCGCATCAATGTGGTTTTGCCCGAGCCGGGATCCCCCAGCACCACCAAGTGTCGGTGCTCGCCAAGCGCCTCCTCCACTTTGACCGTGACAGTCTCGGCACCCGGCCCATGGGCCATTTTGTGGCGTTCGCCGGGCGCCATGTCGCGTTCGTGCAAAAGCCATTGCTCTTCCGCGGCAGCGCTGCGTGTCGCAGTGGCTTTCAAGGTGACATAGATATGTTCCAGCTCGATGTTCACCAAACGACCGCCGGAACGGATGCCTTGCAGCTGCAGGTATCGATTGCAGCTTATGACATGCCGGAGATAGAGCCCAAGCGCCGATGCTTCGTCAATCGCGGTCATCGGGACAGGCTGCTCGCCACGGTAAACGACCGTTCCGCCATCATTCACCACGATCACATCACGACCGACAATGCTGCCCGTCCCGCCCGCCACCACGGCAAAACTGCCGGAGCCTGTCTGCCGAATCGTAGCATGGCCGGCCTGATGGTCCGGCGATGATTGCTCGGAGGGTTGGAGGGGCTGGTATTGACGCAGAAACCGGGCCAGGTGTTTTCGCACCAACGGTTCGAATTCCTGAACACCGATATAGGGCCACCACAGTCCTTCCTTCGGAAACCGCTCCTGGAAATCCAAGACCTTGCCCCACTGTTCGATCTCTTGCCTGCTCTTCGGAGCATACGGCGCCCGGTTGAAATAGATCATGATGTGCGGCCGCCCACCTCCTTTCCATGCCCGGTAGGCGGTAAGAAACTCGTGTTCGGTCCCCGACTGCGCGTCCTGGGTCGGCGTGCCGAACCGCTTCCAGAAAATGCCGATCAATACATCACACGCATCGATGCGCAGAATCGGGTCGATCAAACCTTGGGGCCCTTCCGGGTGAAATCCTGGATACGCGTCGGTCTCCCAGCGCACCAGCTCCAGACGCAGCTTTCGATCTTGCGCCACGCCTTGGTTGAGCTCTTCGATCACCGCCGGCAAGACATCACGCTCCGTCTGCACGTCACCGGGCGATGCCAGCACGATTCGAACAAGCTTTACGTGATCAGACAATCGGTTGCTCTTCGTTGGAAATCAGCCATCAGTGTATGAGGATGCCAAAATACCCGAAACAGGATACCGAAGCATCATCCTTACCCCAAAACCCGTGAATGAATCCACATTTGTTCGCCTAACAGTGATACCAAGCCATTGTAAGATTCGAAATGGTGCGCACGGCGCACCCTACACCACGCTTTTCCGCCGAGGCCAAGCGTCGGGTGTGCCTTGCGCACCGCTCAGCAATTAATTTCGTTCACGGGCACTGCGCTTAAGCCACCCGCGCCTGATGCAAATCGGCACGGATGACAAGTTGGTCAAAAGGGGCGCGCAAGGCGCCGCGGTCGTCTTTCTCCAGCAGCCCATACTCGCAGAGCTTGCGTACGTCCTCATAGACATTCTTGTAGTCGCGCTCGAGGGCCTGGGCCAGTTGCCGGATGTTGAGCCCCTCATGACTTGCCACATGGCGGACCAGTTCCAGGCGTTTTTCGGTGATGGCGGAGAAGAGCTGTTTGATGGAGGTGAAGTTCAGTCGTGCGGTCGCCTCCGGCAGATCCGTGCCACTGTCTATCTGCCGCGCCACGGCGAGCGCTCGGGCGCGATCCGCCTCGGGGGTTATCACACCAATCTCAATCGTCTTCATCAGGCCTTCCCAGACAGCCGCTCGATGTCGGTATGAAAATCCATGATCAACCGTTCCAGTGAAATAAATCGGTAGGGGTGCTCGTCCTCCTCCCCATAATGGACGTGATCGCCCTTTCCGGTTTCATTGTCGTAGCGCACGATGCAACGGCCTTCCTTGCCGCAATACAACCGGTACTTCAGCCCATGAGGACGGTCCACCGTGGTTTCCGGCAGCCGCCAAACCAGGCGTTGGATGAGGCGGCCATCTGCAAGGACCATCTTGTCATCCATTACCTTATGCGCCCTCATGCTAAGGCATTTTAAACCATAAAAATCTCAGGGGCGAGGCGATTGATCCATTTCAGCTGAGGGCTGCCGCCTTGCCGGTCGGGAGATAGTGATCCAGCCCAATTCGTCCACCTTGGCAAACCAACGCCCCAAATCGTGACTCGCCGCCGGTTCCGTCCGCGACGGCTAACTCAAGCGGCTGTGGCTTGCCGGAAAGTGGAATCACGCCGATGTCATGGGCCAGTTGTAGCAATGCGATATACCAGAACGTGCGGGCGTTGGCGTTTTCGGAGCGGACGTCAGCGAGTGTGCTTTGGGCCTCCAGAAGCTCGACGATCTGAAGGACGCCGGCGCGATCGGAAATCAGCATCGATTCATACGACAACTCGGCGCTTTTTATACACCGTAAATTGGGCCAAGCTGTCCCGCTCTACTCACTCAGGCCGCCCCGGCAAAAGAAGAGAGGAATTTTCCCAGCCACGATTTCCTATACTGATAGCTGACTGCATACACACGCTCGGATTGTGCAGCCTCATAGAGGTAGTCATCGCTGGTGCGCAGCTCGTCGACCAGTTTCAGCTCGAGGGCGCGTTTGCCGTACCAATGTTCGCCGGTGGCGATGCGGTCGATATCGACCTGGCCACGCTGCTCGACGATGAACGCTTTGAACAGTTGATGGGCCTCTTCGATGTTCTCGCGGAATTTCTCTCTGCCTTTTTCGGTATTCTCTCCGAAGAGCGTCAGCGTGCGCTTGAACTCGCCCGCGGTGATCTGTTCGAAATCGACGTCGAGGTTTTTCAGCAGGCGGTTGAAGTTCGGCAGCTGTGCGACGACGCCGATCGAGCCGATGATGGCAAAGGGAGCGGCGATGATTCGATTGGCGACACAAGCCATCATGTAGCCGCCGCTGGCGGCGACTTTGTCCACGGCGACGGTCAATTGAATGCCCTTGTCCCGGATCCTGCGCAGCTGCGATGCGGCAAGACCGTAGCCGTGGATCGTTCCGCCCACGCTTTCGAGTTTCACCAGTACCTCATCGCGCGGTGTTGCGACGGTCAGGATGGCGGTAATGGACTCGCGCAGCGGGGCAACCGCGCTCGCCTGAATATCGCCGTGAAACGAGAGCACATAAAGATTCTTCGGCCCGTCGTCCTGCTCCATCCGCTTCTCTTCCTGTTTATGGTGCACCTTCAGCTGTTTCAGCGTCTGTTTGAACGCCTTCCTCGGCAACGTCTCAGCGTTGAGCGTATTGCGCATCTCCTCATATTTTCGATTTAGATTTTTGACTCGCAAACGCACATCGTCGTCCTGCCTGGCGTGCGAGATCATAGAAAAAAGCAGGCCAAACAGAAACAGGAGGGCGACGACGATGGTCACCAATTTGGCGGCAAACAGACCGTAGTCGGTCAGGAATTCAGTCACGCGTCATCCTTCGTTTTGTGGTCGGATCAATAAGATTGAAACACTGATACAGCACCCCGCACATCGCCTAAAGAGAATCCCTTGCCCCGGTTGTCGGGATAACGCGCATCAAGCACGTCAGAGACCTCCCGGGGAACATTTTTCCCGTGGCAGACGAGACACAGCGGACCCATCGGCAGAGGTTTCATATAGCGAAATTTGGATCGGTCGTCTTCATCGATGATCGAAAAAAATTCCAGATCGATCAGATCGGCGCCCATGCGCCTGCTGCGTTCGAAATATTCGAGTACGCTGCTTTCCCACGCGTCCGGCGCATTGGCGGCATTGGTCAGCTTTCGTGCCGTGCGCCGTATCTGCCAGCCGGTCTCGATCGAAAGCCGTTCAGCAATCGCTGGGGCCTCGCTTGCACAAACATCGATCGTCGCGATGGGACCATGCTCACGCAAGGATTGCTGCAATACCCGGTTCAGTGTCTCGGTAAACCGTCTGACAACCATACGGCTCTCGTGGGCTCTTTGCTGATCGCTTCCTCCCCACGCTGCACCAATCAACAACGGGACACACAGTAAAACAACAGCCGTCTTCATCTCGATCGTTACGACGAGCACGTCTTCATGACAATCTGCGCAGACGCTTTTCCAGGTCGTCACGCCAGGCCCGCGACAGTGCATCGACCCGCAGCGCTTTTTCGATCACCGCTTTTTGGTTCGGGCCGGGAATCAATGCCTGCATGCTCTCCTGCACAGTCAATTCGATTGGATCCGTACTGATTCGTTCGATCGTCCTGCCGGCCGAAAGTTCGCCTTTTTCCAGAACGCGAAAATAAAACCCGGTGCGCCCGGAACGCATGAAACGCTTCGGAAAATCGGGCAGGTTCATCCGCATGCCGAGTTTGAAGCAGGGAACGCGCGGCTGTGTCACCTCGACCAGAATCCTGCCGATGCGAAATCGGTCACCGATATGGACTCGATCATCCGACATGGATTCGACGGTCAGATTCTCGCCGAACTGACCGTAGGGCATGGCCGGGCATTGCAGTGCCTTTTGCCAGAAATGATAATGTTCGATGGTGTAGACGTAGACCGCCTTGTCGGCGCCGCCGTGCGCCTCCAAATCGGCCTGACCGTCGCCCGCCACACCCGTCATGCCAACGTGGACCGGGCCTTCGACCGGCGCTTTGAAAATCCCGGTGGTCACCGTACGCCCGTTGGCTTCGACGGCTCGGGGCAAACCGACACTGATCGCTAAAACCTTCATTCAGCGCTCCCTTCGATATTCTGCATAGTCCGCCAGGCACTGCGCCAGCCCCTCCTCCCAAGAGGGCAGCGCCAACCGGAAATTGTCGTACAACTTTTGGTTGGACAGCACGGAGTAAGCCGGCCGCCTGGCCGGCGTTGGATAATTGGCCGTGGCAATCGGCCGGACTTCTGCTGCGCCAGCATCGAGTATACCAAGCTCGCGGGCGATGTCGCGAATCTTTCCGGCAAAGCCGTACCACGATGTTCGGCCGGCACAGGTAAGATGATACACCCCGCTCCCCTGCTCCGGCTGGAACCGCCCATCTCTGCGGCATTGCGCAATCATCATCGCCGTACATTCGGCGATCTGCCGGCTCCAGGTGGGCGCGCCGATTTGATCGTCGACAACGTTCAACGTCTCGCGTTCGCGCAGCAAACGCAGCATGGTCAGCAAAAAGTTGCTCCCGCGAGCACCGTAGACCCAGGCGGTACGCAGTATCAGATGGGGGATGCCCACCTGCACGATGGCTTTCTCGCCTTGCAGCTTGCTGACCCCGTAAACGCAGCGCGGGCCGGTTTCGCTCGCCTCGCTGTAGGGATGTGTCGCATCGCCGGGAAACACATAGTCGGTGGAATAGTGAACCAGCCCGGCGCCGATTTCGCGTGCCGTCTCCGCCAGGATTCCGGGTGCCAACGCATTGATGCGATGCGCTCGCTCGGGCTCCTGTTCCGCCTTGTCGACTGCGGTGTAAGCTGCTGCGTTGACGATCAGCTGCGGCTCGATCGCCCGCACGGTCCGTCGAATCCCGTCGGCGTCCTCGAGATCGAGCGCCGGCTGCGAACGGCGATCCAGCGCAATCACGTCACCGAGGCAGGCGAGCGGCCTTTGCAGCTCCCAAGCCAATTGTCCACAACGGCCTAAAAGAAGAATTCTCATGGTTCCTTTTGTCGCATTGAGGTCGGAACGGCCAGGATGTCCGAATCGCTCCCTTCAGTATCTGTACCGCTCAGCACCGAACCAAATATGCGTACATCCGCCACGCGGTGCGCAGCCCGTGATGGACGGCAGCCCTTGCCGGAAAACAAGCAAGGGGAAATGAATAATGACAACAGAAGATGTTTCAGGCTGGCTTTCAGGGCCGCTCATGACCCGGCATCACGCTCATCCAGCAACGTGCGCAGCCGCTCGACTTCTGCCAATGCCGCCTCTTTGGCCTGGCGCTCGGCTTCTTTGGCCTGGCGCTAAGTTTCTTTGGCCTGGCGCTCGGCTTCTTTTTCCTGAATCGCGGCTTCTTGAGCCTGAATCGCAGCCTCTTCGGCTTGGCGCGCTTCCTCCAGTTCCTGTTCGATGCTGCGCTGCTGCCGCAGATAGTCCAGGCGCGCCTGGTAGGCGTCGTAGCGGTGCTGTTTGTCGGAAAATTCGGTTAATGTGTTCATCGCTTGTTGCATCTCTCTGGTTTGCATCCAGGAAGGCAGCGCCCGGTCGTTAA
>Ga0114931_10010315_pt1 | contig 11132 bp, 12 predicted proteins | sample 2SBtaG_FD_89579 | JGI IMG/M metagenome (GOLD analysis project Ga0114931, IMG submission 89579) | Deep subsurface microbial communities from Kolumbo volcano to uncover new lineages of life (NeLLi) - 2SBTROV14_V59a metaG | ecosystem: Environmental > Aquatic > Marine > Volcanic | place: Kolumbo...
AAGGGGCGGGGGCCAGCGGCACCCTTTACGATTCTGGGACCCAGTCCCCATGATGCCCCATGTATGAGTGCTAGGCTTGTTTATGACCGGTGAGGGCAAAGAGGCAGGCCCGGGCTCCGGGCCAGGCAGGCCCGGGCTCCGGGCCGGGAAGCGGACAAACAGCTTGAGGACCTCTCATTTATTCTGGGCCGAGCTGAAGGTGAGGCGCAACGGTCCACATCAAGCCGCGAGTCGTCACCCACAGCCCATGCCATGGGCCGGGTGCGCAACCCAGAGCCGGGCGATTGCGGCCGCCGGCACTCGGGCTGCGAATCAATCAGAGCTTTCCTGAGAATATACATAACATGTGGGCGGGGTAACGGCACGATGGAACTGAGACGATCATTGTCAAGACCGGTGCTGATGGGTGTGGTCCTGATCTGCGTTGCATCGGGCACGTGGGCGTCGACCATGGCACCTGCGGATTCCGGCAATACCTTCATCTATCAGACCATGCCCAAAGAGTCGCAGTACGTCTTCTTTGTCGGGAACAACGCGCCTGTCATGCACGCGAATAGCGGCCAGGCATCGCCCCATCCCGGTGCCAACCTCTCTTCGGCGGGCGCCGAGGCACCAGAGGGAGGCGAGGATCGTCCCTTTCCCGGGGCGCTCTTTGCCACCCTGCTGGCGCTGATCGGGGTAGTGACCGTGGCCCGGCGTGGGATGTCCAAGTAGGTGGGCAGGTCGGCGGGGATCCGGCTCAGGTCGTCAAGGTAAATATGTCACAATTTTGAAGTGAGGAATGTCACGGAAGACGGCTTGGATCATCCTCATACTATCACCCTAGGAAATGGATGTCCTGGAAGGTAATACGGACAACTTCCTCTAGGGTGCTACATTGGGCAGTCTTAACCGGCTGCCTTTTTTTGTGGACTGCCGCCTCATCCCGCTCCTATACCCCCCTCGCACCTGGACTTTCGACCTTCAGACCCCGCGTCTGTGGGCGCATGACGGCGCTGGAAATGCGTGTCATGGTCCACCCTGTCCTGAACCCGGATCTACGCACCCTGAAAAGATCGAAAACCCAGGTGCAGCGGGTATAATTGCGCATTCAGTGGGCCTGGCGCCCCCCGTGGTGTCCCGCAGCCCTGGTGCAACGCCTGACCCGGGGATGGGACCATGGCCTGCAGCCTTACTGCGCAGCAAGGCCACGTTGCCTTTGTGGCTCGCCCTTGCATCGGGCCCGCCCGGGTCTGCAGACCAAAGATTGAGGTACAGCAGGACTGTGTCGATTCAGGAGCTGAAATACTGCAGTGACTGCGGGGCCGAGGTGGTCAGGCGGGTTCCGGAAGGCGACCACTTGCCGCGCTACGTGTGCCGGCGCTGCAGCAAGGTGCACTATCAGAACCCCAAGGTGGTCGCGGGATGTATCGCATCCTGGGATGGCCAGGTCCTGTTGTGTCGTCGGGCCATCGCACCGCGGGAAGGCCTGTGGACCCTGCCTGCTGGATTTATGGAGAACAAGGAGACGACGGCCGAGGCGGCCGCCCGGGAGACCCGTGAGGAGGCCGGCGCCGAGGTCACGAACCTCCATCTCTATGCCCTCTTTAACCTCCCTCATATCAGTCAGGTGTATGTCATGTACCGGGGCCTGCTCGTGGGTGGGCAGGCGCGCGCTGGACCGGAAAGCCTCGAGGTCGCCCTGTTCCGGGAGCATCGGATTCCATGGGATCAGTTGGCGTTTCCGGTGATTGGCGAGAGCCTCAAGCTCTTTTTTGGGGATCGCGGATGCGGGGAGTTCCCGGTACACGCGGAAGACGTCGTTCGCGAGCCCGACGGATCGATCCGCTTCATGAGGCGCAGCTGAGATGGGTGCCCCCCGGCGTGAACCCAGGAGATTGCTTGCTATCGTAGAACTCGGTGGCTATCCGGACTTCTCCGCGCTCTACCGCAGCGCCGGTTACGAGGTGAGTGTAGAGAGCTCCATGCGCAGGGCCCTGAACCTGATCAAGAGGGATCCCCCCCATCTCATCGTGGCCGAGTTCAACTATCAGTCCGGATTCCGGGACCGGGTGAGCAACCTGGAATCACTCATGGCAACTGTACAGAGGCGGCCCGGGAGCCGCGTCATCGTCTTTTACGAGGCGGAACGCGCAGACCCGTTTGCCAGGGTCCAGGCCCGGTTCCCCATCTTCGCCGCGCTGCCCTTCCCCATCGACCCTGGCAGGCTGAAGGAGGCCGTGTCCAAGGCCTTGACAGCCGATTGACAGGGGCCTGCGCGGGCATCAGGCGTCCAGGTCGGTTTCAGCCGGCTTTCCAGCTTCACGATCATGTCCTTGATCAGCAGCTTGCGTTTCTTGAGGCGTCTCAACTGCAGCTGGTCCACGAAGGGGCGTTCATAGATGGCTGTGATGGCCGCGTCGAGGTCCCGGTGCTCGATTCGCAAGTCCATGATCTTGGCGCGAATGGCGGCTGCCTCATGCTCTTCCATAGCTGTCCCCCTGCGATCAGTGCGCTGCAGGGAGCAGGTGGCCGAGCGCCTTGGCGGCATGGCTGTACCCGATCTCTATGAATTCGGCCGCCCGGTAGAACTCGTAGAACGTGCCGATATTTCTTGGGATGTCCACGGTTGCGTCGGGCGAGTAGGCGGCAATCTTGAGTCGGGCGATGGTGTTTTGCATGGTCTCATTGGACTTGCTCAGTACCTCCAGGATATTGAGGTCCTGAGCGGCTTCGGCTCCGAGGCGTTGCTGGAGGCTGTCTATGAAGCTGGCGATCTTCTGATGGTATCGCCCGTTGCCGGTCAGGGCCAGCCTTTGAGGCGGTCTCGGCTCAGGATCCGGTCGCGCACTCAGGTTGACTGCTATCGTCAAGTCGTTGTGGTCGTTGAGGGTGGGTGCTATCGGGATGGGATTCACGAGCCCGCCGTCGAAGAGCTGCCTGCCCCTGTATTCGTGGGGCGTGAACAGCGAGGGAATGGCGATCGAGGCCCGGATCGCATCGAACAGGGGCCCCTCGTTTATCCAGACCTCCTTTTGGGCGTGGATGTCGGTCGCGACAGCGGTGAAGGTGAGGTCGAGGTCCTCGATATTGCGGTTGCCGATGAGATCCTTCAATATCGTGATCACCCGGTCACCCTTGATCAGGCCGGTGGACGGGAACGAGAGATCGAGCAGGCGCAGGACGTCGATCTTCTCCAGGGCGCAGACCCAGCGTTCGTAGATATCCAGCTTCCCTGCGGCGTAGATACCCCCGACCAGCGCCCCCATGGAGGATCCTGCGATGGAGCGGATCTCAAGCCCGTGTTCGTCGATCCAGCGGATGACGCCGATGTGGGCGAGGCCTCTGGCGCCGCCGCTGCCCAGCACCAATGAGATGGTCTTGCCGGCCATCAGGGGTCTCCTGTATCCAGCGGTTCAGATCGGACCGCTCACGGGTCGCGCGCCCATCCTCGGCTCGAGACAGGGGCCCCAGCGGGCCTTCGGTCGGTTGGACCGTTTGGCACGGGACAGGCCTGGCCCTGCACCGCGCGCAGTACCTCAGCGGCCCGTCCCGCGCCCTCTAACCGCCTTGCGGCAGACTTGGGTGAGCAATGGCCGCTCGCTAGGACCCTGCCTTTGATCCACCACGACAGGCGGGCGAATCCGGAACCCGGTGGCCCTTCTGTTCCCATTCGGTCGGGGTCAGGGTGTGCAGGGACAGGGCATGGACGGGGCCGGCAAGCTCCTGTGCCAGTAACGCATTGACCATCCTGTGGCGTGCAACGAGCATCTTGCCCTCGAACGCCTGCGCGACCACGGTGACCTTGAAATGGGACTCCGAGCCCGGTGGGACACTGTGCATATGGCTCTCGTTCTCAACGCTCAGGTGGTTTGGCTGCAGGCCCTCGTTGAGCTTTTTCTCGATGGTGCGCTGTATGTTCATGTCTTTACCCTCGGGGGGTGACACTTCAGTGTCTGAGCTCCGCGTCTCTGTAGTGGGGATCCACCCAGCATCGCGGCAGGTCTTCTCCTGAAGGGAAAGAGACTTTTGATTTCTCGAACGGTTCCGGCTCCGGGACGTCTTCACCGTAGTTGTAGCGGCCGGTAAAGGTCTTTTTCATCGGGTCGAAGAGTTCGTCCAGTTTCAGCACTTCCACCAGATGCTTCGTATCCTTCTCTTGCAAGAACATCGCCAGTCTCCTGATCTTGGATGAATGATCTCATTTTCCTCAAGTGTAGGGGGTATGGGTGGGCCGATGCAAATGGTGGCGGGCCGCTGATCGATGCCGACATCTGTCCCCGTTTTCGCGCCCCGGCGGCCCCGATTCCCTCCCGGTCGGGGGCGGCATCGCCTGGAGTGCTCATGGTGCCACCCGTCTGCCGGGAGGCCGGGACCCGCCCGTGGCTGAGCACCCATGTGGCCCATGTCCGGAGCGGCGGCGGGCCCGTCACGTCCCGTCCGGGCCCGGCAGGCGATAGAACCTGCGCGCAGTCGCCGTCGTGGCCGCCGCCACCTGGCCCGGCTCTCGTTCCAGGAGCCGGGCCAGGGTCGCGAGTATATGGGGAAGAAAGGCGGGTTCGTTGCGCCGGCCCCTGGGCGGGTGGAGCAGGTCCCGCGGCAGGAGGTAGGGGGCGTCGGTCTCTATCATGAGGCGTTCGAGGGGGATACGCGAGACCAGCGGGTGGAGGTGGCTGCCTCGGCGTTCGTCGCAGATCCAGCCGGTGAGTCCGATATGAAGGTCGAGCTCCAGGTAGGCCTCCAGCTGTTCGGCGGTACCGGTGAAACAATGCACCACGACCTCGTGCAAGCTGCCGCGATGCTCCCTGAGCATGGCCAGGAAGTCGGCATGCGCATCCCGTTCGTGGAGAAACAGAGGCAGGTTGAGCTCGCAGACCAGCTCGATCTGGTGGGCGAAGGCGCGGCGCTGGTCCGGGCGTGGGGAATAGTCACGATTGTAGTCCAGGCCCGCCTCACCGATGGCGACCACTCTGGGGTCGGCCGCCAGCTCGCGCAGCCCTGCCGCCGTATCCGAGGTCCACTCCCGGCTGAGGTGGGGATGGACCCCGGCCGTGGCGTACAGATGGGCGGGATAGCGATGGGCGAGCTCGACCGCGAATCGGCTGTCCGGCTCGCTCGAGCCGGTCACGATCATGGTGCCCACGCCTGCCGCCACGGCGCGATCCAGGACCGCGGCTTCGTCGGGCCGGAAGGCGCTGTGAGTGAAGTTGAAACAGATGTCGATCAGTTCGTAGCTCATGGTAGCCATGGTCTTGAGATGAACGGCCCGCTATGATCCATCAACCGCCGATTCGAGTACAAGAGAACATGAGACAAGACAGCCCGCACACCGTCTACCTGAAGGACTATCGTCTACCGGACTTCCTGGTCGATAGCGTAGATCTGCACTTCGAGCTCGGAGAAGACGAGACCGTCGTGCGTTCGATCCTGGCCATACGCCGCAATCCGCAGGTGGCGGCCACCGGGCAGGCACTCCATCTCGATGGGCAGGGGCTGATCCTGGACCGGCTGGTCCTGAACGGGCGGCGCCTGGAGGATGAGGAATACCATATTCATCCCGAGGGTCTGAGTGTCCCAGCTGTCCCGGACCGCTTCGAGCTGGAGGTGGTGACGCGCATCCGGCCTCAGGACAACACCTGGCTCGAGGGCCTGTACAGGTCGGGGAGCAACTTCTGCACCCAGTGTGAGGCCGAGGGCTTCCGCAAGATCACCTACTATCCCGACCGCCCGGACGTGATGACCGTATATACCACGACCCTGGTCGCCGATCGGGGGCGTTACCCGGTCCTGCTGTCCAACGGGGACCTGGTGGCGAGCGGGGCTCTCGACGGGGGGCGCCATTTCGCGACCTGGCACGATCCCTTTCCCAAGCCGAGCTACCTGTTTGCCCTGGTGGCCGGTGACCTGGCCTGCCACAGGGACCGTTTCCGGACCCGGAGTGGGCGGGAGGTGGATCTGCGGATCTATGTGGAGGCGCACAACATCGATCGCTGCGAGCATGCCATGGCCGCGCTCAAGAAGGCCATGGCCTGGGACGAGCGACGCTTCGGGCTCGAATACGACCTGGACACCTATATGATCGTGGCCGTGGACGACTTCAATATGGGGGCCATGGAGAACAAGGGCCTCAATCTGTTCAATTCCAAGTATGTGCTGGCCCGACCGGAGACGGCTACGGATGCCGATTACACCCATATCGAGGCGGTCATCGCCCACGAGTACTTCCACAACTGGACCGGCAACCGGGTCACCTGCCGGGACTGGTTCCAGCTCAGTCTCAAGGAGGGGCTGACGGTCTTCCGCGACCAGGAGTTCACTGCGGAGACCAGTTCCCGGGCCGTCAAGCGGATCCACGATGTGCGCCAGTTGCGCACCCTCCAGTTCGCCGAGGATGCCGGCCCCATGGCCCATCCCGTGCGGCCCCAGTCCTACATGGAGATCAACAACTTCTACACCGTCACGGTGTACGAGAAGGGGGCCGAGGTGGTGCGCATGCTCCACACCCTGCTCGGACGGGAGGGTTTTCGCAAGGGGATGGACCGCTATTTCGAACGCCATGACGGCCAGGCGGTGACCACCGATGACTTCGTGGCGGCCATGGCGGATGCCAACGGCGTGGATCTGAGTCAGTGCAAGCGCTGGTATGACCAGTCCGGGACCCCGGTCCTCGAGGTGGAGGACGACTGGGACCCCCGCGGGCGCTATACCCTGGAGATCTCTCAGAGTTGTCCCCCCACACCGGGGCAGGCGCACAAGGCGCCCTTTGATATCCCGCTGAGGATCGGACTGCTGGGGTGCGATGGCGGTGACCTCCCCCTGCAGCTCGAGGGGGAGGACGCCCCGTCGCCGGGGACCAGCCGTGTGTTGCGCGTGCGCGAGCCGGTCGTGCGTTACACCTTCACAGGGCTTGCGGAGCGCCCCGTGCCCTCGCTGCTGCGCGACTGCTCCGCGCCGGTCGTCCTGCGCTATCCCTATGTCCGTGATCAGCTCGCCTTTCTGCTGGCCCATGACACGGACCCCTTCAATCGCTGGGAGGCCGGCCAGCGGCTGGCGGTCGATCAGCTCATGCGGCTGATCGAGGCCGAACCCGGCACGCAGCCCTCCGTCGATGGCGAGGTCCTGGCGGCCTTTGGACGCCTGCTCGGCGAGCAGGGACTGGACGATGCCTTCGTGGCCGAGCTGCTGACCCTGCCCGGCGAGTCGTATCTGGCCGAGCTGACGGATGCGGTGGACGTGGACACGATCCATGGGGCGCGGGAGGCCTTGCGGGGGGCGCTGATGGGCGCACATGAGGGGCGGTTGGTGGAGATGTACCGGGAGCGCGCCAGCTCCGGGCCCTATGTCTATACCGCGCAGGATGCGGGGCGGCGGCGTCTGCGCAATGTCTGTCTGGGCTACCTGGTGGTGGGTGACGACCCGGGACACATCGAACTGGCCATGGGGCAATACCGGTCCGCGGACAACATGACCGACACCATGGGGGCCCTGTCCGCCCTGCGCGACAGCCTGGCCCCGCAGCGGGAGGAGGCCCTCAGGGACTTCGAGTCACGGTGGCGCCATGACCCCCTGGTGATGGACAAGTGGTTCAGCCTGCAGGCCGGATCCGCGCGCCAGGATACCCTCGAGACCGTGAAGCGGCTGATGGGGCATCCCTTGTTCAGTCTGAAGAACCCCAACCGGGTGCGTGCCCTGATCGGGGCCTTCGCCGCTGGGAATCCGTTGCGCTTTCACGAGGCCTCCGGGGCGGGCTATGCCTTCGTGGCGGCACAGATACAGCGCCACGATCCCCTGAATCCGCAGATCGCCGCGCGCCTGGCAAGGGCCTTTACGGACTGGCGTAAATACGATCCTGCGCGTCAGGCCCTCATCCGCGAGCAGCTCGAGCGCCTGGCCCGGCAGCCCGGTATCTCCAGCGATCTCAATGAGGTGGTGACCAAGAGCCTGGGCGACGGCTGAGGGCGCTCCATGTGCCCGTGGCATCCGGGGCTGCCCTATCCCGCTCAGGTTTACACCGGCTCGGGGTCCACCAACTCGGTGTCCGAGTGGGAGTAGGGGGGACTGCACGCGCACAGGATCTTCAGTGGATCCGTGCCGGTGTTCTCTATCCAGTGAACCGTACCGGGTGGGATCCACAGGGTGTCGCCCCCCGTCACCGTGAGGCGTTCATCCCCCAGGGTCATGACGCCGTCTCCGGCGACGATGTGGTAGATCTCTTCAGAGCGGTGGTGGCGGTGGGGCCGGGTCCGGCAGGCCACAGGCACCGTGGCCTCGGCCAGGCTCTGGCGCCGGTTGCCGTGCACTTCGGGGTGCATCAGCTCCCGGATGATCGACCCATCCCGGGTGGTGTAGGCGGCGATCTCGGCATAGGTGGTCTTCAGGGGCATGGTGAGTCTCTCGCATGGGTGTCGCGCCGCTCATGTTATCATCGTGCGCTGGTATCTTGGCGGTTGGATGGGGCTCGCCAGGGACTCGGGAGGCATGAGCGCAATGGGGCACAAGGTGCGGATCAGACCCTATGACCAGGCATTCGTGGTCGAGGGCGAAGAAGCGATTCTGGATGCCGCCATCCGGGCCGGCATCCCGGTGGAATATGGCTGCAGCAGCGGGAGTTGCGGCCAGTGCAAGGCCCGTCTGCTGGAGGGCCGTGTGGCGCCCGTGCGTCATCAGGACTACGTCTTTTCGGCAAGGGAGCGGGCGGAGGGCTGGATCCTGCTGTGCACCAACACGGCGGCGAGCGACGTGGTGGTGGAGGCCACAAGCTCCGATCTGTCCCAGCCGATTCCTGAGCAGGAGCTCACTGTCAAGGTGCGCAAGGAGGACCGCGTCGACGATGGGCTGGTGATCCTCCAGACCCAGACGCCGCGCACCCGGCGCCTGCGCTTCCGTGCAGGCCAGTACGCCACGGTCTCGATTCCCGGGGTCGGTAGCCTGGATCTGTCCATCGCCAGCTGCCCCTGCGACGACCGGCACCTCGAATTTCATGTCCGCCACCTCGAGGGGGAGCCGGTATCGGACTTCGTGTTCCGAGAGTTGCGCCCGGGCATGAGTCTGCAGATACGCGCCCCCGCAGGCGACTTCGTCCTGGACGAGGCGGCGCAGCGGCCCATGATACTGATCGCATTCGATACCGGATTTGCGGCCATCAAGAGCATCTTGGAGCAGGCCACGGCACAGGAGCGCGAACGGCAGATCCATCTCTACTGGATCGCCTGCGGACACACCGGACACTATCTGGACAACCTGTGCAGGTCCTGGCGTGATGCCCTCGACGAGTTCACCTATACCCCTTTGACCATCCCCGACGACTTCAGGGACGTCATCCGCAGCGATACCCGGGTCCGGAAGGTGATCGACCTCGCCCTGGAACGGATCATGCGCGATCACCCCGATCTCGATCGCTTCGACATCTATATCTCCGCGCCCTCCGTGGTCGTCGAGGAGGCCCGGCGCATCCTGGAGGCCAGCGGGATCGACCCCGGCCGGATGAGATTCGATCGCGTGCGCGGCAACCGGGAGGCGGGGTGCCTGGTGGAGCCTGCCGCTGCCCGGGGGGCATCCGGTGATCCGGGAGCGGGTCGATGACCCGCTCGATCATGGGCATGCCGTGCGGGTCACCGCGCAGGGCCGCGATTCGATGAGCAGGCTGAGGACCCTCGAACCGACATGAATGGAGCAGGGAGAACCGGCCTCGAGTGCCGGGAAGACCGATGATCGTGCCGCGGTCGGTTCGATCGCACTGCCACTGTGAGTAAGACGGGAGGAGAGATGTATAGAAAGAGCAACCTGCTAATCACCTCGGTTTGTGCCCTGGCCCTGCTGTCGATGGCCACATCCGGGTCTGGTAGCGGCCCCAGTGGTCGCACCATCGGTGTCACCTGCAACGGCTGTCACGGGACCGATGGCCACAGCAAGGGAGCCGTGCCTTCGCTGGCGGGCCTCCCCGCCGGACAGATCGCGCAATCCCTGAGGGACTTCAAGTCGGGCAAACTTCCCTCAACCATCATGGGTCGTCTCGCCAGGGGCTACAGCGATGAAGAGATCGCAGCGGTTTCCGAGTACTTCGCACACATAGAATAGGAGAGGGCTGGGGATGACACACATCACACGTCGTGACTTCATCAGGCTGGCTGGGACCACCGGGGCGATTACGGCCGTCGGTCTCGCCGGGGCGGGCCCTGTCCATGCCAAGGGCCGCGCTGGCTCGGTGGTCGTCGTTGGAGGGGGCTTTGGGGGGGCCACGGCCGCCAAGTACATCAAGAAGTTCGATCCAGCCATCGAGGTGACCCTGGTGGAACCGAAAAGGGAATATGTGACCTGTCCGGCCAGCAACTGGGTCATTGGGGGCCTGCGCCCCATGCAGGCCATCACCTTCAACTACGCCTCTCTATCCAGCAGATATGGTATCAAGGTGGTCCATGAGGCCGTCACCTCCATCGACCCGCACGCCAAGAGACTGGGCCTGGCCGGCGGGAGCGCCATGGCCTACGATCGACTGATCCTCTCCCCGGGGATCAGTTTTCGCTGGGACACGATCGACGGCTACGACGCGAAGGTGGCCGAGAAGATCCCCCATGCGTGGAATGCCGGTCCTCAGACCGAGCTGCTGCGCCGGCAGCTGGTGGCCATGCCGGACGGCGGGACCGTGATCATCGGCGCGCCACCCAACCCCTTTCGCTGCCCTCCGGGGCCCTACGAGCGTGCCAGTCTGATCGCCCACTATCTGAAGCTCAAGAAGCCGAGGTCCAAGGTCCTGATCCTGGATGCCAAGCCGAAGTTCTCCAAGCAACCCCTGTTCACCGCGGGTTGGGAACAGCTCTATGGCTACGGGACGGACAAGGCCCTGATCGAATGGGTGCCCGGGCCGGATGGCCAAGTGGTCGCCGTGGACCCCGGGGCCATGACGGTCACCACGGGGGAGCTGGAGGACAGCTATCGGGGGGCGGTGATCAATATCATCCCCGCGCAAAGGGCCGGCGCCATCGCGATCGCCACGGGTCTGACCGACGACTCGGGCTGGTGTCCGGTGAACCATTTAAGGCGATTTCTGGAAAATCACGTACCAGTCTGCTTGTCTTTTCGCCCGCCTCCGGCGTTGTGGCAACAGTTGCATAGTTCGACTATGCGCCTATTGCCACGCCTTGAAGGCGAACCAA
>Ga0114931_10010316_pt1 | contig 11131 bp, 11 predicted proteins | sample 2SBtaG_FD_89579 | JGI IMG/M metagenome (GOLD analysis project Ga0114931, IMG submission 89579) | Deep subsurface microbial communities from Kolumbo volcano to uncover new lineages of life (NeLLi) - 2SBTROV14_V59a metaG | ecosystem: Environmental > Aquatic > Marine > Volcanic | place: Kolumbo...
CCCGGCCGTTTCTATGCGTCTCTGGCCGGCGTCAAAGAAGGCGAATACTTCGAGATCACCGCCGAAGCCGCCAAAACCCCCAAGGTCAAGTTCGGCGAAAGTTAGCCCAACGACGGGTTGCTCTGCTGAGCATGACAAGCGGCGTGTTGTAAACGCACGAGGTGCCGGGGATCACTTGGTGTGGGGTGAGTGCCGCGCGCCGACTTCCACGCAGACGCGAAAACCAATGGCATTGTCGCGGTCGCCGGGGCGGTGTCCGCTGCGATACGCGCTGCGGCAGCGGCGGACATAATCATCCCAGGATCCGCCACGCAGCACATGGCGTTTTCCTTGGCGTGGTCCACGTGGATCGGCGGCCGGGCTCTGCTTGTAAAAGTCGCGACCGTACCAGTCAAGACACCACTCGCCGACGTTGCCGTGCATGTCGTACAATCCCCAGGCATTGGGACGAAACGTGCCGACCGGAGTGGTGCGCTCGATCGACACGCCCGGTTCGGCGCCACCGTGGGTCCAGTCGAAGTTGGCCGCGCGCGGCGGCAGTTTGCGGCCGAAGCTAAATGGCGTGGTCGTGCCGGCACGGCAAGCGTATTCCCATTCCGCCTCGGTCGGCAAGCGTACGGTTCGCCCGACACGCTGAGAAAGTCGACGGCAGAAGGCCGCCGCCGCTTGCCAATCAACCGAATCGACGGGCAACGCCGTGTCGTCGACAAAGAAGCTCGGGTTCTTGTCGGCGACCGCGTTCCACTGAGCTTGGGTGATTTCGTACTTTCCCAAATAAAACGGGCGCGTGATCCGTATGCGATGCCGCGTTTCATCTGAATCGCGACCCGACTCGTCGGTCGCGGAGCCCATCCAGAACTGGCCCGAAGGAATCAGCACCAGCTCCAGCGCCACGCCATCGGCCAGCCTGAAAGACAATGTCCCGGGCAACTTATCCGCGGCTCGCACAGCGGCGGACCAACCAAGTAGCATGGCGATGAACCACGCCAACCGCCATAAACGGCCGGCCGCGACCCTCTCGCAAGAAGTCATGTTCGCGGGACGGCTAAACATCGCGAAGTACGACCGCCGGATGTTGAACCAAGGCCAGCAGCGTGGGCAGATAGGCGGCCAGCAGCGACACCAGCGGCGCGCCAAGCACCGTCCAGAGGAGTAGGTTGTAAGCGACGTGGAAGTTGTCCGCCGTTACACCCAGCGCCGGGAGCCCGACGGTGCGAACCAACCAGGTGCCGGCGAGAAAGCCGATTACGCCGCCGGTCAACCCGACCAACACGGCCTTGCCCAGCAGCAGGGCGGCAATCAGCGCGGTGCCCTTGCCCAATGCCCGCAATAGTCCGATTTCGTTGCGACGCTGCCGCACGTTGGCCAGCGCCAGCAGCCCGACCCACACGGCCGAAACCAGCACGATGACCGGCGTGAAAACAGAAGCCAGCGAGGCGAGCGTGGTTTGCACTCCGGCGCGAGAGGCACTCAGATCGGTCAGAAATTTTTCGCTTTCGGCGGCCACCAAATCACGTGTTTCCGCGCGGGCCACGGCGATTGAACGGAACTCGGTGATTTTCGTATCCGGCAAGGCGGCGGCCAGTTGCCTGCGGACCTGAGGAAGCCGCTCGCCCGAACAGCGGCAGCCGAGCGCCATGATCTGATTCACGCGCCCCGGCTGCTTTAATAACCGTTGGGCATCCTTGAGCGCCATGGCCATGGTGATGTCTTCCTTGCTGCCTTGCTCGGGCAAGATCCTGGCAATTTTGAAAGACTTGCCCAGAATTTCGACCGTCTCGCCCGGTTGATGCCCCAAGCCCAGTTCATGGCCGAGATAAACCGTGCCCGGCTCGACGAGATAGCCCATTGGCTTTTTCTTCCGTAGATGGGCCTGCGTGGCTTCCGGCCGATAGCCCACCAATAGCGCCGTGCGGCCATTCCATTTCACCTTTTGTTGAAGCGTGGCCACGAGGTGCGTCACCAGCGTCAGTTCACGGGTATGCGCGAGGCGATCGACATACTGTTCAGGCATCCCCTTGGCCGCATAGTCAGAGGCCCAAAAGTCGGCCATGTTCGTGTCTTTATTGACGATCATCAGATTGAAGCCCATGTCGCGCAACAACCGCGTGACGTCTTTGTCCATGGCGGCCAACTGCCGGGCGGTTTTTTGCTGATGTTCGGCAATGATGCGATCCGTCTGACGTCCGTAACTTTCAACCAGCATCGGTCCCGCCACGAACAGCATGGCGGCCACCATGACCGCCATCACGCTGAGCAGGAAATTCAGCTTACGAAACCTGATTTCAGCCAACAGCAACTTGAAGCTTGACATCGGAACCGTTGCGGGGCGCGTACAAAAGGGATGCGGCAAGGAATCGGACGCTGCGTGGTGGTGCGTGGGCGGGAACTTCATCTCACCCGGCACGGCGGCCCGGGGAGCGACGCTGCACCCGCACTTCACACCACGAAACCGGCTCTCGTTCACGGCACGGTGCGAGGTTGTTCATCGCACGCATGTCGACACAATTCAGATTACTCGAAACGTAGACGGCGTGCGAGCCGCGGATACCGCCAAAGCGGCCTCTCGCGGTCATCCCGGGGGCCGGCTCATATATGCGAGCCATGCCGCGGTTCGGCAAGACGAAACGTCAGCAATCCACCCAGCAAGACTAACGAGGCACCGAGGAGAAACACGGCCTCAAAACTCGTTGCGTCGACCAGCCAGCCAACCAGCGGTGAAGCGACGAACGGCGCGGCGATACAGACGCTCAGCGCGCTCAAGTACCGCGGATGATCGCGTGGCGGGCTCAGTTCGAGCGTGTAATTGATCAGCGTTCGCATGGTCACCGGAGTTAGCCCCAGCGGAATGTAGACGATCCAAAACCACCGGGCGCCGACGCCGCGATCGACCATCGTCAGCGCAACGGCGGTAAGCGGCGTGAGCACGGTGCCCAGCAACAGTAATCGCAGCGCCAAGCGGTTGCCATGCCGGTCGGCCAAAGGCCCGATCACAAGGCTGAACACGCCCAAGCTCAGGTTTTGCGTGACGACGAACACCATCAGCTTGGCGCCGCCAATCCCAAGGCGTTCGCGTCCCAAGGCCTGATAGTGAGGAAATAGGATAAGCACCATGGCGAACAGCAACGCCACGGGCACCAAGCGGCGAAACTTCGCGTCGCGGCGAACCGTTTGCCACGAGTCGGTAAGGTAACGGCCGATCGAGCCGGTCGAACGATGGTTGGTGTCGCGCGGTTCTCGCAGCAGTAGAGCGCAAAGCCCTGTCAGCACGAACAGCGAGCCGGTCAAGGCAAAGATGGCGACAAAACCCCGCGGTCCGCGGGCCAGCCATGTTCCGAGCAGCCACCACGCCATGGAAGTCGCCACCAGCGCGCCAAGAAAGAACGAGATGCTGAGCAGTCGTCCACGGTGCGTAGGGTGAACCAGCTTGCCGTGGAGCGTGCTCAGTGAAATGCGGCTCAGGCCGGTCAAGACGAAAAACGCCACGTAAAGCGACAGGAACAACGGTGCCAGCCACGGGGGTCTTTCATCAGCCACGTGCCACCAGACGGCAGCCAGCACGAGAAACGGCACGCCCTGAGCCACGGTAAACACGACGAGGGCATGTTTCTTCCGCCCCATGGCCGCCAGCCGCCGCGAAAAGAGCACCGGCGGCACGCTTTGTCCGAGGCGATTCAAAACCGGCAAACAGCCTCGCACCCAGCCGGCGCCGGCGATCATATCCAAGAACGCCGGCACGATGACGCTTTCCGTTTTGAAAATCCACGCCAGCCGCAACATCACTTGATAGACGGCCAGCAGCACAAGATTGCGCGGTTCGCTCGCCCGGGCATCCGCCGAAAAGGCCGCGGGATATGCGTTGTCCGCTTGGCAAGCGCTCGCCGAATGGCTCTGTTGAGCGGTGGTCGTGCCCGAGACATTCAACCGCCCGGCTCCTTGGTCCCGGCGTGAGAAATCGCGGAAAGTTCGCGGGGCAGGGCGTTGTTCGCGGTGGTCATCGTGGCGGGATGGCAACTGTCATCAGAGGCGTAAAACCTTGCCGAACCGTGGCAACTATACTCCCGCCGCGTGCTTCCGGCGAGAGCGCGATGGCCGACTCTGTACAGCAACAAACCGGCCCCTTGGCGGAAAGGCCGGCGAATTTCGGTTAGAATCAGGGGGAGTGTTACGCGATAGCGATCCATGCCAACTTGCTTGCGAGGAATGTGTTTGCGACAAGAGTTACATTGGCGCGATCGTGCGAATCAGGTTTCTTCTAGACATAGAACGCCGTGGAGACTTCGGGTGATGACCGACAAATTCAGCCGCCGCCGGTTCCTGGAAAAGACGGCCGCCGGCAGCGCCGCTATCTCCGCCTTGGGAACGCTGTCCTCGGCGCGGGGCGATGACAAACCGAGCGAACAGGTCGTGCTTGGCGTGATGGGCGTCAACGGGCGCGGCCGCGCGTTGAGCCAAGAGTTCGCCCCGCTCCCGGGCGTCAAGATCGCCTATATCTGCGACGTCGACCACCGCGCCATGAACAAGGCGATCGACCTTATCGAGCAGAAGACGGGGCGGGCCCCGCAAGGCGTGGGCGACTTTCGCCGCATGCTTGACGATCCCGGGGTGGATGCGATCGTCATTGCCGCGCCCGACCATTGGCACGCCCCGGCGACGATTCTCGCCTGCGCGGCCGGCAAGCACGTATATGTTGAAAAGCCCGCCTGCCACAATCCGCACGAAGGTGAGCTGATGGTCCAAGCCGCGCGCAAGCACGATCGCGTCGTGCAGCTTGGCACGCAACGCCGCAGTTCGCCGCTGATCCAAGAGGTGGTTCAAAAGATCCGATCCGGCGAAATTGGCACCGCCCGCATGGCCCGTGGTTGGATCAACAGCCAACGTCCGAGCATCGGACATGGCAAGCCGGTTCCAGTTCCCAATTGGCTTGATTGGTCGCTGTGGCAAGGCCCCGCGCCAGAGCTGCCTTATCGTGACAATGTAGTGCATTACCACTGGCACTGGTTCTGGCACTGGGGAACCGGCGAACTGGGCAACAACGGCATCCACGCGCTCGACCTGTGTCGCTGGGGGCTCGACGTCGAGTCGCCCCGCGTCGTCACGTGCGGCGGCGGCAAGCTCTTCTTCGACGACGACCAACAGACCCCAGACACGCAGATCGCGACGTACAACTTCGGCGACAAGCTGATCAACTGGGAACACCGCACCTGGCATCCCCGCGGCTTCGAGGGCCAAAGCTGGGGCGCCACGTTTTACGGCGATCAGGGAACCGTGGTCATCGGCGGACGCGACTATGTCGTTTACGACATCAAGGGTAAAGAGCGCCAGCGGGTGAAGATCAATCGCGGCGAGATCGAGCACCTGCAAAACTTTGTCGACTCGGTCAGACAAAAGGCCACGCCCAACGCGGAAATCGCCGAAGGTGTTCGCAGCACCTTGCTCTGCCATCTGGGCAACATCGCGCTGCGCACCGGCCAAACGGTCAATTACGATCCTGATCAGCGGAAGATCACCGGCAGCCCGCGGGCCCAAGCCCTTTGGCAGCGAGAATATCGCTCCGGCTGGGAGCCGGTGGTCTAGTCGCTGACGTTTCACGAGGCGGCCTGCTCCGTCAGAATCGTCGGAGCAGACCCACGCGGATTTCGTGCGGGAGGCGTTCAAGGGCCGGTCTTGTTTGGCGCCATCGCATGAGCCGCCAAACCAGGCTTGTCTTAACCGTTCATCGCTCCCGCACCACCAAAGGCCTTGCATCGCCGCATGACTCGGACCAGGTGTCTGGCCGATGTCCATCCGCCGCCGACCTCGAAGCAGCCCAACGGTACGAAAAGGAATGTAATTCATGGCCCCCAACCCGAACGCGAAGTATTACAAGCAGAACCGCCTGCAACAGCTTCGCGGTTTTTGCGCGGCCGCGCAGACGGGCAGCATCTCGCGAGCCGCCGAACGCCTGTTTCTCAGTCAGCCGTCGGTGTCGCTGCAAATCCAGGCCCTGGAACGCGAGTTCAAAACCACGCTGTTCGAGCGCCGCGGGCCCAAGATCACGCTCACCCCCGATGGCAAGCTGCTGTACGACATGGCGGCTCGATTGGTCGAGCAGATGGACTCGCTGCACGAAACCTTCAGCGATCGCCGTGGCAGCGTCGAAACCGGGCGTCTCGACATCGCCGCCGGCGAGTCGACCATCCTTTATCTGCTGCCCAGGTTCGTCAAACAGTTTGTCGAAGCGCATCCCGGCATCGAGTTGAAGCTGCACAACGTGACCGGACGCGACGGCTTGGCCATGCTCCGTGCCGACGAAGTCGATTTCGCCGTGGGCTCGATGATCGACGTGCCCGAAGATGTCGACTATCGGCCGACGTTCACCTTCGATCCGATTCTCATCGCGCCGCTCGATCATCCTTTGGCGCAGCGCAAGCGGGTGACACTGAAAGACGTCGCGCAGTATCCGCTCATCTTACCGCCGCGGCATCTAACCACCTGGCGCGTGGTCGATCAGGCCTTTCAGATGCACAACCTGACCTACGACGTACAGCTTGAAGCGGGCGGCTGGGAGGTGATCAAAAAGTACGTCGCCATGGGGCTGGGCATCTCGGTGGTTACGAGCATCTGCCTGACCGGCAACGAGCGGCTGGCCGTCATTCCGCTGGACAAATACTTCCCCAAGCGCAGCTATGGCGTCGTGCTGCGCAGGGGGAAATTCCTTTCGCCCCAAGCGAGCCGTTTCAACGAAATCCTCAACGCGGGAGCCCAGAAAAAGAGCAAACCCACGCCCGTTAAAAAGAAAGCCAAGGCGACCGCCTAAGTACCCCGCGTGATAAGATGCCTTGGTTACCGCCGGCCCCAATGGCCAGGTGTCTCGGGGCAAATACGCTTACCCCGCCTCTTCGACGAGCGAAACCATGATGTCCGAGAACACCGAACCATCTCTGCCAGCACACAAGGTTGCCAGGCAGCGCCGGCCTTGGCGGCGTCTCGCGATTGTCGGGGCGCTGCTGATTCTGTCCGGCGTGTTGATCGTCGTTTGGGGCGACTGGCGCATACGCCGCATGCTGGCTGAAATCTCGGCCCGCGGAGAACCAACCACAGCCGCCGAGATGGCCGCCTTCTACAAGGCACCGCCGCCGACGCGGCGATTGCCGTCGAGTTGTACCGCCGCGAGCAAGGCAAGCTGCCAAATACGCTTGACGAACTCGTACCAAAATTTTTGCCCGAAGTTCCCCTCGATCCGTTCGACGGCCGGCCGCTGCGATACCAACTCCGCGACGACGGCTTTGCGATCTATAGCGTCGGTGAAAATCGCGTCGACGACGGCGGCAGCGAAGAGGTAGATAAGGATAGGGTAATTGTCAAAGACCGCGTGTTCCGCGTTCGTTACGGGGTTCCAGAGAAGTAGCCGCTGATCGTGATGACTCCCTGGGAGAAGTGATCTTCGACTACCCCGCATCGACGCGCCGAAGCACTTCATCGGCCATCGCGGTCGTGGTCAGCTTGCCACCCAGATCGGGTGTGGCGCAGCCGGCGGCGAGGGTTTGCTGGACGGCGTGTTGAATTCGCGCGGCGGCCCGGGGCAGTTCGAGCCAGTCGAGCATCATGGCGGCGCTTAATATCGCGGCCACCGGATTGGCGATGCCTTGCCCGGCGATGTCGGGGGCCGAACCGTGGACCGGCTCGAACATCGAGGGGAACCGCCGCTCGGGGTTCGTGTTCGTGCTAGGGGCCAACCCCAGGCCGCCGGCGATGATGCCGCCCAGGTCGGTCAGCAGATCGCCGAACAGATTCGATGCCACGACGACGTCGAACCGCTCGGGCCGCCGCACGAAGTCCATCGCCGCCGCGTCGGCGTGCAGCTTATCGGCCTCGACGTCGGGATACTCACCACGGAGCGCTGCGAGAATCTCATCCCACAATACATAGGCATACCGCTGGGCGTTCGATTTGGTGATCATCGTTAGCCGTCGCCGCCGGCGCCGGGACGTGTCGAAGCCGAATCGCAAGATGCGCTCGATGCCGCGGCGGGTGTGAATGGCCGTCTGCAAGGCGAACTCGTCGGGCCGGCCACGGTGGAAGCGGCTGCCAGAATCGACATATTCGCCCTCGGAATTCTCGCGAATCACGACGAAATCGATTTCCTCGGGGCCCTTGCCGGCAAGCACCTTGGGCACGCCGGGCCACAGCCTGATGGGCCGCACGCAGGCATATTGGTCGAACGCCTGACGGATGCGTACCAGCGGCGCCAGCGTCAGATGGTCGGCCGTCGTGGCCGGCCAGCCGCACGCACCGAGCAAGATGGCGTCGAACCGGCGCAGAACATCAAGATAGTCGTCCGGCACGAGACGGCCGCTTTGCGACGCCCAAGCCGCACTCCAGGGGAAGCGGGTGGTTTCAAGCCGGAAGTCGCCCTCGCAGCGCTCAACCGCCGCCAGCACGCGGAGCGCTTCGTCAATGACCTCCGGGCCGATGCCATCGCCCGGGTAAACCGCGATGCGCAACGTTTTGATTTGACTCATGGCCTCAGTGTTGTCCGTGCACGGTGCTTCGAACGCGAGCGTGGCCCCCATTGGTCCGCTTTTTGGGAAGACCGCCACGCGGCGATTGCGATGTTAGCGGCGTTACGGCGACCAACGAGCCCCCGACGCTTCGGCCGATGGTATGAAACGGCCAAGCCGATTGTAAGCTTTACAATCGCACGGTGCTCGGGCGTAGCCCGGGCGGCCGGGCAATGCGTGTTCCTAGAATTTCAACGCTCGCTTGGCAAAACCTTGCCGGTGCCCGAGAAAAGCCGTTCGGCTTCGGGTTTCTCGGCCGGCGAGACGGAAGAATTTGAAACGTCGAGGACCGTTTGGCTGCTTTCTGATGGTCGTTGGCATGGCAACTGCTGTTAGCCGCATGACAACGAAGGCCCAGTAGCCTCGGGGCCCCCGCAGCCCCGGGGCGAAGCGTCCCGCCTCGCCCGCCAACGGCGAGGCACCGTGAATCTTAGGAGCCGCCGCATCTGCAACCCCGGCGAAAGCCCGCCCCGGGCCAGCACCAGCTTTTCACGGTTCGAGAGCCCCCGCGGCCGATTCCCGCATTCGGCCGCCGGGGCTCTTTTCGTTTCTCCACAAAGTTCGGCGGTTATGGTTGTCGAGCCCTCTCGCGTGCCACGGGCGGCTGAGCGTTGTCTTACGTGCCCGAAAGTCGCCCTACGCGGCAGATATGCTTGAGCGATTTTCGGTCCAAGCGTATACTTCGCGCGGAGCGAGCTTGTCCCGCCAAGGGCATGCGTTCCGTTTGTGGTTTGGCCGCGACGCCTGCTCGCGCGCACGTTTCGGGAGCGATGTTAAAAATCGGAGGAGACACGGATGGCCACGGCAACCTACACCTCGTGTATCGACCAAATCGGCGAAACGGCCGGGACGGTGTGGCAGCTTCTCTCAGACGTCGGGCCGCTGAGTTTGTCGAAGTTGGCACGCCAGATCGATGCCCCACGCGATGTCGTGATGCAGGCCATCGGTTGGCTTGCGCGCGAGGATAAAATCTGGATCGACGAAGAATCCCGTAGCCGCATCGTTTCCCTTCGCTAGCCGGCCGCCACCACGGGACAAAGCGTTTGCTTTGTAAGCGAAACGCGTCTTGGCTGTTGCGGTCACGCGGCGAAATCGCCACGCACGGGGCGCCTCGGTCGGTTGCCCTCTCTCTTCCGGCGTTGCTTTCGGCAGCGTTGAGTGTCGCTGTCGTTTTTGTGATTGTCTTGCAATTCATTGCGGACATTTCCAGTGAACCTCCGGTTCGTGGCACGCCTCTTAAGTCGTACCACCGCGGCTGCCGAAAGGATCTGTAGAGGATAATCTCTCGCGTTCCGGAATTTTTTCCGCGAAGATATGTAACAAAAGTGTCGCGTCCCGCGTCTAACACCGGTAGGCCGGTGGCTAATTCGCAACACGCTCCGGGGGGATTCGAATCATGGTTCGCCAGCGCACCCGTTCACTACGAGCCGCCGCTTGTGCCGGCGGCATGGCACGCCAGTATCGCGTGCAGTGCTTCAATCGCCGGATCAGCTATTGGCAGATGGTGGGCACTTTTCGTCGCCGGGAGTTGGCCGAGGCGACGCTTGCCCGGCTGACCCGAACCGGACACCGGGCCCGCATGGTCGATTTTGCGACCTGCCCGCCCGCCTGTTAATCGCCCCATTAGCTTCCAATGCCTGGATTCAGCGCCCTCGCGGCATGTGGCGAGATCGGCGGTTCCGCATTTCTCGGCGCGGGAAATCCGCTTGGCCGTTGAACACGTGTGGCAAGGTCGACCACAACGGCCCCGCTTGACGGAAGATGGGCAACCCCATGGGCGAATGTGAACGGCCCGCTCCGCCGCATGCGCGGTTCGTCGAGTTTGACGATTCGCTAAAGTTCACCGCCCACGGCGACGAATCAAATCGAAACAGGCGATCTGCCTCGACCCTTCTTTCCAGGCTTCAGGAGTTGCCACGCCATGCGTAGGGCGACTTTCACGGTTACCGTGGCGATTGGCGTTGCGAGTTGCCTCGTTCATTCTGCGGTTGCACAGCGATTTCGCCCGTCGGTGGCCGGCGCGCGTGCCTTCCCTGGCAGCGTGGCATCCCGCGGCGGGATTGCCCGCTTCGGTCCCAGAGCGTTATCTCCACCACCCTCACCGGCTGCCAATCTGCCAACGACGCACGATGCCGCGTCATGGCGCATGGCCCCGCAGTTTCCTGAAACAAGACTCGTGAAACCCGGTGCTATTGAAACACACGGCACGTCGCAGTTGCTGAGGCCACGACGAAGTTGGTCCGACGACCGTCAAAGGCAATCGCGCTCGGCGTGGTCCAGCGGCCGCGCGACCGCACGGAACCCGGCTTCGCAGGCACACCATCGAGACACATGGGTCGACGAGCGGGGACATTTTAACCCACCCGCCTCCAGATATGCTCAGAACAAGCCTCAGCGGATGGAAACCGCCGCCGAGCGGTTGTCGCGCGAAACCGCCGCCGAGCGGATGAATTATTCCCAAGATTTACGAGGCAGCATCCAGAGCCGGCAACGCATCTCGACAGCTTCGCCGGATGCCGCGCCGGCGGGGCGCCCCGCTTCGGTCAGGCCTTTGGCGACGCGCCCCCATGAAACCATCGAACCGTGGC
>Ga0114931_10010317_pt1 | contig 11131 bp, 12 predicted proteins | sample 2SBtaG_FD_89579 | JGI IMG/M metagenome (GOLD analysis project Ga0114931, IMG submission 89579) | Deep subsurface microbial communities from Kolumbo volcano to uncover new lineages of life (NeLLi) - 2SBTROV14_V59a metaG | ecosystem: Environmental > Aquatic > Marine > Volcanic | place: Kolumbo...
ATTTTTCAATTTTACTTTCTTCTAACTCCAAACTCCAAATTCCAAACTCCAAACTAACTAATAACAGAAGTTTGGAGTGCCTAGAGTGCGCTAAAGTGCCTAGAGTTGTTTTATATTTTTCAATTTTACTTTCTTATTAACTCCAAACTCTACACTCCAAACTTTAGGCACTCCCAACTTCCAACTTCCAACTTCCAACTCCGAACTCCAAACGTTAGGCACTCCAAACTTCAAACTCTACCTCCCTTGTTTCATCTTTTTCCCTATGGATGTGAAGATGGCAAGAAGTTCATTTGCTTCCGACAAAATTAATTGAATTTCTTCAGAATCCATCCAACTTAATTCAGCAATTATATCAAGCCAATAAACTGTTTCACTGGCTTCACTTTCACAAATTTTAATTTTATTCGCAAAATCAGCTTTACTCCTTCCCCTATTAGCTTCTCGATAATTTGCTCCAATACTTGTTCCCGATTTAGTAATTTGATTTCTTATCACCCTGCCTTCCGTTGAATGAGGCAATGAACCAGATAATTTAATAATACGAATTGCAAATAATTTTGTTCTGTATTCCAGTTGTTTACTAAAATCCTTATTATTCATTTTATTAATTAATGCCTCGAATTTTTAGTGCCTAAAGTTGTTTTATATATTTCAATTCTACTTTCTTCTAACTCCAAACTCCAAACTCCGAACTTTAGGCACTCCAAACTTAAAACCCCCAACTTTCTCCCGCAAATATACTCAATGTTTGAAATGTCGGATACCTGTGAAAACCATAGGAACATCATGTTCATTGCAATAGTCGATGGAGTCCTTATCACGAATAGAACCACCAGGCTGAATTACTGCTTTAATACCTGCTTTGTGTGCCAGTTCCACCGAATCGGCAAAAGGGAAAAAAGCATCAGAGGCCATCACAGCACCCTCCAGGGGTAATTCAAAACGTCGGGCTTTTTCGATGGCGTGCTTTAATGCATCAACCCGCGAAGTTTGTCCGGTACCGGAACCAATAAGCTGCTTATTGTTTACCAAAACAATGGCATTCGATTTAGTATGCTTTACCAGTTTATTGGCAAAAAGTAAATCTTCAACCTGTTCAGCCGAAGGGGCGGTTTTTGTTTTCACTTCCAATTGCTCCGCAGTTTCTGTCACCGTATCAAGTTCCTGCCACAACACGCCATTTAATGCGGAACGGAATTGTTCATTGGAGAATTTATACTTTTTTTTCTTTAAAATGATACGGTTCTTTTTGGATTTTAATATTTCCAAAGCCTCTGTGTCATAATCAGGGGCAATGATAATTTCAAAAAAGAGTTTATTCATCACATTGGCCACATCAGGGGTGATACTCCGGTTACTTGCCAACACACCGCCAAAAGCTGAAACCGGATCACCGGCCAGGGCATCTTTCCATGCATCCATCAAATTTTCGCGCGAAGCGAGGCCACAGGCATTATTATGTTTCAGCACGGCAAAAGTACATTCGTCAAAATCATCAATCAGATGGACGGCCGCATCCAAATCCTGCAAATTATTATAGGAAATGGCTTTCCCATGTAGTTGCTCAAAAACATCATTAAGATTGCCGAAAAATACACCCTGCTGATGAGGGTTCTCACCATAACGCAGCACAGTAGCATCTGATTTACTTTGTTTAAAAGCCCTGATATTTCCGGGGTTTATCCAATTGAAAATAGCCGTGTCATAATGCGAGCTCACTTCAAAAGCCCTGGCAGCAAAATACCGCCTTTCATCCCCGGTGGTATGCCCGTTATTTTTCTCCAATACTTCCAGCAATTCAGTATATTGATCCACCGATGGCACCACCAACACATCTTTATAATTTTTGGCAGCCGCACGAATCAACGAAATACCACCAATATCTATCTTTTCAACTATTTTTGACAGATCATCTGTCGTGGAGAGTGTTTCTTCAAAAGGATATAAATCCACCACCACCAAATCAAATGCAGGAATTTCATATTCCGAAAGTTGACGCATATCTTCGGCCAACTCACGCCTCGCTAATATGCCGCCAAATACTTTGGGGTGCAAAGTTTTAACCCTGCCACCCAAAAGAGCAGGATAGGAAGTAAGCTTTTCAATGGGGGTAGCATCATATCCCCTGCTTTTTATAAAATCGTAAGTTCCCCCGGTAGAATACATTTCTACGTTAAGCTCCCTGAGTTTTTTCAGAAGAGGTTCTAATCCTTCTTTATGAAACACTGAAAGGAGTGCAGTTTTAATTTTTTTCACAACTACCTGTTTTATTGATTATTAAACTCTAACTAATTACCTTCTTTTTCTTTTTGCAAAATACGGGCTTTTGAGCAATTTTTCGTTTAATTTTGGAAATATATTTTATTTGGAAATATTATTTTCAAAACCTGTAAATTTTAACGAGGATGATTCTTTTAAAACTTATCTACGAAAGTTTTGTGATGGCCTACAACTCGCTGGTCACTAACAAAGTCAGGACCACCCTTTCCCTGTTGGGGATCACTATTGGCATTTTTTCTATTATTTCTGTTTTTACCGTGTTTGACAGTCTTCAAAACACCATTAAAAGTGAGATTAATTCATTGGGAAACAATGTATTATTTATCCAAAAATGGCCATGGGCCATGGGGGGCAATTATCCCTGGTGGAAATATTACCAGCGGCCCGAGCCCAAGCTTCAGGAAGTAAAAGAAATCCTGAAAAGGAGCAATACCGTGGAAGATGCTGCTTTCTTCTTCTCGGTAAGCCGGAATGTTTATTTTCATGATAATTCTGTGGAAAACGTTCCGGTGATGGCTGTTTCTTATCACTACAAAAATGTAATGCCTTTGGACTTGCAGGAAGGCCGGTACTTTACTGAAATAGAAAGCAACGGGGGACGAAATATTGCCCTCATCGGTGCCGATATAGCCAGTAATCTTTTTCCACATCAGAATGCCATTGGTCAAAAAATCAAAGTTTTTGGCCGCAAACTTCGGGTTATTGGTGTCATTAAAAAGAAAGGAGAAGATGTATTCGGCAGCTCCTCCGATAATGCAATTATTGTCCCGGTGAATTATGCCCGCGGCGTAGTCGATATTAAAAATATCAACTCAACGATTGTGGTTCGTGCAAAACCTTTTGTTTCCAATGCTCAAATGAAAGATGAGTTAACAGGAATAATGCGGTCGATCAGAAAACTAAAACCACGGGCCGACGATAGTTTTGCCATTAACGAAACAGACATCATCAGCAAAGGTTTCGACCAGCTTTTTGCCGTAATTGCCATGGTGGGCTGGATTATCGGTGGGTTTTCCCTGTTGGTAGGCGGATTTGGTATTGCCAATATAATGTTTGTTTCGGTAAAAGAACGAACCAACCAAATTGGTATTCAAAAGTCGCTTGGCGCGAAGAATTATTTTATCCTCCTCCAGTTTTTATTTGAGGCCATTTTTCTTGCGCTAATGGGTGGAATTGTCGGTTTGTTGATTGTTTTCGGTTTAACTTTCATGGTTACTTCAGTGATAGGATTTACACTTACCCTCACCATGAAAAATATTATACTAGGCATAACGGTTTCGGGTATTATTGGTTTGATTTCCGGCTTTTTACCTGCCTGGAGTGCCTCACGGCTCGATCCCGTAGAAGCCATGCGCTCTACTTTTTAAAGCTTTAAAACCGATCAAAAATGCCAGGATATGATAAACCTTGTGATAAAATATTCGTATTTTATTTTTTCGGCCCCTGTTTTTTCCAGCGGAATTTCAATATGTGGTAATAAACTGAATGATAATTTATCGCGCCAAATATAAGAAGCACCAAGACCAAAGTTTACACTACCAAAGCCGGAATAGCTGTTTTTTAGATGAACCAAAAGATGGGTCTCATCCGGGTTTTTAATTTCAAAACTAAAGGTCTGCTTGCCGAAATACAAATAATTTACGGCACTGTATCCGCTAATTTCAAAATGGCTGCCTACAGGAAAGTAAACCCGGACACCCAATGGGATTCGATAAATTGTGCCTGTGACATTCACTTCGTGAACTGCTGATGTATCGGTAATTACATCGGAAAAGGAAGAAAAGTCAAGAAGCCCGTTAGCAAAATTAAAATGGGGTTTAATAATCCAAAATCCGGAATAAACAGCAAATCGCTTAGTCAACCTGAGTTCAGGTGCAATCCCATAACTTACCATTGTCCCGGTGATTCTTTTTGATGTTATAAAAGCTGTTTCCAGGCCTGCACCCAATTTAAACCTAACCACAAACGGTTTTTTTTGTTTGTTTATTTTTTTGTTTTGCAGCAGGGTGGCTGGTAATTTTGCTGTAGTATCGGAGCGCCGCAGCCTGCCAGTATTCCGTTTTTTATAGCTTACCCCCGATTTCTTATTGTTCAACGCAGTGACACCAACCTTTTGCTGTGCAGGAACATTAAATTTTAAGGAATCTCCCGGCTGCTTACCCGGTTTGTACATCCTCCGGTCTTTATATATCAGACCGGATTTTGCCCGTTGCGTCACGGCCAAATTTTCAGTTGTTTTCTTGTTGGCGTAAGGCTTATTATTTTCAGAGTAATGCTTTACAGATTCAGGCATATGCATCCGTTTGCCCCCAACCCGTTGAGATGTGTTTTGCATTGCCATTACCCGTTTAGCAGATAAAGCTGCATATTGCTTTTGATAAATCACTTTGTGCTCATAAACGGTATCCGCTATCACCAATGTATCATGCTTAACAAATGTATTCATCCGCACTGAATTACCGGGAATTTTTTTAGCCATTAAATGACTGGCAACAGGTTGTGGCTTATAAAAAATTAAAACAACATTCAACGCCAATGACAGCCCCAAAATCCCAAATAAAAAATAATCCCATGTAGAAAATAATTTAAAACCATTGGCCCTTAAAAGCTGCTTCATTTTAGTCCAGCGGGGAGTTACCCCTTCCTGCTGAACAGTACGCAGCTTATCACCAATAATCTGGTCAAAAATCTTATTTTCCATTTCGTTGTCAGGCATATAACTCTGCTATAATAATTTTTAATTTCCTTCTTGCCTTTGATAAATTCGACTTGGAAGTTCCAACACTAATTTGTAACATATCAGCAATTTCAGGGTGGGAATAGCCTTCCACAACAGATAAATTAAAAGCTATGCGGTACGATGGGGGTAGTCGGGCAATACAATTCAAAATTTCATCGCCACTAAGTTTTTCAAGTATATCCGGCTCTACCCGGGGAAGTAAAGCGGTGGATTCGTCCACACTAAGGTGATTTTCTGAAAAATCGTTTGCATACTTTCTATAATAATCAATAGCCGTATTAATAAATATCCTTCGGGCCCAGTTTTCAAATTTTAAATCAGGATTGAATTTATCAATATTTAAAAAGATTTTCAAAAAGCCATTATTAACCATCTCTTCTGTTTCCTCCATGTTTTTAGCGTATCGACGACAAATTGAAAAACCAAAGCGGTAATAGAGCTCATAAAGCTGCTTTTGACTGTTTCGTTTTTTACGAACGCAGCCAAATAAAATATTTTCAAGCCGTTTGGATTGTTTCAATCCCATGTTCTATAAGTATATACGGAAGATATGAAATGACAGTTGCCAAAATTAATATTTTTTTGAGGCAACCCCCCTGAAAATATCTGCGTATTTTTTAGAAAAGTTATTGAATTACTCATCACACTTAACGTGTTTTAATCTGAAATTTTAAATTATGAAAGCGCTAATCCAAAAAACAAGTGTTGGTATTATTTTTCTATTTACAACTTTTGGCCTGTTTTGGGGAGGTTGCACGCATGCTCCAGGAGTATATTTCGATAATAATCCTGTGATAAGTACTACTTGCAGTACCGACACGGTATATTTTCAAAATGAGATATTGCCTTTATTGAATTCGACTTGTGCCACAACCGGTTGTCATAATGCCGTTAGCGCCAAACATGATGTTGTATTAACCGATTATAATTCGGTGATGCATACCGGAGGAATTAACCTGGCATTGCCTTCGGAAAGTAAAATTTATAAGGTATTGTTAAAATCGAATGACGAACGAATGCCGCCAAGTCCGGCACAAGCCTGGACAAGCAGCCAGGCCAACAGGCTTTTAACATGGATTAGTCAGGAAGCCATCAACAATGCCTGCCTCGAAGCGGCTTGTGATACCACGCATGTGACTTTTAAAGCCAGTGTAGATCCCATTTTTCAAACCAATTGTTATGGATGTCATTCGGCAACCAATGCCTCGGGTAACATTGACCTGACCAATTTTGACCAGCTTTCCATCCTCATCAATAACGGTTCTTTGCTTGGTTCCATCCGTCACGATGCCGGATACAGTCCTATGCCAAAAGGTTCGTCAAAATTAAGTGATTGCGAAATAAATACAATTGCCATTTGGGTAAGGGATACCACGCTTACCAGCAGCGGCGGTGGTGGTTCTACAGGAAGTACCTGCGATCCTGATACAGTTTATTTCCAAAATACAGTGCTTCCTCTTTTAACTTCGGGGTGTGCCGTTTCGGGTTGCCACGATGCCACCACTCGCAAACATGGCGTGCAGCTTACCGATTATAGTTCCATTATGCAAACAGGAGGGGTGAGTGCCGGCAATCCAAACGGAAGTAAATTATACACCATTCTTTCCTCTGGCGGAGGTGACAAAGATGATGACATTATGCCCCCCTATCCCCGGGCACCCTTTACCACCGACCAAAAAAACATCGTGAAAAACTGGATACTTCAAGGTGCAAAAAATAATTTTTGTGACTCCGGATGCGATACAACAAATGTAACTTTTTCGGGCAATGTTTTTCCAATTGTTGAAACTTATTGCCTTAGTTGTCACAACGGAAACAGCCCCGGCGGCGGAATTTACCTTCGTAACTATAGCGATTTGGTAGCCGTTGCCAACAATGGTAAATTAATGGGTAGCATCAGGCACGACCAAGGCTACTCTCCCATGCCCAAAAACGGAAATAAATTATCCGATTGTCAAATAGCAACCTTTAATATCTGGATTAAAAATGGAACACCGAACAATTAAAAACCTCTTGTTATTGGCGGGATTTATAGGAATGATTGTATTTTCATCCTGCTACAATGATAACTACGCAACGCTCTATCCTACAGGCGCTTGTGATACGACCAATGTAACGTTTACGGCCAGTGTGATGCCTGTTATCAGTGCAAACTGTACCGGATGCCACAGTGGAAGTGCTCCCGCAGGAAACCTCTCTTTAACCAATTATAATGATGTGGTGGCTTCGCTAAACAGCGGCCGGTTAATGGGAAGCATTCGCCACGATCCGGGCTATTCAGCTATGCCGAAGGGGGGAAACAAACTCAGTAACTGCGACATCGCCAAAATCACCAACTGGATAAACCAGGGATTTCCGGACAATTAACAAAGCAAAAAATAAAAATAATTAATTCACATTTAAAACGTAAAATATTATGAATAGAAAAAAGTTTATCAAAAGTTCTTTTGCCCTGGCAGCGCTGGGCTTTACAAGTACTTCATTATTTTTGGAAAGTTGTTCAAAAGTAAATACACAACCGGGACAAGGCGCTGTTAATTTTACCTTAGACCTTTCCCAATCGGCGAATCCGGCATTAAATAGTCCCGGAGGATCGGTGATTTCTCACAATGTGATAGTCATTAATATAAATGGCTCTTTTAAAGCTCTCTCGGATATATGTACACACGAGGGGTGCACGGTTGGATACAATAAAAGTAGCAACATGATAATATGTCCCTGCCATGGAGGGGCTTTTGATTTGAATGGAAGTGTTTTAAAAGGACCGCCACCTTCATCTCTCAAAAAATATTCCGTAACAAAAAGTGGAAACATCCTAACGATTACGGGTTAATTAAAGGTTTCAACAATGAAAAAAGCAATTCGAATAGGTGCCATTGGGGCCATTACAGCCCTGCTTGCTGTAATGTATGTTTGGTTTTTTGTTTATAACAAACCCCATCAAAATTTTGAAATGGCAAAACCCGAAAAGGTACTCAGTGCGAGTCAATGTTTTGAGAACTTTTCTAAAAACAACACCCCCGACGACGGAAAAGTCCTTGAAATTTATGGCATTCCGTCCTCTATTGAGACTGCCGATTCAATGGTGGTGGTCTGTTTTTATTTTAAAAAAGGAATGTTTGGCGATGAAGGCATCCGATGTACCTTGCTTCCCAAATTTCAAAAAGCAGCCTCCAAATTATCTACTACCGACACGGTTTATATTAAGGGTTTTTGTGCCGGATACAATGGAACCGATGTGATTTTTGAAAAGAGCTCAATTATTAATAAAGACAAATAAATCAGTTAATTAAAAATTTATAAACATGAAAAACGTACTCATCACTATTTTTATCATACTTTTTGCCATGCCTTCTTTCGGGCAACGTTTTATTACCAAAACTGGTAAAGTTAGTTTTTATTCAGATGCTCCACTCGAAAAAATTGAAGCTGTTAATAATACGGTAAACTGCGCAATGGATACGCAATCAGGATTTTTTGTGGTGAAAATATTAATGCGATCGTTTGTCTTTGAAAAAGAACTGATGCAGGAACATTTTAATGAAGAATATGTGGAAAGCGAAAAATTCCCCAATGCCTTTTTTAAAGGACAAGTACAAAATTTGAAACAGATCAACTTCAAGAAGGAGGGCATCTATCCGGTTACCATTGCCGGGCAAATGACAATCCACGGCAAAACACAGCCGGTAAAAGCTACCGGAACCTTTGCCATTTCGAAAGGTGCCATCATTGCCTCCGGTAAATTTCCTATAAAAATCTCCGACTATGGTATTTCCATTCCGGGTGCAGTAGTGGGAAAAATTTCTGAAAATGTTGAAATTCATGTTCATTTTAACTTAAAACCACTCAAACAGTAAACCCATGAAAAAAATAACCGTAATTTTCATCTTGGTATTGGGCTTTTCAGGTAAAGGATTTTCACAAGAAAATTTAATGAATTTATTTGATACTGAGCCACAAACAATTTATACACAAGCAACCTTTAAAACTACACGAATTGTGTTGGGACAATCGATAGAAAATCCCGGCAAAGGCAACCTTATTTTCGTAATACAGCATCATTTTGGGAATATAAACCAAGGGCTGTATCAATTTTTTGGCCTTGACCAGGCAACTATAAGGTTAGGATTTGAGTACGGCCTTACTGATTGGCTGCAATTGGGTGTCGGGCGCAGTTCGTTTGGTAAAACCTATGATGCAAATGTAAAAGTTAAAATCCTTCGACAAAGCACCGGAAAAAGAAATATGCCAATATCCCTGAGCTATTTTGGTAGTATTGGGGTTAACACACTTCACCAAACTACAATCGGAAAATATTATTTTACAAATCGTATCTCCTTTCTAAACCAGTTGCTCATTGCACGAAAATTTAGCTCTGCAATATCCTTGCAAATCACCCCGTCCCTCGTGCATAGAAACCTGGTACAAACACCTTCCGAAGACAACAATGTATTTGCCCTTGGAGCCGGCGGAAGGTTTAAACTCAGCTATCACACCAGCTTGAACCTCGAATATTTTTACCTGCTCTCAAAACAAACCGCTGCCACTTACCACAATAGTTTTTCAATTGGCTTTGATGTGGAAACGGGAGGACATGTGTTTCAAATGTATGTGTCTAACTCACAAGGAATCATAGGGCAGAATTTTATCCCCGGAACTACCGGAAACTGGCTTAATGGAGATGTTGTTATCGGATTTAACATTACCCGGGCATTTGTAATTAAAAAACCAAAACAGTTCAAGAAATAGTAATTCTGTTTCTCTATTGGTCAACGATGAGACAAAAAATCTTCCGTACTTTTACCCCGTCTAAAACACGAAAGTCATGTATCATCCACCCGATTATTTTCAAATTGATGAATTACTCACCGATGAACACAAGCTCATCCGACAATCGGTTCGCCAATGGGTTGAACGTGAAGTAAAACCGGTGATTGACCGTTATGCGCAAAAACATGAAGCCCTCCCAAAAGACCTGATGCGGCAAATGGGCCAATTGGGTGCTTTAGGCCCGTTTATTCCTGAAAAATATGGTGGTGCAGGCCTTGATCATATTTCATATGGCATCATTATGGCCGAATTAGAAAGGGGCGACTCGGCAATACGGTCCAGTGCCTCGGTCCAGTCTTCGCTGGTGATGTATCCTATTTATGCTTTTGGCAGCGAAGCACAGCGTAAAAAATACCTTCCCAAATTAGCTTCCGGAGAATGGATTGGAGCCTACGGCCTTACCGAACCCAACCACGGCTCCGACCCGGGAAGCATGCTCAGCCGGTTTGAAGACAAAGGTGATTATTTTTTACTGAATGGCGCCAAAATGTGGATTACCAATTCGCCCATCTGCGATGTGGCCGTGGTGTGGGCAAAAGATGAAAACAGCAAAGTGAAGGGATTGATTTTGGAGAGGGGCATGGAGGGTTTTTCTACTCCCGAAATCGTTGATAAATGGTCGCTGAGGGCCTCGGCTACCGGCGAAATGGTTTTCGACAATGTGAAAGTTCCCAAAGAGAACTTATTACCCGGCATCAAAGGGCTCAAAGGACCACTTATGTGCCTCAATTCGGCTCGTTACGGTATTGCCTGGGGTGTGCTGGGTGCCGCCATGGAGTGTTACGATACGGCCTTGCAATACAGCCTGGAGCGGAAACAATTTGGAAAACTCCTTGCTTCATTTCAGCTACAGCAAAAGAAACTGGCGGAGATGCTTACCGAAATTACCAAAGCCCAATTACTGGTATGGCGACTGGGCGTGTTGAAAAATGAAGACAAAGCCACTCCTGCACAAATATCCATGGCCAAACGGAATAATGTGGAAACGGCCTTAAAAATTGCCCGTGAAAGCCGCCAGATGCTGGGAGCCATGGGGATCAGCGGCGATTTCCCCATTATGCGGCACATGATGAACCTCGAATCGGTCATTACCTACGAAGGTACACATGATATCCATTTGTTGATTACCGGTATGGATATCACCGGAATTGCAGCTTTTGAGTAAAAATAACCTGTTTTTTTCCTAAACGGAAAAAAGTTAAATAAACCTTACCACCTCGTCCAACGGTTTTCTGATTTTATTTCCTTTTTTCTGATACCCTTCTCGGGGATAGCCCA
>Ga0114931_10010318_pt1 | contig 11131 bp, 14 predicted proteins | sample 2SBtaG_FD_89579 | JGI IMG/M metagenome (GOLD analysis project Ga0114931, IMG submission 89579) | Deep subsurface microbial communities from Kolumbo volcano to uncover new lineages of life (NeLLi) - 2SBTROV14_V59a metaG | ecosystem: Environmental > Aquatic > Marine > Volcanic | place: Kolumbo...
GAAATTAATAGGGCGAAAAAGATTTTTATGGTTTTATTTAATTTCAGGAATTGTTGCTGGACTGTTTTTTGTAGGTTTAGCATATGTAGGACAGTTTTTACCTTATGGTCTTGCTCTTTTTGGGGGTCTCAGTGATTCTGCTGTTGGAGCTAGCGAGGCTATATTTGGTTTAGCAGGGTTACTTGCTATTTTAATTCCAAGACTTAAAGTTTTAGTATTCTTTATAATTCCAATGCCTATGTGGTTAGCAATGATTGTTTTGTTATTTGGACTTTGGGCTTTTTCGCTTGCAGGGTCTTTACCTATAGGTAATACTGCACACCTTGGAGGAGCTGTTGTGGGGGTTGTTTATGGACTTTATTTAAGGAAAAAGTATTCCCGTAAAGTAAAGATGCTTAATAGGATGTTTGTTTAAATGATAATAAAATCAAAATTTTATACATTGAAAACTAACTTTTGTCTATGTTCATGTCTAATTGGGGGTTTTAAATGAGGAAGAAAAAAATTAACTTATGGAAAGATTCGTTGTCTTATCTGAAAGAGAGTCAGGATTATATTGCTATTGTTGTTCTGCTTTTTTTTGCTAGTTCTTTAGTGACTTTTATAATTCCTGGAAAATTTGTTTTTTTTAATGAGTTTTTGAAAGATATTGTTTCTAGAACTGAGGGTTTTGGGACTTTCAGACTTATTTTATTTATATTTCAAAATAATATTACTAGTGCTTTTGCATCCATGATTTTTGGATTGGCTTTAGGAATATTTCCAATTTTCAATATAATTTTTAATGGAGGTATTTTAGGATATGTTGCAGCTTTAACAACGGATAAATTTGGGTTTTTTTCGTTGTGGAGGATTTTACCACATGGAATATTTGAACTTCCCGCAATCTTTATTTCTATAGGTCTTGGAATTAGATTAGGGACTTTTATTTTCTCTCGTAAAAAGAGGAAATTAGATGAGCTCAAGTATAGGTTTTGGAGTTCCATGAAGGTCTTTTTTACTATAGTATTACCTCTTTTAGTTATCGCTGCAATCATTGAAGGCTTGTTGATAGGGCTTTCAAGGTAGATTTAAAAATCCTAAATAATAGGTTTTTGGATGGATGTAAGCACAAAGAGTGTTGAAGAAATTGACGATGAACTAGAGACTGAGAATTCTAGGAAAATTGAAGCAGCTCTTTTTATTGCCGGAAGATTTTTGAGCATTAAAGAACTTGTTGCGTTGACCGATGTTAACCCTATTTTATTAAGAAAAATTTTAGAAGATCTTAAAGATAAATATAAGTCGTTTGCGATGGAAATTATTGAAAAAGATGAGAGATGGAAAATGGATGTTGCTCAGGAATATGTTTGGATTGTGAATAAGTTGGCTTCTGGTTCTAGTGAGTTTACAAGTGCAGAGAAAGAAACTCTAGCAATCATTGCACATAAACAGCCGATAAAGCAGAGTGTAGTGATAAAGATTAGAGGAAATAAAGCATACGAGCATGTGAAGAATTTTGTTTCTATGGGACTTATTAAGAAAAAGAAAATTGGTCACACGGCAGAGTTGACCGTGAGCGATGATTTTTATGATTACTTTAGAATAAATAAATCAGAAAAATTTGGTTAAATGGGATTAAATTTTATCGAGTCTGTTTTCTTTTTTTATATTTTTGTAGGTTTGTATATGTTGAGTTTGCTTGTTTTTATTTATGTACAGAATAGGCACAGGTTGTTTGCATATCCTTCTTCTAAATTTGAACCTGTTAGTATTGTAATGCCTTGTTACAACGAATCTAAAACTATTGGTGGCGCTATTGAATCTCTTTTAAGTATGGATTATCCTAAAGAGATGATTGAGATTATTGTTGTTGATGATAAGTCTAAAGATAATTCTGTGGAAATTGTGAAAAGATACGCTGAGAAATATAGTAATGTTAGACTAATTGTAAACAAAAGAAATTCTGGAGGTGCAGCTGAACCTACAAACATAGGAGTTATGGCTGCTAAATATGATTATGTTGCTGTCTCTGATGCCGACTCTGTGCCTGATAGAGATGCTTTAAGGAAAATGATTGGTTTTTTACAGAAGGACCCAAAAGTGGGGGCTGTGACTTGCGCAGTAATGGTTGATAACCCGAAGAGTTTTTTTCAAAAATTACAGGCAATAGAATATGGTGTGATTTCTTTTTCAAGAAAACTTTTAGATTTAGTTGATTCTGTTTATGTTACTACTGGACCTTTTGCCCTCTATAGAAAAAAGAATTTAATTGATGTGGGACTTTTCGACACGAAGAACTTAACTCAAGATATTGAGATTGTTTGGAGATTTCTTTCTAAAGGATATGTGGCTAGAATGTGTTTGGATACTAGAGTCCATACAGAATCGCCGGCTAAACTTAGAGCTTGGTGGAAGCAAAGAATTAGGTGGAATATTGGAGGAACTCAAACTTTAATTAAGTATAAGCACCTTGTTTTTAGGAAAGGGATGTTGGGAAACTTTATTATTCCTTTTTTCAGTCTTTCTTTGTTTATCGGTTTGCTTGGTTTGGGAATATTTTTGTATTTAATTACTCGCCGAGTTTTGGTTGGTTATTTATCTACTAAATATTCTATTTATGCTAGTTCTAGTATTTTGGTTTTACAGGATTTGACTTTTAGTGCCTCTATTTTAAATCTCTTCGGGATAACCTTATTTATTTTGGGAGCTCTTTTTACTTTATTTGGTTTGGGAGCGATGAAAGAACTTAAGAAAAAGCATATAAACTTCATAAATGTGGCATTTTATATGATGGTTTATTTGTCAGCTTATCCATTGATTATGATTGTTTCCTTGTATAAATTATCTACTGGGAGGTATTCTTGGTAATGGGAAAAAGTAAACGTGTTTTTTGGCAAGCTCTAATTTTCACAGTAGTTATTTTTTCAATAGGTATTATTTTGGGCTTCTTTTTAGATTTTTCAAGAGCAGATAAGGTACAGCTTAATTTATTGAATTCTGAGATTAATCTTTTGGATGAACAATTAAGAGAGGGAATAGTTGGTAATTTTAATGTTAGTTGTGAGGCTTCAAGAGAGAGTTTGTTTAATTTTGCAAATAATATTTATGATGAAGCAGTTCAATTAGAGAGCTATGATTCTGCATCGAAGTTTGGAGATACTCTTTTTATTTTACATAGGAGGTATGACTTATTGAGGACTGTACTTTGGATGCAAGCTATCGAACTGAAGAAAACTTGTGGAGATGATTTTCATACTGTTGTTTATTTGTATGAGTATAATGTTGATGATGTAGATGTTAGGTCTAAACAGTTGTTTTTCTCTCGTTTGTTGTTGGATGTTAAGAATGATATGCCAGAAGATGTTGTTTTGATTCCTATTGCTATTAATATGGATTTGGAGTCTGTTGATTTAATTAGACAGAGTTATGATTTACCTAAAGAAGCCGCCATTATTATAGATGAGAAGAAGGTTGTTTCGGATATTGTGACTTTTGATGAGTTTAAGAATCTTGTTTTTTAGTATAATAATTAATTTAAACTGTAACTTTCTTTGAAATGGATTATGTTTAAGAAAAACGTTGTTGAGGTTATAAAAGAGGGGCATATTGTTAGCATGTCTGAGAGGCAGGCTAGAGATGAGGACCTTTTTATTCTGAGAATGCCTGAAGTTGAGGAAACATCTGTTACTGAATATCTTGATATTAGTACATCTTCTAAGCTTTCTAAGAAGCCAGTTTATGAAGTGAATAATGTTATTTCCGAGCTGGTAGATAACTTTCACTGGAGGCTTGTTAAGGTTAGGAGAGATAAAGGATTGACTAGAATGAATGTCGCTAAATCTGTAGGGGCTTCTGAGGAAGAAATTAAAGAGTTGGAATATGGGAGAGTTTCTAAGGATGATTTTGTTTTGATTAATAAAGTTCAGAAGGTTTTAGGCATTAATCTTAGGAAGGATGGTAAGACTTTTGAAGAATCTCCTAGAGCTTTAGTTGAGAAAGGGCTTAAGGAAAAGGCAAAAACTAAAGCTAAAGAATCTGCCGTTATTGAGGATGTTTTTTCTGGAAATGATATAGATATTATAGATTGACTTTTAGAGAAAATTCTAAATAGTATTGTTCTAATGATTTAGTATAATGGATACACAAATAATTGAGCTTTTAGGAAGGAATAAGTTAATTAGTGAAATATTGAGAAGTGGTTTAGAAGTAGCATTACCAGAAAGAGATAGAGGCATAGATTTAATTACCTATACAGATTTTTCGGACAAGTCAGACTTTTTTATTGCTAAACCGATACAGATGAAAGCATCTACAAAAGAGGTTTTCGGAATTTGGAAGAAATATTCTAAATTTAATGATTTGATTATAGCATATATTTGGTATATTGAAGAGGAGGACAAGTCTATTACTTATGCTCTTACTTATGGGGAAGCATTTGAAATTTGTAAAAAGATGGGTTGGTCTGAAACTATTTCTTGGAAACAAAATGGTGGATATTCTACTACCAAACCAAGCAAAAAATTGAAAGAACTTTTAGAACCTTATAAGATGAATTCTAATAAATGGAAAGGCAAGATAATAAAATAATATTTTCCTTCAAAAATTAAATAGAAACTTTTAAAAGCCCGTTTTCTTGACTATCTTTATGGAAGTAGAAATTGTTGAATCTGGGAAGAACATGGTTGAGTTGAAAGTTGATAATTTGACTGTTGCCGAAATTCTTAGATTTTATTTGAACGAGCAAGGAATTAAGTTTGCAGCTTGGAGAATGGAGCATCAGACTAAGCCGATTGTTTTTAGAATTGAGTCTTCTAGTGGTAGTGTTAAAAAAGCAATTAGCGATGCTGTTAAAGCTATTAAGAAAGATACTGATAAGATTGTTTCTGGTTTGAAGAAGTGAGCGTTAGATTTATTAACTATAAATATGTGTATTAAATGTAAGGAGGTATAAAATGAATTGTAATTGTAAGTGGCTTGAGGTGATTATGGCAGTTGTTGTCTTTGTAGTAGCTGTTTGGCCTGGTATTTTAGGATCTGTTGTTTCTACATGGGTAATTGGAGTAGCTATGGTTTTGCTTTTCCTTCACGCTTTGAAGTGTAAGAATTGTGGAACTTGTAATTCTGGTGTAAATGTTGCTAAGGCTCCGGCTAGAAAATCTCCAAAGAAAGCTTCTAAAAAGAGGCGAAGATAAGACTAAATATTTTTATCATTATTTTTATATAGTTTAGTTTAATTTTTTTTATATGGTTAAATTCTCTGCGGGTAGCTATGATTTGAATAAGTGGTTACATGGAGGATATGATTCTGATGTTATTACTACAGTTTATGGAGCTCCCGGGACTGGAAAGACAAATTTTTGCTTGCTTGCTGCTGTTTCCCAAGCTAAGAAAGGTAAGAAAGTTATTTTTGTAGATACTGAAGGAGGATTCAGTAGTGAGAGAGTTAAACAAATGCTTGGTAAAGACTCTGAGAAATGTAAAAATGTCTTGAAGAATATTTTTCTTTTGAAGCCGACTAATTTTAATGAACAAAAACAGGCGTTTAGGGAATTGGAAAAACATGTTAAGAATCAGGTTTCACTAATAGTTGTTGATGGAATGACTATGCTTTACAGATTGGATTTTGCTGATGCTAGAAATAAAGATATTGCTGATTTAGAAGAAAGGAAAGCCTCTGAACCTTCAAATTCAAAGCCTCGGAATGGATTTACAAGCATACAGAAGATTAATTCTGAACTTACTAAACAATTGAAGCAGCTCGCGGAGATTTCCCGAAAGCAAAATATTCCTATTATTGTTACAAATCAAATTTACAAATGGGATAATGAGTCTAGAATGGTTGGAGGAGACATTTTGAAATATTGGAGTAAGTGTTTGATTGAGGTTACTAACGAGAATGGAAGAAGAATTGTTCGATTAGTTAAACATAGGAGCTTGCCGGAAAAGAGTTTTACTTTTCAAATTTATGATGGCGGGATTAGGAAGAAGGGTTGGATTTAGATAACAATTAAATAACCCTTGTTCTTTTTTGTTATATGAAATATTCTGAATTTGCTAAAGTTTATGGGGAGCTTGCTTCGACTACTAAGAGGTTAGAAAAAATTGAGATACTCTCTAAGTTTTTGAATAAACTAAAGACCAATCCCAAACTTATTTATCTTTTGAGAGGAAGAGTTTTGCCAGATTATGATGAAAAAGAATTTGGTCTTTCTGGAAAGTTAATGATTAAAGCGATATCAAAAGCTTCTGGAGTTGGTGTGGAGAAAGTTTCTAAGAGATTTAACAAAGTTGGAGATTTGGGAGACATAGCTTTCGAATTAATGAGTAAGAAGAAGCAATCTACTTTGTTTTCTTCAACCTTGAAAGTAGAAACTGTTTTTGGAAATTTGAATAAATTGTTTGATATTGAAGGTAAAGGCAGCGTAGATAGGAAGCTTGCTTTGGTTATAGAGTTACTAGGTAATGCATCTGGAGATGAAGCTAAATACATTATAAGGACTGTATTAAATGATTTGAGGATTGGTGTTGCCGATGCTATTCTTAGAGACGCGATTGTAGAAACTGTTTTTGGGAAAGATAAAGAGATGTCTGAATTAGTGGAAGTAGCATACGACAAAGTCAATGATTTCTCTTTAGTTTTTGAGACTGCTATGAAAGGGAAGAAAGCTTTGGAGAAAGTGCAAGTTATTCCTGGAAGACCTATGAAAGTTTTGCTTCCTATCAAGGTAACTGAAATTGATGAGGCTTTTAGGATTTGTGCAGATGATAAAGGAAGAGTTGCTGTGGAACATAAGTATGACGGTTTTAGGGTTTTAATTAATAAAGTAGGAGATAAAGTTTCTCTTTTTACTAGAAGACTCGACGAAGTGACTAAACAATTTCCAGATGTTGTTGAGACTGTTAAGAAAAATGTGAAAGGCAAGAGTTTTATTTTAGATAGTGAGGTTGTTGGTTATGGTCTTGTGAAAGGCAAAAAAACTTACAAACCTTTTGAAGCGATTAGTCAGAGAATAAGAAGAAAGTATGATATAGAAAAAGTGAGTAGTTTGCTTCCTGTCGAAATTAATGTTTTTGATGTTATATATTTAAATGGTAAGAGCGAGATTAATTTGCCTTTTGAAAAAAGAAGAAAATTATTAGAGAAAGTTGTTAAGGAAACTCCTTGGAAAATAAGGCTTTCTAAACAAATAATTACTAACGATAAAAAGAAAGCTTCTGAGTTCTATAAAAATGCTTTAAAGATAGGAGAGGAAGGAATAATGGTTAAGAGACTGGATGCACCTTATAGACCAGGGAGGCGTGTTGGTAATATGGTCAAGATGAAACCTGATTCAAATGATTTAGATTTGGTTATTGTTGGTGCGGAATATGGAACAGGTAAACGTGCGGGAGGATTAACTAGTTTTTATGTTGCTTGTAACAATGTAGGTAATGGAGGAAAGAAATTTTTGGAAGTCGGTAAGGTTTCTAGTGGTTTGAAAGAAAAAGAAAGTGAAGGTACGACTTATAAGGAAATTAATAATTTGTTGAAGCCTTTAATCATTAGTGAGAAAGATAATGTTGTGAAAGTTAAACCGAAAGTGGTTGTTAGTGTTAAGTATCAGAATATTCAGAAGAGTCCTAGATATGGTTCAGGGTATGCTTTGAGGTTTCCCAGGATAACTCACTATCGTCCTGAAAGAGGAGTCTATGATATTGCTAGTCTTAAAGATATTAAAAAAGAAACAAAACAAACTCACGGAAGAACTGATTTTTTAGGATAAATTTAAAAAGAGAAATTGTTCTTTTTGTAACTATGATTCGCAGAATTAGTATTGGTGGTTGGTTTTATTCTCCAGTTATAACTATAGGCTCAGAATTTCCTAGAGATGAAGTTAATGAAATAGCTGACAGACATTCAGGAGTGTTTGCTACAACCTCTATTAAACAAGTTCTTTCTAATTATCATGGAAGAGTGGAAATTAGTAAGATTGAAAATGGCGAATCAAATCCAGAATATGTAGATGCGCAAGACGGAGCCCGTATTTTATCTTTAGGACTTGAACCTGGAAATATGGTTAAATTTAGATTTGACCACGAAGGGAATAAAACAAATAAGGCAATTAAACATTTAACTGAGATTTTAAGTAAAAATTACGGTGCGGAACCTTTATAAACAGACCTCCTTTATAAAGAGTATATTTATTCAATGGCGACGAGAAAAACTAGCTTAACTGTTCAGAATATTGTTGCTACGAGCTCTTTAGGCAAACCTGTTTCTTTGACTAAATTGGTAAAGAGTGGGAGTAATACAGAATATAATCCAGAACAATTTCCGGGACTTGTGCTTCGTGTAAAGAAACCAAAGTCTGCGGTTTTGGTGTTTTCTTCTGGGAATCTTGTGTGTACTGGAACTAAGAGTGTTGCACAAGTTAGAGAGGTGATAATGCAAGTCATAAAACAGCTTGCGAAAATTGGGGTTAAGATAACTGATAAACCAAAAGTGACTGTTCAGAATATTGTTGCTTCTGGAAATATAGATGTCGATCTTAACCTTAATATTCTTGCTATAGAGCTGGAGAATACAGAGTATGAACCAGAACAATTTCCGGGGCTTGTGTATAAACTAGATGACCCAACTGCAACTTTCTTATTGTTTTCGAATGGAAAGCTTGTTTGTACGGGAACAAAGAGTAAACAAGAATTAGAGGAGTCAATGAAACAGTTGAATAAAAATATTCACGAAGTTCTTAAGAGGATTGAATCTAAGAAGAGAAAGAAAAAGAAAAAGTAGTTAGATAAAATCATTTAACCTTTTTTGTTTGCCGAAGTTTTTTAATAACTGAGATTTTGTAGTGTAGTTAGTTATGGGTTGAGTTAGTCGAGTTTGAATTTTATCTAAGGCTTCTTTAAGTGTGTTGAATTTTTCTGGTTTTTTGGAAAAAGCATCACGAGATGTTTCTCTTAGAATTCCTACACCACAAGGAACATTGTATTCAGGTTTGACTTCTCTAATAACCAGACATTGAGCTTGGCGTTTTATTTTTTCTAGATGTTCTGTTAGAGGTAAACGCACAGCATAATATCCTCCAGTTACATTGTCTGCGTATTTTTTTCTAGGAAAGAAAGACTCGTAGTCTTGCCAAAAAATGCCAGTTTGAGAATAGTTTGTATGCATTTCTATTACTTCAAAAGAATATTTATCAGGTAAAAGAAGGAATTCATAATGGTTTCCTAAATACTCTGAATGAAAAACCTGGAATTCTGAAATTGTGGAGTTGAGTTTTATTTTGGGAAGTTTCTGTTTTGATAGAGTGTCGTCTGTGGCTGTTATAGACCATCGAGTGGGGACTAGTTTTCTATTTTTCTTTAGACCTAATAAACCAGCAGAAAGTAACTTTATGATGTTTGAAGTTTGTATTCCTGATTTGTAGAGTTCTTGCATTGAGATGGTAGATTTTACGTCTGTGTCATTTACTAGGTAATCTACTTTTGATTTAATTTTTGTGTTTTCTTCTAATCTTGCACTCTGTACTGGCGCTGCTTTAGAGATTAAAGGTACTCTTTTATCTGGATGGTTTATCGAGTTAATTTTCTTTTTAAGTTTGAAATCTATAGCTACTGATTTATGAGTCATTGCAACTTCTTTTAAGTCATCTAGAAATTTTGTTTGTCTTTTTTTTATATGGTTTTGAGTTCTCCCATAGATAAGTTCATTTCTATTAGAGGTTATTTGTTTAATTGAGAGATTGTTTTTGTGCCAGAGTTCTGGGGATGAGAGAATTTGCTTGTCTCCGTATTCTTGCGGGGATAGAATGCCTGTATATACATTAGGATAGTTCCAACGACCTACGAAAATTTCTGGAGGACTTGACCCTGAAAATTGGTCAATCTTCTTGATTTTTCCAATTTTGAAATTGTGTTTTTCACAATTCCATTCACCACAAATTTTACAATGAGTCATAGATTGTTTTCAAAGAAGAAAGATATTTATGAATTTAGGTGTTTAAATTTTTCTTTTTGTGAGATAACCTGAATTGTAATAATCTTTTATTCCTGATTCTATGTCAAATTTTGGCACGAAGCCAATCTTTTCTTTTGCTAGTGTCATGTCGCATTCCGTATGGTTCTGGTATTTTCCTAAATAGGGGTTTTGTATGTATTCTGGTTTTCTAGAAGTTTTTAAAACGGAATTAAGTAAATTAACTAGATCATTATAGGTTGTGGCTTGTCCTGCTCCACAATTAACTATACAAGATTCTTTTGCATAACTTGATTTTATTAGTGCGTTAACTATGTCTTTTATATAAATATAATCTCTTTTTTGTTCTCCATATTTGAATATTTTTGGATTTTCTTTGAGCATTTGTTGAGCTAATTGATATATCATTGTCGCATTTCTCCCTTTTTTTGATTCACCTCTCCCATAAACATTACAGAATCTTAAGCCTATGGTTGTAGTATCTTTGTTTTCTTCTGAGAATTTATTTGCAATTTTTTCCATTTCAACTTTTGATTCTGCATAAGGATTAAGTGGATTTATTTTAGTAGAGGACTCTATATATGGTGCTGGAGAGTTTCCATAAACAGCAGTTGAAGAAGCATATATTATTTTTTTACATCCAGCTTTTTTTGATTGTTCGAACAATTCTTTGGAAAGTTTGACGTTTACCTTGAATATTTCTTCTTTGTCTTGACGTGTCGTATCATTTATTGCTGCAAGATGAAACAAAATATCATATTTTTCTGAAGTTTTCCAGTTTTTGTCAAGAGCTATTATTTCATAACCCCTTTCTATTAATGAATTTACTAAATTAGAACCTATAAATCCTGTTGCTCCAGTAACAAGTGCTTTCATAGTTGAAGAAAAATTAATAGGTATTTATGAATTTAGGTATTATCCTTTTAAGTCAGAGATACCTAGTAAAACAAACAAAACTCCTATCATTAATATGAACCAGAAAATTCCGCCTTTTAGAAAATCCCATGCTGGACTCCAGAAGTCTAGTGAAATTCCAAAAACTGCCCAGGATTGAGAATAAAATGCAATTAAAATTGGAGCTAGTATAAGAATCAATCCTGCTAATATTTCAGCCTACTTATTCATACTTTTCTTACTTATGTTTTATTTATAAATTTTGTTGTGGTTTTTTTGTTCATGAAAGGAGTA
>Ga0114931_10010319_pt1 | contig 11130 bp, 9 predicted proteins | sample 2SBtaG_FD_89579 | JGI IMG/M metagenome (GOLD analysis project Ga0114931, IMG submission 89579) | Deep subsurface microbial communities from Kolumbo volcano to uncover new lineages of life (NeLLi) - 2SBTROV14_V59a metaG | ecosystem: Environmental > Aquatic > Marine > Volcanic | place: Kolumbo...
CTGCACGCCATTGGAACTGCGAGGTGTTCGTCTTCAGCCGCAGCAGCGAACACCGCCGGCTGGCAAAACAGCTCGGCGCGGCGTGGGTCGGCGGGGCAGCAGACAACCCCGGCACACAGATGGATAGCAGCATCATTTTTGCACCGGCAGGCAAATTGGTACCCCGTGCCCTGCGCCGGTTAGACAGAGGCGGCACGTTGGCACTCGGCGGCATTCATATGAGCGACATTCCGCAAATGTCGTACAGCATTCTGTGGCACGAGCGCACCATCCGCAGTGTGGCAAACAGTACCCGCCAAGATGTGATTGATTTTTTGAATGTGGCTGCAGAAATCCCCATCAAAACCGAAACCGAGTGCTACCCGCTTTCGGCGGCAAACGAGGTAATGCTCAAATTGAAGCGGAGCGAAATCAACGGTGCAGCGATACTCAAACCGTAGAAATAGCCCTGCAAAATTCAATATCCACTTCTAGCCACCTGACACTTTTATAATATGGTGCAGAATAGAACACGGATTGAACAAATTGAGCTGATTTTTTGAGATATATCTGTGCGAATCTGTAAAATCTGTGTCATCTGCGTTCTAATTGTAAAAACTGTCGGGTGGATAGTATCCATTTCACAGTTTTGGGCGTGCCGGGTATAATATCGGCGCAGTCACCAATGACTGCCTTTTTTATTTGCGCCGGTGGAAAAAAACCACAGACGCTGGTATAATAGTGTCACACACAAAGGAGAACAACTTATGGAACAATTGACCGCTTTAATTGCAGAAAAAACAGGCTTATCCACTGAAATGTCCGCACAGGTGGCGGAAATCGTCTTCGATTTTTTGAAAGACAAATTGCCTGACCCCATCGCCGCCCAGTTGGACAATTTTTTGGGCGGCAGCAGCAGCGACGGTGAAAACGATATTTCCGACGCAATACAGGGCTTGAGCAGCTTATTCGGATAAATTTGAACCGATAAACATTTCGGGCAGGATGTCACACGCCACAGTCTGCCCTTTGAATTCAGGACTTACGTAATTTTCACCCTTCGATACGCCCTGACGGGCTACTCAGGATGAAAACACAGGCAAAAACCACTCTGCACCAGCAACCAGCGGAAAAATCCTTCGATACGCCCTGACGGGCTACTCAGGATGAAAACGCCGTAAACACATCCTGAGTAAGCTCGACCGCAGGGAGTGCCGTATCGAAGGGTGTGGTTGGCAACCGATTTGCGAAACTTCTGAAATTGAACGATGCTTCCACTGAAAAAGGGTTAAAAATCAAACTACCAATCAATTTCCCAAAAATCACCCGGAAAATCACTCATTATGACCGATAATCCACAAAAAACAGTCATCCTCATCGACGGGCACGCATTGGCATACCGCGCTTATTTCGGAATGCCGGACACCTTCACTACCGCCAGCGGTGAAAAAACAAACGCCATCTATGGCTTCACCAATATGATTTTGGCGGTGTGGAAAGAATATAACCCCGATTATTTTATCGTGACCTTTGATAAAGGCGACACCTTCCGCCATAAAATGTACCCCGAATACAAAGGCACACGCGAAAAAATGCCGGACGACCTGCGCAGCCAAATTGCCCGCATCGAGCAGTTGGTACACGCTTTTAATATGCCGGTTTTCACCAAAGATGGCTACGAAGCCGATGACCTGCTCGGCACGCTGGCAAATCAGGCCGCAGAAAAAGGCATCCGTGCGCTCATCGTCACCGGCGACCGCGATACTTTCCAATTGGTGCGCGACAATATCAACGTGGTTATTTCCGGGCGGCGATTTGAAGACCGAAAATTGTACGACCCCGCCGCCGTCGAAGCGAAATACGGACTTCCCCCCGAAAAACTGGTGGATTTGAAGGCGCTCGTCGGCGACCCCAGCGACAACATTCCCGGCGTGAAGGGCATCGGCGAAAAAACCGGTGCGAAACTCATTCGGCAATACGGCTCGTTGGACGGCATTTACGCCCATTTGGATGAACTGCCGAAAGGCGTGCGCGAAAAACTGGAACGCGACCGCGAGAAAGCTTATCTCTCGCGCGAGTTGGGGCAGATCATCACCGATGTGCCGGGTATCACTCTAAAACTGGAAGACGGGCGCACCACCGATTTCAACTGGGTGGATGTGGCAAATCTTTTTGTCGAACTGGAATTCAACACCATTTTCAACCGCATTCCCGGCGCGCCCGCCGACAAATCACCGCGCGATATTGCCACCATCGGGTATACGGGCAAACCCGAACCCGTCGCTTCTGACGGCAAATACATCACTGTGAACACCCCCGCCGCACTGGAAGCACTGACCGCCGCGCTGAAAGCCTCACCGCGTTTGGCGGTGGATGTGGAAACGGACAGCACCGATGAAGTGCAGACAAATCTGGTTGGCATTGCGATAACACCGCAGGCGGGCAAAGGCTATTACATCCCCGTGGGGCATGTCGCCGCCGATGCCGCCCAGCCCAACATGTTCGACACAGCATCGCCCGCCGCGCCCCCGCAATTGCCGACGGAAACGGTGCAAGCCGCATTGTCACCGGTGCTGGCAGATAGCCGCATCACTAAATTTATGCACAATGCCAAATTCGATATGACGGTGCTGCGCCGCCACGGCATGCCCGTCGAGCCGCCGATTTTCGACACGATGGTTGCCAGTTGGCTGACCAACAACGCTCCCGAAGCCAAACACGGCTTGAAAGACCTCGCGCTATCCGAATTGAACATCGAAATGACACCCATCAAAACGCTCATCGGCACGGGCAAAAGCCAAATCACGATGGCACAAGTGCCCATCGAAACGGTGACACCGTATGCCGCCGCCGATGTAGACCTGACACTGCGGCTGGCAGACATCATGGTCAATCGCCTGCGAGAGAATGAACGGCTGCAAAAGATTTTCGATGAAATTGAATTGCCGCTGATTTACGTTCTGATGGAAATGGAATTAGCGGGCATCAAAGTGGATGTGGCAGTGCTGAAAGAAATTTCTCGGCAGTTAAGCCGCCGTTTGGGCGAACTCGAAGCGGAAATCAGGCAGATGGCAGGGGTAGATTTCAACATTAATTCCACCCAGCAACTGTCGGATGTGCTGTTTGGCAAATTGAAACTACCCACCGCCGGATTGCGAAAAACCAAAAGCGGGCACTACTCTACCGCCGCCGGGGCACTGGAAGATTTGGCGGGCAAACATCCCATCATCGACCTGATTTTGGAACACCGCACCCTGAAAAAACTGCAAAACACGTATGTGGACGCGCTGCCGAAACTGGTCAATCCGCGCACGGGACGAGTTCACACCAACTACAACCAAATCGGCATCAGCACCGGGCGGTTATCCAGCAACAACCCCAACCTGCAAAACATCCCCATTCGCACGCCGCAAGGGCGCGAGATTCGGCGGGCGTTTGTCGCCCCGCAGGGCTGGCGGCTCATTTCGGCGGATTACAGTCAGGTAGAACTGCGAATTTTGGCGCATATGGCAGATGACCCCGGCTTGAAAAAAGCTTTCGCCAACGATGAAGATATCCACGCCGCCACCGCTGCCGCTGTGCTCGGTGTGCCGATTGAATCGGTGACGAAAGACCAGCGCCGCATCGCCAAAGCCGTCAATTTCGGGCTGGCATACGGGCAAGGCGCTTTCGGGCTGGCGCAGTCCACCGGGATGAGCCGGCAAGAGGCGCAGGCATTCATCAACACCTATTTTGAAAAGTACCCCGGTGTCAAACGGTACATTGAGGAAACCAAGCAGCAAGCCGCCGAACAAGGGTTCACCGAGACCCTGCTCGGTCGGCGGCGCGATTTTTCGCGGATGGCGAATCTGTCGGGGGCACAAAAAGCCCGCGCCGAGCGCGAAGCCATCAATATGCCCATTCAGGGCACCGCCGCCGATATTATGAAAATCGCAATGATAAATTTATTCCGGGCATTGCGGGAAAAAGATTTTTCGGCGCGAATGCTGTTGCAGGTACACGATGAAGTTGTGTTGGAAGTGCCGGAAAATGAGGTAACGGCAGTTGTACCCATCGTGCGGGCAGAGATGGTCAACGTATACTCGCTATCGGTGCCGCTAAAAGTTGATGTTGAGATTGGACAAAATTGGTTGGAAATGGTAGAATTCAGTTGAAATTAGTACAGTGATACTGGTACTATTGTACTATATTATGGAAAGTTATCCACGCTTGTGGATAACCCTGTGGAAAAGTTAGTATTTTGCGGGGGAAAACTCCGTGAAACAGTGTGAAACAAAGGGACTGCCGTATATTGGCAGTCCCTTTGTTTTACCTAAAAATTGTTCAGCGAATCGCTCAGTGCCGCCAACCCGCCGAAAGCGACAATCGCGACACCGCCAATCACACATAATAGCAAAAATGCCAGCGCTACCGCAATAATCACGTACATTATCGAGCCGTTTGCGCCGGTTTTTCGGGTATAGTCTCGCACTTTTATGCCGGAAACGATAATGAGCACAATGTTCAGCGGGAAGAACAGGCAACCGCACAATCCGCCCGAAAAGGCAATGATAACGCCTTCGATGCCCAACAACACCCAATAACCGATGAAAATCGCAATGGAAAGGGCAAAATTCCCGACATACAGCCAGCCAAGCCCCATCAATCCAAACAATCCAAATACAATTTCGATAATCATTGCAATACTGTCGGTGCTGTCGGACGGCGGCTGCGAATGATATTGTGCGGGTAAGTGCGGGTTTGTTGACATTTTGGTCTCCTTTTTTTGGGGGGGTAAGGTTCAAAGTTTCAAGGTTTCAGAGTTGCAAAATGTGCTTGCAACCCTGCACACTTTCTCACTTTCACGTTTCACGCAACACGCATCACGTTTTATGCAGAACACGCTGACGGCGCACCGACCACCGCCACGCGACGAATATCATTACCGCCACGATGACCACCATCACCAGCAGCGGCATCAGCACTGACAGCACTGCCGTTACCAGTGAAACGACATCTTCCACTGCACTGATGAACCAATTGCCCATTCCACCGGTGGAAGCGGTAACGAGCGGGCGGGCGGTGGATTTGGCGGCGTGTACACTGCCCGCCAGCACCAACCCGGCAGCAAACGCCAGCACGGGGTTCAACTCGCCGAAAGTACCGCTGCTGGCGGCAAAAACAATCGCCCCTGCCACAGGCCGCCCCACCGTTTGAATGATGTCATTCAGCGTGTCCACCGCCGGAATCTTGTCTACCGTCAGCTCAATCAACAGTAGCACCGACAGCACGCCGATGACCCACGGATTGGTCAAGATATCCCACGGTTTATTGAGCGTGATTAAATTGGTGTAACGCGCAGTCAGCGCCACTACCAGCAGCGGTAGGTAGGCATTCAACCCGGATGCCGTGGACAGCCCGAACGCCGCCGCCAAATTGGAAAGTGTATTCAGCATATCAATCTATTTCGCTATACCAGCATTGAATTTTGACGTGCCAGTTGTCCGGTGAGATGCGCAAACACCAAATATGACCACCATCCGGTGAATATCACCCCAACCACGCAAGCTATCACGCCCAGCGGCGCGATAACATACATCGCCACTCCCGCAACCAGCAACACCACAATATAACTGCCCAAGTTGGCGGTGGCAAAACCGACCACTTCCCCGACACGGGTCATCGAACCGATAGTACCCTCTGCGGCAAAGCGGGCAAAGATTGCCGGCGCCAACAAAACGGGAATGAGCGCCAGCACCCACATAATACACTGCAAGCCTAAAATAACAATCGTCAGCGCACCGCCTGCCGCATCGGAATTCATATTGTCGCCCAGCGCACCGGTCGCCATACCGATAGCCACGAAAACACACAGCACCAGCAGCATCGGCAGGCTGTAAATCAAAAAGCCCACAAAAATTTTCAAGCCGTCGGCGAAAAATTGTCCGAATTCGCCCCATTCGGGCAATACATCCGGGTCATCGTTCATCACCCGGCGCACAACTTCCGCTACATAACCAAAACCGGCAAAATTTATGATGGGGATGAGCATAATAATCCCCCCAATAACCAGTTTCACAATCCAATCTTCGTCTTCGGTTACAAATGTAAATGCCTTCCCAATATCCATCTCTTCTCCTTTGTGAAAATGTTAAATTGTTCGAATGGCAATAACTGTTTCCATTATATCAAACACCAGCACGGCTGACAATACCTTTGGCTGACATTCAGCACACAAAAATTTGACCATTTGATGACAGTAGGTAAAAATATCGGGGCGGGTGGGTGTAAGAATATCGGAAACCAAGCAAAAAAATATATTGTCACGCAATCCAATGGAGGACTAATGCGAAAAAAAGTAACCCTTATCACTGGAGCAAATGGCGAAATCGGACAAGCGCTCATCAAATATTTGGCAGAAACCCGACGCACGCCGATTTTGGCGATTGATATTCGCCCGTTGGATGCTTCGCTGCAAGCGATGTGCCACACGGCAATTGAAGGTGACATTTTGGATACCCGCCTTTTTGAGCGGCTGGTCAGTGAATATGCCATCACCGAAATTTACCACTTGGCGGCACTGCTCTCCACCCGCGCTGAGTTTACGCCGGAGTTGGCACACCGGGTAAATGTGCAGGGCACGTTAAATTTGCTCCATCTGGCAATTGAACAATCGCGCTGGCAAGGGCAATCGGTAAAATTCCTGTTCCCCAGTTCAATCGCGGTGTATGGGCTGCCCGACTTGCAAACCAAATCGTATGCCGGACCGGTAAAAGAATATGCGTGGAATATGGCAACTACCATGTACGGCTGCAATAAAATGTACTGCGAGCATTTGGGGCGATATTATGCGCGCTATTGCCGACAACTTGCCGCCGACCCGGAGCCACACGGCGTCGATTTCCGTTCGGTGCGATTTCCGGGGCTGATTAGCGCGTTTACGCTGCCCAGCGGCGGCACCAGCGATTTTGCACCGGAAATGATTCACAGTGCGGCGCAGGGCAAACCGTATGCGTGTTTTGTGCGCCCCGATACGCGCATTCCCTTTATGGCGATGCCCGATGCCATCAAAGCGCTGATAGATTTGAGCAAGCCGGCAAAATCCGATTTGAAACATTTGGTATATAATGTTGGCAGTTTCAGCCTTTCGGCGGGGGAGATAAAAGATTTGGTGCAGGGATATTTTCCCAATGCCGAGATTACCTTCGAGCCGGATGCTAAACGTCAAAAAATTGTGGACACTTGGCCCGCCGATGTGGATGATTCATCGGCGCGGAAAGATTGGGGTTGGCTGCCCGATTATGATGTTTCACGAACATTCGATGAATATCTAATACCAAATATTGCCAAACGGTATCACAAATAGAATAAAAACGGGATTCGTGCAACATTAAAAAAGCCCCGCACGGTGCGGGGCTTCTGTTTGAGAAGGTGAGGATTAGATAAACGCGCGCAGACGCAGCGCTTTTTCGGGGTGGCGAAGTTTTGCCAGTGCTTCTTTTTCAATTTGGCGGATGCGCTCGCGGGTCAAGCCGAAGCGCTCGGCGACATCCTGCAATGTCAGCGGATGTCCGTCGCGCAGGCCATAGCGCAGTTCCATAATGCGGCTTTCGCGCGCGGTGAGTGTCGCCAAGGCTTCTTGAATTTCCTGCTGCAACAGGTGGCGATCCACTTCTGTTTCTAATTTGGTGGTATCTTCTTCCATTACAAAATCGGCAAGCGTGGCGTTGTCATCACCCACCGGGTCTTCCAGACTGAGGGTTTCCTGCCCGTCATACAACAGCGCTTCAATCTGTTCGGGGGTATCGCCCAATGCTGCAGCGACATCTTTAATATCGGGGGTGCGCCCCAACTCTTGCGTCAGTTGGTTCATCACCTTCCGCACCACACCAAGCCGGTCAACCTTGTGTACCGGCAGGCGGATGGTCCGTGTTTGCACGGCGACTGCCCGGCTGACGCTTTGCCGTATCCAATAACTGGCATAGGTGCTCAATCGCACACCGCGATCGGCATCGAATTTATCGATGGCGCGAATAAGCCCCAAGACACCCTCTTGCGAAACTTCTGCCAATGTCAGACCGTGTCCGGTATACCGGTTGGCAATACTGATGACCAACCGTCCGTTGGAGACAATCAGCGTTTCGCGGGCTTTTAAACCACGTTTTACTTTTTCTTCCAATTTTGCCCGCTCGGCTTCATCGGTGGGTGGGTTGGTATCCAAAATTTCTTGGCTTTTTCGCCCATCAACCATTTCCAAAATCAAGCGGCGCTCTTCTGTCGGAGAGACCGGCGGTGTTTTTGCCAAACTCGCCACAGATAATCTAAACAACGCCTCATCCGGCGCCCAAGTAGTTGTCATTTTTTTTTCCTCTGGCATAATCGTGTGCCCTACCTTTCAAAGGTTACAAAAGTTGCGTGGTAGACCGCACATCTCCATTTTTACGCTACTCTTATAGTAGCACGTTTGTATTAAAAAAGCATTAAAATACTTTTCGGTATTACTATTTTATGATACTTTTTTTCAGGAGTCAATACTTTTTAAGGTACGAATATTTATATTTGCTAAATATTTACGTTTCCGTTCTCAGCGCCACCATATCATACCACATTTACAGTTTGTTGCCCGACGGCAACCTATCATTTTCCCTACGGACAGCAGACAAGAAACAAATTATACCCATAAAGTAAACTTGGCACTTTTGCAAGAGCCTGATTTTTTCGCCACCCCGCAATAACAAGAGACAACGGGCGTTACCGCACAGATACGACAAATGTTACCGTGTCAGATTGATTTACAGCGCAATTTACAGTAATATATGCAAGACTTGCGCAAATCGGTTGCAAAACACGCCCTTCGATACGCTCTATCGGGCTACCCAGGATGAAAATGCCGTAATGATAACGTGCGCGAGCACAAAACAGCCATCTCAACAGAAAGAGCCACTATGTTTGAAATTGTTTTTCTCGGAACGTCCGCCTCGGCCCCCTCAGTGAACCGGGGGTTGTCTGCAAATTTGGTGCTGTACAAAAATTATCGCTTTTTGATTGACTGCGGCGAGGGCACGCAACGCCAATTGTTGCAAAGCGGGCTCGGTTTTCGCAAAATCGACAAAATCCTGCTCACTCACGGGCATCTTGACCACATTTTGGGTCTGGGCGGGCTGGCGTCCACCTTTAGCCGGTGGGAAGCCATTGACCATATCGAAATTTTCGGCGGGAAATCGGCACTGCGCCGGGTAAAGTTGCTCATCGAAGAAGTTGTGCTGGGCAATGCCACGCCTCCCATTCGCATTGACTATTGCCCGCTGGGCAATACCCCCATCATCGAAGATACATCCTTTAAGTTGAGCGCTTTTCCGGTAAGCCACCGCGGCCCGGGTTGTTTCGGTTTTCTTTTTGAGGAAAAGCCGCGCCGACCGTTCAACGCGGAGAAAGCCGATGCGCTCGGCATACCGTTTGGCCCGGAGCGCAAACAGTTGGTTGCCGGAAAAACCGTCACGCTGGCAAACGGACGCACCATTACGCCCGATGAAGTGCTCGGTTCGGAATTGCCGGGCACAAAATTGGCGTTTATGGCAGATGTGGGGAAAACTGAAGGATTGGAAAAATATGTCGCCAATGCCGACGCGATGGTTATCGAAGCGACATATTTGGAAGAAGATGCAGATATGGCACAGCGCTTCGGGCATATTACCGCAGCGCAAGCCGCGAAATTGGCTTTAAAAGCCAATGTGCGCCATCTGTATTTGACGCACATTTCCCGCCGATACCGTGACCGGGATATTGCCGCCGAGGCGCGGGAAATCTTCCCGAATACTACCGTTGTCCGCGATTTTGACCATGTGCAGGTAAAACGGGCGGCGGATAATAAATAAACACGCGGGGCTATTTTCCCAGCAAATCGGCGGCGATTGTAGCATATCCCGCCGCCGCCAAAAAACAATCCCGCAGCGGAACCTGATCGGCGGTGGTGTGTGCCAGCCGCTCGTCGCCGGGGGCAAACCCCACTGTCGGCACGCCGGCATATCCCATTGTGTAAACACCCGCCGTCGAAAAATACCAGTGCCCCAACCGTGGCTTTTGCCCCAATGCCTGCTGCACAGATTTTGATACCCGCCGCACCAGCGGGTCTTTTTCATCCATAATCCACGCCGGATATGATTTTCGTTCATCACAGAATTTGCCGGTATATGTGGCAGCGTGGAAATTTGCTACCCGAACATCGCCTTCTACGGCTTCTTTCGCCAACAAGCTTTGAATCTCTGCCAGCGCGTGTGCTTCGGTTTCGCCCATTGTCAATCGGCGGTCGATGATGAAATTACACCGGTCGGGGATGACGTTTTTTGTGCGTTCGATATTTTCAATGTGGGTAACTGCCAACGACCCCGCGCCCAAAAACGGGTCATCCATCAGCATCGAGCGCATCAATTCCAGCGAAAAGATAATTTTTGCCGCACCATAAATGGCATTCACCCCCAACTCCGGGATGGAAGCGTGGCACGCTTTACCCTGCACTGTCACTTCAATTTCCAGCCGTCCCCGTTGCCCGATATGTACTCCCAAATTTGTTGCCGAGCCGAGTACCACCCACTTGGGCAGTGTTTCCATCTCACTAAAAATGAAGCGTGGTGCGGCGCCTTCTGCCAATTCGCCATTGACTGTTGCCGCCACCAGCAGTGTTCCGCTAAATTGCCGGTTTTCCGCCTTGAATTGTTTTGCGCCATATATCATACTTGCCAGCGCAGATTTGGGGTTCGCTGCGCCGCGGCCATATAGCACGCCATTTTCAATGGTGCCACCAAAGGGATCGCGTTGCCATGCCGAGATATCGCCAATGCCAACGGTGTCCATCTGCCCCAAAAACAGCAAAAATGGCGGCTCGCCACTGCCGATTTGCCCGATGACGTTCCCCATTTCATCCACAGAAACGGCATCAAAGCCGACGCGGTCCATCTCGGCAGCCACCAATTGTGCGGCGGCACCTTCCATGCCGGTGAAACTGGCAGTTTGCACCAGTTTTTGCAAAAATTGTGTCAAATCGGTTTCATCGTGTGCAGATAGTTTGACCATAGTGTCTCCGTTTTAATATGCGCCACGCGCCATCAACACGTGGGGCAATGTTTGCAGTGCAATTTTTAAGTCTAGCGCCAACGACCAATTTTCAATGTAATA
>Ga0114931_10010320_pt1 | contig 11130 bp, 10 predicted proteins | sample 2SBtaG_FD_89579 | JGI IMG/M metagenome (GOLD analysis project Ga0114931, IMG submission 89579) | Deep subsurface microbial communities from Kolumbo volcano to uncover new lineages of life (NeLLi) - 2SBTROV14_V59a metaG | ecosystem: Environmental > Aquatic > Marine > Volcanic | place: Kolumbo...
AACCTTTTCCCAGCGCCTTAAATGCATCATGGGGGACATCTTCATTATATCGCTTCTTTAGGCCGGATTCCTTGTCTTTCAAATGGAGCAACTCTATCCTGTTTGCATGTTTTTTTATAAACTCAACCGGATCATGCCCTGCCACGCTCACCCAAAAAACATCGGTTTCAAGTTTAAGAAGAATAGGATCCGTATTGTCCAGCATCTCTTGTAGAGGCGTGCTCCCTCCTATAGGCTGGAAATCAAAAGCGTGATTGTGATAGCAAAATGTCATACCGGCATTGCGAACAGTACTTCCTGCTGCATTCAACTTTGTTGCCAGTTTGCGAAATACGTCTAATCCTCCCCTTGCTGAATTTGGAACATAGGGAAACACAAGGTATTTGAGACCGTGCTTTTGAGCAGTAGTAACGATTTCAGAAAAACTCATCGGAGATTTCTTCTCATCGAGTATCGATTCATATGGAATATGAGCACTATTGACCTTGAGTCCCAGCTTCTTGATGTAATCACCATGTTTGTCCAGAATGTCTACCCCAACCGTCTCTACTTGTTTATAACCGATATCAGCGATGACCTTAAGTGTGGCTTCCGGACTTTTCTCAAGGATATCGCGTACCGTATATAGCTGCACGCCAATATTTGCGATCAGCTCCCGGGCATCCGCTGACAGTGCTGATGAACGCATAAACGACAGGCCAGGCAAAGATAAGCCGCCAATTGCCGCAATTCTCAGAAATTCCTTTCGGCTGATCCCATTTTTCATACTTGAGTCCTCAGTGATATAATTTATAATCTTCAAAACCCTGTTATAGACCTCCTCCATAAGCAATGAGAAGGGGCATATTCTATTGAACCGCCAATCTAAAATGCATTTTTCTGAGCAAATAATCTATTTATGCTTATGATTATACAGCCCCTACAAACAGGCTTTATCATTTTGACAATCGTTCTCTTCCTGGTAACTGGAATCGTATAAAAGAAAAGCCCCGATACCGAAGTACCAGGGCTCTTCACGTCAACCTTATAGTAAGGCATTAAGCTTGCTTCTCTTCTTCCTTTTCCTTCAATAACACGCTGTTAATGGCGTTCACAAATGATGCCTTGGGTAGTGCCCCCGTAGCCATTTGAGGTTGGCTGTCTGTCGGGCAGAATAACAATGATGGAATGCTCCGGATACCGAACATACCAGCCAGTTCCTGTTGATCTTCCGTATCAACTTTATAAATATTGATTTTTCCTTCATATTCTTTGGCGAGTTCTTCCAACACCGGTGCGATCATTTTACAGGGTTGGCACCAGTCTGCATAAAAATCGATAATACAGGGAAGATCGCCTTCGAACTTCCATTCTTTATTGTTTTCATAGTCGAAGACCTTCTCCTTAAAGGTCTCCAGATTCAGATGTTCCATAAATGTGAAGATTACGTTTATAAATTTGACTCAAAGTTAACACTTATTTTACTTAATAACTAATTAGTAGAATAAATATTGTAACCCTCCGTATCAGCTATCAGCTATCAGCTATCAGCTATCAGCTATCAGCTAAAAAAACTATATAATCCGTACTTACAACAATTACACGGGATTCACAGAAAAATGTACTGTAATCTCCCAATTATTTGCGCATCATATAACAAATAAGCATTCTACTCCGTAAATTATATGACTCCAATGCTAATTACACTGGCTAACCCAATCTCATGAGCCGGCATCTTCAAGCGGTAATCCTGTTTCTACTATTCGTATGTCTATCTATCGGGTACATACCGGGATCGCTGTATGCTCAGGATTCTCTTTCCCGGCTTCATTCCCAAAACCAGGTTAATGGCGGTGCACGTATCCAACTCTCAAATTCAAGTATACCGGAATCCATCCTGCCGGGTCAGGTTGTCGGTCGTATCATCATAACCCAACCCAACAATGGGGATAATGGCGGCAAATGGCATTATATGTTAATGAATGATGGCGATAGCCGCTTTTCATTACGAGACAGCTTACTGATTACCGCTGACAATGCCCATTTTGATTACGAAACCAGGAAATCATACACCATTTCTATCCGGGTATTCAACGATCAGGGAGAATCTTCGGAAGAATCCTTTACGATTGCCATTCGGGACGTTAATGAACCGCCGGAACAACTTATTCTCAGCAATTCGTCCGTTGCAGAGAATAGTCCAGCCGGGACGATGATCGGACGTCTCAGTGCTATCGATCCGGACAGTGCTGACCAGGTTCAGTTTACCCTTATTGGAGACAGTACCAAGGCCCGATATCAAATAAAGGGTAATCGCCTGGAGATAAAGAAACCCTCCTACTTCGACTACGAGGCACATCGACGAGTATCTCTGACAATCAGGGGAACGGATACAAAAGGGGCTTATAAAGATTCTGCCTTTACGATCAATCTGATTAACAGAAATGATCCACCATCGGCCGTTCACCTCGTACCGGATCATGTAAAAGAGAATGTGCCGAACGGAACACTTATCGGACGTCTCTACACGACCGACCAGGATTCTGGAGATGCTTTTAATTATGCCTTGTTGGATGACGCTGCAGGCCGTTTCGCGTTATCGCCCAACAAAGATGCCATCGTTACAGCCGACTCAACGAGGCTCGATTATGAATCGATGCGATCATATACGCTGAGACTGCGGTCAACGGACAAAGGAGGTCAATCCGTTGTAGATACCATTCATGTTCGCCTTGATAATGTCAATGAACCACCAGTAATAACCGGCTTGCATCAGATGCAGACGCGTGAGGACCAACCCACAGATACTCTTTGGTTCCAGGTTGGGGATCCTGAGAGTAAATCCGGGAAATTGACTGTGCAAACCAGCAGTATCAATAAAAATGTCTTCGCTGATTCCAGTTTAACATTTGGCGGTAAAGGCGATCAACGCTGGGTTGTAGCGTACCCGTTACCCGACTCATCGGGCACAGGAACTATTCAAATCGATGTTTCGGATGGGAAACTGGTAACAAGCCGAACCGTATCCATCAGAGTCATCCCGGTCAACGACCCCCCAAAACTGGTGCACAACCGTCTCTTCAGACTTGATGAGGGAACGAGTAAAAAGATCACGAGTCTGGGACTTTCTTTTTACGATGTTGACAACACGCCGGGCCAATTGAGCTACCAGATTGCCCGCTTGCCGCGTCATGGACAGATTTACCGGGATTCCACTCGTCTATACGAACATGATTCCTTTACCCAGGAAGACATAAACGAAGGGCGCATCCGCTATACACATGATGGTTCCGAGACGACAAAAGACCGCTTTACTCTAAATTTAAGTGATGGTTCCGGGGCGATGATCCCTGATATCGTGAAGCGTATTAAAATTCATCCGGTTAACGACCCGCCAATCCTCACAAAAATACCTTCTGTCCAAACTCTTGAGGATCACACTTCTCCGGTTATTACTTTTTCTGTTTCCGATGCCGAGACGCCGGCTGCTTATCTGCATATCAGGGCCGTTTCGTCCAACCAATCATTACTGCCAGACAGCAGTATTAAGATCACCGGTGTGGCGCATATTCGAAACATCAGCATGAAACCGCTGCACAATAAAAACGGTACGGCTGATGTGACCGTGATTCTAAGCGACGGAACGACATATGTGACCCGATCATTTCACGTAACGGTTATCCCCGTGAACGACCCGCCCGCACTTTCTTACGTTGGTCCAAAACAAATCAACGAAGATGACACCCTGAAGGTCAAATTCTCTGTTAGCGACCCAGAATCACCGTCAAGTTCATTGAAAACGTGGATCACAACTTCCGATGCGTCATTAATCCCCAAAAATACTCTTTCTATTGAAGGAAACGGGAGTGAACGTCAAATAATCGCTATTCCCAAACCGAATCAATCGGGCAATACGAATCTGACGCTCTACGCGAGTGATGGCGACACAACCGTATCCGAACCATTTAAAATTACTGTTAATCCCGTCAACGATCCGCCTGAATCTTTTGCCCTGTACAACTCTGATATTTACGTGGATGTCGACACGTTAGCCATCACCTTCGAATGGGAACAAGCCCAGGACATTGAACATGATCCCATAACGTATACCCTTCATATCCAGGGGAACAAGGTGGATACTACAATCAGTAATATCAAAACTGACAAGTATGTATTCACGAAAAAAAATATGCTGGAGGCCAATTCTGTCTACAAATGGTGGGTCGATGCTTCTGACGGTCACTCCAGTGTCTCTTGTTATATCAAACAGGAATTTACAGCACCCAAAGTGCCTCTCCCTCCGCGTAAATATGCGTTATTCTCTAACTACCCCAACCCTTTTAACCCGACGACCCGTATCAAATACCAGATTCCCGTTACATCACATGTAACCCTGGCTGTCTACGATTTGCTGGGCAGAAAAGTGGCTGATCTTGTAAACAGGCAACAGGCCCCGGGTGAGTACCAGGTTTCATGGAATGCTTCCGACCGGGCCAGCGGAATATACATTTACCAATTAATCGCTCTCGGGGTGAACCATTCCCGGTATGTAGAGACCAAGAAGATGCTGCTGGTCAAATAATTACTGTTTGCCCGAACGTACTTTTTTCACTGACTGTTCCCTACATAGAGAAAATCAAAAATCAGTCAGATGATGGATAACGAGCACACTATTCGACAGCAACTAATTGAAAATCTACACGGACGGAATGCCCATGTTGATTTTGACAGCGCGATAGCCAACCTGCCTGATGAACTATGGGGAAAGGTACCTGCAGAACTACCCTACTCTGTTTGGCAGTTGGTTGAACATGTACGTATTTCTCAATGGGACATCGTTGAGTTTTCGGAAAATCCATCGCATCAGTCGCCTTCGTGGCCCGATGGTTACTGGCCGAAAGAAATAACGCCGAAAGATGCAAAGACCAGAGACGAATCTATCAACCAGGTTCGTTATGATCTTGATCGCATGATCAGTATGGTCATGGATTTTGATAATAGTCTTTATAAACCTTTTTCACACGGCACTGGACAGAATCTTCTCAGGGAAGCGATGCTGGTGGCCAATCACAACGCATACCACATCGGACAAATAATCGTCGTTCGCAGACTACTGGATTCCTGGCCGGCCTAATATTGGGGACATTCCTTTTATGATATAGCCGTTACCGCACATAATGAACTAAAACGGCAACATTTAAAGAAGGAATAACTATGAAACGCTTCCCCATTATACTGCTGGCTGCTGTTACTATTCTGGCCGGCGGCTGCTCGAAACAAGTAATGCTGAAACCTTCCGAACTTGATCGACCTGTCGTTTTAGGTGATTTGAACTTGCAGCTCAATAATTTTGCCCAGGATCCTTTCGATACGGATGATTCATCTGTTCTTCTTCTTGGGATGTGGCAGAATTATAATTCAGACCTGACCCTGAATGAACTTCACGCCCAATTAACCCCGGACCTGAATAAGAAGGTGAAATCACGTCTTGATTCGGTATACACGATCACCAAGTATGATCTTGAAAAAGCTCATCTGAAGTTGTTACCCGTCAATACTCTTCATGGGATTGCGGAATACGATAATTACGGCTTCCCAAGCGGATCGAATCTGAAAAAGATCGCTGCCAAAAGTGGTCATGATACGATGCAGTTAACGGTCTATCTCTCTGCCGATCATCTTGATACCCATTCAATGGGCCCGGATCAGTTTGAGATCACTTATCGTCCCAAGGCTGTGGTTTCCCTGAAGCTTGTCAATCCCCAGGGAAAAACGATTTGGTCGTCATTCGCAAGTGAAACCTCACCGCAGCTTATGAGGATACAAGACCAGGTGAACGGAGACATAAACATGCTGAATGTTGAGGAAGGTCCGCATCTCGCCGGACTCGTGAACCAGGGTCTGCAATCGATGCTCAAACAACTGCCCCAGACTGCGTAAAAAATGATCGCAGACAAAACCTCCAAGGTTTCAAAAACCTTGGAGGTTTTGCTCATCTCAAACAACAATATTCACTTCGTGCTCTAACTGGATTCCGAACTTATGCATCACTTCGTCCTGTATCCTTTCAGACAGTTCAAAAACTTCCCGGCCTGTGGCCCCTCCGTAATTCATTAGCACAAGAGCCTGACGATCATAAACTCCAACATTGCCAAATCGCTTGCCCTTAAATCCGCATTGCTCGATAAGCCATCCGGCAGGAACTTTGATATATCCATCACCAGCTTTATATCCCGGAATATTGTCGAACTTAGTCGATAATTTCTGATATTGCGCCTCTGGAATAACCGGGTTTTTAAAAAAACTGCCTGAGTTTCCGATCTTGTTCGGATCCGGTAATTTCGAACGTCTGATGGTTTCCACAACATGGCTGACATCTGATATCGATGCTTCTTCCGGGTTTAATCCCATTTCTTTCATAGTTTCACGGATGGCCCCATAGCTCAGATTCAGTTTGGGTTGCCCGGAAAGCTTTAGAGTAACCGATGTCACCAGGAAGCGTCCTCTCCCCTCATGCTTAAAAAAACTGTCGCGGTATCCAAAACGGCAGTCTGTTTTTCGAAATGTTCTGAACCGTCCGGTTTCCAGCTCAAACGCCTCAAGGTGATCAAATACGGATGCAAGCTCTGTTCCATATGCTCCTATATTCTGGATAGGAGCAGCACCGACGGTACCGGGAATAAGTGTAAGATTTTCTATTCCTCCATAATCATGATCTACACAATACCGAACAAGATCATGCCAAATCACGCCGGCACCTGCGGTTACCATTACATGGCGGTCATTTTCTTCATCAACCGCTATTCCTCCGAGAGACATGTGGATAACCAGTCCGTCAAAATCATGAAGAAAGAGAACATTACTCCCCCCGCCAAGCAATAGCGTTCGATGTTCCCGGAAAATATCTGATTGCTGTAGTTCTTTAAGGTCGTTGGCGTCACGGATATGGGTAAAATAACGCGCTGATGCCTTTACACCGAAAGTATGCCATTTTGCGAGATCTACATTTTCATCTATACGGAAGCTCATGGGGGCCGTAATTAAATCGCTGAAATGTGTCCCCGAAGATAGAAAATTTGAATGGCTTATTTAAGAATGGCGGGAGAAAATAAATCAGTTGAGCTTTAAGTGATACCTGACCCGTGAAATCAGCTTATTAAAATCGATAGGCTTTAAAAGATACTCAGCGGCACCCAACCCGATTGCCCGTTCGGCCGTTTCGGCATCTGAATAATTTGTGATAACAATAACCAGGGTATCCGGCAATCTTTTCTGAAAAAGGTTGAGCAACTGGAGGCCGTCAACATGCGGCAGGCAAAGATCAGTAATCAAAAGATCGATATGTTTTTCTTCAATGATTTCAAGGGCCGTAGTCGCGTCGGCGGCTAACAGGCAATGATATCCCTCATCTTCAAGTATGAGAGCCAGAGTAGTGCGTATAGTCTCTTCATCGTCGACAATAAGGATGGTTGTGGGTGTAACTTGGGCTCCCATAGCAGATGCTCCCGGCGGTATATAAAAAGAATAACATATCTGTTGAAGAGAGGATCGAATAAGTTGCTTTACCTCCGAAGAGTCCGGTAAGGCCCGGATCACCTCCGGGGTAAAGCGATTCGGATCATACGAGAAGTTAAATTGGTTCTTCAGAATGAGGCCGCGGAACCAATTGTCCGCGACCATTTTCTGAGGACTTTACTCATTGGGTAAACTTAGAAACCGATGCTGGCTTCGACCATTACGCCATGTACTTTGGCGCCTTGATACAGATTGTTTGTGAAGCCTTTTTTGTATTCCTGGCTCATGTATTCACCTTTTACAAGGATGTTCTTTGTCATGAACCAGCCGGCTCCGAATTGTACACGGTTTACTTGAGCACTGCTGCTTGAAGCATTCAACAGGTCACCAGTAACGACGTTATAACGTCCAGCCAGGTAAACTTGTGGGGAGATGAAGTATTGAACATCAACAGCATATTGTTGGGCGCTGTTTCCACCATTTCCATTTACTGTTCTTTCTTTGGTTGATTCAATGACACCAAAGACATTCAGGCCACCTACTTGCACGTATGGATTGATCATGAATGAGGTGTAACCATTTGAGAATCTTGGTTCAACACGTCCACTCCATGCACCGGCATCCAGGATGTCGTAGTAGCGTGAACCGGCACGGTCACCATGGTACAGGTGTGTCTTGTAGTTATTGTGATAGAATGAACCCGTTAAACGAATACGAGTGTCGTCGCCAACTTTGCTGTCATAACCCAATTTACCATATACTGAAGGAGCACGACCTGCAGGGTTAGCAACGTCTGGGTGCAATTGGCCACCAGAGATACCTAACATGCCGAGGAAGCCACTGTTCATTACGTAAATTTCTGTTCCGACTTCTGTTGTGAATGAATCCATCAGGTAGTTGCCAACCAGAGGGTTGTAAAGTGCGTTAGCATTGTCACTACGATAGAAGTGAGCATCACCGTAGTTGATTTCCATGTGACCGATTTTGAGTGTCACATACTGCATGATGTTGTCAATAACATCACTGTGAAGCATTGGAAGAGCATCTACACGCAGATAACCACCTTTAACCCAAGCTTCTGAGTGGTGACGTGACGAGAGGTAGGTCGTCAAGTGCAGGCGCATACCTTGTGCTAATTGAGCATCCAAATAGAGATTTGCTGTAGCAAGGTTGAAACCAGGACCAATGTCTGTCAAACCGTTGCTTCCATTGGCCATATAGCTGTTGCTTTGGATCAGATCTTGCCATTGTTGGGTAAATGCAGCGCCCCAGTAAAGTTTGAAGCCGTCGTACTCATAATTCTTGTCCGCTTTGGTTGGTTCGAATTGGTTTACACCAGCCAAGCCATAAGGGCGGAAATACTGTAATTCTTTTACAAATTGTGCGGAAGAGGTATTGAAAACACCACTAAGCAGCAATAATGCAACTGTCGTTCCTAAAATAGTCTTTAAAGTTTTCATCGCTTATTTCTCTTTTTAAAGTTCGAATGAATCCGGATCTACTATTAATCCGCTTTTGGGATCAGAACCTTTCATTTGTTCCTGGTTCCTTAGTCCCTTCGGCGGATATAGTCCGCGTAACCGAATGACACTTGCATACCTTACAAACCGCATGCCAATTCTGTAAGAGGTGCGATATTTTCTTCAAAACCTGTATTAAAGACCTTTAAATCTTAATATTTTATTTATTGTGTAAATTAATTGTTTCTTGACCATTCATCCGAACCTATTGCAAGACTGCAATACCTGGCATCAAATCTATTGCATCGCTGCAAAAAGCTTCTAATCACCTTTTATACAATGCATTTAATGGACCTCAAAAATATTTCAGCTAAAAAGATCTTAAAATGATAAATAAAAGACATTTTTATCTTTTTTTATATTTTTTTTGCTTGTTCACTCACTTTGGAATGGTAATTGCACATTAATAGCTATGAATATGTAACCCGGTATTAAAAATCATAAAACAATGCGCACTCAAAAAAATATATATCTGACTCTATTAATAACTCTCTTTTGGGGAGTTGGTATCACTTTAGCACAAAGCAGCGGGAATAACCGATTTTCAATACAGGCTGACAGCAGCTCTTTTACGGTTAACGGGAATTCAACACTCCACCACTGGTCGGCTGTTGCTACTCCGGTAAGTGGCTATTTTGTTTTACCGGAATCTCTCTGGTCGTCTGGAAATGCTGCTAATGTTTCATTTACTGATGGACAGGTCGCCGTCAAGTCGAAAAGTATCGACAGTGGCGAGGGTGGAATGAATAAAAAGATATAAGGTGCTATGGATGTCAAGAAATATCCTGATATCACCTACGAACTGGAAAATGCAAAGGTAACCTCTGAACGCGACAGCAGCGGCGTTTCTCTCCTGGAACTTGATACAACAGGAAAATTAACAATCCATGGTATTACCAATGAAGTAAGTATCCCTGTTAAAGCAACTGTCTCTGGCAATAAAATTGTCTTCACAGGATCCAAAGACATGAAAATGACAGATTTCAAAGTTGATCCGCCCTCCGCTCTCTTTGGCACCATCAAAGCAGCCAATGAAATAACAGTACTGTTTCGTGTTGTTGTGACCAAATAAAACGATAAGTTGTTGTATTTTATAAAATAAAGCCCATTGGATCGCGTTATCTGATGGACTTTATTTTTTGCACAAAATGCAAATTTAAGATACTTTAGTATAGTTGATGTCCAATCATTTGACACCATATATGAATCCCACCAATCGTAGAATCCGATACATTCTGGCTTTTTTTCTTGTGATCTTTGTCTGTTCAACACCGCATCTTAGTGTTGCGCAGCCTGTTGGAAATGATACAACATACATGATAACAAAAGCACGTATTTGGCTGGAAGGAGCTACCAACATAAACCATTTCAGTTGCGAGACTTCTGATGCTGATGGTATGGGTGGTCGTTATGATGCATTGGAGCTGGTTGACAGTGTCATGAATGTGAACTACTCGCCTGTTTCAAACGAAATGAATTCATTACAAGGATGGCTGAAGGTATCCGTAAAATCTCTCGATTGTGGGAACAAGCACATGAACAAGGATATGTACCACTCCCTGAAATCGAATCGTTTTCCCAATATCTTTTTTAGTTTGGAAACGGCTCACTTAATTAAACCCGGCATCACTAAAGACGACCCCTTCGAGGTTGAGACAAAAGGACAGTTAACGATCGCCGGTAAAACACGCGACATTAAAGTGGTGGCTAAAGGGCATCGTCTGAGCACGGGCTGTTTTCGCGTTCAGGGAAGCGAGCCAATCCTGATGTCCGATTTTAATATCGATCCCCCCTCTCCTTTCTTTGGAATAGTGAAGACCAAGGATAAAATCACAGTGCATTTCGATCTGATCGCAACCCCGGTGTCGGTAAATCATTTCGCCAGCCTCGGCACGAAACCTCCCTGCAATGCCGGCGTCGAGTTGACTGACTAGCAGTTATGGGGTTACTGAGTTATTAAGTTATTTAGAGTTCAATCTGTATCCTCTTTCCAGCTAAAATCAGCACTAATAACTATTTAATCTGATATTTCTCCATCTTCCTGTACAATGTAGATGGGTCGATGCCAAGTCTTCTCGATGCTTCGGCACGATTTCCATTCAACATGGAAAGCATG
>Ga0114931_10010321_pt1 | contig 11128 bp, 11 predicted proteins | sample 2SBtaG_FD_89579 | JGI IMG/M metagenome (GOLD analysis project Ga0114931, IMG submission 89579) | Deep subsurface microbial communities from Kolumbo volcano to uncover new lineages of life (NeLLi) - 2SBTROV14_V59a metaG | ecosystem: Environmental > Aquatic > Marine > Volcanic | place: Kolumbo...
TCACCACCCCCCGCCACCAGCTCGACCTGGTGGTGAGCGAGTTCGGCGTGGCGGAGCTGCGCGGGCGCAGCACCCTCGAGCGCGCCCGGGCCCTGGCCGCCATCGCCCACCCGGACTACCGGGACGCGCTCCTGGAAGCGGCGGACGGCGCCATGAACCCCACCGCCGGGCCGCCCACGGCTGATCCCGGAGCACTCGGCAAGTAGCCGACGACCGCTCGGCTCCGAGCCTCGCGTCGGGCATCTTCGACGCCCACCCTTCGCCATTTTCGAACTGCGGGTCGGCGTGAGAGACCCAAGGCCATCCTACGCCTGGGGGCGCGCGGCTCCGAGAGCGTCGGAGACAGCCTTCCTCATGCGAAGAATGTCGACCGCGCTGCGTGTGTGATCTCGCGAACAGCGGGGTGCGTAATGCGCCGCTCGACCGAGATCGCATAGAAATGCTCCATCACCTCGGTGGTCCGCCCGATGACGCTGACCCCGTACTGTTTCTTGACGTGCGATTCGATGACCGTCGGAGCTGGGAATACGCCGACACCGGAACCCCCGAAGACCTTGAGAAGCGCCGTGTCTTCGAACTGCGCGGCAATGCGGGGCCGAATCGAATGCTTCTCGAACCAGCGATCGAGTCCGCCTCGCACCGTAGTATTCGGCATGGGCAACAGAAGTGGCGCTTCGCCCAGTGAACGGGGAAAACGGCGCCGGTACTTTGCGGTAAGTGCCTTCGTGCCGAAGAACGTAACGCCGGACTCGCCGAGGAAGTGGTTGTAGACGCGGACGTTCAGGCCACGGGCGAGCGGTGCGTCCGTCAGGATCACGTCGAGGGAAAAGGTCGCGAGCGCGGCGACGAGGCGATCGGCCTCGGCCTCGACACAAGAGAGAACGATCGGCTCAGGTAGAGCGAGCGCGGGTTTGAGAAGCTCGTAGGCGATCAGCTTCGGGACCACACCGGCGAGGCCGATCTTCAGGCGTGTCGGTCGGTGCGTCGGGCGGCCCTCAACGGTGTCGAGGAGTTCGCGACCCAGAGAGAAAATCTCGTCGGCGTAGCGGAAGACCACCTGCCCCATCTCGGTCAGAGCCAGGTTGCGGCCGCGCCGCTCGAAGAGCTTCTCGCCGAGCGCATTCTCGAGCGTCTTCACCTGCCCGCTGATCGTCGGCTGGGCCAGGCGCAGCGAGGCGCTCGCCTTCGAGACGCTCCCCTCGCGAGCCACCGTCCAGAAGTAGAGGAGGTGGTGATAGTTGAGCCACTCCATGGGTCTGGGATCTCCCGGCTCCGGCGTTCGGCGAACCCGCCGGCCCTCGCGATGGCAAATCGGGCCGATTCGACTATTTCGCCAATCCTAGCGCCCATTTTCTATTTCTCGCGGCTATCGCGTTGTGCTTCCATTGGCCCAAGTAGAATGGATCGCCCGCCCTCAGCGTGAGGGCTGCGGCGGAGGGAGCCGATCGTGAACCAGCAGAGTGGTGACCGGGAGCGGGTTGGCGTCGGCTTCGCGCTAGGTAGGACGCGTTGGGCCGTTCGCATGAGCTGCGTCGGGAAGGCCGAGGAGGCTCCAATCTCCGAGCTGCTCCAGTAACGCGATGCCCTGGGCCTGGTTCGAACGCTTCGAGGTGCGCGCGGCGGCCACTACTTGCTCGAGGCCCAGAAAGGAAGCGTCGAATGCCGAGAGAGGCTCGAAGTGAGCCACGTGGCCACCCGTGTCCCCCGCGATGACGGAGCCGCGGGGCCTGGCAACCCAGGTATCGAGCCTAGGAATCAACCCGCGGTGCGAACAGGAGAGAATCTCGCGCTCATCCATCGTGATTCCGGATGGGTCGGCGCGGGAGAGGACCTCTGCGAGGCGAAGGAGATCGCCTGGCGTGTCGAGGGAGGCCGGGGCCGGAATCGACCGCATCCTTCCAGCGGCGTTGCGAAATTTTCGTCGATGGGGAGCGAAACTTTCTAATTTTCGATGGGTGCCGGCTCGCTTAGGCTCCGCTTTGGATCATGGCACCCCAGGAGTACGAACATGGACCGGACGAATGAGCACGGCCTGCGGCGCCGCGGTCGGGGGTTGGAAGAGGGATACTTCGCCAGAATCGAGCGAGTCCTGGTCGAGCGCCTCCGGGTCCAGGACGACCGCCGGACTGCCCGGCGGAGCCTCGCCCGCACCTCCGGGCTCGACGTCGGGGCCATCGACTTCCTTCTTGATGTCGGGATCCGGGCAGAGACGCTGCCCGCAGTGGACTGGATCCCGCTCGTAGAGGTCGCCTGGGCGGACGGAACGATGGACCTGCCAGAGAAGAGGGTCCTGCTGGTGGCCGCCGAAGAAGATCGCTTTGCCTTCGAACATCCGGCCCACTGCCTGTTGCGGAGCTGGATCGAGAAGCGGCCCGGCCCCGCTCTGTTCGATGCGTGGGAGCTTCACGTATCTCTCACAGGAAGGACCCGGAAGCAGCGTGAACGGATCCGAGGTAGAGCGCGTTCGGTCGCGCGCGCGTCGGGAGGACTCCTCGGCATCGGGAAAGTGTCCGGCGCCGAGTCGGAGGTGTTGGAGACGATCGAGGTGCTTCTGCAATGAACCGCAAACGAGGCCAGGCGAGCCGCCGGGAATCACAGAGAGTCGATCTGCCCAATCTTTCCCAGAACGTCCAGATCCTCGCCAACATGGACGCGACGGAGGATGTGGTCATCAGCTGCTACGTCAACCTCGAAGCGGGCGGTAGGGGCTACCGCAGCTTTCTGGATGGACGCATCAGGGCGGTGCGGGCGGTGCTCCCCGGTCGGGAGCGGCGCTCCTTCGAGGAGGCCCTCGGTCCGGTGGAAGCCTTCCTGGCTTCCGACCTCGATCCGGCAGCGGCGGGTGCCGCGATTTTCTCGCGGGGCGGAGCGTGTTCCTTGTTTCTGCCGCTGCAGTTCAAGGTGCCCGTTTCCAATCAGATGACGGTCGATCCGCTGCCGAGTGTCTACGGACTGGTTCTACTGAAGGAGGTCTTCCACCGCTACGTGCTCATGATCTCGACGGAGACCGACGCCCGGATCGTCGAGGTAGACCTGGGTGACGTGACGAGTGAGCTATGGCTCAAGCGACCCGAACTTCGGAAGAGGGTGGGTCGGGAATGGACTCGGGAGCACTACCAGAACCACCGCCGGGACCGTTCGGAGAAGTTCATCAAGGAGAAGATCCAGATACTCGATCGCCTGGTTTCCGACGGCCGGTACGACCACCTCGTTCTGGCGGGAAGCCCACCCACGGTGGCAAGGATCCGATCGAAGCTGCCCAAGCGGCTTCTGGACAAGCTGGTCGACGTAGTTCCGTTGCCCGGGGCTACCGCGACCGAAGAAGCCGTACTCGCAACCCTGGCGAGCTTCGTGGAGCACAGTGAGCAGGAGTCCATCGAGGCATCGAGCCTGGTCCTGGACGAGCTGCGGAGAGGCTCGCTCGCGGTCGCAGGAACCGCCGCAGTGCTCGGGGCATTGGGTCGTGGGCAGGTCGACCGGCTGATCATCGCCGAGACCTACGCCTCTCCAGAGGGATGGATCTGTCAGCAGTGCCAGAATGCGGCAGTGGGAAGCCCTCCGGCCGCATGCCCCGCTTGCGGTGGGCGCTCGGTTCGCGACGCGGATTTCAGGGAGGATCTCGTAAGGTTGGCGGAACGGTCCGACTGCGCGATCGAGGTCGTTCGCGACAGCGATGTGTTTCTCAGGATTGGCGGCGTCGGGGGCCTGCTCCGGTACCTGACGCCCGAGGAGCCGCCCGATCCGAGCGGGAGCCGATGAGCGTTCCGTTGCGACCACGCGTCCAGGCCTCCTGCGCGGCCTGCGTCTTGTCCACGGCCTGGAAGTAGGTCGGGGCCCCGGGTGCCGCACAGCTGGACGCATCCGGACTCGGAGAGTGGCAGGCAGTTGCAGATGGCGAGCTCGGTTCTTCAGCTGCTGCTGGCAATGGCCCGCGTGCGCCGAAACAAGCGCCCGGCTGGCAGTCGTTCGGCGGCAGCGGGCCTTCCTGGCAGAGTCCGGCGACCACGGAGGGCAGGGCGTTCGGATCGAGGGGATTCGGCTGGGGGCGATCGCAGCGCTGCCGTCTCCCGCCTGGCCCGCAGGCACCGGCCCCGCAACCGGCACGAACGCCAGGGAGAAGACGAGCCCGAGGAACCAACCGCTCGCGGCGGGCGGGCACAGATCCGGTGCGCGGGAGCGCTTCATGGGGGGTGCTCTCGCGCTCGAATCGAGTGGGAGGGATTTGGCCGAGGGCCCGATTTCGCCCCATGACCGCGGACGAGGATGTCGAGCAGAATGTCCCGGGCAGGACATCCGGAACCACGGGCGCCATCCGGGCAGTACACCCTCCCGGCGTGCCTCACCATCGCGCCCGTGGGAAAGAAGGCGAAGCGCGAGCGGGCGAGGACTTGCCGGTGCTCTGCAGTAATACGGCTCACGCTTGGGCACCCGGGACCGTCCGAAGCACCCGTCAGGGGAAACACATCCCGACTCTCTTCGAGGAGTGAATGATGGACCGCTTCCTCCTGTGGCCCGACCAGCCGGCCCTCTCCTGGATCGCCCTCTGGCTCGGCAGCAGCATCTTCCTGTGGGCGGCCCGCGAGCCCATGCTCGGTCTCCTGCGCAACCTGGGCGCCTCCCTGGAGGAGGGTCTACGGGGACTCGCGGCCCGGGCGGGTGCCGCCGCCCGGGGACTGCGCCAGAGGGCGCGCGCACTGCTCCTCGCCACGGGTCGGCTGGAGGCCCAGGCGCGGATCGAGCGGGAGCTGGGCCGGGTGGATGGAGCCTTCTCGGACCAGCTCGGACGCTACGATCGCCTGCACCGGCGCCTGGATGACCTGATGGCGCAGCTGGAGGCCGACTACCAGAGCTGCGGCAGTTCCCCACCGGAGGTGCCCGGCTGGAGCTCGGCGGCGGCCGCCGTGGCCCAGATTCCTGCCCCCGGCGACGCCCAGGTCCAGAGGGTGCTGGAGAGCATCCGCAAGTCCTCGAAGGAGGCGGAGAAGAAGGCCCTGGATGCCTACCGCGAGGACACGGCTCGCCGGCACCGGACCCTGGCATCCATGACAGCGTCGTGGAAGAGCGTGCGCAGCCTGATGGCAGGCATGCGCCAGGCGGTCGAGCGAGCCCTGGACAGCACCACGCGAATCCATGGATACGTGGAGCAGTACGAGCGGGTCCGGACGCGGGAGGAGGAGGAAGCGCGCGCCCTGGCCTACTCCGCGCTCAAGCTCTTCGCCATCTCGGCACTCGTCCTGGCCGTGGCATTCGGGGGCGCCTTCGTCAACTTCCAGCTCATCTCGCTTCCCATGGCCGAGCTCGTTCCCGCCGGTGCGCGGGTCGGCGGGGTACCGGTGGCCGCGATCTCCGCGCTGGTCATCGTGTCGATGGAGACCGCCCTCGGCATCTTCCTGATGGACATGCTCGGGGTCACGGATCTGTTCCCCAGGCTTCGAGGCGTTCCCCGATCCAGGCGCAAGCTGATCCTCGGCCTGGCACTGGGCGGCCTCTTCTTCCTCGCCGCCGTGGAGAGCTCTCTCGCGGTGCTGCGCGAGCAGATCGTGGAGGCCGATGCAGCCCTGAAGCTGGCGCTGGCGGGCTCCGAGGCGGCTGCCGTGACCGAGGCCAGCAGATCCTCCGTGCCGGTGGTCGGCCAGGCAGTGCTGGGCTTCGTCCTGCCCTTCGTGTTGGCGATGGTGGCCATCCCCCTCGAGCTGCTCTTCGACAGTGCCCGCCACGTGCTGGCGTCGGCGGGCGTGCTCCTGCTCCAGAGCGTGGAGCAGCTGGCCCTCTTCCTGGCATACGGGATGCGGACGCTTGCGCGCGGGCTCGTGCAGCTCTACGACGCCTACATTGCAGTTCCCCTGCGCATCGAACGCGCGGTGCTGAGCGGCTTCGGAGGCGCTTCCGCCCGGAGCGACTCCCCCTCCTCCGAAGCGCACGGAGAGGGGGTCGCATGATGAGGGGATGCCACATGCTCTCCACTGCCTGCCTCCTGTCCGGCCTGCTGGCACTGGGCTGCGCCCAGGGGCGGCGCTACGACCAGGCCGTGGCGGCGCTGGTCGACGTCTCGGGAACCTACGCCGACGAGAAGCCCGAGGTGGTGCGCATCCTGAAGCGCGAGGTCCTGCCCGGCCTGCTGCCCGGCGATACCTTCCTGGTGCTCCGGATCGACAGCGAGAGCTACCGGAAGGACAACCTGGAGACCCTGGTCACCCTCGACTACCGCCCCTCGAGGGCCAATGCCCAGAAGCTCGCGGTGGCGCGCCACCTGGATCGCTTTGCTGCCTCCGATGCGCGCTCGGAGTACACCGACATCCCGGGCGCCATGATGCTGGCCGCGGAGTACCTGGAGGAGATCCACAGCGGGAGTCGGGTGATGCTGGTCTTCAGTGACCTGCGGGAGGAGCTTCCCCGGGGCAGCCGCCGCACACTCCGAGCGAAGGAATTCGATGGGATCCGCATGGCGGCCGTCAACCTGAAGCGGCTGCACAGCGACGCGGCCAACCCGGATCTCTTCCGGACGCGAGTCGATCACTTCGCGAAGACCGCCCTCGAGTTCGGCGCCGAGGACTTCCGCACCGTCATGGACCCGGAGAAGCTTCCCGAGTACCTCGCGAAGCTGCGCTGACGACCCGGCCAGGGAGCGGGCCGGGGAGCCCGGCTCCGTCTTCCTCAGCGGCCGTCGCTCGCCGCCACCGCGCCGAAGCGCCTCCGGAGCCAGTCCACCAGGATGCGGTTCAGCGCGTCGGGCCGCTCCTGCTGGGTCCAGTGGCCACACTCCGGGATCTCGTGCATCTCGAGGTCCGGAATCAGCGCCGGCATGCCCGCAGCCATCTCCGGCCGCAGCACCGGATCCCAGGACGCGGTCACCATCAGGCAGGGAACCTCGATCTTCGCGCTGCCCACCTCCGGTGCCGTCTCCCAGTTCCGATCGAAGTTCCGGTACCAGCGGACCCCGCCGCCGAAGCCCGTGCGCGCGAAGACCCCTGCCAGATGCTCGAGCTCCGCTGCCGAGAGGATCGGCTCGCCCGGCGGATCCAGCTCGGCCAGGCGTGGAAAGGGGTTCATGTCGGCCTCGCCGCCCTCCGGGGCCAGGGCGGCCAGGACCTCCGGCGCCACCCCTCGTCGCATGAGCTTCTCGAACACCAGGCGCGGGTCCGCGTCCAGGACGGCCTCCGCCACACCGGGCTCCTGGAACCACAGCAGGTAGAGCTTCGCCGGGTCCGGCGAGAGCATGCGCATCAAGGTGGTGGGCCGCGCCGGAGGCCGCGGACTGAAGGGCGTGTTCACTCCCACCACGCCGGCAGTGCGCTCTGGATGCAGCGCGGGCATGGCCCACACCACGAAGCCCCCCCAGTCGTGGCCGACGAAGACCGCCTGCTCGATCCCGAGGACATCCAGGAGGCCGACGAGGTCTCCGGTCAGGTGGTGGATGTCGTAGGCCTCCACCTCCTCCGGGCACCCGCTGCCACCGTAGCCGCGCTGGTCCGGCGCCAGGACCCGGAAGCCCGCCGAGACCAGCGGCGCAAACTGGTGTCGCCAGGAGTAGGCCAGCTCCGGAAACCCGTGGCAGAGCACCACCGCGGGTCCGCTGCCGGCGTCGTGCACGGACAGCCGGATCTCCGGAACGCGTTCGCCGCCCGCTCCTCGGCGCTCGGGCAGCGTGACGAGACGGGCTGCGGGAAGGGCGGCGGGCATCGAGCCTCCAGCCGTGCCCGGCGGCTCAGGTGGCCCGGGCCGGATCGTCGAAGACGAGCACGCCGTCCTCGAGCGGGGCCTTCCGGATCATCCTCCGGTCCGCGGCGTAGTTCTGGGTGTTCTGCCACGGGGGGCGGTCGCCCTGCTTCGGGAAGAGGTGCATCACCCGCTGGATGTAGCCGGCGGAGAAGTCCCGGATCCAGGGGACCTTCGGCATGTCCCGATCCTCGGGCCGCAGCCGTGGCGTGACCCGGCTCGCGCCCACCTCGTCCATGTGGTTCAGCAGCCGGCAGGTGTACTCCGCGGTGAGGTCCGCGCGCAGGGTCCAGGAGGCGTTGATGTAGCCGAAGGTCTGCACCAGGTTGGGCACGTCCGAGACCATCATGCCCTTGTAGGTGTAGGTATCCGGGAAGTGGACGGGCTCGCCGTCCACCTCGAAGTGGGCTCCCCCCAGGAGCTCCATCTGCAGGCCGGTGGCGACGACGATGATGTCCGCGTCCAGCTCCTGGCCGGAAGCGAGTCGGACCCCCCTCTTGGTGATGCGGTCGATCTTGTCCGTCACCACCGAGGCCTTGCCCGAGCGGATCGCCTGGAAGAGATCGCCGTCCGGGATCAGGCACAGGCGCTGGTCCCAGGGGTTGTAGCGGGGCGTGAAGTGCTTCTCCACGTCGTAGTCCGGCCCCAGGGCCTTGCGCACGCGATCCAGCAGGAACTTCTTCACCTTCTCCGGCGAGGTGCGCGTTCGCTCGTAGACGCGCCGCTGCAAGGTGATGTTCTTGAGGCGGGTGAGCCGGTAGGCCAGCATCTTCGGCAGGAGCTTCCGCAGCGTGTTGGCGATCCGGTCCTCCCAGGGGAAGGCGATTACGTAGGTGGGCGAGCGCTGGAGCATGGTGATGTGCTCCACCTCCGGGGCCATGGCCGGAACCAGGGTCATGGCGGTGGCACCGCTGCCGATCACCACCACCCGCTTGCCGCGGTACTCGAGGCCCTCGGGCCAGAGCTGCGGGTGGAACATCGGGCCCTCGAAGTCCTCCTCGCCGGGGAAGTGGGGGCGGTGGGGCTTGTCGTAGCTGTAGTAGCCGCTGCACATGAGCAGGAAGTTGCAGGTGAGGGGCTCGTCGGCCCCCGCCTCCCCGGCACCCTCCCCAGCGAGGCGGCGGACGTCGAGCTGCCAGCGGGCGTCCCGGCTGGACCAGCGAGCGCCGGCCAGGCGGCGCTGGAAGTGGATGTGCGGACGGATGCCGTACTCGTCCGCCGTCTCGTTCAGGTAGGCGAGGATGGAGGGTCCGGTGGCAATGGCCTTCCGGTCGATCCAGGGCTTGAAGCGGTAGCCCAGGGTGTGCATGTCGCTGTCCGAGCGGATGCCCGGGTAGCGGTAGAGGTCCCAGGTGCCACCGAGGGCCGCCCGGCTCTCCAGGATGGCGTAGCGCTTGCCCGGGCAGTGCTGCTCCAGGTGGACGGCGGCTCCGATGCCGGAGATGCCGGCCCCCACGATCACGACGTCGAAGTGACTCATCCTCGTCCTGGCCTCCCTGCACCCAATGGCTCGTGTGGCGACCGGCCCGGGCCCCTGCGGCACTGCTGGACGTTTCGATAGAAGAATATAAAAGATTTTATCCTTGTAAAGATTCACTGAAGCTGCAAAGCTGGGTCCATGGCCGGCCTGCGCGAGCGGAAGAAGGAGCGGCGCCGCCAGGCGATCCTGGACGCGGCCCTCGAGCTGCTGCGCGCCAACGACATCCGGGCGGTCACCATCGAGCAGATCGCGGACCGGGCAGAGGTCTCGCCGCCGACGGTCTACAACCTGGTGGGGACTCGCGAGCAGATCCTCGTGGCCCTGGTGGATCGGATCAGCGAAGATCTGGTCCGCCGGTTCGCAGCCGACGACGGGGAGGTCCAGGATCCGATCGGCGCCGCTCGCCGGGCCGTGGACGAGTCCGTGGCGGCCTTCGTGGCGGACTCCGCCGCCTACCGGCAGATCGTGCGCTCGCTGGCCGACCCGGCCGGCTCGGGCTCCCGGCTGCGCTTCGATCCCTCCGAGCTCCACATCCGCGCCATGCGGGAGGCCCAGGCGCGCGGAGTGCTGCGCCCGGAGCTCGACCCGGTGGCCCTGGGCCGTCAGTCCCTCCTCACCTACGTGGCCGCGCTCCAGACCTGGGCTGCGGGCGGGCTCAGCGACGAGGGCTTCCGCATTGCCGCCCACCACGGCATCGCCACCGTCCTGGCCGCCGCCAGCAGCGACAGCCACCGGGAGCACCACGTGGCCGAGCTCACCCGGCTCGGCCGCGAGCTGGCCCACGTGGAGTGGAACCGGCGCTGAGCCGCCCCGGGGCCGCCCGCGGCGCCCCCGCTCGCGAGAACACATCAAGAGCGTCGGGCCACGAAGCACCAGTTCTGCGCCCAGCGCCCGGCGAGCCTCTCCAGGCCCCGGTCCGCCCGATCCCAGAGGCGGGCCAGCCAGAGGGAGTGGCGCAGCCCCGCCGGGAGGGCTGCCGCCCGGTTGCGCGGCAGCAGGCCATAGGCGCAGAGGTGGAGCAGCTCGAGCTGCGCCTTCGCCACCAGCTGGGAGACCTGCACCGCGTCGAAGCGCCGGGCGTGCCGGTGGGCCCCGGGCAGGTACCGCGCCGATCCCTCGATCCAGCTGCGCCGGCTCGGCAGGTGGAAGCAGAGGAGGCAGCCACCCGGGCGCAGCACCCGGCGCAGCTCGAGCAGGCTGGCCAGCTCGTCCCCACCGGTCTCCCGCACGTGCTCGAGGACCCCCACGGAGCAGACCGCATCGAAGTGGGCATCCGGGAAGGGCAGCCGGGTGGGCTCCTCGGGAGAGCCCGCCACGAAGCGATAGGCCGCCGGGTCCGGGAGATGGGGGACAAAGTCTCCGGAGCCCAGGGAGAAGCCGGTGGCTCGATAGCCCGCACGCTGCAGGAAGTGGCTGAAGTGGCCGTTGCCGGCGCCCCAGTCCAGCACCTCCGCACCGGCGGGCACCCACTCCAGCACCCACGCGTGAAGGCGGCGGTACTGATGGGCCCCGATGCAGCTGCGAAAGGCCAGCAGCGGGGCGCCCTGGGGCGTGCGCGCCCGCTCCTCCAGCTCCCGGAGGCTCCGGTCGCTGGCGTTGTGCCCGCTGCCCTCCCCCTTCCCGAAGCGCATGGCCCGGATGTAGCATGCGAGGCTCCCGGGTCGAGCCAGGCGCCGGAAGCCGGAATCGGGGCACAGGGGGGCAGGTGCGGGGAGGGGCGTCGGGGCATCGTCCGAGGCGCAAGGTGGGCGCGCTGCTGCTGGCACTGCTGGTGCTCCCGAGCGGGACCGGGGCCAGGGCGGCTCCCTCCGAGAGCCGCCCCCGCGCCATCCACGAAGGCGAGGGGGCGGCTCCCGGCGGGCGCCGCCCTGGCCCCGGCCCCGCTCGGGAGCGCCAGCAGTCCCAGCAGCAGCGCGCCCACCTTCCGCCTCA
>Ga0114931_10010322_pt1 | contig 11128 bp, 14 predicted proteins | sample 2SBtaG_FD_89579 | JGI IMG/M metagenome (GOLD analysis project Ga0114931, IMG submission 89579) | Deep subsurface microbial communities from Kolumbo volcano to uncover new lineages of life (NeLLi) - 2SBTROV14_V59a metaG | ecosystem: Environmental > Aquatic > Marine > Volcanic | place: Kolumbo...
CGGCCCGACAGGCGGCCCTGCAGGGCGCCGGCCACGGACAGCAGCGCAGACCAGGAAGACCCTACACGTAGTGCTTGCGGTGGTGGCGCCGAGTGCCCGCCTTCTGGACGATGACCCCCTTGATGGCCTCCACGCCGGGGATCTCCAGGGTCTCATAGCCCTCATTGAGGGCCTTGAGCAGATACCGCCCATCCTCCACCTTCAACTGCCGAAAGATATATTCCTCCTCGTGCACCGCCAGCACGTAGGCGCCGTCGCGCACGAATCCGGCCGGATCGATCACGATGATACAGCCGTCCTCGAACTCCGGCGTCATGCTGTCGCCCAGCACCCTCAGCGCGAAGGGCTCACTGGCACCACATCCACCCATATCCACGTCTGCGACCCTCCTGTTCGTCATAAGCGGGGGGATTATACCCCTTGCACCTGATTTTCGGTTTTCAGGGTGCGTGGATCTGGGTGCAGGACAAGGCGGAAATGCGCAGCCATATCACTCATATGACAAGCATTTTCAACGCCGTCATGCGCCCAAAGACGCGGGGCCTGGAGGCCCAAATATCAGGTGCGAGGGGTATATATACCCACCCCGCCCACGGGTCTTCGAGTGCCCACATTGGGCGCAGGCGTATGCACCGAACACCCGGGCACGGGCCGCAGGGGTACTGCGGCCGGTGAGGGTCACTCAGGCACCAGCAGCTCGGCCCCCCTCTCCACCAGGCGCTCCTCCTGCTGCAGGGACCACAGGTGGGCATAGAGCCCGCCGGCCTCCAGCAGCTCCCGGTGCCCACCCCGCTCCACGATACACCCTGCATCCAGGACCAGGATCTGGTCCGCATCCACGATGGTCGACAGACGATGCGCGATCACCAGGGTGGTGGTATGGGCGGAGACCTTCTTGAGGGCCGTGAGTATGGCCTGTTCCGAACGGGAATCGAGGCTGGAGGTCGCCTCGTCGAAGACCAGGATCCGCGGGCGCTTGAGGATCACCCGGGCGATGGCCACCCGCTGCTTCTCCCCGCCCGAGAGCTTCAGGCCCCGCTCACCGACCACCGTCTGGTAGCCCTGGGGCAGGCGCTCGATAAACTCATGCAGGGCCGCCATCCTCGCCGCCTCGATCACCTCCTCCCGGGACGCCTCGGGTCGGCCATACTGTATGTTGTAGAACAGGGTCTCGTTGAACAGCACGGTGTCCTGCGGGACCACCCCGATCGCCCGGTGCAGGCTCTCCAGGGTGCAGTCCCTGATGTCCTGACCGTCGATGCTGATCCTGCCCGCGGTCACATCGTAGAAGCGGAACAGGAGCCTGGCCAGGGTCGACTTGCCCGCCCCGGAGGGCCCCACCACGGCCACCTTGTGGGCGGGCGGGATCTCGAAGTCGACACCCCGGAGTATGGGCCGCTCCGGGGTATAGGCGAAATGCACCCCCTCGAAACGGACATGGGCGTGGCGGATCTCCAGCGGTCCCGCCCCGGGGCGGTCCGCCACCTCCGGAGGCACCTTGAGGAGCTTGAGGATCCGGTCCATGTCGGCGAAGGCATAGTTGAGTGCGCGATAGATCACACCCAGAAAGTTCAGGGGCAGAAACAGCTGCAACATCAGGGCGTTGACCAGAACCAGGTCGCCCAGGGTCATGGTGCCGGCCACCACCCCCTTGGCCGCGAAGATCATGATCAGGGTCACCCCCAGGGCGATGATCAGCCCCTGGCCGAAGTTGAGCATCGACATGGTCACGGTGCTGCGCACCGCGGCGTCGGCCCACCGAGACAGGGTCTGATCATAGCGCCGCACCTCGAAGGCCTCGTTGTTGAAATACTTCACCGTCTCATAGTTGAGCAGGCTGTCGATGGCCTGCCCGTTGGCCTGCGAGTCCAAGGCATTCATGGTGTGCCGGAAGTGCATGCGCCAGTTGGTGACCGCGACCGTGAAGGCCACGTACAGCGCCACGGTCAGCAGGGTCACACCGGCAAAACGGGCCGGGTATTGATGAAACAGGATCCCCGCGACCAGGCCGAACTCGGCCAGGGTGGGCAGGATATTGAAGACCAGATAGTTGAGTATGGAGCTGATGCTCTGGGTGCCCCTCTCCAGGTCCCGGGCGATGTTCCCGGTGCGGCGGTCCAGGTGGTAGCGCAGGGACAGCGCATGGAGGTGCTCGAGGACCTCGACCGAGAGCCGGCGCATGGCGTTGTAGCGGACCCGGGCGAAGACGGCATCGCGCAGTTCATTGAACAGCGCACTGGCCACGCGCAGCCCCCCATAGGCCAGCAGCAGGACCAGGGGCAGGGCCAGGGCCCGCCCGGCCGTCGTGTCCAGGGCATCCACAATGGCCTTCAGCGTCAGGGGTACGGCCACGGTCGCCAGCTTGGCCGCCAGCAGGGACAGGATGGCGCCCAGCACCCGGCCGCGATAGGCCCACACATAGGGGGCGACCCGGTTCAGGTCCCGCCAGTCCGGGAGGCCTCCGACGGGTGTCTCGGTGTGCTTGGCATGGATCGACACGGCGGGCTTCCCTCTGCGGCGGAGACGATGGGCGGGGAGTGTATACCTATCGCGCCCGGTTTTGAGGCCGGGCCCCGGCACGACAGCCGCGCCGCACCCCGCATCCCCACCGCGGACGCGCCTATTTGACCTTTTCCGGCAACTGATGGAGGATAACCGCCCTTTGCGCTTGGCACGATGAGACGGGACTCCGCTGGCAGATGAATGGACAGGGCATACAACTCAGGGCCAGCGGGCTTGCCTGTATACGCGACGACCGCGTCCTGTTTTCGGAGCTCGATTTTACACTGGGCCCAGGCGAGGTCCTGCTGCTGGAGGGCCGCAATGGCAGCGGGAAGACCTCCCTGCTGCGCATCCTGTGCAGCATCCGTCTGCCCGACGAGGGCACCGTCCTGTGGTGCGACGAGGACATCCAGGAGCTGGGGCCGGACTACCACGCCCGGCTGAGCTACATCGGGCACCGTGACGGCATCAAACACGATCTCACGGCCCAGGAGAACCTGCGCATGGCCCGCGCCCTGGGCACCCCGGACGGGCGCTGGTCCATCGACCGCGCCCTGGAGGCGTTCGGCCTCTACGGCTTCGAGGACGTCCCCACCCGCAACCTCTCGGCGGGTCAGCAACGGCGGGTGGCCCTCTCGCGCCTGTTGATCACCCGCGCCCCGCTGTGGATACTCGACGAACCCTTCACCTCCCTGGATCGCCATGGGATTCAGGCCTTCGAGGGCGTCATGGAGCGGCATACCCGGGAGGGCGGGATGATCGTGCTGACCACCCACCACCGGGTCCGGCTCGCCGACGCCCCCGTCCATGCCATCAATCTCTCCCATGAGTCATAGTTCTCTCACTCAGGCCTTCGGGCTGCTGCTCAAGCGCGACCTGGTCCTGGCCCTGCGCCGGCGTGCCGAGATGGTCAATCCCCTGCTCTTCTTCGTCCTGATCACGAGCCTGTTTCCCCTGGGCTTTGGGGCGGACACCAGCCTCCTGCGCGCGGCCGGCCCCGGGCTGATCTGGGTCGCGGCCCTGCTCGCGGCCCTGCTCTCCCTGGAAGGCATGTTTCGATCGGACTTCGAGGATGGGACCCTGGAGCAGATCCTGCTGAGTGCCCACCCCGTCTCGGTGCTGGTACTCGCCAAGGTACTGGCCCACTGGCTGGTCACGGGCCTGCCTCTGATCCTGGTCGCCCCTCTGCTGGGTGTCCTGCTCGCGCTCCCGACCCAGGCCATCGAGGTCCTGCTGCTGACCCTGCTGCTGGGTACGCCGGTCCTGAGTCTGATCGGTGCAGTCGGCGTGGGCCTGACGGTGGGGCTGCGCCGCGGTGGAGTCATTCTCTCCCTGCTGGTGTTACCCCTCTATGTTCCGGTGTTAATATTCGCGTCAGACGCCGTCGCCACGGCCGCCGCCGGGATTCCGATCACCGCCCAGCTCTACATCCTCGGCGCGATGCTGGTGCTGGCCCTGAGCCTGGCGCCACTGGCGACCGCCGCCTCCCTCAAAATCAGTCTGAGTTGACCGTGATCACTGCATTCTTCCACAAGCTGTCCTCACCCAAGTACTTCTATGGCATCGCCGGGCGCTGGATCCCGTGGCTGGGGGGGGCCTGCCTGCTGCTCACCCTGGCGGGGCTCTATCAGGGGCTGGTCGTGGCCCCGACCGACTATCAGCAGGGCGAGAGCTACCGGATCATATACATCCACGTCCCGGCCGCCTGGATGTCCCTGTTCATCTATATGGTCATGGCCGGCGCCGGTGCCATCGGGCTGATCTGGCGCATCAAGCTGGCCGAGGTCATCGCCATCAGCTCGGCCCCCATCGGGGCCTCGTTCACCTTTCTGGCCCTGATCACCGGCTCCCTGTGGGGCAAACCCATGTGGGGGGCCTGGTGGGTGTGGGACGCCCGCCTGACCTCCGAGCTGCTGCTCCTCTTTCTCTACCTGGGGGTCATCGCCCTGTACAACGCGGTGGAGGACAAGCGCACGGCCTCGCGGGCGGCGGCGATCCTGGCCATCGTCGGGGTGGTGAACATCCCCATCATCCACTACTCGGTGGAGTGGTGGAACACCCTCCATCAGGGTCCGACCGTAACCAAGTTCGATGCCCCCTCCATCGACATCAGGATGCTCATCCCCCTGCTCATCATGGCCGTGGCCTTCAAGCTCTACTATGTTACCGTGCTGCTGATGCGGGCCCGCTGCGAGGTCCTGGAACGCGAACGTAACAGCAAGTGGGCACAGGCCCTGGTGACCGGTAAATGAGCCTCTCAGAATTTCTCGATATGGGCGGATACGCCTTCTATGTCTGGACCTCCTATGGCATCGCCCTGGTCTTGCTCCTGGGCAACCTGCTGCTCCCGATCTTTCACCGCAGACGCCTCCTGGCCCAGATGAGCCGCCGACAACGGCGCGCCCGCGCCGGGGCCCCGGGCGCGCACGGCACACCGCGACAAAACGAATCGTGATATCTTCTGGTGCAGATCCAATGGAACCCCGGAGCGGCCGGAGCGCTCCAATCGAGAACATCCAACCCAGGAGGGGATGACAGATGACCCCGACACGCAAGAAACGGCTCTATCTGGTCCTGTTGATGGTCGTCGGCATCGGCGCGGCCACCGGGCTGGCGGTGACGGCCTTCAATGAGAACCTGATGTTCTACTACTCCCCCAGCGAGGTGGTCGCAGGCAAGGCCCCCACCGATCACCCCTTCCGCATGGGCGGGCTGGTGACCGAGGGCAGCGTGAAACGCCCGGGGGACGGTCTGACCGTACACTTCAATCTCACCGACATGGGAGAGATCGTGGGCGTGGAATACACCGGGATACTCCCGGACCTGTTCCGCGAGGGGCAGGGGATCATCGCCCGGGGGCGTCTGCGCCCGGATGGCGTCTTCGTCGCGGACGAGGTGCTCGCCAAGCATGACGAGAACTACATGCCTCCTGAGGTGGCCGAGTCCATGAAGACCGCCCACGCCGAGAAGGATGCAGGGGCGGGCGCCGGGGGGCAGACACCTTGAGCCCCGAAATCGGGCACTTCGCCCTGATCCTCGCGCTGTGCCTGGCCATCGTCCAGGCCACCCTGCCGCTGGCCGGGACCTTCACCGGGAATCGAGCCTGGGCCGGGGCCGCCCGCAGTATCGCCTGGGGGCAATTCACCTTTCTGAGCATCGCCTTCGCCAGCCTGGTCTATGCCTTCCTGAGCGACGACTTCTCGGTCGCCTATGTGGCCCAGAACGGCAACAGCCTCCTCCCCACCATGTACAAGATCTCTGCAGTCTGGGGCGCCCATGAGGGCTCCCTGCTGCTGTGGGCCTTCATGCTCAGCGCCTGGGGTGCCGCCGTGGCCCTGTTCAGCCGCAACCTCCCACAGGACATGGTAGCCCGGGTGCTGTCCGTTATGGGCATGGTCTCGATCGGCTTTCTGCTGTTCATGCTGCTCACCTCGAACCCCTTCGATCGGGCCTTCCCCGCTCCTGCCGAAGGGGGTGACCTGAATCCCCTGCTCCAGGACCCGGGGCTGGCGATCCATCCGCCCATGCTGTACATGGGCTATGTCGGCTTTTCGGTGGCCTTCGCCTTCGCCGTGGCCGCACTCATCGGCGGCAAGCTGGACGCCGCGTGGGCCCGCTGGTCCCGCCCCTGGACCACCGTGGCCTGGGTCTTTCTCACCGGCGGCATCACCCTCGGGAGCTGGTGGGCCTACAACGAGCTGGGCTGGGGCGGCTGGTGGTTCTGGGACCCGGTCGAGAACGCCTCGTTCATGCCCTGGCTGGTGGGGACCGCCCTGATGCACTCCCTGGCCGTGGTCGAGAAGCGCGGGGCGTTCAAGACCTGGACGGTCCTGCTCGCCATTGCGGCCTTCTCCATGAGCCTGCTCGGGACCTTCCTGGTCCGCTCCGGGGTCCTCACCTCGGTCCACGCCTTCGCCACCGACCCGGCGCGCGGCGTCTTCATCCTGGCCTTCCTGAGTATGGTGATCGGCGGCTCCCTGCTGCTCTACGCCTGGCGCGGTTCCTCGGTGATGGGCGGGGGGCGCTTCGACCTCCTGTCCCGCGAGACCCTGCTGTTGATCAACAACGTCCTGCTCGTGGTCATCGCCGCCCTGATCCTGCTCGGCACCCTCTTCCCGCTGATCTACGACGCCCTCGGGCTGGGCAAGATCTCCGTGGGCTTTCCCTGGTTCAACCGCATGTTCATCGTGTTTACCCCCATGCTGTTCTTTGCCATGGGGATCGGTCCCCTGGTGCGCTGGAAACGCCAGGATCCCTCCGATCTCATCCGCCGCCTGCGCTGGGCCTTCATGATCAGCGTGGCCATCGGGGTGGTGCTCGCCCTGCCGCTGCGTGCGGGGGCCTCGCCCCTGGTAGGGCTCGGTGTCGGGCTGGCGACCTGGGTCTTCCTGGCCCAGCTCGAGGCCATACGGGAACGGCTCATGCATAGACATACCCTTAGGGCGGTCTGGCAGGACATGGCCGTCACAGGGCGCAGCTTCTACGGCATGGTGCTTGCCCACACAGGCATCGCCGTGACCATCATCGGGGTCACCCTGGTGTCGGCCTACGACCAGGAGAAAGATGTCCGTATGGCTCCCGGAGACGAGTTGGAGGTCGCGGGCTACACCTTTCGCTTCGACGGGGTGACCACGGAGCCCGGCTCGAACTATCAGGCCGCCCGGGGCACCTTCGAGATCTTGAAGGGCAACGAGCCCGTTGCCCTGCTCCACCCCGAGAAGCGGATCTACACCGTCCAGACCAAACCGATGACCGAGGCGGCCATAGACGACACGCTCATGCGCGACCTCTATGTCTCCCTGGGTGAACCCCTCGGGGATGGCGCCTGGGCCCTGAGAATCTACTACAAACCCTTCGTGCGCTGGATCTGGCTGGGGGGGATCTTCATGATGCTGGGAGGCATCCTGGCCCTGTCCGACCGCCGCTACCGGATGAAGATCCGGAACCGCACACGCCAGCGTGAGTCCACGGCCGCCACTCAGGCACCGGCGCCCCAGTCATGAAGGCCCGTTATCTGATCCCCCTGGCCATCTTCCTGGGCATGGCGGTCTTCCTCGCCATAGGCCTGACGCTGGACCCCAAGAAGATGCCCTCCCCGCTGGTGGGCAAGCCGGTGCCACAGTTCAATCTCACCCGGCTCGAGGATCCGCAGGCCACCTTCGGCAGCGAAGACCTCAAGGGCCAGGTGTCCCTGATGAACGTGTGGGCCACCTGGTGTGTCTCCTGTCGTGCCGAGCACCGGATCCTCGTGGCCCTGGCCAAGAGCGGCAAGGTGCCGATCTATGGTCTCAACTACAAGGACAGGCGTCCCGACGCCCAGCGCTGGCTGCAGCAGCTCGGCAACCCGTACGCGGCCAACGCCTTCGACGCCGACGGCCGGGTCGGGATCGAATGGGGGGTCTATGGCACGCCTGAGACCTTTGTGATCGACCGCCAGGGCATCATCCGCGACAAGATCATCGGCCCGATCACCCCGGAGATCCTGAGCCAGCGCCTGCTCCCCCTGATCGAACAGCTACAGGGCAATACATGAAGAAGATCCGTATCCCGCCTCTCCTGCTCCTCCTGTGGCTGCTGGGCACCGCCGTGCCGTGTGCGGCAGACATGGAATCCTATGACTTCAGTGGTCCGGTCAGCGAACAGCGCTACAAGGACCTGGTCGGGGAGCTGCGCTGCCTGGTGTGCCAGAACGAGTCTCTACTGGCCTCCCAGGCCGAACTGGCCGGCGACCTGCGCAAGGAGGTCTATGAGCTCATGGCCTCGGGGAAGAGCGACCAGGAGGTGGTCGACTTCCTGGTCGCCCGCTACGGGGACTTCGTGCTCTACAACCCGCCCATCCGACCCGCGACCTATGCCCTGTGGATCGGCCCGTTCATACTCCTGCTGATCGCCGTGCTGATCCTCTACCGGACCATCTCGCGGCGCAACAGGCGCACAGGCACCGAACTCTCGGAGGCCGAACGCGCACGTGTCGCGGCGCTACTCGGCGAATCGGCCAGCGAAAAGGATTCCCGCTAATGCCCCTGTTCTGGATCATCACCGGCCTGTTGACGGCCGCGGCCATCGCGTTCGTGCTCGTTCCCCTGCTCCGCAGCCGGGATACCACGTCCACCGTGGATCGGGACACCCTCAACGTCGAGCTCATCCGCCAGCAGCTCAAGGAGCTCCGCGACGATCTCGAGACCGGCGAGCTCGAGACCGCAGAATACGAGAAGGCCCGGGCAGACCTGGAAAAGGAGCTGCTCTACGACCTCCAGGGTGAAGACGGCGGTCGGCCTGCGGGCCCCTCCGGGCGGGGGCGCTGGGTCGCCCCCGTCATCCTGGTCACCGTCCCGGCGCTGGCCTTCGTGCTCTATTGGCAACTGGGGGCCTATTCCGCCGCCTCCCGGCTCCAGGCCGGGCAGGTCGCCACGGCCAGCGAGGGACCGACCGCAGGCCAGGGCCTGCCCTCCATCGAGGAGATGGCCGCACGTCTGGCCCAGCGGCTCCAGCAGGACCCCACCAACAGCGAGGGCTGGCGGATGCTGGGCAAGACCTACTCGGTCCTCAAGCGCTACCCGGATGCCGCGGCCGCGCTTGAGAAGGCCAATGCCCTGACCGATGGCAAAGACCCTGAGATCCTGGCCGACTACGCAGAGGCCCTGGCCCTGGCCCAGGGGGGCGGGATCGCCGGCAGACCGGCCGAGCTCCTGGCGGCGGCGCTGACACTGGACCCGGACAGCATCAAGGCCCTGTGGCTCACGGGTTACCAGGCCTACCAGGCCCATGACATCCCCCGCGCGGTGGCGACCTGGCAACGCCTGGCGGCCCTGTTCCCACCGGACAGCGCCGAGGCCACCCGGATCCAGCAGGTGATCGCGGAGGCCCAGGGCAAGACCCGGCCCGAGGCGGCTGGGGCGGGACGGCAGCAGGCCGCCTCGAGCCCGCAGGGGACTGGGCAGCAGCCTGCAGCGGCCGCCGCCGGCAAGTCCCTGAGCCTGCATGTCGCCCTGGACGAGGGTCTGCAGGACAAGGTCAGCCCGGACGACACCGTATTCGTCTTCGCCCGCGCGGCCCAGGGCCCGCGCATGCCCCTGGCCATCGTGCGCAAGCAGGTCAGGGACCTCCCCCTGGACGTGGTCCTCGACGACTCCATGGCCATGTCCCCCGCCATGAGCCTGTCCAGGTTCCCCCAGGTCTCCGTAGAGGCCCGGGTCTCCCGGTCGGGCAATGCCATGACCGAGAGCGGCGACCTGCGCGGCGCAGTGGACTCGGCCACGCCCGGCCAGTCCGGGATCGTCCAGGTCACCATCGACACCGTGGTCCCCTGAACCCATCCCCTTCCCCGCCCGGCGCCGGGCATAACGCGGGCCTCATACTCTACCTCAAGCCGGGCTGTCACCTGTGCGAGGAGGCCCGACTCGCCATCGAGTATTCCGGGATCCCGATGCCCGTCGAGACCCGGGACATCGCCCGTGATCCGGAACTCATGGCCCGCTACGGCCTGCGCATCCCGGTGCTCCGCCGCGCCGGCACGGCCAGGGAGCTGGACTGGCCCTTCGGGCCGGCGGATATCCGCGCCCTTGCCGCAGACTGATGCCCATCAGCCCCGACTGAGGACGACCCCCCCGGGTCTCTGATCGGCTCCGCGCCGGGCCTGGGACCCCGGTCACACAATCCCGACCGCCCCTCCTAGGCCGTCTTGAATCGTCGACCGTGTATCCACCGCCAGCTTGCAACCCGGCCGGCATATCCAAAGAATCGTGGCCTGTGCCCACAGGGGGGAGACCCGACGGCGTACTGCCGTGCGGGCAGGCCTGGGACATCCCCGCCCGGCACCCACCCGGCCCCGTGCCCCATGGCACGGACCGATTTGGAGATTGCCTACAGGGAGCACCGCCATGTACCGCATTGGCCTGAAAGCACAGATGACCCTTCTGCTCGGAATGCTCGCACTGGGCGTCACCTGGACTGCGGTCTCGGGATTCTACGGGGTCTCGACCTCCAGTGAACAGATCGTGGACGAGAGTGACCGGGACATCACGCTCCTGGATGCCGCACGCAACGCCCAGGTCCACTTCAAGAAACAGGTACAGGAGTGGAAGAACGTCCTCCTCAGGGGCCACGACTACACAATGTAAGAAGTACCTGGGCAAGTTCGAACACGAGTAGCGCACCGTCCAGGCGCTCCTGAAAGAGGTCAGACGGCTCCTGCGCGACGGGAAGACCCAGGCCCGGGTGGATGAGCTGCTGAAGACCCACGCCGAGCTGGGGCGCGTCTACCGCCAGGCCCTGGCCGCAGAGGACCTCACCGAGATGGGCGGCTATCAGCGGGTCGACCGGCGGGTCAAGGGCATCGATCGCCCCCCGACCAAGCACATGGACGAGCTGGTCCGCGAGGTCGTGGACCAGTCCAAGCGCGGCGTCGCCGGGGCCAGTGCGACCATGGGGGGAGAGACGACGAAGCTCCACGGGCTGGTCAGTGAATTCCAGCTGGATCACAACGGCGCGTCCAACTGCAGGGCCTAGGAGTGTGTCGGATTTAGGCGATCGTAGCGAGCAAGGTGGGAGAAGGAGGCAAAATATTCACGATTTCGAGGCGCATAGTGGGACTACGCAACGACAAGATCGCCGGGAGCGATCTTGC
>Ga0114931_10010323_pt1 | contig 11127 bp, 19 predicted proteins | sample 2SBtaG_FD_89579 | JGI IMG/M metagenome (GOLD analysis project Ga0114931, IMG submission 89579) | Deep subsurface microbial communities from Kolumbo volcano to uncover new lineages of life (NeLLi) - 2SBTROV14_V59a metaG | ecosystem: Environmental > Aquatic > Marine > Volcanic | place: Kolumbo...
CCAAGGCACATGCAACGGATGCGAGCTTGAAGAGATGGCCATGTTTTCACCAAGGTTTGATGCGGAACGGTTTGGCATAAAAAAGGTAGCAAGCCCGAGGCATGCAGACATAGTTCTTCTAACAGGGTGCGGCACCAAAAAACTCATTGAAAAGGCAAAGAAGGTGGTAAGTCAGGTTCCGGATAACTGCGTGATGATAGAAATCGGGGCCTGCGCCATAAACGGGGGCATATTTAAGTGCCCGGGACCAAGGATAAAAGGCGACATAAAAGTGGAGGGCTGCCCACCAAGGCCGCCTGAGATGATTAGTGCCATAAGGAAGGGAGGCGAGATGCTTGTTTCTAAAGGGGCTAAAAGGTCTAATAAAGAGCAAGGAAACGATTAAGGGCAACGGAGTTAAGCCCCCTAAGTGGGCAGAGACTCGGGTAGGATACCTCCCAAAGAAATGCATAAAATGTCACCTTTGTGTCAAATATTGTCCAGCTGTGGCCATAAGCGTAGTAAAAGACGGCTTTGTGCATGTAAATGACGAAATGTGCATAAGGTGCTCTATATGCACAGAAGTCTGTCCAACAAAAGCATTAGTGATGAAAAATGACTAATCAAAGATTACAAGGAGTTATGGAAGGATAAGAAATGACTCACAAGCATAAGGCGTTCTCAAGCGGGATAGATATAAAGTCAAAGAACGCCTCAGTTCAGTACTACAAGATTTTTTTGCTGCTAATTGCAATTCACGGGGCGATATTTATTATGCCTCAAGGTAAGGAAGCGAGCATAATCCTTTTGCTTACTTTGATTAGGGGGTGGCACAATGGCCTTTGAAGTATTTTTTCCGTTTGTTTATGAGTGGCTCGACAGGAAGATTCATGCTAAGGTACAGAGGAGAGTTGGTCCACCTTTGCTTCAGCCCATATATGACTTTATGAAACTCTTTCAAAAAGAAGTCTTAGTACCTCACGGCAACAGACTAGTCTTTGCCATAGCACCGTTTATCATATTCACTAACAGTATCTTAGCCATGTTTGTATCACTTACTCGCATAAGATACGCAGTATTGTTCTTGCTTGTCCTTTTCCTTTTTGACATATCGGTAAAGACCTTTTTGGCCTACTCCGTAAAGGGACCTTTTAGCATTCAAGGTATGACAAGGCTTGCCGGACTAAAGATGGCACTTGACCCTGCATATCCTTTGTCAATTCTTGCTCCTGCTTTCATATTCGGGTTTGACATAAACTGGCCCTTGGCAGCTGCGGTATTCTTACCCCTAGCCATAATCACGACCATGGCAGAGCTTGAAATAACGCCTTTTGATGTCACAACGGCCGAGATGGAGATTGCAAGCGGGTGGAAGGCGGAGCTCTCAGGCATATTCTTAGCTTGTGTAAACTATGCACACTATGCCAAGGCTGTGGCTGCCTCGGCGCTTTTGGCCAATATGCTTGGTCCAGGGTGGTTTCTTACTAAGACCTTTGGAATCTTTATTTTCATGTCGCTGATGTCTTCAATTCTCCCAAGGTTGAGCATCCAAAAGCTTGTAAAATACTTGACTATACTAAATATCGTGGCCATGGTGGAGGTGGTAGTATCCTTGAATTGGTATTAGTATTACTTTCAATCTGGATGGTATTTTCAAAGAGCCATGATAGGGTCGCCCTAGCTTTCATGATAATGGGACTTACCGTGGCGGTGTGGATTTTAACTAAAGGCATGATTTTGGCGTCAGTAGTCCAGGGCTTGGGTTCAATTATGGGGGGTATGGCCTTATTGGTTTTTGGAGGAGAAATAAGTGAAAAATGAATTAATTATCATTCTACTCTTCATTTCAAGCTTCCTTTTAATAGGCCAAGCCGCACCCATAGTCTCAAATCCTACTATAAATCCAAATGAAGTAGTTTTAGCATTTTCATTGGTATTCACTTTTGCAGTTGGCATGGAGGTTGTAAAATGATTTACGAACTTTTTATCTTGTCGCTTAGCATCTATGGACTCATGAAGTATGACGACCTGATAAAGGTTGCGGCCCTTACCAGCCTAATGTCGCTTCCGGCGCTCATGCTCTTAGTCAAGAGCGGGGCAGAAAACCTCTCACTTCTCTTACTAGCAATTGAAGCTGTGCCTTTTGCTTTCTCAATTCTACTCATGAAGAAACTTAAAAGAAGGTATTATAGGAGGTTCTACCGTGATTAGCGAAATGATGGCTGCAGGACTTGCTGCAATAGTCTCACCGGGTTTAGGAATGCTTATTACAGCTTATGCCTTGGTGACGGCAAAAGACATGGTGCAAAAAATCATACTTTTAATAACTATAGCATCACTTCTTTTCACCCAGACCAAGAGAAATTCAGTTCTAATCTTGATATCAGTCCTTGGCATGATGATGTTTTTATCGTCACAAAATTGGCTCATGCTCTACTTCGCCTGGGAAATCATGAGTATAACTTCGTATCTCTTGATAAACTCGTCAAACGAGTTCAATAAGCAAGCAGCAAGGAAGGTCTTCACTCTAAATCGGATTAGCGGTCTATTTATGTTGGGAGCAGTTGGTATGATATATTCACAGTCTATGAGTTTTGAATTTGGCGTCATACCACCGACTGCAGCCTTACTCATGGTGATTGCAGGCATGATTAAGTCCTCGCAATTCCCATTTTTCTGGCTAAAATATGCAGCAAGGGCACCAACTCCAGTGTCTGCCCTGATTCACTCAGTTACCTCAGTCGCAGTAGGCCCGCTCCTCCTAAACAGGTTCTCAATTAATTTCATCTTCTTATCCGGACTGATTATTCCTTGGGCCCTCATATCCATAGTAGCAGCAGCCGTCCTTGCCTTGGGATCTGAAAACCAGAAGCAGGTGCTCTCATACTCCACCATAATAAACCTAGCCTTTTTATTTTCCCTATTCAATTCAGAATTCTTCTTGGCGGCCTTTTTAGTCCACGCCTTAGTGAAATCCGCATACTTCTTGCTAATTGAATCATACTCACACGATACAAATTATGCTCTTTCTTTGGGTTTTTCCCCAAAGTCACTTGAAGGATTATTCTCACTGTTTTTCATATTCTCGCTTTCCGGCGCCCCGCTCTTTGGACTCTACTGGTTTAAAATGGGTGATTTGTCTTCGGCCATCATAACCTTTTTGTCACTCATATACTTTTTCAAGCTGTTTAAGGAGACCTTCTCGGGCCAGATGACACCACCAAGAAACTGGAAGACTCTAATTCCAATGGGCCTCGGAATGCTTTCAATTGCTTTCTACAGGCTCGGCGTGCCAAGGCCAGAGAGCCTCGTGGTGTTTTTCGGGGCCACAGTCATAGCATACAAAATCTTCCCGCTAAATGCTGTAAGCGTATTAGGTGACCATGTAAGGCGCCTAAAGGAATGGACCTTTGGTGAAATAAGCCCACCAGAAAGATACCTTGAAGAATGGGCCCACGGAGTGGGAAAAAGGACAAACCAATTGTCAGAAGGCATAAACCACACCTTCAGCGGGGACATACGAAGGGACGTGAGTTATATCGCCGCAGGGCTTGCAGTACTGCTAATGGGGGTAATAATATGATAACTATTGGAATCTTAGTCGTCTGCGCACTTCTTGCCTACTATTATCCCCACGTTGCAAGATGGATGGGTATACTCTCTTTTGCCTTTGTCGGCGAGAACTTCTACTACGAATGGCTCCCCGGTGTAGTATTTTCATGGAACCCCTATCATCAGTCCATAGTTTTTATGGCTTCAATCATTGCCATGACTGCATTAGTTTATGCTAAAGAACTAAAAAAAGAACAAATTTCCATGCTTCTTTTGACCCTTGCAGGAACCATCGGATTCTTAGGCTCAAGCTCCCCTATCCAATCTTTCTTCTTCCTTGAACTTATAATATTTCCCATATTTTTCACCATATTAGGCGAGGACAGGACGGCTGCCTTCAAGTACTTTGGTTTCATGCAAACCGCATCCATACTAGTCTTAGCAGGCCTTGTTGGCGGCGGGACTATAGGCTCTATCCTCCTTACCTTTGGCTTTGCCATAAAAATGGGTATCTTCCCCTTTCACTCCTGGGTTCCAGATACTCACTCACAAGCACCGACACCCTTTTCTGCTATTTTAAGTAGCCTTGTAGTAGGAGTCGGGGCTTATGGTATACTAATATATTCATCAACACCCGAAATACTCCTTCCCTTTGGCATAATATCAGCCATCTACGGTGCGGCAGGAGCCACTGGAGAACATGACCTAAAAAGGCTTTTGGCATACTCAACCATTTCACAGATGGGCTTTGCGGCAGTTGCTTTGGCTAAGGCTCCTGAAGCAGTAATTATATTCTTAATTGCTCACTCCCTTGCCAAGGCCTCCTTATTTTTCTCTGTGGGTGAGCTCATAAAGAAAGGAGTGAATACCATATATGGTGCCATAAAGAGTAAGACCATATTTTTTGCAACCTTGGTTTCAGGATTGTCAATTTTAGGATTTCCCCCACTACTGGGTTTTGCGGCGGAGTTTTCCATATTGATTAAGCTAATCAACTCAAGCCCACTTGCGGCCATATTTTTCCTGTTTGCACTATTCCCAACCATTCTCTATATAGAAAGAATAATCAGTATGTTCATAAGAAAGGGCGGAAGTGAGGCAGAATCCGCCCTGCCCCTAATAATTGCCATCTTGCTTCTGCCGGGAGTGATACCATGGATGTCCTCTTAGTAATTGCATTGCTACTGCCATTCACTCGTGAATGGAGAAAACCCCTCACAAGTTTAGCTTTCATCTACGCCACAGCCTCATCCTTTGCGCAAGGATATCCGCTTGCATCCTTCTTTTTTGCACTCTCTCTCATGATAATCTGGCTCTCAAAATGGAAGGAAGCCAAATACCCGCTATTCTTTTTGGCTATGTTTGACCTTATTGGCATAATAAACAGCCAGACCCTACTAGAATTATTCATCTATTTTGAACTGGCAATCTATGCTTCATACTTTTTAATTTTCTCACACAAGAAAGCCACCTTAAGATACTTCATAGTAAATGTCGTGGGAAGTGCCCTAATGCTTTTTGCTATAGCGCTTTCATTCTTCAAGACCGGAAGTTTAGTCAAACTAACAAATGACGCCACACTCTTTTTCCTCGTAGGGCTTTTAGTCAAGCTTGGCATTGCACCATTTCAGGACTGGTTAGTTGAAATCTATAAGGCGGTGAGCTTTGAACTTCGCATCTTCTTTGCCTCAGTCCTGACTGAAATCAGCCCTCTTGCCCTTCTAATAATAATTACAAAACCTTCACCTACCATTGAAGCTTTGGCTCTATTTTCCATGCTCATTGCCAACCTCATGTCACTCTCAGAAATATCTCTTTTGAGGTTCGTTGCTTTAGTTGATGCCTCAAATCTCGCGTATGACCTTGTAGCCATCTCAGTTGCCAGCAGCACTTCAAGGGTGGCGGCTCTTTACATGATGTTTGCTCACGTCATCACCATAGCTTTGATTTTTGCCTTGATTGAGGCTTCAAAAGCTGATAACCTGAAAGAGTTCTGGATTCCAAAGGGGCTTGAAATCCCATTTTACGGGGCCTTTATGGCACTTGCAGGACTGCCACCTTTCCATACCTTCCCAAGCAAGCTCTTTTTATTCACTTCAGTATTTTCAGTCAACGACCCGCTCTCATACTTCTTAATAATAAATATGGTCTTAAGCGCCTTTGCGGCTCTTAGGATTATGTCTAAAGTTAAGGGTTCAAAAAATATTGAAGTCAATTACAAAGTAAGAGCAGTAGTACTAGCACTTTTCTTCCTGTCACTTTACTTAGGATTAGCACCAAAGAGCCTCTTTGACACTGCCACATCTCAGATAAACTTATTCACAAGATAGTATGCCGCTTAGGGCTTCCTTGGCATTTAGATAGTCTTCCTTGCTTAAAGTGTCTATGACCACTCCGGCATGCACCAAGACAAAATCGCCTTTTTTAAGATTGGGAACCGCAAACTTGACTTGCCTCACCTTAGCTCCTAGGTTAACAGTCTTTTCTTTTTCATTAACAACCACCCCAGGAACTGCCATGCACACTTCAATCACCCTTACAGCTGCAAGGGCATTTCCCCTTGCCTTATCTGATAAACTTTCACCAAGCCGCCTATTATATGTTTTGATTCCGATTAAAGTATAAGGCACCTTCAGGTACTTAGCAATCTTGTCAAGGCCCGGCTTATTAGTATAACTTCCTGAAACTGCCTTGCCAATCATTATGGGAGAATCCTCGTCAAAGTGCGCGGCATCGAGTATTATCAATTCACTAAAACCTTCAAGTTTCAGGTTCTCCGGCGTCTCAAAACCAAAGACCACACTAAACCCCCTCTTTTCAAGGAGCTTTCCCGCGTATATCCCCACGGCATCGTCGCCTCTTAAAGGGTTGCCAAGGGCCAGTATCCCCTTCACGTACCTTTATGGACGTGAACGTTTTAAATATGCGCGTTTAAGCCCATAGTGGAAGAAAAGAGACTTATTTTGGGTTTTCAAAAAAGTGAGATTACAGAGCACCACATCTACCAAAATTTAAGCAGATTTGCAGACCAAAAAAACAGGCAAGTATTAGAAAAACTCTCACGTGATGAGGCCCGCCACTACGCCTTCTGGAAAAAATACACTAAAACAGATGTGAAGCCAAGCAAGATAAAAATAATTTTTTACACTCTGCTTGCAAGAATTTTAGGTCTCACTTTTTCAGTCAAACTCATGGAAGCAGGAGAAAAGGAAGCAGAAATCAATTATAAAAAAGTACTAAAAAAATTCCCGGGCGCAAAAGCCATACTAAAGGATGAAGAGGACCACGAAGAAGCCTTGGTGAATATGATTGATGAAGAAGCCGTAAAGCATATCGGTTCCATGGTCCTTGGTATAAACGATGCCTTAGTCGAGATTACCGGGACACTTGCAGGACTGACCTTTGCCCTAAATAATACTGCTTTGGTTGGTCTAGCAGGAACAGTAACAGGGATATCTGCAACGCTTTCCATGGCGGCATCAGAATACTTATCCAAAAGAACAGAAGGCAATTCCAATGCATTTAGGGCGGCCACCTACACGGGAATTGCTTATCTTGTGGCTGTATTTGCCTTGGTCGTGCCATATTTTCTCTTAAAGAGTCCGCTTGGAGCACTTAGCTTTACCTTGGTAAATGTAATATTGATAATTTTTGGCTTCACCTTTTTCTCTTCAGTAATACGAAGTGCAAGTTTTAAGCGCTCATTTTTGGAGATGATTTCAATAAGTTTAGGTGTGGCTTTTGTCTCCTTTGTGATTGGAATGTTTGCCCGTAACGTTTTAAACATACAAGCTTAACAGTGTATATGATTATCGGAGAAGAAATAGATGACTTTGGTTTTGAGGCCTTCCATGAAGGTGACATAAAAAAGATGAAGCTCTCTGATTTTAGGGGCAAGTGGCTGGTTTTGGCTTTCTACCCAGCAGACTTCACCTTCGTCTGCCCGACAGAGCTTGAAGAGCTTGCGGGACTGCATGATGACTTTAAGAAGCTCGGAGCAGAAATAATAAGTTTTAGTACGGATACTGCGTATGTACACAAAGCATGGCATGACCAGTCGGCATCAATTGCCAAGATAAAATACCCCATGGGAAGCGACCCATCTGGCCTTATATGCAGAAATTTTGGCACTTATATTGAAAATGAAGGCCTTTCTTTAAGAGGAACTTTCATAATCGACCCTGACGGCATCCTAAAATCTATGGACATACACGACAACAGCATCGGCAGAAATGCCAAGGAAATCTTAAGAAAACTTCAGGCGGCAAAGTATGTCAAGGAAAACCCAGGGATGGTATGTCCTGCCAGTTGGGAACCAGGTAAAAAGACTCTAAAACCGAGCATAGATTTAGTAGGTAAAATATAGGTGATAAAAATGGAAACAGAATTAAACAAACAATTGAATGTAGAGCTTTATTCGGGATATTTGTATCTGTCAATGGCAGCATATTTTGAAAATAGTAACTACACTGGATTTGCTCATTGGGCAAAATTACAAGTTAAAGAAGAGCAAGAACATGGATTAAAGTTCTTTGACTATCTATTAGAACGAGGCCACGAGGTTAAATTGGATGCAATTGAAAAACCAAAGAACACATGGGAATCCCCACTAGAAGCATTTAGTGATGCATTAAATCATGAGAGAAAAGTTACAACTTCAATAAACAACTTAGTTAAACTCTCAAAACAGAAAGACGATTACGCAACAGAAGTATTTCTTCAGTGGTTTGTAACCGAGCAAGTTGAAGAAGAAGCAAATGTCAGTGAAATTGTTGAAAAAATCAAGATGATAAAAAATCATCCTGGTGGACTTTTCATGCTTGACCATAGATTATCCAAGAGAAAGTGAAAAATGAAAAATGACTTTTGCTTAAAGGACGCGGATGAAAAGAAGGTTTGCACTAAAGACTTCCGGGGAAAATGGGTAGTACTTTATTTTTACCCTAAAGACAATACCCCTGGATGCACAACAGAAGCCCTCGAATTCACCGCACTAAAAAATGAGTTTGAGAAAGTAGACGCAGTAGTAATCGGCATAAGTCCTGACAGCTGCAAAAGCCACCAGAAATTCATGGTAAAGCATGACCTTGGGGTGATATTATTAAGCGACTCAGATAAGGAAATCTCAAAGAGGTTTGGAGTCTTTAAAGAAAAATCCATGTATGGCAAACTTTACATGGGAATTGAAAGAAGCACTTTCCTCATTGACCCTAAGGGAAAAATCAGTCAAGCTTGGCTTAAAGTCAAGGCCAAAGGACACGCCAAGGAAGTGCTTGAAAAAATCTCTGCTATGCGGAGCTAAAAGGAGATAAAGAAAATGATATGGGAAAAAATAGACAAGTTTTTGAAAAAAGTTCGTGGAACGGGCTTTAGGACAGTTTATGCACATTGTGATGTGCCTTGTGGGATATACGACCCCTATAAAGCACAAGTCTTAGCACACACTGTGATTAGAATGATGGGATTAATTGAAGCCATACCCGAACCCACCAAGAATGAACATATTCACAGGCTCACGAGATATACCCAAGTAAAAGAAGAGCATGCAGAAAAACTAAAGCATGAAATTCGCGTGCTATATGGGGATTATTTCAAAGATAACCACTTTGAGAAGTTCCCAGAACTTCAAGGGCTGATTCTTAAAGCTTTAAGGCAGGCGTCAAAAGCCAGGCAAGAAGTAAGCACAGAAATGAGCCAAGACCTATTAACCACCGTGCAGAAAATTGCAGAGATTTTTTGGAAGACCAAGGGTCTTGAACCCGTAAGGATTTCATCAAGCTACCCCACAGGCGGGGAAATTGTGGTTCACAAATGATAGAAATCCTTAAAGTTAGGGGCGAGAGCATGCTCCCTTTCGCCAAAGATGGTGACTTTGTTTTGGTCTTGAAATTCCTCAAAGCCAAGAAAGGCAGGGTGGTACTAGCCCGCGACCCGAGAAATAAAAGGCTAATCATGAAAAGAGTTAGAGCCATAGAAAAGAACAAAGTATTTCTTTTAGGTGATAATAAACGAGAAAGCACAGACAGCCGCCATTTCGGCCCAATAGACAAAACGGATGTCTTAGGCACAGTTTTCAAGGTTTTTGGACACTAAGGGAAACTTTTTAACGTTTTAAAACCAAGAAAATCGGGACGATAAATGTATAGCTTTGTAGATAATATAGCAGTTAGAATGCTCCCATTTTTTGAGTCTTTCGTTTTGGTACTGGTTTTTGCTCTCTTAGGTATTGCGGCGGCTTCAGTGATTCACGCCACATTTGAGGCCTGGAGCGGCAATAGAAAACTTGGAATATTTTTGATACTCGCCACCGCGATTTTCCTGTGGCTTTTCTACACATATAAGAGCGTCACCATAATCTTTGGATACTTCTTAACAGTGTGCCTGTTCCTGTTTTTGAGGATGCTTCTTTCAGCTTTTAGAAAAGTGAATTCAATCGTCAAGTAGCTTTCTGGCAAGGTTAGCTTCATCGAGGTATTTTTTGGCAAGCTTATTTTTCAGGAATTTTTCCAGAGTCACTTTGGATTCCAGTAGCTGACGCTTCTTAGCAATAGCGTCAATTGGCACTTCGGCCTGAAGCTTTATGTCTCCTTCGTAAAAACCTTCAGGGAAATACCAGTCCTTAAACCACGTGAAGCCTGATTTGAAAAAAACGTTTCCCATGCGCGTGGCTGCAGGTGGGACCCCGTGTAGTAAGGCATACTGGGTTTTTTCATCATGGCCATATTCTATAAACATTCTAGTCCCCGGTCCAGATTTTGAGAAGAGTTTTATGAGTTTTTTTTCGGCGTCCGTCCCAAAAAACGAGGGGTCAACAGTAAAAAGTTCTGACCACGGAAAATAATAAGGAGGTCTGCCTAGAAAAATTTTCATAGAAAATACGCGCTTTTTCCCAATAAAGATCTCAAGGTTTCTTTCATCAACCCTAATAGCTTTTTTTAGTTTTGAATGCAAAAGACCTTCTTTAGTCTTTACACCTGCTTCAAGCTTTTTTAGGACTGGCAAAAAGGAAGGAAAGGCCTTCATGAAAACTTATAAACAGAGGTGATATTTAATAACGGTGTTAAAATGAATGGGACATTTGATATGAAGTTGTTTTTGGTTGCCATAGTGCTAATAGGTGCTTTAACCGTAACTATCGCAAGTGCGATGAATACCTTAGCGCCCAAGACCACTTTGCAAAAGGCCGCACCGCTTGAACAGCCGGTCCAGCAGCCAAGCCAGCCTTTAGGAATCCAGCAGCAAAATCTTGCTGGAGGTTGTGGAGTATAGGGTCTGATTGCCATGAAAAACAGAACAATTGGACTCCTTCTTTTTTTTATCTCAACCCTAATCGGTTTCATAATTTATTCGTTTAATACAACCATAACCAAGATTGTAAGTGAGTCATGCACGCACGGCACCACTTGTCCCATGTGGGATACTTTAGAGCTTCAAACTCACACCAGTATAGGAATAGCCGTGATTGTAGCGGCCATATCGCTTTATTTCATATTCTCAAAAGACGGCAGGGAAGAAAAGACACAAGAGAAGGACTACTCAAACGAGATGAAGACTCTTGGCACATATGAAAAAATGGTGCTAAAAGAAATCATTGAA
>Ga0114931_10010324_pt1 | contig 11127 bp, 8 predicted proteins | sample 2SBtaG_FD_89579 | JGI IMG/M metagenome (GOLD analysis project Ga0114931, IMG submission 89579) | Deep subsurface microbial communities from Kolumbo volcano to uncover new lineages of life (NeLLi) - 2SBTROV14_V59a metaG | ecosystem: Environmental > Aquatic > Marine > Volcanic | place: Kolumbo...
CCGCGCACCCGCAGGGCATCGCGCATGGGCCGCATCCCGGGACAATCGAAGCGAGCCTGAACGCGACGCGCACCGAGGAGCTCGCGGTCATGTGCGACACGTTTCGACCGCTGCTTCCAACCCAGGCGGCGCTCGATATGGACGACCCTGCGTATCCAGCGTCGTGGCAGGGGGAGCATTTTCCCAAGCTGGCGTCAGGCGCCTCGGTCAATGGAGCCAGCGCGGCATCCATACAGAGCAAGTCCAAAAGCGTCAACACGTGGACATGAGCGGCGCATCTGGCGGCGCGCTCTGGGGGAGCGCGACCTGAGTTGAAAATAAAGGGGGTAACGATATGTCGCGTGCGATCTTGGCGATTGCGCTTACGTGGTTGGTCTTTCTCGTTGTGCCGTTTCCGTTTTATGGGTTGCTGGCGCTTGCGACTGACATGCAGCCGCCATCCGATGGTTCCCCGCTCGTATTCCTGACCAGCGTTCTGATCCAGAAGTTCGGCCACGCTATTGCATTTGTGCTGCTCTTCAGACTCGCTTCGGAAGCGATGCGCCGCCACTGGCTCGTGTATGCATTTCTCTGGTGGGTCGCTTTTGCTCTCGACGAAATCGGGCAGGCGCTGGGTTGGAGTAGTTATTCGTGGCCCGAGGCAGCCGCGGGGGTTTTGTCCGAATCGGCCTACTTTCCGCTCGCTGCATGGATCACACGCCTGCTCACATCTGGACGGCTGGTCGATTAACGTGGCGATTGATTCGTGATGCTTGTGAACGACGGAACCACCCCTCTGTTGCGCACATCGATCTTCCGGTAGCATCGCGCTTTGTGACGCGAGCGACAAGGACGAGTTCGCGAGGCGCCGACTATGCACGGGGCCCCTGGAGGCGCGGCGCGAAAGCGCGGCGGCGCTGGTTTGCGTCAATCGTTTTTGTCTCTTGGTGGGCTCCTTTGCCTGCAATCACTCAACAGCCTGCTGTTGATGGCAAGGGATTCGCCAACGTCACTATCCCGGCGCCAACAATCACCGCGGACGCATCCATGCGCGCAGAGCGCGTCTGGGCGTGGTCGGAAGGCGGCGCTCAACGGCTGCTGCTGGAGCGCGACGTACGTATTCGGATTGACGGTCAGGCGCTGGCGGCGTCGCGCGCGACGGCGTGGTTTGAGACGCGTCTGAGCGATGGAGAACCCGTCACGCAGATCGCTGTGTATCTGGAGGACGTCGAAACGCCCGAAGCGGATGCTTCGATATCCCAGCGCGCCAAGCGACTGCTGGTGACTGCGGCGATTCGCGGCGAGGTGCGATTGCAGACTGCGGCGCTCTTCCGAAACAAACCGCCCGGCGCAATGACACGCGAGGCGGAAATAAGGCTCGCTGCGTACCTCAGCGACGTCACGAACAATCGGGCGCCCATCGCAAACGCCAGTGGCGTGCAGCGCGTGCCACAGCGAGGTCCGCACCCACCGCTCATAGCGCCCGAGCCACTGGCGCCGACAGGCGGACTGGCGGCTGCGCTCGCAGGAAGGCCGCTCTTCGAGCGAAGCGGCGCCATCAGTTTTTCTGCCCCCGATCGCACGCTCATTACGGACAAAGACGAAAATGCGATCGTGCTGTCGGGCGGCGTCGCGGTGCAATACTCGGCGCCATCCACGGAGCGCTCGCTGGAAATCTCCGCTGAGAACGCTGTGGTGTTCACGACCGGAGCGCCCGTGGCGGACCTGATGCGCCTTGGGCCAGACGATGTGCGCGGCGTGTATCTTGAAGGCGGCGTTGTCGCGACGGACGGCGAGTACACGCTGCGCGGCCCGCGCATGTACTACGACGTGCAGAACAACCGCGCAGTCGTGCTCGACGGTGTGTTCTACACGTTCGACGAAAAGGCTGGCGTGCCCGTATACGCCCGGGCCAAAGCCATTCGTCAGGAGTCCGATTCCCAGTGGTCCGCGGGTGACGTTGAACTCGCGAACTCCGCGTTCTTCGAGCCGCAGTTCACGATTGGCGCCACCAGCGTGACGCTCACGAGGACGCCACGCGGCGGCGATGGAGGACGCGCTGGCGAAGGCGGGAACGCGGGACAGACGTTTGTTGACGCTCGAGGTGTGTCGCTCAAGTATCGCGGCTCTGTCATTCTGCCGTTACCAAACTTTCGCGGCGTCGCAGAAAAGGCGCCCATCACCGAAGCCTCTGTTGAAACACGCGCGGGCAGACCGGTCGTGCGAACTAGGTGGGACTTCCCTGCGCTTCTGGGCCTGGCGCCGCCGGAAGGCCTTGATGCGGAGTTGCTGCTTGACGGGTACACGACGCGCGGAGTCGCCGTCGGGGCGGATCTGCGGTGGTCGACGGCTAACGCGGAAGGCTCAATCCTTGGATACACGATTTTTGACCAGGGCGAAGATCACCTGTCAACCGGCGCCGACATCAATCGCAACGACGAGCTTCGCGGCTTGCTGCTCGCGGAGCAGCGCTGGCGCCTGAACGATCGCTGGTCGCTATTTCTGGAAGGATCGTATTTGTCGGATGAAGCGTTCGTCGATTCGTTTTTCCCGAGGATGGTCGACACGAGGCGAGAGTTCACCAGTTCCATCTACGCGCGCCGGCTGGACGAAACGTCTCTCATGAGCGTAGAGCTGCGTGGATCAGTCAACAACTTTGCGCCCAACGGATACCTACTTGAAAGCCAGGGATTTCAGGTTGATCGCTTGCCCGAGATTCGGTACGCCAGGCCTGCCGACACGCTCTTTGGCGGGCTGGCGACGCTCAGCTCCGACACCCGATTTGGTGCGATCAAGTTGAGCCTGTTTGAGCCAAGCGTGCGCGAGTTTGGCTTCGACACGCGCGAGCGCGCCCGGGTGGCGTTTGGTTTGCTGCCCAAGCAATCGCTCGCAAGCAGGCTGCGATCACAAGGGCTTTCCGAAGATGTCGTGCTTCGGTTCGACACGCGACACGAAGTATCGATGCCCATGCGAGTTGGCCCTGTCAACGTTGTGCCTTTCGCTGTCGGGCGCTTCACCGCGTACGACGACAGTTTCAACCTATTCCGCAAGATCGTGGGCGCCCGCGAAAACGACTCCACACGGCTGCGCGGCGAAGCGGGCGTGCGTATGGCGACCAGCGTCACCCGCGTGGACGACAGCGTTGAGTCGCGCGTGTTCGACCTGCACCACATTCGGCACATCATTGAGCCAAACGCGACGGTTTGGGCCAGCGCCGAGTCCACAGATTCCGCAAGCCTGCCGCCCATTGACGACACCGTGGAGTCGCTCGCGGACGGCGGCGCGTATCGCATCGGCCTCAAGAACACATGGCAGACCAAACGCCCTGGTTCAGATGGGCAGTTGCACAGCGTCGACTGGCTCGTGGTCAACACCAATATTGTCAGGACGAGTGGCGACGTCAATCGTGAGAGCCCGATCCCCAGGTTCTTCGACTCGCGCCCGGAGTTGTCCACTCTCGGGGAATATGCCGACACGTCGATATCCTGGCGGTTGACCAATGCGCTCACGCTTGTGAGCAATGGTGTGTATGACCTCGATGAAGACCACCTGGCCACAGCGTCTGGAGGATTCCTGCTTGACCACGGACATGGCTTCTCGTCGTTCTTCGAGGCGCGGTCGATCGACGCTGTCAACTCGCTTTTTCTGGACTTCGGGGCGGCGTACGAATTGACGCCCAAGCACGCTGTGTCCTTCTCGACAGTTTTTAATGCGGATAATGGAAATGTGCAATCCGCCCGGGCGACCTTCTTGCGACGCTTTGCACAGTGGACGCTTGAGGTCGGTGTGGACGTCAATGACATTCGCAATGATGTGGGGTTCAGTTTTGTCATTCGCCCAGCGGGCATTGGCGCGGGCAGGCGCACACGAATCCTCACGCGCGAACCCGAAGCGAACAGCGCCGAAGACCGCTTCCGCCCGGTGTTGCGGCAGTTCCGGTAGAGGACATTTGTGGCATCGATTGTCGTCGTCAGGCCTATGAGCGCCGACCGCGAACGACTGGGTGGCGCACGCCCAGCGATTACAGGCCTCTGGGGTTGTCCTGTGGTGGCACATGGAGCCGCGCCGCTGACTCCGCCCACGGATCGACGCGCTCTGCGTCGTCCTCTCTCCCGCTGCTTCGCGACGCCGATTGGCTGTCGGGCGAAAGGGCCCTGCGACAGGCAATCAGCGCCAACATGCCAATGACGACGATGAAGACCAGGCCAACGGTCACACCCACGAGTTTCATTATGTCCAGTGGATTCATCATCACTCCAAGAGCAGCCTCTGGCCAACGCCCGATACCAATACAGCGACCGACAGATTGTGTTCGTCGCGAGGGTTGTTCGGTTCCACTGGCTGGCGCAAACGGGGCGACACTGTGTGGATTTCGCTCCACGATCAGACTTGGCGTAGAGTACTAGAGTGGCGTGTGCAATTTGTTATCGGGAGCGATTCGGGCCGGTTGCGCCGTCCAGATGGTCACTGTGCACCGCAATTGTTGGTTTCCCGCGCACAAGGGACGCCTCCATGGGAGTTGGAACCCTGCACGGACCGAAATGTTGAACAGGTGGAGGTTGGCACTCGTCAACGACGCCCGGAGACCAGCAATGCGAGGATCGAGCATGCAGACGACACGCACCGTGGCTTTTCGACCGACGCGCTGGCTTCTGAACTTGGGTGTCGCCACTGCTGCGATTGCTGTCGCTTGGGGAACGCTCTCAGCCTCGGGCGCCATCCGAAGCGCCGACGCGCCGCTCGTCCCTGCTGACAAGTGGGCGCAGATGCTGTGGTCGAGTGCGTTGGAAGGCAACGCTGACAAGGCGCTCGGCCTGCTTGACGCATTGCCAAGCGACTCCGACGACGCCAACGTTGATCGGTTGCGCGAAGCAAACGTTCGACGCGAAAGCCACATGCAAGACAGCGCCGAGCGCAAAAAGACAAGGCTTAAGGAAGTTTGGAGCGAGTTCGACAAGCACCGCGCCGCAAGGGAGTTGCGCGAAGCTTTGCTCAGCGCGGTGGAAATCTCAACATTGACAGAAGCGACGGGTGGTTCACGCGATGAGCCGCGAATTGTCTCAATCGCCAAGAGCGCCGAGAAGAAGGCGAAGCAGGCGGAGAATGAAGGCCGCTGGCTTGACGCTTCAGAATTGTTCGGCCGGCTCAATCTTCTCTATGACCGCGACCGCCGGTACCGCGCCGACATCCGCAGGGTGGGCGCCCGTCTGCAGATGATGCGCCGCTACACACCCAAACGCCTGCACGACATGCGCAGCGAACGGCTCGTGGCGGAGGGCGAAAAAGCGCTTCCCCCCTACAACGAATTCGGTGAAGACTGGGGCCACAAACTTGCAGGCACCGATGAGGGCATGGTCATCCGGGCCATCAGTTACGCGGATCGCCAACACGTGGAAGGCGTGCATATCTGGAAGATGGTCGAAGGCGGGCTTGAATCGCTGCGCACTATGGTCACGACGCACGATCTTGGCGCTGCCTTTCCATCTCTCAATAACAAGAACAGTGTGCAGCGGTTCATCAAGGGGCTCGAAGACGAAGAAAGTCGCTTCAAGCTCGCTGGCGACAAGGCCGATTTTCGCGACCTGATTCGAGTGGTCGGCGCGCTGCGTCACCTCAACGACGTGGGCCTGAAACTGCCATGGGAAGCGCTGATGCACGAGTTTGGCGCTGGCGCCATGGGCCAGCTTGACGATTTCAGCGCCATTGTCTGGCCTGATGAAATTCGACAGTTCCAGCGCACCACGCGTGGTTCGTTCACAGGCGTGGGCATTCAGATCATGATTGACGACGGCGACCGGCTTGTCGTCGTGACGCCGCTTGATGGCACGCCGGCGCGCCGAGCAGGGCTGCACGCAGGCGACATCATCCGCCAGATTGACGGGCATTCGACGATCGGCATCACGAGCCTGCAGGCTGTTGACCTCATCACTGGACCAGCTGGAACAAAGGTCAAGCTCAGCATCGAGCGCAGCGGCGTTGATGACCTGGTCGATTATGAAATCGTGCGCGCAGAGATACCCTTGACAACAGTGAAGGGATGGATACGCAAGGGATCGGGCGAGAAAGACTGGGACTGGTGGATCGATCCGGCCAATCGCATTGGCTATGTGCGTCTGACGCAGTTCACGTCGGACACCGTGCCTGATTTTGATCGGGCTGTCCGCGAAATGCTCAAGGAGAAAGGCGCGATCGACGGGCTCATTCTCGACCTGCGGTTCAACCCGGGAGGACTGCTCACCGCTGCGGTCGAGATCGCCAATCGCTTCGTCAGCAAAGGCGTCATTGTCACGCAGCGCGACGCTGCAGGACACATCCGCGAGAGTCAGCGCGCCCGTCCTGGCAAGGCGTCGCTGGCGGGCGTGCCCGTGGTTGTGCTTGTCAACGAGGGGTCTGCGTCAGCAAGTGAAATTGTTTCCGGGGCGCTGCAGGATCTCAAGCGAGCGGTCATCGTCGGGGCGCGATCCTTTGGCAAGGGCAGCGTGCAGAATGTCTTTGACATCGCGCGAGGCAAGGCAGCGATGCGACTGACCACGCAGTACTACCACCTGCCAAGCGGTCGGCTCATCCACCGCAGGCCAGGCGCCAAGACGTGGGGCATCGAGCCTGACGTGCATGTCGGAATGCTCCCCGAGCAGATCGCGACATCGCTTCGTCTGCGTCAGGACGCTGATGTGCGTCCAGAGGATCGCGGCGCCATGCCTGTCGCTGCGGACAAGGATGACAATGCCGGTCCGCCCGAGCCCGCTCGGTTGATCAGCGAAGGGATCGACCCGCAGCTCGAAACAGCCCTGTTGCTGATGCAGTCGCAGACACTTCCCTCCAAGGCGCAACATGCGATGCTGCCCGTGACGGTGGCGGCTGAGATCGCGGGTTCGTAACAGATCGACGATGACGGCGCCATCGGCGCATTGAACCGCTGTCGCGCGGCTGACCGATGGAATGTGCATCCATGCTCGCTGCGCCGCTCGACAACCCTGCGCTGGTGATTTTTGACGGCTCGCCCGCTGCTGCGGTCGCTGTGGGCCTGCTTGCCCAGCCCGAACGAAGCGTGATCTGGGTTCAGCAATCTCAGCAGGATCCTCGCCACACCTGTGTCATGGGCTGCGCAGCTGCGATGGGCGACGCCACGGGCGCTCGCGTGCTAACAGCGGCTGTAGTGACAACTGCGGGCCACACTGGGGGTGATCCGCTCGCTGCATCTGTGCTGCTGCTCGAAGCGACGCGCGTCGCCTACATCGAAGGTCTCTCGCAGGTCGTGCAGGGCGTTGCAATGGGTGACGAGGGCATAGCCGCGATTGGCGATGTTGTCGATCGTTGCGGCTTGGTTTCGGGGCTTGCCCAGATCGACATTCACAGCCAGGCGCCAGACGATGACATCACCTCTCTGGCCGTGATAGCGCCCCTGGTTGATCTCAAGCTGGCCCAGGTCGCTGAGCTGTTTGAAGACCTTGCTCTCCCGCGAGCCGCTGTGGGGATTTGCGACAGGGCCCAGGCCCCGGGCTGCGGAGCGTGCGCCGGTTGCAGGCGGTGGACGAGCGCGCTACAAGTAGCCAGCGAGCGGTTCGACGTCGCAGCCGTCCTCTGACGCGTCCCTTGCCCTCGCTGCCGTTTTGGCTACCATGTGCGACTTCGCTTCCCAGGCTGGTCTGGGGAGTGAAAGGACCATTGGGAGCGCCATTTAATGTACGCCATTGTCGAAGACAGCGGAACCCAGATTCGTATGCGCGAGGGCGATGTGCTTCTGGTCGATCTGCGGGAAGTCCCCGAAAATGCAAAAGATGTTGTCTTTGACCGCGTCGTCATGGTGTCCGCAGAGAGCGGCGGCGATCGGTCCATCGGCAAGCCTTATGTCAACGGGGCCAGCGTCAAGGCGGAAATCGTCGATCGGGAAATCAAGGGCGATAAGATCGACGTCATTAAGTTCAAGCGCCGCAAGGGCTACCGCAGGAAGCAGGGACATCGGCAGCGCTACATGAAGGTGCGCGTCGCCTCTATCGCTTCATAAAAAATCAACGCGCTAGAGCACATTGCTGTGTTGCGCCCCCATGTCACTCTGCGACCGAGACAGGGAGAGGACCGCTCCGCTTATCCTCGTTTCTTCTTTCGCTTCAATCAGCATGATGGTTCATGGCGATGCGATTGGGGCTCCGGTTCGCATTGCTCTTGGTCGCGCTTTAGCCCAATAACCCAAACTCCGATAGGTCGATGGACTCCAGCGCACCTCGTATTGGCGCCGGGGCGCTCTCCTCATGGCCATTCGCATCAACAACAACGTGCCAATGCTCCGAGCCCAGCGGGCGTTCATGCGCTCCACCCGTGAATCATTCCAGGCTGCGATGCGCCTGGCGACGGGCAAACGGATCAATCGTGGCGCCGACGACCCCGCAGGCGTCATCGCTGGCGCGAGCCTGGGCGCGCACGCGAAGTCACTGACCTCGGAAATCAAGGCGCTCGAACGCGAACGTTTTCTAATTCGCGCCAAGGACGGCGCCTTGAGTGAAATCGCCAACCTCGGCATCGAGCTGGATTCACTCGTCGTGCAAGCGGCAAACACCGGTGGAACAAGCGTGACAGAGCGCGACTCGCTGCGATTGCAGGCTGGAGAAATCATCAAGGCCATGCATTTCATCCAGGATACATCTTCCTTTAACGGTGAGCTTTTTCTCAGGACCTCTGGCGTTGCGACGCGCTTTGAAGCCGCCATCAAGGGCGATGATGGCGACCTGCTTTCAGGTGATCTGGAAAGCGCCAAGGATGCGACTCACAGCGCCCTGTCCTCCGTCAACCAGTCGCGCGCCATCGCGGGCGCGCGGGAGCGTTTTGGCGTTAACCCAATTTTTCGCGTCAAGAGCGTCGAACTGGAGAACACCGTCGCAGCCCAATCTTCGATCGAAGATACGGATTTTGCAAAGGAAGTCTCAACGTTCGTGCGCGCCAAGACACTCGAGCAAACCGGCCTCAGCGCCATACAGGTGGCGCAGACCGCATACGAATTGGCGCTGCAACTCGTCGATCAGGCGAAGGAATCCGCCAACAAGATAGAGAGTGAATCGAAACCCGCTAAGGCCGCCTGATGATGCAGCGTGCATGCACGCAAGCCGCGCGATCGCGTCATGACGCGCGCGATACCCAGTTCAACCAATCCCGAATCAGCGCTACCTGCGAAGCGCCACGACGACACGGTCCAATCCCTCAAGATCCTGTTCAACGCGCACGTGCTTCAGGTCCGCTTGGCCTTGCGCCAGCGCCGCTGCTTCCTTGGCGCGTGACGATGCGACCTCCACAACGACAAGCCCACCCGCGCGGAGTCGAGCCGCTGCGCCTTCGAGAAATGGCCTGACAAACGACATGCCGTCTGCGCCGCCTCGAAGTGCTCGTTCGGGCTCGTGCTCACGCACGTTGGGCGGGACCGCGTCCCACTCATCATCAGGAATGTATGGCGGATTGGCGACGAGATAATGAAGATCGCGCGTCACCACGGGTTCGTCCAGCGCGCCAAGCATGTCGCCCTGACGAAACTCGATGCGATCCGCGACGTCGTGTTTTTCAGCGTTGTCGTGCGCCAGCGCCAGCGCATCCGCATCGACATCCGTCGCGAGCGCTGTAGCGTGGGGCAGATTCTTGAGGAGCGCGATGACGATGGCGCCGCTGCCCGTGCACACGTCAGCGATCACGCCTCGCTCAAACCCGGGCGACGCCTTTGCGTGGTGCAGGACTATCTCCACGATTGTCTCTGTGCATGGTCTTGGGATGAGCGATCGTTTGTCCACTTTCAAGGGCAGCGAATAGAACCACGCCTGCCCCACCAGGTATTGCATCGGTTCATGGTTGAGGGCTCGTTTGGCAAGATCGCGCAGCGTCGCTCTCTCTATGGGCGTCGTCGGCCTGTCCATATCGAGGTACAGCCGCAGCCGCTCGCACCCCAGAGCGTGGGCGACAAGCAATTCTGCGGATAATCGGGGTGAATCAACACCTTTGGCCCCCAGCGCCTGCGCGAGCCAGTCGAGCAGCCGGCGCGTTGTCCAGGGCGCTGTCGTCGGTTTGGCTGGCTGAGCGTGTTGATTCATGAGACTGCTCGCGGCTGGTCACACAGCGATAGTCACACCTGCAGCACGCCCGTGCGGAAAGGCTGCGAATAGTCCCAGCGCTGGGTCATAGCGAGCGCGCGGGTCAACTCTTCGCGTGTGTCTTCAGGGCGGATGATGCGATCCAGCCAGCCTCGCGCCGCTGCGTGACGAACATCCTGCTGCGCCGTGTACGAGGCTTCGACCGCGCTGAGAATCTGCTCATGCGTATCGGAATCGATTGCATCACCTTTGCGTTCCCTGCTGCGCTCTTCGATCATCGCAAGTGTGTTCGACGCCTGCTTTGCGCCCATGACAGCGATCTTGGCGCAAGGCCAGGCGTATGTGAGAAACGGATCAAACGCTCTGCCGCACATCGCGTAATTGCCCGCGCCGTAGGAGCCGCCGATCACCAGGGAAATCTTGGGCACAACGCAGTTGCTCACCGCGTTGACCATCTTTGCGCCTGCCCGGATGATCCCGCCTTGTTCGCTGTCGCGGCCCACCATGAACCCGGTGGTGTCGTGCACAAAGATAATGGGCAGTCGCCGCTGGTTGCAATCCATGATGAAGCGGGCCGTTTTGTCCGCAGAATCATCATAGATAACCGCAGGCATATTGACGCTTTTCGTCGGGCCCGCTTTGCCGCCAGGCATCATCTTGGTGGTGAGCATGCGCTGGTTGGCGACCACGCCGCAAGGCCAGCCGCCGATGCGCGCGTAGGCGCACACCAGGGATTGGCCATATTCCTGTTTGTATTCATTCCAGGATTCGCCATCGACGACGCAGGCCAGCAGCGCCGCCATGTCGTACTGCTGAGTCGGGGAGCCGTGAAACACGCTGTAGACATCGCCTGCAGGTCGGCTTGGTTCATTGGCGTCAACAGGGGCCTTGGAGGTTGGCCCGACCGCCATTTCGAGCTCCATGAGGGAGCGGACTCGGGCGAGACACGATTTGTCGTCTTTTTCGCGGAAATCAATCGTGCCGCTGATCGCAGCGTGCATTGGCGCGCCGCCCAGCGCTTCACTGTCTACGTCCTGACCGATCGCTGCTTTGACGAGCGCGGGTCCTGCGAGGTAGAGCC
>Ga0114931_10010325_pt1 | contig 11127 bp, 10 predicted proteins | sample 2SBtaG_FD_89579 | JGI IMG/M metagenome (GOLD analysis project Ga0114931, IMG submission 89579) | Deep subsurface microbial communities from Kolumbo volcano to uncover new lineages of life (NeLLi) - 2SBTROV14_V59a metaG | ecosystem: Environmental > Aquatic > Marine > Volcanic | place: Kolumbo...
AAAGTGTCGCTTCAGATTGCAAACTATTATGAGCGAGAGACCACCTATAGAATGAAAAGTCTTGTAGACTGGATACAGGTTTATGTCGCATTAGTCATTATGGTTGTCATGACATTGCTTACCATTGTATCCTCGGAAAGTGCAGTTATGCAACCTAAATTGCCGGGAATGTAAATGATCCACGATGATCAAAATCTCCCGACCGCCATTGGCGAAATGCTGGAAAAAGACGGCGTCATTTCAAGGGAAGCCTTGCAAAAGGCCGCGAATATTCTGGCCCAAAACGGTGGCCAACAAAGCCTGGGCGAAGTACTGGTAAAAGACCTTGGTTATGATCGCAATCGCATCTTTCAGGCAATCTCAAAAATCTATGCTTTCCGATCCATTGACATCAGCAAGATTACTTTTTCCGAGGGATGGATCAATTTTATACAAAGATTTCTTCAGTCTTTAGATCAGAAAATCCGTAAAGAGTTTCTCAAGAATAAAATTGTTCCTTTCGGCTACAGCGAAAGAAACAAAAATATTCTCATGTTCATTACGCCGGACCCGACGAATCGTTATATTGAAGACTTTTTTCGCCAGGCCGGAATTAACAAATACGAGTTGGTCTATTCAAAACTTGAAGATGTCGACAATCTGCTGGCGCAAGTTCTTCCCCAGGAAAATGAATTTCTCGACTTTGTCAAAGAAGCAAGCGAGGAAATATCCGTCGTTGGAGAGGAACCGGATGACAACAAAATAGATGAAGAGGAACTCGATGCGGCGGTGAACCAGAGTCTTTTGGTTAACCTTTTTGAGGCAGCTCTCATCGAAGCGGTTCGCCAGGGAGCAAGTGATCTTCATATATTGCCCAATAAAGATGCAGTTACTGAAATTCATTTTCGCGTTGATGGCAAACTCAAATTGTGGCATCGACAGGAAGGAACACAACCGGAGGCATTTTTCGCAGTAATCAAGGATCGCACTAAAAACGTTGATCGTTTCGAGTGGGAGAGCGCCCAGGACGGCTTTATTCAGAGAGTGATTGACGGCTTTATTATTCGATTCAGGGTTTCCATACTACCGATCGTTTCCAGCGCATTGGGACGCAAGTTCGAAAGCGTCGTTATCCGTGTGCTCGATGACCGCAAAGTCATAACAGATCTCGGCAAGTTGGGGCTGGATGATTATGCAAGAAAAGAGTTCAAGAAGGCGATTACCAAGCCACAAGGCATCGTCATTCTAACCGGGCCGACCGGCAGTGGTAAAAGCACAACCCTCGTCGCCGCGCTGCACCAGGTGATGACGCCTGAGAAAAATATTCTTACGGTTGAAGATCCGGTGGAATATAATATTCCCGGCGCCAGGCAGTTGCGCATAAGCCATAAAATGAATTTCGACCAGGCAATTAGGTCGATCTTGCGACATGATCCTGACATTGTCATGGTCGGAGAGATAAGAGATGCCAAGACCGCAGAAATTGCCATAAAAATGGCGAACACCGGCCACCTGACTTTTTCGACGCTGCATACCAACGATGCACCGAGTGTGGTTTCGCGTCTTTATAAGATGGGCATTGAACCGTTTTTAATTGCTTATGCAATTAATCTTGTCGTTGCCCAACGACTGATGAGAAGGCTTTGCAACATCTGTAAACGCCCGATTGTGAACATTGATCAGGAATATGCCCTGACCCTGGGTTTCACAAAAGAGGAAATTAAAAACGCAACTTTTTATGAACCGGTAGGGTGCCCCAAATGTAACAATGGATATTCGGGAAGACTTGCCATCCATGAGGTCCTGCCATTTACGCCGGAAATACGGCATATCATTATGCACTCTTCGATGGATGTTGATGAAGATGCGATCAAGGAAAGCGCCATAAAAAACGGCATGAAAACGCTCCGTGCTGCAGCAAGGCAGCGAGTCCTGGACGGCACGTCAAGCCTCGAAGAAGTTGCAACAGTGACGATGGATTGAGGGAAAAAATTAATACGCTACAAATATTTTTGATCTCTATAAAACCAGAAATGCGGCAATTTTATATGCAGCTTAAAGAAAGAAATAAAAATAGACGCACATTCACAAAAAAACTCGCTCAATTCTGTGGAGTCTAATATGACTACAAAATCGATTTTAATTGTTGACGATGATTCGGCCATCGGAAAGTATATATCCTATACTTTGAATTCGGCAAATTATGAAGTAGAATTGGCCACAGATGGTTATGAAGCACTGACGCAGGCAAGAAACTCGAAATACGATCTCGCCATTGTAGATCTTGTTTTGCCGGGTGAAATGAATGGAATGGACATCATCAACAGCCTGAAAACAATTTCACCGGATACGCGCGTTATTGCAACGAGCGCTTACAGCGGCCAGGCATTTGGGGATAAAACAACCCAGGCCGGTGCGGATATGTTTATTACCAAGACACTTCTTTCGGCGCAACTCCTTCCTTCAGTGGAAAGCCTGCTCGGTAAACCGACAACAGACACAAATGAGTACATCATTCCTGCCAGTACACCGGTCGAACCGGCATTAAGGCCGGAAGAATTAATCATCCCCGAAGGGCCACCGGAAAGCCAAAAGATCCGGGAAGGTCACACGGCAACAGATAACTCGTCAAGTGATACGGAAATCAAAATGGAAGAATTCATGCCTGATAAAGTCATCATTCCTTCCAGCGAACCGGAAAAATCTGATAACGAATTTGATTCTATTGCCGCCCAGGAATCTTCGGAACAATTTTCTGTGGCCGGATCACCTCCTTTTTCAGAGGAACCCGGGAATAGAGAAAGCGCTCCTGAAAAGCTCGCGGTGAAATCGGAATTCATACGGGGAGAAGAACAAAGTTTTGCAAAAAGCACGAGTGCAGCGCCGAAAGCAAACAATAAACCTCTCACACCTCATATACTGAAAAAACTGCCCAAAGATGCAATCACAAACATTTTGACATTGGGACGTTTGATAAAAGTTGAAGCAGGGAAAAAAGTAATTGTCAACTATACGGGCGAAGTCGTTATTGTCAACAAAGGACGTGCAAATTGCAAATACGGTAACAAAACTATTTTAACTCTGGACGAGGGCGATGCGGTTGGAGAGGAATGTCTTTTGTTGGAGTATGATCCACAATTCAAAATTATTATCGAAGCCGAACAAGCGCTGCAGCTTATAATCATTCCCAAAGATGTGCTGAATGATTATTTCAAAAAGCAGGATGTCAGTCTTTTTATCGGGTTTCAATTAAATGTTACTTTGAGTTTATCTAAAAAATTGCGGCAAAGTTTTACACAAATTGATCGACACTGATCAGTATCCCATCAACAATCGTATAGCACGAAAACATGAATCTAACCAAGATAGCAACTTTGCACGGGAGGTGAACATGGCAAATGTTCTCATTGTAGATGATGAAGAAGATATTCGTAATCTTTCTTCACAAATTCTACGTTCTAGAGGATACAATATTGATACAGCAGCGGATGGCAATGAAGCCTTGCAGAAAACGAAACAAAATCCATACGACCTGGCACTCGTTGACCTGGTACTGCCGGGCGGCATCAATGGTCTGGACATCATTAAAGAAATTGCCAAATCATCTTCGGATACAAGAATTGTCGCATTCACCGGTTTTTGTGATGCCAACATTGCTGAAAAAACAGCCCGGGCCGGAGCGCACGGATTCCTTAGCAAGCCTTTTTTTTCAGATCAACTGGTGCAGACGGTGAGCAAATGGATAGGTGAAAAGGATAATTTAAAAAAGACCAAGGACAACATAAAAAAGAAAGCAAATGAAGACAGCGACATTGAACCGGGAATTTTCAGTTCTTTTCCCAAAACAGCAGTCAGAAATATTCTTTTAATGGGAACAAAAAAAGAGTTACAGCCGGGATTAAAAATGGATATTAACTATAATAGAGAAATTTCTCTTTTATTATCAGGCAAAGCAAATGTCTTGTTTGCAAATCAAATCGTGAGCACAATCCAGGAAGGAGATATGATCGGGGGCTCGACAATTTTTACGAAAAACAATTTAAACTATCCCATGACACTTGAAGCAGAAACGCTCTGCGACTTGCTGACTATTCCTAAAAATAAATTAAAGAACTATTTTGCAGAGCAGCAATTATCGTTATTATTACGATTCTCTGCAAATATAATCCTTGATCTCAATCAGAAACTCTTTCAATGCTATAAGGAACTGGCAGAGATGAAAGCATTAGAACAAAAAGATGTAATTTAAAAATACAGATCACTATCGGCAGATTGAAAATTATGGAAATTCAATCACGGCAAAACGAACATATTAAAAATGACATGAAACAACTTGAGCAAGAAAATATGAAAGACACGCTCAAATGGTGGAATCATGTTCGATGGTTGTCCACTATCAGTTTCCTGTCGATTGGCATTATTCAGATGGCGCTCAAAAATGCGGCCTTTCCCAGGTTCTCGTTCATTTTGATTCTGACAGCTATTACTTTGCTCAATTTCGTTTACAGCTTTTGGCTGCAACATACAAAGAATGCCGAAATTTACCCATACATACACAATTTTTTAGACATGCTGATTTTCACATTCGCCATTTACATTACCGGAGGAAAAGAAAGCCCGCTCATTTGGAGCTACCTGATTCCTGTTTTAACATCAAGTATCACCATAGGCAGAACAGCGGGACTTGTGGCAAGTCTTTCCAGCCTCCTGGGACTTTTTACCGTTCTCATTTTGGAAGATCATCAAGGTCTATTGCATCGGACAGGACTGCTTGACTATTTGAAAAATATTTTGGAAATAAATATCAGTATGCTGTTTTCTTATACCTGCCTGTTTTTTCTGGTCTATTTCATCTCTTCTTTTTTGGCAAATACGCTGAGAGAACAAAACAAAACGCTGATAAAATTGAACCACTTGCTCGGGAAAAAAAACAGGCAAATCGTCGCCTCGCAAGACAAACTTTTGCAAATGGAACGGAAAGCGCTCGTTGACAACATGGCCCGAACCATTCAGCATGAATTAAATAATCCTATGGCAGTCCTGTCGCTTAATACTGAACTGCTGATCAAGGAACAGGACGAAAGGTTTCAAAATAAACTCAAGCCCATCTGGAATGCTGTTCTCCGTATACGAGCGATACTGACAAAAATTGAAAAACTTTATACTTTGCATTCTCGCGATGTGTTAGGGAATATAAAAATACTTGATATCCACGAATCAACAGGAGTGCATTCGTAAAAAAATGATTAACTCAATATTCAAAAAAATCTTAAGCGATATACCCAATTCCGCAACAGGGATGGATCGCCAGGCATTTATCAGTATGAGGATAATTTCTCTGACGCAAGAAGAAAGAAAGGCTATGCAAAACCATTTTGAGAAATACCTCATCTATATGCGTCAGCAGAATGCTTCGGATATTGAATTTGGCGGCCCGACGGCACAGGACAGTATCTGGTTGCGCATTTATGGCAAAAAGCAGCCACGCAATGAACTTGGAAAATTCACCCATGAGCATGCAGATGTTATGTGCCAGTGCCTGCTCACGGAAACACTAAGGAAAAAGCTTTTATCCCAATTAGCAGTCGATTTTTCTTACGAACTACATCACAACGGAACATTGATGCGATGGCGAGCAACCATGTATTTCGATATGGGCCATCTTGCCCTGAATATGCGCACCATTGCTGATACAATATATCCATTGCATACATTTGGTTTCCATCCCAATATAGAAAAAACCTTATCCCTGGTACACGAAAAGCAAGGGCTTATCCTCATCACAGGCATTACCGGATCGGGAAAAAGTACAACAATGGACAGCATTGTCGACGCTAACAATCAGACCTCTCCGGCTCACATCGTCATTATTGGTGATCCGATTGAACATGTTCACAATTCAAAAAAATGTATTGTTCGTCACCGGGAAGTTGGCAGGGATGTTTTGTCATTCAAAGACGGCGCGATACAGGCTCTGCGTCAGGATCCTGACATCATTGTGGTCGGAGAAATGCGGGATCCGGAAACCATCATGACATGCCTGGAAATTACCGATACCGGGCACAAAGTCTTTTCCACTTTGCACACCGCCTCGGCAGTGGAAACGATTGATCGTATTGTTGCCGAGTGTCCTCCTACCGAGCAGGAACGAATACGAAACAGGCTTGCAGATGTTCTGAGAGTGATCATTTCACAAAAGCTGGTTCCGACTTTGGATGGAAAACTCACATTGGCAAAGGAAGTATTGATCGTAACATCTTCTGTAAAAGCCGCTATCGGAAACAATAATACGCACGAAATATATCAAATGATCAACCAGGGTGGCAAACTGGGAATGATCACTCTGGAGCAAGATTTAGTCAGGTTATTCACTCAAAGAGTCATTACAAAACAAGTAGCTTATGATTTTGCAAATAATAAGCACAGAATAAAAGAATTGTTACAACACAAGTTCTAGGATCAAAAAATGAAAAAGAAAACCCTTGGCATTTTTATTGACGGCGCAATGATTCGGGCTGCACTCGTGTCCAGAGAGGCAGACGAGCTCATCGTTGAGCAGATCGAATCGTTCAAGCTGATCGAACCAATAGAGCAACCCAAAAATCTGACATCAGACAAACCCGGGAAAATGGATGATCCTGAAACCCCTGATTTTGATAATAATCCCTGGAGTACGGATGACCTTGATCCCGATTCCGAAACCCCGATATTGCAGGAAGAACAAACTAATCTTGATATTGTCCGCGAAATTCTCAATAAAATGTGCCCGAAAGGGACAAACATTGCTTTCAATTTATGTGAATCCCACGTATTCTACAAACCAATTCAAACAACTCATGAAACACGCGCAAACAAGATAAAAGAAGAAATCTGGAATATCTTTTATGAAGGGAGTGATACAAAACCGCATCTCGAAAATGTTGGTTTTTTACGCCAAGACAACGGCTCTCTCCTCGCACTTATTCACAATGACCCGCTGGTTTTCAGTTCTTTGCTCTTTGAACTACGCAGCATTTCGAAGATCATTCCACCAAAAGTAAAACTTGTCGATTCGATAGAATTCGCACTGGCACACGAGATCAAACAAACACTCAATATTGAAGAAGAGGAAATCAGCCTGGTTGTGTTTTTCGCCAAATCATTTACCAAAGTTTTTTTTATGCGCGGCGAAAAGATCACTACCGTTCTCCCGACAATCCTTGAAGGGGCAAAAAGTGAAAAGGTTTGTGAAACAACATTTTCAAAAATACTCTTCGAGTTTTCATCGGGAAACATCGGTGCCATAAGCCGCATGGTTCTGATGGGCGAGTATGAAGACTCTAATGCATTTGAATTTTTCATGAAAAAATTTCCAAACTTACCCGTGCAGAAATTTGCTACGGGAAGGGTCAGCGCTTCTCCTGAAATAGAAGATGCAGAGAAATTACATGAATACACCATTCCGATTATACTGGCTGCCAAATCTCTGGATAACAAAATATCTGCTCCCTACAATATAAACTTTATCCCCCGCAGAATCCAGGATAAACAATCGGTTTATAAAATTGCCTGGCATGGTGTCGTCATGCTGATTATCGTATTCATTTGTGCGTTTCTTATGACCATGCAGCTTGTAAAAAACGCGCAGCAAATCAATAAAACCAAAACAGATATTAACTATCTGACAATGACAGAACAACAATTGGCTCCTGTACAAAGTGAAAGTGACAGCCTTTTGGCAAATATTTCCAAACTGGAAAAACAAACATCATTATTGGATTCATTGATAAAAAATACAACCCGCTGGGCTCCGGTTTTGGAAACATTCTCCAATGCGTACAGCAAAATCGGACCTTTTGTACTCAAAAGTTTGACATCTCAGGCACAGGACGAATTAATCGCTAATGCATTGCTGACAAAACGTGAACAAGTGGCAAAGCTGGAAAGAGCAATCAACAACAGTATGATTCTTAATGTAACCGAGACACAACAGGACGAAAACGATGCCCTGGATCTCCAGATTCAATGCAAGGTGGATAAAGGAAACCCGCCGGAAAAAAGGGAACCGGGACAAACTAAAAATAAAACGATAAACTAATACCGGGTAGTGCTATGTCGTATGCCGGAAGAAATACTCTGATCATTGCCGTTTTTTGGGCTCTTCTCCTTGGAGTTGGTTTCTTTTATACGAACCATCATCAAAGCAAGGTTATGGCAAAATTGATCACACAAAAGAAACAAATTTCCAAAAGGGTTGAAAAGCTCAAAAAAACAAAAGCACAGCTGGCTCAACTGAAAGTCTATTACAACCATCTCGTCGAGTTGAACAGTGGAAAAAATGGAGTCATTCCTTCGGAAGAATCTCCGGGCGAAACCTTTGATTACCTTTTGCGTGAGGTTAAACGTTCTAAAAATCCTGTCGAAATCAATCTGACATTTGAAAAGCAGGATTCGGTGTCTTCAATATTAAAAAGAACTTATAAAGTTGATGGAGTGGGACAGTTTGTGGATATTTACAAACTTTTATGGTTCTTTGAAAATGGCCCCGTTTTTTACAGTGTCAAATCAATAGATATTTCCGAAGCAAACAATGACGATGAATCCACCTACTCACGACCTGAAGAAGCAAAATACGCCTTTGAAGTAGAAAGCTTTAATCGTGAGGACGGGCTTAAAATATCAGAAATCAACAGGAAAACCGGCAATCCGAAACCAATGGCTCGTTTGATGAACACATCGCCAAGGAGGCATTCCAAGCCCAACACTTATCGTAATAGAAATTTGATGGCCGGAAGGAGACCCAACGCCAGGCCGGCATCAGTCTACAAAAGCAGGAGCACGTCCGGGATTTCGCTCGGCCAGATACTGGCGGTTACGCCCACATCAATCGTAATAAAGACAAAAGACGGAAAAGTAAAGAAATTACGCATAGGGGATAAAATCTCCGGCGGGTATTTACGCGAAATAAATTCAACAAATAATCAGGCAATATTCGAAATGAATAACGGTCTGAACAAAAGCGAACTCGTTCTTGGAGTCAACTCAAAACAATGAGAAAAAAATCATGAAACGGAAAAAACTATTGTGGTACGTTGTCTTGCTGTGTGTGACAGGATCGCTCGCGCAAGCGCAGGACTCACTGCCGAGGGAATACGTCCCACCGGTAGAATTGGTTTCTCTCAAAAGTGATCTGGACTTTTCCATTGCCATGGATCTATTAAGTGAATTTGCAATAAAATTTTCAGGCAAACCGATTCACGATCCGGCTAAACGCACAGGCCCCATTGGCATCGATATTCAGAAGACACCCTGGAAAAAAGCACTGGGGTTGATTCTCAGCAAACGCGGGCTTTGGTATGTCGAAAAAGACCACTTTTTCGAAATCATTGTACCAAATGAAGCGCAATCCGATTTTGGCGCAACGCCCGTTGGCAAACTTGCCGAAAGTGAAAAATTGAGTCCGCGGAGCCGCGAAGTTAAAATCGAAGCGACGTTTTTCCAGGGCGATCGCACATCGCTAAAAGAAATCGGAATCGATTGGAGCACGTTCTATCAGGGAGAAGTAGACCTGACAGCCCAACAAGTCGGCGCGCTTTCTTTGAATGAAGATGTGGTTAGTCTGAACGTCAAAGTTCCAAATAGACTTTTTGGAATCGACGTCAACGCGTTGCTGCGGGTTTTTGACTCTGAAAATATCGGCAAAGTCCTCGCCCAGCCGCATATCGTCGTTGTTGAAGGTAAAGAAGGCAACATTCAAGTCGGCCAGGATTTTTCAATAAAACAAAGAGACTTTGCCGGCAATATAACAGACCGGTTTTACAGCACCGGCACAATCATGCAAGTTACGCCGTTTATTTTTCAAGATAAAGATAAAGGTCCGCAAATTATATTAAAAATTCACGTCGAACGAAGCCAGGCTTATCCGGATGTTGTCAGTACAATCATTAAAAAATCGCAAGCGGATTCTTATGTTCAATTGTTTAACGGAGAAGAAACAATGATCGGCGGCCTCTATTCCACGGAAACCGCAGTTTTGAGAAAAGGAATCCCTCTTTTAAAAGATCTGCCGTGGTGGTTTTTGGGAATACGTTATCTTTTCGGCTATAATCGGCATGAGGCCATTGAAAAAGAACTGATCATCATTATCAAAGCTTCCCTCCTACCGGATGTAATGGCACGTGCACGGGAAAGCAAGATCAACCGGCAAAACAGAAATTCCATGGAAAACCTCAAGCTAAAAATTCAACAAATCAAAAAATCCAATCTGATCAATCAAAATGAATTGAAAGACTCGGAATTCAAGATTAACAATGAACCCCTATTGAAAAGCGTCGCTCCAAAAGCCAGCAGTCATTCGTCTGCAACAATAGATTCCCGATCTTTGCATTATAATAATCAAACGCCCACGAGCCAAAATAGCAGAAAAACTGTTGCACCGGCAAAGAGAAAAATCCAAAACTCCACCAAAATTTTCAGCGGTACAATAAGAAAAACCCGAAAAGACCTGGCTGTTATTGACTGGCATAAAAACATGAACAGGGAAATTGCAGCCGGTACCCGGGTTGCGGTAATGAGAAAAGGAAAGAACGGGCAATATACTCAAATCGGCAAACTTGAAATTATTAAAATTGATAAAAATCTGACCCTGGCGAAACGATATGCAAAAGGAAAATATACCTGCCCGCCACTGAGAGCGAATGATAAGGTGGTTGCTGTTCTTTATTGAAAATCAAAAATAATTACAATCCCATCCACTTTGCCTGTGATGTCATTCAGCAAGAATCTTCTCGGGATAACGCACCGGCTTTGAAAGTACAAAACAATTTTTGTGATTTGTCCCATTTCCGAGCGAACATCCTTTTCACAAATCATTCGCTACAAGATTCCTGACTGAATGACATGGTGGGCCTAAAAACTGCGATGTCATTCCGCAGGAATCCTGGCGGAATAACGCGCCGGCTTTGAAAGTGCAAAACAATTTTTGTGATTTATCCCATTCCGAGCGAACATCCTCTTCACAAATCATTCGCTACAAGATTCCTGGCTGAATGACATAATGGACCTAAAAACTGCGATGTCATTCCGCAGGAATCTTGTCGGGATAACACGCTGGCTTTGAAAGTGCAAAACAATTTTTGTGATTTGTCCCATTTCCGAGCGAACATCCTT
>Ga0114931_10010326_pt1 | contig 11127 bp, 12 predicted proteins | sample 2SBtaG_FD_89579 | JGI IMG/M metagenome (GOLD analysis project Ga0114931, IMG submission 89579) | Deep subsurface microbial communities from Kolumbo volcano to uncover new lineages of life (NeLLi) - 2SBTROV14_V59a metaG | ecosystem: Environmental > Aquatic > Marine > Volcanic | place: Kolumbo...
CTAATGCCCTGGCATTGGCAGCGGGAGCTCCAATATAAACGGCATCAGCGCCACATTCCACCGCCGTTTCAAAAACCTCAAGAGTGCCAGCCGGCGCTAATAATTCCAATTAGTATCCTTTTATTAATTTCGTAAGCACTCAACAAATAGGGCAAACATCGATAGACCCAACTTACGAGTTATACGCATTCCAATTAGTGCCTTATTGCAAAACAACTGGTAATAAAATGTTCGTCACCCAGATATGCATTCCCACGCGGAGCGTGGGAACGAGGGGGGCAACAAGGGGAAAACGAGGGGAAATCGCCGTAATCGTTCACCAGTGCCTCATATTTGTTCGTTCAGACCTTCGAAGCGTACTCCCTGTACGTGAGAAGGCCAGAACGGGCAAAGATGAGGTGCTGGTGGACGATTACGAATTACTTTAGATTGAGCAATGGCAATATAAAATAAAAATTATTTCCCCCTTTAGTGGGTTCATAGCCAACTAAACCGCCATGCATTTCGACAACATATTTAATAAAGGCCAAGCCATGGCCGCGGCTTAAGTCTGCTACCTTATTTTTCCCCATAAAACCATCATCAAAAAGAGAGCTAATTTCATCCGGGGCAATATGGTCTCCGGTACTGAAAACATTTAATTTAATTCCGTCTTCTCCAGTGCCAAAATAATCTTTTAATATTTTACGGCCATATGTTACCGTTTTATGCAACTTTCCATTATCATCATAAACATTTTGGGTATATTTCAAGGCATTTGAAAAAAGATTAGCATACACCTGGGACAATAAGCCCAAATCTGCATTAATCTCAATCTCCTCCCCCTGCATGTCCGTGGGTTTTTTTATGCTTATACTGCGCATAGACATACGCTTTTCATAATTTTCTAATTGCGGGGCGATTATTTCTGAATCTAATTTGCAGATACGACGCCGTAAGACAAAATATCCCTTCTCAAAATGATCACGGCGTAACAAACTCTCCAGGAATAAACTTAGATTTAGATGATGCTTATCAATCTCCTCGTAAGATGAGTTCAGTTTGTCTTTTATCTCAATTATCTTATTACCCATAATTTTACACATGCGGTGATCACTATTTTTATCCTTTTGGAACTCCGCAATCATATCAGAAAGTTCACTAAGATTGCCAATATGCCGGCGTAATTGGTTAAAAAGAGTCCTGTAATGCATGTTGGGAACAATGACATTGTGCTCAATATCATTGACCAGATTATTAATGAATTTCAAATGATTGATATTGTGCTGAGCAAGTGTCTTTTTACGTAAATTATAGCCAATACGATTGGTGTATTTAGTGAAGAAAAATTTATCGTCCCTGGTTATTTTATTTAGGGGTGAAACTTCAAATACACCTACAATGTTGAGGTGACTATCGGACTCTCGATCTTTAAGCATGAACGGTTTGCTGTAAATTGGCACAATAAATGATTGGCCGCATTCATAAGGTTCTCTGCTGATACGGATATATTCAGGGGCGGGGAATGGTGATGCGTAAACACCATTTTTACTGTCACAAACTAATACCAAATCATCTTTTTCATCTGATATATATAACTTTGAGTCAACTCCCAAAGCCTCTTTGGGGACAGAAACACAAATTCGGAAGAGGTCAGGAATGGTATCAAATTCCTGAGCCAGGTCAAAAAAAGTTTTAAGTATATCATTTTTTTTGGGGCTGAAATCGTAATTGATATAATCCTGACGTTTCTGTTCTATTCGATTACGAATTTTGGCCATATTGGCGGTCTCTGACTTATCGTTTTTCATCTACCTGCCCTTAACCTTAACCCATTGGAATCAATAGGACTTCATCATGGCCGTCTTTTTCAGATAATAAGACCTCGACATGATCATATATCGTCTCCAATAATTCATAACCGGCATAATTGGGTTGAATAGGCAGCTCACGTCCACATTGACGATCAATTAAGACCGCTAATTGGATAGAACGAGGCCGGCCAAAATCCATAATGGCATCGAGGGCGGCCCGAATTGTTCGACCCGTAAACAGGACATCATCTACCAGGATGATGGTATAATCTTCCACCTGAAAATCGATATTGGTTTCCTTTACCATGGGACTTTGAGAGGCCAGGCTCCAATCATCACGATAAAGGGATATATCAAGACTCCCTTGGGGAATTTCAATATTTTCACGCTCTGAGATAATTTTTTTAATCCGTTCCGCCAGATATACACCACCAGTGTGAATACCGACTATGGCAAGTTTTTCTCCCCCATAATTACGCTCAATAATCTGTAAAACAATACGAGCCAGGGATCGTTCAATATCTCGTCCGGACATTATTTGCCGCTTTTGCCTTTTCATTTTCTGTCGGCCTCCCGCTGCCAGAAATAATCGATTCCCTTTTCACAAACACGATTAATTGCCATTGGAAATGCTTGACATTCGGCAGCAAAAACCTTGGCGGCAATGGCATCCGGGTCATCATCATCAGCAAGCGTCACAGTTCTTTGCACCACAATAGGCCCTTCATCATAATTTTGATTGGCAAAATGGACAGTGCAGCCACTTACCATCACGCCACGAGCATATACCGCGCGATGCACTCGCATACCATAGAACCCTGGGCCGCAAAAAGCCGGAATAAGTGAGGGATGAATATTTAGAACTGCCCGTTCCAAGGACGAAGGTGGTGTATAAAGTTTCAAATACCCCGCCAATATAATGAGTTCAATATTATAATTAGCCAATACTTGATTTATTTCATCATTACTGCCGGCATGATAGGCCGGATAGCCGTAATCTCTGGCCTTTTGCAGACCAAGAGCTCCAGGTATATTGGAGATAACAACCTCAATACTACCCCGCATGGCTCCCTTACTTATTTGTTCGTGAAAATTATCGAGAGTTCTGCCAGTTCCAGACAATAATACGGCTATTTTCATGATTTCGTCCTTAACTTTTGCCTTAATTCAAATCGGGATCTTTATCAATATCGACATTATTCAGCCACTTGGAGATGAGCGTATCGTAACGACTTGTCAGGTCAAAAACCTTACAAGCCAGACGAAAGCGGGTCTTTAGCGTTGTGTTGCCCGTTTCTTTAATCTCTGAAATAACCTTGGGATAGTCAGCAGGATCAACAATAACGGTCACATCATGATAATTTTTAGCCGCGGCGCGCAGCATTGTGGGGCCGCCAATATCAATATTCTCAATAGCATTAGGCACCGTACAATCAGCGTCTGCCGTGGCCTTATCAAAGGCGTATAGATTAACAACTATTAGATCAATACGATTTAAGCCCTGCTCTTTCATCTGGGCCTCGTGAGCAGCATTATCACGCTGAGCCAGAATACCGGCATGAATTTTAGGATGTAGGGTCTTAACCCGGCCATCCAACATCTCCGGAAATCCTGTATACTCGGCGACATCCATAACTTCTACGCCGTTCTCTCGCATCACTTTGGCAGTGCCGCCCGTGGACAATATTCTAATACCAAGATCATTAAGTTGTTTGGCAAAATTTTCAATGCCGGATTTGTCGGTCAAACTAATTATTGCTCTTTTTATCTTCTTCATCATTTCTCCTTATTGGACGTTAAATGTTCGTTGTTGGCCATATACTTCTGTCTCGCCATCTGTCTCGCCATCGATACAGATGGCGTATTTTCGTGCTGTCGATTTATGGGGAATAGGCTTCTACTAGAAATCTTTTCGAGTAAAGCTTATTATTCGCCGTCTATCTCTCTTACTGGGCCGTTTTAAAGGGGCCGCCATGCTACCATCTGCCGCTCGGAGTAAGCGCCTTTGTTCAGCACTCTTCTGACGAGCCAAAATACTTTCTTCGGTCTCGGAATAGAGTAAAACCGCCTCCTTGGCAGAACGACGTTTATCATTTAAGCCCTCAATAAACACTACAAATTCTGCCAATCCCCGTTGAATGGTTAAGCTATCACCTATTTTAACGTTTTTGGAGGGTTTGACCCGCTTGCCGTTAAGATGAACTTTCCCGCCATTAACCGCCTGAGTAGCAATTGATCTCGTCTTAAAAAAACGGGCCGCCCATAGCCATTTATCAACTCTTACACCATCATCAGTCAATATAAATCAATGCCCCTTTGTTTCGGCCCAGCAGCCAATTTCTTTGATTATCCTTTCTGGATCAGAGGCGTTACTTAACATCATTTTTTTAAATAATTCATAATATTTGATTTGAATAAAATCAAATTGGCAACCAATCCCTTCCGAATTAGAATGAATGACTCGGCAGGTGAATTCCACCTGCCCCAGCAAGGTAAGACTAAAATAATCGTTAGGTAGTACTGGAGGTATAAGATCAAGCTTAATAAAAGCTCCGGCAAAGGATAAATTTTTGGTGCTGCCGCGCAACGCCAAGTCTCGACAAGGCATATCAAGCTTAACCTTGAAATTTAGGGGCAACCGAAGATGTTTTCTACGCTCTGTTCTCATGGTTTGGTCATTATACTGTTCTATAAAGATATTTTCATCAACGAATTTCACCATTTATTGATAAGCAACAAACGAGCCACCTCTTAACTTTGTAACACCCCAAACTGTAAGCGATTCAGGGACGCCGCCATGTGCACGTTGACCGGGCGCAATCACACCCCCTGTCGTGCGGCCGGTCAACGTATTGCCGTGTGGTGCATGGATCGCTTACATTTATTGACATATTTTATTTCACTATGATAGACTTATGACGTAAGATTAATTTATTTCTATTGGGAGAAAAAATGTCTCACGAAGATGCTTTTATTAGGGGGATAGATAAGCTTATCCCTAGACCAGAGATCGCCTTGGAGGTTATGACTCTTGCTAATGATGGCGATTGTGAAATTATCACTCTGTCAAATAAAATAAAGCAGGATCCAAGTCTAATGGCGAACATGCTGAAGCTCGCCAACTCTGCCTATTTTGGTCACATGAAGGAAATTAATTCCATAGCCGACATTGTCGTTCGTCTTGGACTTGATACAGTAAAGATGTTGGCCATTACTTCTGCCTCCATCGGTATACTTAAAACCCCGCAGGATATGTATAACCTGGAACCGGGCGCATTGTGGCGACACTCATACGCCACAGCTTTATTATCTTCTATCATAGGCCGCTACGCACGGTGCATCTCACTTTCAACTTTATATAGCACCGCACTTTTACACGATATTGGCAAAATTATTTTGAATAAGCCTTTACAAACAGAAAGTATGAATCGTGGCGAGATTTATAGCGAAGGGAGTATGATTGACTTTGAACATAATCTCTTGCATACTGACCATGCGAGAGTTGGCAAGGTTCTTCTCCAACATTGGGGTCTTCCTGATGATATTATCTCCCCAATTGCACATCATCATGACCATGATATTTCCCAAATAGAGGATATAAATTGTCAGATTGTTTATTTGGCTAATTTTCTTACCGAAAGTATAGGAATTAAGGCGGTTGACCCAGAGAATTATTTTTATCGTTTAGAAGATGCCAGCGATGAAGTACCGCAAATGTCCTTTTTTAACGACAATATGGAAACAATAATCGAAGAATTTTTCAACAAATTTAACGAGTCCAGTACCCTGGAATTTAACTAGTGCAGAGTACTCTCTTCCCAAACAATGGAGGCTATTAATATGAATAATGCGGAAAGAAGAATATCAGAACGGGTAGAGGCAAATTTTGATGTTAACTACATACATCGTGGTGACTATCTCATATCACAAACTCGAGATATATCCATTGACGGCATGTTTTTATACACCCGAAATCCCCTCATTCCTCATAATCATACAACATTGACCTTTTCTCTTGGCAACCTGCATGACCAGAAGGTTGAGGCGGAAGTAATGTGGGCAAACCGCTCAGAATCAAAAGATGCTGGCATGGCGGTTAAGTTTGTGGGCCCCAGCAAAGAACTGCAAAAAGCAATTTTGGAGATTGTCAATAAGGTGGCAATATTAGATAAGCAGTGATTTAAAAGTTCAATTTACAGGACTTAGAAAACTACTTCCCCACGTTTACCGCATTTTTCGCAATTAACAATAGCGTGCTTTTCATTAGCTTTCCAGGGTGTTCTAATAATAAGTTTTTTATAATCCTTCTTGGAACAACTCTCACAGAGGCAAACCTGCGAATCATCCTTTAGTATCCATTTATGCATAGCAAAATCCTGGTAAGACAAAGTTTTTGAAATATCTAAGTTAATAAAAAGCAGGGAGATAAACAATGCCATCTCCCTGTTTTTTTATCTTTGGAAAAACTTGATATTATACAGTAATACCAAGCTCTTTTTCCCTCTCCGCGACAGCCAAACGAGTTTTAATCACCGTGTCGGAAATCAAGCTCATGGAGTCGATACCACATTCAACCAGAAAGGTAGCAAACTCCGGGAAATCACTTGGAGCCTGTCCACAAATTCCAATCTTCCGTCCCCGACGCTTGGCGGTATCAATTACCATCTTCACCATGGTCTTCACCGCATCGTTACGCTCGTCATAAATATGCGAGACAAGATCAGAATCACGATCAAGGCCAAGGGTCAATTGAGTAAGGTCATTTGAACCTATTGAGAATCCATCAAAAACATCGCTAAAGGCATCAGCCGCAATGACATTACTTGGTATTTCACACATCACATAAACTTCCAGCTTATTCTCTCCCTGTACCAGACCAAATTCCCGCATAACCTCAATTACCTTGCGGCCTTCCTCTGGAGTCCGGCAGAATGGCACCATAAGCTTAATATTATTCAGGCCCATATCATTACGAACCTTAAGTAAGGCCTTACACTCCAGCTCAAAAGCCCGTTTATATTTGGGGTCATAATATCTGGATGCACCACGCCAGCCAATCATAGGATTACTTTCAACAGGCTCATATAATTGCCCGCCAACCAAGTTAGCATATTCGTTACTCTTAAAGTCAGAAAGGCGGACAATAACATCCTTGGGATAGAAAGCAGCTCCGATCCGCCCTACTCCCTCGGCAAGTTTATCAATAAAAAATTGCTTTTTATCACCAGGATAGGCGGTAGTCATTTCTTCGATTTTCTTGACGACCTCATCTGCTTCAGAATCTCCACCACTGGCCCGACTCTTAAGATCATCAAATTCATAGAGTGCCAGAGGGTGAATACCAATGTGGGAATTAATAATAAACTCCTCACGAGCCAAGCCAACACCATCATTTGGTAACTGGCTCTCACTAAATGCCTTCTCTGGAATACCGGAGTTCAGCATGATTTTAGTTCTGGTCGCCGGAATCTTATCGAGATCGACTCTTTCAATATCAAATTTAAGAAAGCCCTCATAAATATTTCCAGCCTCTCCGTCCGCACACGAGGCAGTTACCTCAGCACCACTTTTTATTCTTGTGCTACCATCAACCGTACCGATAACACAAGGTATGCCAAGTTCACGGGAGATAATGGCGGCATGACAGGTACGTCCACCCCGGTTGGTAACAATTGCACTGGCGATCTTCATGATAGGTTCCCAATCGGGATCAGTCATATCGGTTACCAAAACCTCACCAGCCTTAAAGTCATGGATACCGTCCGCATTGTCAATAACATGAGCTATCCCTTGACCAATCTTAGCGCCAACGGCCTGGCCTGTGGCAATAATCTTGCCTGTTTCCAGCATCTTATAGGTTTCTATAAATTTCTTGGAGGTCTGCGAATGGACGGTTTCCGGCCGGGCCTGAACGATAAAGAGATTGCCGGTACCGGCATTTACTCCATCACCATCTTTGGCCCACTCAATATCCATACCACGGCCATAATGATCTTCAATAATACAAGCCCATTTGGCTAATTGTAAAATCTCATCATCACTAATAACATATTTCTGGCGTTCTTCAGGAGTAGTGGGGATATTCTTCACAGATTCCTTGGCACCGGGATCGGTATCATAAACCATCTTGATTTCTTTACTACCAAGCCGCTTACCAACAATAGGGCGTTTACCTTCCTTTAAAGTCGGCTTAAAGATGTAAAACTCATCGGGGTTAACAGCTCCCTGCACAACATTTTCGCCCAATCCCCACGCTCCGGTAAGGAATACCGCATTTTCAAAACCACTCTCGGTATCAATTGAGAACATAACCCCGGATGCGGCAGAATCACTCCGCACCATCTTTTGAATGGTAATAGAGAGGTAAACATCAAATTGTCCAAAGCCCTTATCGTGCCGATAGGAAATGGCCCGGTTGGTAAAGAGACTTGCAAAGCACTTACGACAATTATGAATCAAGGCGTCCATACCTGAAATATTAAGATATGTGTCCTGCTGACCGGCAAATGACGCATCTGGCAGATCCTCAGCAGTGGCAGAAGAACGTACGGCAATCGCCACATCCTTACCGTATTCCTCCTCCATTTTGGCATAGGCCACGCTAATTTCCTGCCGCAAATCATCAGGAAATTCAGCGGTCTCGATAATTTCTCTAACCTTGGCGCCTCTCTCCTGCAAGTTCTTCATATCGGTTGTATCAAGGCCTGCCAAAGCGTCTTTAATTGCTTGCTCGATGCCAGCGTCTTTTAATAAATGACGGTACGCATAAGCTGTTATTGCGAAACCATGAGGAACAGCGACCCCTTTTGCAGTGAGTTTTTGGTACATCTCACCCAATGAAGCGTTTTTTCCGCCCACCAGAGGAACATCTTCAATACCAATTTCGTCAAACCAAAGAATCAATTTTTCATCATGTTTTACGGTCATCGACTTTTCCCTTTTAATGTTTTAATTAATGGTTGTAAAAAGTGTTAGTTTAATATTCATCACTTCCCTATAGCGCTGTATGACTTAATCATATGCGGTTGTACTTCCGCCTGGTATCAATGGCAAAGTTAGTGAGTTGGGAATTAATTTAGCTATCTATATATAATATTGTAACGTATCAAGCAACTATCTTTCCGGTAAAATGAAAAAAATACCTATTTTTCAAGGGTACTATTCCGTTCTTCTGATATTTATGGCATGATAAGTAGAAGTTCATGAATATACCCAATTGAGGGACAAAGAATATGGTCAACATAAAAATCGACCAACAACGGGGATCAATCGCATCATGGAGCAATTTAATCAAACTAAGGACTTGTTCAATATATTTTTTCCATCTAAAAAACATGCCGACCGCAACTATTTCGCCCTGATCAATGAATTAGTTAAAATTCGCCGCCAATATGACCCACAAAGCCAAGCATATTTGTTTCTACAAGATAAAATTAATAAGGTTTATGACAGAGTTTTTGATGAAATGCTTCACAATATCGCCCCCCCCGTTAACAATGTAAAATTCGGTACTTCGGGCTGGCGGGGAATAATAGGCAAAGATCTCTTTGTTAAATCTGTCCAACAGGTTACATGGGCAATTATTGATTTATATAAGGAAGCTAATACATCCGCATCACTAGCGGCCGAATTAGGTGTTAAAAATTTGTCTGAGGCCCAAAAGAGGGGCTGTGTTTTAGGTTTCGATAATCGTTTTGGCAATAAATTACTGGCGCAGTCCATTAGTGATGTGTTAACCGCCAACGATTTTAATGTCTATTATGCCGGTGAAGCAACGACGGGAACTCTGTCTGCGGCTGTGCTGGAACTTAAAGCCGCCTTTTCTATCAATTTGACTCCCAGTCATAATCCGCTTGATTATGGTGGTTTTAAATTCAATGCCGCCGACGCCGGCCCAGCTGGACCAATAATCACCGATTTTATTACCAGCAAGGCCAGGCAGCTAATCAATAAAAATGAATCAAAGATTATTCATCCCCAAAATAGCCGGCAAAAAACAATTAACGCCATGGAATCATGGCAATCTTTAGTTCGCAAGGGCAAATCAAGGCATGGTCTTGATTATGACTCCATAATCAAGACCTTTGAATCTAACCATAAAATTGCTTTAGTTGTAGATTGCGTCCATGGAGCCTCAAAGGCCAGTATAAAAGAGCTTTTCAAGGGTATAAATACGGAACGTCTGCAATTCCTGAGAAAATCATCAGACCCTACTTTTGGCGGTATCGCCCCGGAACCCTCTTCTGCCAATATGGCACATGCGAAAGCCAGCTTGCGTAATCGGCCAGAGCCTCTAAAACTAGGGGTAATTATGGACCCTGATGCCGACCGTATCCGTTTCACCGATGGTGAGGTGGAAATTGACATGAATAAATTTGGAGCTATGGCCTTCCACTTTTTGCATGAAATTAAACATAAAAGCGGCCTTGTAGCCAAAACAGTTGCGACAAGCAATTTTGCCAATGCCTTGGCGGTCTCTTTCCATGAAGAAGTTTTTGAACCAAAGGTCGGCTTTAAGGAATTCAAACCAGTAATTGACAAAGCCCTCGTTTGTTTTGAAGAATCAGACGGAATTACGGTTATCGGCCACACGCCTGAAAAAGACGCCTACATCGGCCTAATATTGGCCATGGACATGGTGATGAGCCAGAATAAGAACCTTGGCGATTACCTCATTGACCTCCAGGAACAATACGGCTATTATTTCCCAGACAAAGATGGCGTACCTGTCAGCCAAAAAGGCACTGCTTTAAATGAGACACTGGCAAAACTGGATTCTTACAAAGCTGGTGGAACATTAGTTGTCGCGGGTCATGATCGAGAGATAGCTCAGGTCATTAATATTGACGGTCACAAAATAATTTTGGCCGATGGCAGTTGGTTAATGATCAGACCATCAGGTACCGAGCCCAAGGTGCGGTTTTACGTGGAAGGCAGAAGTGCTGACGATACCAGAGCCTTATTTACCTGTGCCCGTAACTTATTAAAAGAAATTGGGTTAGTCTGACAGAAAGAGGTTATTTATGAGAGATATGGTCCAATCCGCCCTGGACAAAATGCGGCCAACCTTACAAAATGATGGTGGTGACGTAGTGTTGGTTGATGTCTCTAAAGATGGGATAGTAACAGTACAATTAACTGGAGCCTGTGGCAGTTGTCCAATGTCACAGGCCACCAGAAACGGTATAGAAAAATTTCTTAAATCAGAGGTTGAAGGAGTTAAAACTGTGCAGTCTGTCTAACCGTAAGCGATCCATGGACGACCTGCTGTGCGGTAACTTCTCCAAAAGTGGTGCTGGTAGTAGCAACATGGAACAAGTATGGTATGCGTTCC
>Ga0114931_10010327_pt1 | contig 11126 bp, 11 predicted proteins | sample 2SBtaG_FD_89579 | JGI IMG/M metagenome (GOLD analysis project Ga0114931, IMG submission 89579) | Deep subsurface microbial communities from Kolumbo volcano to uncover new lineages of life (NeLLi) - 2SBTROV14_V59a metaG | ecosystem: Environmental > Aquatic > Marine > Volcanic | place: Kolumbo...
AGAGGTCTCGACGTAAGCGGCGCGGTATCGCGAACCTGCAATATATCCGCTACCAAAACTGGTTCATCATTCTGGCGACCGAAGGCCACCATCCATTCAAGCAGCAGGTGAAAAGTCAGATCCGCGATTGCCGCCGGGTGCCGATCCGGTTCGAGGGCTACTCGATCAGCTACCGCCGTGATGGCATCACGCCAGCAGGCGGCGGCCCGCCTAAGTGGCGATCCTGCGTGCGGATTGACAACGAAACCTACCGCGACCTCAAAGCGTTTTTCTTGGAGCGGAGTTGCCATCGTAGTGCTGAAAGTTTGGCAAAGGACTTTGCTTGTGTGCCGTATGCCCGCTACGCTCCGGTTCGACGGCAACTGCTAAAACTACTTCGTCTGGTGAATGGAGCGAGAGCGAGGACTGGGTTCGAGCCCGTTCCTCATTCAGCCCTGCGGCTACGGCGGAAGATCGTCAAACCATTTGAGCAGACCGCCCAAGGTCAAACCGCGAAGGAGGCTGCCTGATGCACGCACCGATGTTCTTGTTTTTCTTCTTGCTGTTCGGCGTTGTGACAGCGGCACATCCTGAACCGGTGGCGTGGCTGGTGGCCTTTCTTGTGACGGTCAGATTGAGCAAGTGAGAGCAGTGTCACCATTCGCAAAGGCTTGTTTCAGGCAGTCGATTCGACCAGTGCGGCCTGTTTCTAGCGTCTGGCAGGAGTAGCACAGGTTACGACCGATGGAAGGTTCGCTCAGCGTACATGTGATTCGCCTTTTACTGCTGAGGTGGTTTTCACCTCAGCGAGAACGGGGATATGTGAACTCGCGGCGGGTTGTCCAACTTCGGCGACTTAGCCAGAATTGAAACTGTACGAGGTCGGGTTCACCTCCAGACGTTAGCGATGACCTGCCGAGTGCTTTCGGCACCATCACTTTGAATGCATTACGCGTTCGCCTGGTGTGGGTAGGTTCATCTCACACGCTAAATGAGTGCAGAATTCGAAATCCTCCGTAGGTCGGTTACAATGCTTGCGATGGACGTTGCGTGAAGTGCGTCGTGTTGCGAATATGGAGGTTGAACGTGAGTGTGTTCGTCATTGCATGAGAGTTGTTTGTCAGATTGTTCTCTAAGACCAGACGTCGCTATCGGTGGGTAACTCGATGATACGGAAAAGGATTCTTGTGCAAGGCATCGTTCAAGGCGTCGGGTTTCGCCCGTTCGTTTACTCGCTTGCGACGAAACATGCGCTTACTGGCTATGTGTTCAACGAATCGTCTGGAGTGGTTATCGAAATCCAGGGCGAGCCAGAAGCACTCGCCATTTTTGAAACAGAGATAAAGGGCGAGCCGCCACCATTGTCACGGATCGATTCGATCAAGTCGAGCGTAATACAGGTTTGCGACGAATCGTTATTCTTCATCAAGCAGAGCATGAATGCGGACGATACAGGCACGCCCGTCTCGCCAGACATTGGGGTCTGTGACGACTGCTTGCATGAGATGTTCGATACAGCCGACCGTCGATACCGCTACCCATTCATTAACTGCACCCATTGTGGCCCCAGGTTCACCATTCTCAAGGACATTCCCTACGATCGCGGGCTGACTACGATGAGCGTCTTTCCGATGTGCTCGGATTGCCAAAATGAGTATGACGACCCTGCGAATCGGCGTTTTCATGCGCAGCCGAATGCGTGCCCGAAATGTGGGCCGAAAGTGTGGTTCGTCTGTGAACAAGCATTGAGCGACGATTTGAACTTTTGCCGATCTACGCCGCAGACGCCAGAGGGCGATGCAGGACTTGAAGCGGCAACGGAATCTCTGGCTCGTGGAAAGATTGTCGCCATCAAAGGCATAGGTGGGTTTCATCTTGCCTGTGATGCAACCAACGACGATGTATTGCGACTACTCCGCGATCGAAAAGGTCGCGTCGACAAACCTTTTGCCATCATGGTGCAAAACCTGGACGCAGCTCGCGAGCTAGTTCAGATTTCAGATGAAGAATCTCGCGTGCTTACCTGTCGGCAGCGACCCATCGTGTTGTTGAAACGCCGGACACACACTGGCTCTTCAATACTATCCAGGCTTGTCGCACCAGGGAACGATTTTCTCGGTGTGATGCTGCCTTACTCCCCCCTGCATTATCTGATCGTTGGTAAAACGCCTCTGGTAATGACGTCAGGTAACCTCGGCGACGAGCCGATCGTGCGTACCAATGTTGAAGTTCGCGCTCGTCTGGCTTTGCTTGCTGATGCCTATCTGTTGCATGACCGAGATATCCATACCGTCTGCGATGATTCGGTCGTTCGGGTGGTGGAAGGAGCCGCACTGCCGATCCGGCGTTCTCGTGGTTACGCGCCGATGCCGTTGATCTTGCCGGTAGACGGTCCTTCGGTGTTGGCAGTTGGCGGCGAGATGAAAGCGACCTTTTGCCTTACGAAAGGCAAGTACGCCTTTATGAGCCAGCACATCGGTGACATGGGCAACCTGGAAACGTTGGAAGCATTTGAGCGAGTGGTCGATCATTTTCGTGCCCTCTTTCGAGTGTCACCAGAGCTGGTTGCCTGCGATATGCATCTCGGCTATGTGTCGACCGCGTGGGCAACTAAGTTCGCCGAAGAGAATCGTGTTCCGCTGATATCGATCCAGCACCATCACGCTCATGTGGCGTCAGTGCTATGCGAGCATGGCTACGAAGGCGAGGAACCGGTGATGGGTGTGAGTTTTGATGGGACGGGGTACGGCACCGACGGCGCAATTTGGGGTGGCGAGTTTCTATTTGCCAACCGGGGTGAATACGAGCGTATAGCCCACTTGAAATACTTGCCGTTGCCAGGAGGTGATGCGAGCATCAAACGGCCGTATCGTGTCGCACTGGCAACCCTATGGGCTCTAAAAATACCCTGGGATGAGCAACTCCCCTGCGTCGCTGCTTGTTCGGCGGAAGAAAGAGCGTTGCTACATCGACAACTCGAGCGCAATCTCAATTGCACATCAACAAGCAGCATGGGCCGTCTGTTCGATGCGGCGTCGGCAATGATCGGCGCGAGGCAAACCGTGACGTATGAAGCCCAAGCGGCGATGGAAATGGAGGCGCTCTGTGATTCTATTGATCTGGCTGAATCGTATACATTTGGAATTTCACAGGGGACGGCGACACTCATCGACCCTGAACCGGTGATCCGCTCAATCGTCAATGACGTTTTATCCTCCAGATCAAAAAACGAGATCGCCAGCCGTTTTCACGCAAGTGTCGTGAATATGATTCACGATATTTGCGTCCGACTGCGATCCGAACGAGAGACCAATGTGGTTGCCTTAACCGGCGGCGTCTTTCAGAACATCGTCTCTTGCAAGCCACAAGCAGGCGACTCGGCGATGCCGGATTCCAAGTGCTCACGCATCAACAGGTCCCCCCCAACGATGGCGGTCTTTCGTTGGGGCAAGCTATTATTGCTTTAGAACGCGCTCAAAGGGGTAATCTGAAAGTCACGATATGATGAGAGGTAATGTGCGATGAACCCTTGGCCTAGACCGGCGAGATGGTACACTGGTTGCACCCATGCTTTTCACACGGTTATTCGTTGTGCGCCAAAACTGAGGAAAGGTTGCCATGAAATATCTTAACGAATTTCGAGACGGCAAACTGGCCCGGCGATTGGCTGATGAAATCGCCGAGATTACGACCAAGCCGTGGAATATCATGGAAGTCTGCGGTGGTCAGACACATTCCATCATTCGCAATGGAATCGACCAACTGCTGCCCGATGGCATTGAGATGATCCACGGGCCGGGATGTCCCGTGTGTGTCACGCCGCTGGATGTCATAGACAAAGCGCTAGCCATCGCTGCCCGACCAGAAGTCATCTTTTGCTCGTTTGGCGACATGTTACGTGTGCCAGGCAGCTCGCAAGACTTGTTCTACGTGAAAAGCGACGGTGGCGATGTGCGAGTTGTCTACTCGCCGATCGAAGCCGTTCGACTTGCCGAGCAGCATCCGGATCGTGAAGTCGTCTTTTTTGGGATTGGATTCGAAACGACCGCACCTGCCAACGCCATGGCGGTTCGTCTTGCCAAAGAGCAAGGGCTCAATAATTTCTCGATGCTCGTCTCACACGTGTTGGTTCCACCCGCGATGGAGGCAATCATGAATTCACCGGGCAGTCGGGTTCAGGGATTCCTGGGAGCAGGACACGTTTGTTGCGTGATGGGTTACTGGCAATACCCAGCACTCGCGGAAAAGTACAAGGTACCGATTGTCATCACCGGTTTTGAACCTCTAGATGTGCTCGAAGGTATCCGACGTACGATCAAGCAACTTGAAAATGGCACAGCCGAAGTGGAGAATGGGTATGGACGGGTCGTCACTTGCAAAGGGAATCTCAGCGCGCAGAAACTGGTCAACGATATTTTTGAGGTAACCGACAGGGCATGGCGTGGCATCGGAGTGATCCCTGAAAGCGGTTGGAAGCTCAACGAAGCCCATCAAACATTTGATGCCGAAACAAGATTCTCAGTATCCGAGATTCAAGCTTGCGAATCGCTCCTCTGCCGCTCCGGTGAGGTCTTGCAAGGTGCGATCAAGCCACAGCAGTGCGAAGCATTTGGCAAGCAGTGTACCCCCCGAACGCCGCTGGGCGCAACCATGGTTTCCAGCGAAGGTGCATGTGCCGCCTATTTTAATTATGGTCGGTTGTTGCAGCTAGATTCCAGCACTTAAACGCTGCTCGTTTCGAGCTGCCTTATCATGACCGACCTTTCCAATATCGAGAACTACAGTTGTCCTCTTCCCTTGCAGGATTATCCCAAGATCGTCCTAGGGCATGGGGGTGGGGGCAAACTTTCGAGTGAATTGGTCGAACACCTCTTTCTGCCTGCATTCCGAAATGAGCATCTGGAGTGCTTGGGAGATTCGACCATTCTAAATCTGGGCAACCGACGATTGGCGTTTTCTACCGATTCGTTTGTGGTGCGTCCGCTGTTCTTTCCGGGAGGAAATATCGGTGACTTGGCCGTCTATGGTACGGTGAACGACCTGGCGATGAGCGGTGCGAAACCGTTGTATCTCAGTGCGGGTTTCATTATCGAAGAGGGTTTTTCGATGGAATCGCTCACGGCGATCGCAGCGAGCATGGCACAAGCGGCTGCCCAGGCGGGAGTGCAGATTGTTACTGGCGACACCAAGGTCGTCGACAAAGGCCACGGCGACGGCTGTTACATCAATACCTCAGGCATCGGCGTGGTTCCCGAGGGACTCTCGATCGCTCCCGATCAAGCACGTCCCGGCGATAAGGTGATTGTGAGCGGAACGATCGGCGACCATGGCATGGCCATCATGAGCGTCCGTGAGGGCTTAGATTTTGAAGCGGTCATCGAAAGTGACACAGCCCCCTTGCATGGGCTGGTGGAGGCCATGCTCGAATCGAGCCGTGAGATTCATGTCCTCCGCGATCCGACGCGCGGTGGTGTGGCATCGGCACTAAATGAAATTGCTGAGAAGTCAGGCGTTGGCATTGAACTCGATGAGACACAGCTGCCAGTTAAAGTGCCAGTCCAATCGGCATGCGAACTGCTCGGCCTTGATCCTTTGTTTGTTGCCAACGAGGGAAAACTCCTCGCCATCGTCGATGAGCACGATGCCAATCGTTTGGTACGGGCGATGCAGCAACATCCGCAAGGCCGACAGGCATGCGTGATTGGAACGATCACCGAAGCCCACACCACCATGGTCGTCGCAAAGACGGAGATCGGCGGCAAGCGAGTTGTCACTATGCAAATTGGCGAGCAACTGCCCCGTATTTGCTGAGACGCTTTTTCAGTTTCGAGTACCCGATCCTGGCGTTACTTCGCCTTCGACGGTGTATGAATCGACGAGAATAAAATTCTTGTCGTCGTCTTTGATAATCCTGCCTGTTGCAACGACCGTTGCATACGTTGAGCTGCAGGGTCATGTGTCTGGGATCAACTTCTCGAGTTTCTCGTACTGCTGGTTGGGCAATACCGTCAGCAGATGGTTCTCCTCGATATCCCAGATCATGACGTTACGCGGTTTTCCTTCTTGGTCGAAGAAGTGGCGGCTGCCGTTAATGACGGCGCCCTCGACCGAGGAATCGTCGGCTTCTGGCAACAGCTCAAGATCAGTCGGCATCGGCGCAGCCCGCGTGCTGCTGCCTTGTGCCGAGTCTGAGGAATCACGCGAGCCGCTACCTTCTCGTGTACCGCTGCCTTCTCGCGTTGCGCTGCCCTCGTTGGGGCCGGGCATCACGCCGTACGACCGATTGTAAGAGTTGGTGATCCACGCCGTACCAACAACTAGTACTGAGGCACCCAAAATGATGGCAATAGCCAGTGGTCGAGAGTCTTTCATCGTAACGAGAAATCGCAACTAGAGGATTGGGCAGGAATTGTTCATCATCCCAAGTTCTTAGGACAAGGGCTAAACAGGGCTAAGGAATGACAAACAGATGCATACCCACAAAGATACCCAGCAGCGATAGCCCAGCAGTACGCCAAAATCCGATTTGCTGTTTTGTCGCCTCTGGATTACCGTAGAAAGTCATCACGAGAGTGGCAGCAAAACAGAACAAGCTGACCGACATAAACTGATGCCGATATTGGCTAATGCCCATGCATCCTGGCTGGGTAAGTCCCAGCATAGCAAACACGTTGAGACGCGAGCAACAATGCGCGGTCGCTAAATAGCTGGTCAATAGTGCCGAGGAGGATCCAATGAAAATCAGCAGATAAGTTAAAAGGCGTTTCATCACAGGTCTCGCAAGAGGAGTGTTTTCTATTTTATAACGCACGAATAGAATTGAAAAGCATGTGACATCCTACACCAAGATCAGTGGATTTATCAACCTCTTTTTAGGGTGGCGACGTCCTCTGTTTCCCCTGAAATGATGTTTTCAAGTAGCTTCATTACGATTTTAACGGCAGGTTCCAAGGATTTTTCAACGCAGGCAGACAGGGTGTCTCCTAATTCAGTTGAAACAGGTATGCACCCAACAAGATACACCTGCTTCGGCAACACACCCATTTCACTCGCAAGGGCAATCGCTCGTCCAGGCTCGGCATAATGGATATCCGCAAAACGGTCGATGGCACTTTGTGTGGGAAGTTCTAGCGACGGTGTTACTTCCATGACTCGTACATGCCCCGGCGTTTCACCTTCGATGGCGTCGAGCACCACCAGTGCGTCGAACGGGCTCATCAACTCTTGCACCATGCTAATGCCGCCGATTCCCACATCGATGATCTGCACTCCACTGGGCAACTCACATTCCTGTAACCGGCGTCCAAGCAAAACGCCGAAACCATCGTCGCGTTGTAGCAAATTTCCAAAACCGGCAACTAATATCTTCATCACTGTTGAAGAATCGCTGTCGGAGCCACGTTGACTGCCAAAACGATTCGTCCATTCTTTACGGTCACCGGAAACACTCGCAGCGTCGACGGCTCGCCCCCATCCACACGTCGGCCCGATCGAATATCAAACGAACAATTGTATCGACCACACATCAAGATGTTGCCTGATATCATGCAATCCTTGAGCGGTCCGCCGCAAGCAGCGCACGTTGGTTCAAAACAATAGACCTCGCCATCGCGTCGCACGAGGAGGACTGGTATCCCGTCCGCATCGACGACCTTGGGTTCACCCTCGGGTAACTCTTCGAGCGGCAAAATATCGCTAAACACGGGCGCATTGAGTTGCAAATCGATGATCGGAAGCAACGATTCTTCTGTCTTGACTTCTTCTACCACCATCTCTTTGAACCCTGAAAAACCCTCTTTTAGCGCAGCTTCCACCCCATGCTTAAGTGTTTCGGCAGACGCCGAGCAGCTCTCGCAGGCACCCGTCAGCCGAATATGCACGGTTCCCTCTTCGACATGAGTCATCTCAACTTTGCCGCCGTGCGATTCGATATAGGGCCTGACCATATTGAGCGCCTGTTCGGCCTGATCGGTTTCGCTAAGTTCGACCAAGTCATAGAGGTTCATGACAACCGAGACCGCTTCGTCTTCCAGACAAGACTCCCACAGATCGGCATCCTTCAGTCGCTGCGCCAGATTCTGCATCCCTTGTCGATGAACCTGATCAACGAGTTGTAACACAGCAAAAAAACCATCTCGAGCTTCGGGATAAGGAAGCTGCTCTAGCGATCGGATTCGAAAATCGAGCTCTTGTAGTGAGCTTTGCAGATCAATTTCGTTGGAATCTGTCAATGCGCCGCCTCGTGGTCGTGACTATGGTCGCAACACTCGTGGCCGTGCAATTCGCAGTCGCAACCTGGCTTGCAGGTGCCATGCCCGGCTGCACCCAGGCCGGCATCGGCAAACTCTTCCGTAAATCGTCGCCCACCTTCTTCAGCACCGATATCGCTGAGTTGATAGCTGCCTTCACCCGAGGAGCCACTTTCCACTAAGCCATCAATCTGCATGATGGCGAGTAACGGTTCCAGAGTAGCAGCGTCCGCGGAGAGAAACAGGCTCAACTGGCTGGGCGAGGTTTCGTTGCCAAAACCTTCGCCGCGAAGCCAATACATGACTTGTAGCACTTCATCGCGTAGTCGAAGTTCGTCAGGCGTCACGGCGAACCTCCACTTTGGTAGGCGCGTCACCTGAAAGAAGCCGTCGCATCCGCTGCAAGACTTCCGAAAAATTGGCTTCGATTGCCCGACTCTCTTCGTCGCCCCATTTGGTTGCAATAGGCTCCAACTCGATGACCCAAGTCTCGGGCGGCAGCACACCGAAGTGCCCCGCGATCGACAACAACGGATCGATGGCCACGACCCCACCCCCAGATTCGCCGACATAGGCTTGCACACGTTCGGGCGATTCTTCGCCTGCTGCGTATCGATACCAATGGAGGGTACCTGGCTGTCGCCCGCGCGCTTCGGCAGAAAGGAAGACGATCCGCTGGTAGTCGACATCTTGCAGATTCTGAGTCATTGCCAAAGCGCCGAAGCTATAGTCTTCGACGTCGAGCCCCTCGGGCCAATCGATCTCTTTCATGCGGTCGATCCAAGCCGGACCGGCAGAGTAATCTTGCCAAAACCGGTGGCCGACTCCCGCAACGAGAGTCCGCTTGTCAATTTTTTCAATCTTCCCGAGGGTCAGGAAGTCCGATTCGTCAGTCGCAATCTTGATCATTCGTTCCTACCTGCTTAGACAATGCCACAAATCGCGACTCAAGAAACACCGCACCCGCAAGTGTTGACTTCTCGGGTGACCACCAGGTCGTGATCCTTGACCATGGTATGCGTCGTGCAGGGCATGCAAGGGTCGAAACTGCGAATGGTGCGCAAGATATCAATCCCCTTGAACGAGTCGGGACCGTCAAACTCCTCCAGGATGGGCGTATTGGCAACCGCTTCTTCGTACGGGCCGGGCTGACCCATAGGGTCTCTGGGCGAGGCGTTCACGGTCGAGGGTGTGTCGATTTGATAGTTCTTAATCGCACCGTCTTCCACTTCCATATGGTGCGTAAGAAAACCTCGTCCGGCTCCCCAAAATCCAACGCCGAGTTGAGTCCCTTTTCTTGGCAAGTCGAATTTGGTACTGACGTCTGTTTTCCCTTGCTTTAGCAAATCCATCGCCATCATCCAATTGTCCATCGCCACCATGGCACTAAATGGAATGCAATAGGCACGGCCCCGATTGCGTTCAAAGGCATTCCAGTCTTGGGGGATCTTCCACTCTAAGAGCGATTCGGCCATACCGGCTTCGGGAACCAGAATTTTCAGGCTGCTCCCAGTCGATTCCAAGAATCGAGTAAAGGGAAGCTTCTTTGCTGCCGCCGTGTTCCAAACGCGACAATACGCACCTGCTTCAAACACCTTTCTATCCCAACGGGGCGAAGTCGACCAGGAATAACGTTCCTTCCAATTCTGTTTGCCCGGCTTGGGGATCGTGTCCTTATTCCACGGATGGTGGGGGCTAAGCGGGCTCCCCAGGGGATCGGTCGGATAGGGCATCTTGGTCCAGGGCTCGTAGTAGGAATGCTCGACGAACTCTTCCAGTCCGATGTTCAGATCCTGCAACCGCGTGGTGACGAGTTCTCCGTCGATAACAACCCCGGGCGTAGCCCAACGGTTATTTCCCCAGGTGTTGAGGTTTTTGTATGAGGCATCGTAAGTTCCCGGATCATCCCACACGCCCGTATCGACCATCGTTTTGGGGCGAGTTCCCGTCTTGCGATAGAGCGGATCGGCCTCGTAGAAAAACGCCGTGATGTCTTCCCAGATCGCGACCACTTTTCGCGAGTAGTCGAAGAACTGTTTGAGACGCGTGAAAACTTGATTTAACACTTGTAGGTTGATCGTTGTACTCACGCCACCAGGGACAATCGTCTCGGGATGCGGATACTTACCGCCCAGCAGCGAGTAGGCTTCGCGTGCCACGCGCGTCATGTGCATCGCTTCGACATACAGCTTGCCAGTCAGTGGATTCATGTCGGTCATAATTTCGCCCATGGTTTTGAATCCATGAGCGTCCCCATGCCGCGTAGCCGTTTTCTGCGCCCGTTGCCACAGGCCAGGGTTCGTCTCTTCGACAATCATTTGCGAATAGTCGGGGCCCGCAAGCAGGAACAAATGCAGCGGGTGATCGTAAAGGTATTCGAGCGCCAGCAGCATATTGCGGACGGCAATTCCCATCGGGGGCGGTACGATATCGAAGCATATTTCCATCGCTTCGCTGGCACAGGTTGCATGCACTCCGCCGCAAACGCCGCATGCCCGACTGCTGATAAAAATGGCGTCCAGCGGGTCGCGGCCCTTCAAGATAATCTGAGGGTGTCCGGGAATTCACAAGGAATCGATGATCCAACGGATTTGTCCATTTTCATAGCCTTTTCGGTGATTGTAGCGAACCAGTAGTTGGTATGCGAAGATCGCCGCCTGCATCTGTGTTTGATTATTATCCAAGCCGCGATGCCAAACACGATCCTCCAACTCGAACAACGACTTGAACCATTCGTTGAACGGTTCGACCGTCTGACTGCGTCTGGCATAAAGTCGGCGACCACGTGGGCTCTTGTAAAATTTGCGACGCTGCTGACGACGGCGGTGCGACTCGTTACGGGGTGGTTGGTTTGTCGATTGGCTCTTTGGCTTGGAGCCACGTGGATTCTCGGGGCAG
>Ga0114931_10010328_pt1 | contig 11126 bp, 12 predicted proteins | sample 2SBtaG_FD_89579 | JGI IMG/M metagenome (GOLD analysis project Ga0114931, IMG submission 89579) | Deep subsurface microbial communities from Kolumbo volcano to uncover new lineages of life (NeLLi) - 2SBTROV14_V59a metaG | ecosystem: Environmental > Aquatic > Marine > Volcanic | place: Kolumbo...
AACACGTGGGCAGTTGGCGGGCGCGAAAAACGTGGGATATGATCTACGAAGCGGCCGAAGGCCGTGCGGACGACGCCCTGCTGCAACTCGATCGTCTGATTGCCGCAGGCGAGGATCCCCATGCCTTGCTACCACAGATGGCCTCCACGCTCAGGCGATTTACCCTGGCGGTCCGCCTCTATGAGAACGCCAGTCGCCAGGGCCAGCAACTCTCCCTGAAGCTGGCATTGGAGCAAGTCGGGATTCCCAAGTTCAAACTGCGCTCGGCCGAAGACCAGTTGCGGCAAATTGGCCGCGTGAGGGCCCGCCAGTTGCTTGGCTGGCTGCTAGCAGCCGACCTGGAATTGAAAGGCTACAACTCGACTGCCCCGCGGGCTCGTCGCGTGCTCGAAACGCTGATTGTCCGCTTGTCACATCAGGCCCAACCGCCCCGGCAAGCTGCCCAGGCCAGGCCCAGACGGCCCGCGGCCAATGCCACCTAGTTCGTCGATCAATGCACCCAGGCCGCTGGGGTGCCAAAGGGTGAGCTTGCTAAGGTCGGCCCTTTTTCCTACGATCCGCCCCCTTGTTTTAGAACAAACCTGGAATTGTCCCAGCGATCGATTCGACTTTGCAGGCAGGCCGATGGTGCGAAAGAGAAGCCAATTCATGGAGATCGAGAAGAATCTGGCTGGCCTGTTCGTGCTTCCATCCATGGCCTGCCGGCCCGGCCGGTTGGGACAGCAGGTATTGGGACCCATGGGGCCTATTGTTTTCTGGGTTGCGATTGCTTGCTGGAGCGGTTGTCAAAGCGCTTCGCTCAACAACTCCTCGCTCGCTACCAGCGGCGTGGTTCGACCGATAGAAGGATCCGTGCCTGCCGCCAAGGCCGAGTCCGCCAAGGTTGAGCTGGCTGCCAGTACGTCCGATCCCCGGACCGTACCCGGGTTGCAGCCGCCTGCAACCGCCGATGCGCAAATCTCGGAGAAGCCCATCAGTGAACAGGAAGCCATGGCGGGCGTGTTAGAGAAATTGCAAGAGATTGGCAGCAAAGATCCGGCCGCCCAGCAATATTTACTGACGGAATTGCGCGCCACGGAGCCAAGATATTGGTCGGTGATTGTCGAGCGTTTCCAATCGACCATGGCATTCCGCCAGCAATTGGCGGCTCGCGATGCCAAACCGTCCGGCTCCCTGGCCGCCCAGGCTCCACCCGAACAGGCAACGACTGGAGAGGCGACAGCTGGAGAGGGAAACACGGCTGTCTCGACCGATGCATCACCAAGCCCAGCGGGCATCTTGGCGCGATCGGGTTCTCAAGTCGTATTGTTGGATTCCCCAGCCGCGGATCCGGCCCAACCTAATTCCAAGCGGCCTAATTCCAAGCGGCCTAATTCCAAGCGGATCGAAGTGGGCGAGCGGAAGCCTGACCCAGCGGCCGTGGTCCACCAGAGCAAGCGGACAGCTCCCGCCAATCCTGGCGTGCGGGCCGTATCGTATCATCCGGACAAAGCCGTTCAGCAAGGCGAGCATGCCACCGTCAAATCGGGCCCACAAAATCCCGCAGCGGAGACTGCCGCCTGGGATCGAGTGATTGGTCTCATGGAGGAATCGGCCAGTGAGGTTCCCGACAGCATGGATGATATCCACCAGCAAATGCGATTGCGGATGCTGTATTTAGCCGCTGGTCGACAGGAGGATGCACTCCGTCCGATTTCAGGCGCAAGTCCCGTACAGCAGGATTACTGGTCGGAGCAACTCTTTGCCCTGGCCACGTTCCTGGATAACAAAACTCAGCCAGATAGCAAACGCCGGGCGGCCGCGGCCCTGTTGCATCTGGACGAAGCACGCGACACGCTTGCCCAAATGGCAACTCTCAACGTTCGCAATCTGACGTTTGTCGCTTCGGTGGATGGCTATGGGTCGTACAAGCCTGCCAAAAGAACACAGTACAAGCCTGGACAGCAAGTCACCCTGTATGCCGAAGTGGAAAATTTTCACAGCGAGACGACCGAGCAGGGCTACCGTATCTCGCTGGGAACCAGCTACCAGGTGGTGGATGAAAATGGCCGTCGCGTGGATGGTGGACAATTCCCTGACGTACTCGATCAATGTAAAAATCATCGCCGGGATTTCCACATTCAGTACGGTATTCCTCTCCCCACGCGGATTTATCCGGGCAGCTATCAGCTGCAATTGATTGTCACCGATAATCAAACAGGAAAAATCGGTCAGGCCAGCCTGCCCTTCGAAATTGCCGACGAGCACAAGTAAGGCTTATCCAAGGCCCAACCTCTGCCGTGCCTTGGCGATCGTCTCCTCGAAAAGTTGATCCAAATCTGGATTCACACCGCGACAGCCGTCAACCACCCGCACGGCCCACTGTAAATATTGGGCCTTGCGTTCCAGGTTCCAACCAACCGGAGAATCCGCATCGATGTCACGGATGTTACAGATTTTATCGGCAATCTTCAGTTGTTTGGCCCGCTCCGATTTGTAGGGCGCGGTTTCAATCTGCAGCTCCTTGCGGCGCGATTTGGGCAGCCTTTTATCATCGGTCACTTCGGCTACCAGTTCGCCGACCTCGGCGCCAAACTGCTGGGAGATTTCATCCAGGCGGGTATCCGTATCCTCTACCGTGTCGTGCAGCAAAGCCGCGGCCAACAAACGGATATCGACCACCCCGCCATCGACCGCGAGCAGTTCGGCCACCGCGAGAGGGTGATTGATGTAGGGCGCGGCGACGGCGTCCTTGCGGCGTTGATCACGGTGCCGATCGGCGGCAAAACGGGCTACTTGCAATAGATAGGCGGTGTTGCAAGTCATGGATTTTGCCAAATTCGATGGGGATGATGGATAACTCAGGCATATTCAGCCTCAGTCATCGATTGAACATGTCGTCAAGCAGCTTGGGAGCTCGGGCCGAGCGCAGCTCTTTTGCATCCTGTCTGGCCTGTTGCGTTGTGAGGCCTTCGCTGAGAAAGATCCCGTCATAATTCCCGTCCGTAAACCACCAGCTCCGCTGGTGAGAATTCATCAGGCTCCGCCGTTACTTAGTGAATGGGATAGTATCTCTCAACGGAGTAGCCATTGGTTGACGACTGGCATTGGTTCGAAGAATCCATGGGGGGTTTGGGGGGTTTTTTGGGGAGGGGGTGGCTAATGCATCCTCGGACGTGTAGCCACTTCGTCGATGAACATAACTTTGCTTAGCCAGTTACTAGGATCATTCAGTTCGAGGTGAAAGAGAATGGATATTCAATTGGCAGTTCATTGGGGGGTGTCCCCCCAAACCCCCCTGAGTCTCTGTTAGGCCACCTTTTAGGGGGCTTCCTCAAGCCACCTGCTCTGCAGGTGGTCGCTGACTTCAGTAGTGAGCATTTTTCAAAATGGGCATTTTTCAGCGCGACGGAATGCTCAATCCGTGCACGATCGTGCCTGCTTTCAGCATCGGCAAGCCGCCGCTGGGCGTCAAGCACCAGTTCCAGGGGGGGCTTGATCCGCCTCGACTGCGGACTGGGCTGCTGCCAATTGCTGCTGCGCCGCAACGTATCGGTTATAACGGATGCAACTCGACGATTACCGGTTGGAATTTTACCCGCATGTGAGTTGAGTTTGGCGTAGAGCCTTTTCATACGGTCTTCCACATCAATGGCCTGAGGCAAGGTGAAGGTTTAACGCGGCTCCAGTTTCCCCTATTTGCCGGGTGTCAAGTAAAATGCGAATAAAGTTTTTGATTGACTTTGAGGCGTGCATGCGGTTACAAAGGGGGGGAATCGAGTCTGGAGGGTTCCAGAGACATCCATCCAGGAAACCTCGGTTGCCGGGTCTTGGCGTGAATTTGGACATCCTACGAAGGGAAAAGCATGAGCGATTGCAAATGTCCAACTGCCGCTGCCGCGTGCAGACTGACGCCATGGATATGGGTCGCCTCGCTGGCGCTGGCCGGTTGTGGCGAAGGTCGTGACGGTCCACCGTCGGTTGAGTCGCAGATAGCGATCGAAAATGTCGCGAAGTGGTATCAACTGTATCGGGCGGACAACACCGGGAAACAGCCGGCGGACGAAGACGCCTTCCTCTCGTTCATCAATAGCAAATTGGTCGAGCGAGGGCAAAAACCGGTTGATCGCAAAAAGTTGCTGACGTCGCCACGCGACGGCGAACCGTACGTAGTCCGCTATGGTAAAGTGAACTCACGAGATCAAAATGGCAATCTGGTGGCCTATGAGCAAAAAGGAGTCAACGGGACGAAGCTGATCGTATCCGAACTAGCGCGGAGCCGAGTAGTCGACGAACCCGAACTACAGTCGCTGCTGACGGACAAACGACCGCACGGAAATTGAATCCATGAATCGCTGGCATGGCATCCCATTCGATAGAACGGACCGCTATTTTTTAGAGTCATTGTATTTTCCGGTGTATTTCGCCGAATTCTATTCTCACATCGATCCCGCGGGAGTCGAATGATGGACCCGAGTCACAATCGAAGATTGGCCTTTACCCTTGTCGAACTATTAGTGGTGATTGCCATTATTGGTATCTTGGTTGCCTTGTTATTGCCAGCTATCCAGGCGGCACGTGAGGCAGCGAGGCGGACGCAATGCATTAACCAACTCAAGCAGATGGGCGTGGCGCTGCTCAATCATGAGAACGCCCGTGGAGAATTTCCGACGGGTGGTACCGAACCGTGGCACGATCAAGGCGCCCTAAAGGTGCGTTACGGCAATGGCTACGGTTGGATGGTGCAAATTCTACCGTACGTCGAAGACTCGAATTTGCAGGCAATTTCGAAAGGCTATGGAGCAGGGGATAAGCAACGCGATCAAGTGGTTCGCGGGACGCCCGTGCCGCTGTACTTTTGCCCTTCGAAACGGGGCATCGTGGTTCGCTACGCACCACAGTCGGCCGAGGACTGTTCGCAGGGTTGCGCGCTGAACGACTACGCCGGCGCGACGCCTGCCAATGTGCTTGACCCCGCGCATCCCAATTACAATCCGTGGTTCTGGCAGGGGGTCACGCATGGCGACGTGGTTCGTGGCGCCCAGCGAATGGTCCGCTGGAAGGGCCAGACCTTTCCCGTCCGATTTCAAGGCGTGATTGCGCGCACGGGCATGGGGCCGCCCTGTAAGTCCAAGGATATCACCGACGGTCTGTCGAATACGATGGCAATCGGCGAGAAGCGGCTTTATACGAACCGATACGAGATTGGTGACTGGCATGACGACATCGGTTGGACCGACGGTTGGGACCCCGACATTATGCGATACACGGGCTACCCTCCAGGCCCGGACCTTGAACAGCCTAAAGGACGAGAGCCTGCCGGCTTTGGCTACCATTTTGGCGCTTCCCACCCGGGCATTTTCAACGCCGTCTTCGCGGATGCCCATGTGACGTCGATCGATTATGACATTGAACTGGTCGTCTTCAATGCGCTGGGCGACCGTGAAGATGGCTTGGTGGTGCCCTCGTTTTAAGAGGAATAAACCACCGGTCCACCTCGACCCCTTTGGGTCGCCTTAAAGCAGGCAGCCGCAGGCGGCCAGGCGCTGTTCGCAGAGGGCCAGCAGGGCTGGGGTGGTCTGCAGGCGTTGCTGGAATCGCCGGCTCAGATCGATGTGCCGGGCGAGCGTCAGGGTGGTGTAGATCTCGATCGTTTCCCGGGCGTGCGCGCCAGCCAGGAGGGCGTACTCCTCGACCATGGCCTGTTGGCATTCGCTAAAACGGTCGGGATGCCCCTCGGTGCGGAGGCTGTACTCGATCAAGTGGCCGCAAAAGTTACCCAAATCGAGTCCCGCGTCTCCCTGGCAGTACAAATCGTGGTCCAGCACGTAGATTCGACCGCCGTCGACCAGGACCTGGTCGGGATAAAAGTCGCGATGGATACCCACGGGAGTTGTCATCGGCAGTTCGTCGGCCAGTTCGTGGCAGGCGGCCAGGATGGCTGAAATTCGCGCCTCGAACCGCGGCAATTCGTACCCCAACCGGGTCAACCGGCGGCTGAGGATTTCCAGTTCGGTGAGGATGGTGTGCCGCCGCCGGGCAGGCATGTTGGCCGTGTGGAGTTTGTACGCGGCCCTGGCGATTCGAGGCGCCAGCCGGGGACCTTGCACAGTCTGCAAGGCATGCCAGGCGGTTTGGCCTGGCAGTTTCTCTTGCAACCAGAGATGCCACTGGGGAATCAGGCCCAACGGGCGGGCGACCGTGATGCCATCGGCGCACTGCTCATGAAAACCGGCCCGCCGGAGGGCCTGTTGACGGTCGTGGCTGGTCCTATGTTTTCCCTAAGCATGGGCCTTGCCCAGTACCACCAGGGGCTCGGGCCGATCGGCCTGGACCAGGGTGTACTCGATCATGCACCGTCGCTGTGGTTTGTATCGCAGCACCCGAATGGCTTGCAACTTCAGCTCGCAGGGATCGTCAGCCGGGGCCAACGCCACGGCCAGGGCCTGTTCCGCCAGGGGCGGCGTGATGGCTTTCCGCAAGAAAGGCATGTTCAGGTCGCCAGCCACATCGTAGGGATCGATCACCTCGATGGCCGCCCTCCCCTCCTGCCCTGTCCGGCGGGCAGTGGCACGGCAGGCCCCAGCGGCTGCCGCCCCATCGACTGCCACGGTCCGATTCATGGTTTCGGCACCCGGGCGGCTGGCCACCCCGCCGCAGGGCTCCGCCAGCAATGCGCCGGCCCGATCCACCAGCAAACCAATCCGCGCGCGCCAGTTCCCAGCGCGGTAGCGAAATGGCTCGTGGGCCAGTTGAACCAGGCGGGCCGCCGCGCAAGTTTCTATTTGCCGCCGACGGACCCTTGGCGTTTCCGCCCGGTAGCCTGCCAGCAGTGCGGACCAAGTCCGCCCGCACGCCCCTTCGGTGATTTGGCTAAAACAAACCTTCCGCTGCAGGTGGGCGTAAAAATTTCCCAAGTCCCAGGCAGGGTTTCCCAAGGCCGCATGATCCAGGTCGATCAGTCCGATCGAACCGGCCGCCGGAGCATTGAGCACTAACACTTGGCTGGGATCGAAGTCGCCATGAATGGGAACTGGCCTGCCAGCGGCTTCTGCCAACCGGCGGCAGATTCGCGGTACGAGTTCCGCCAGGCGACCGGCCAGCGCGCCATCCAGCCAGCGAAGACCTTCGGCCGCCGCCCGTAGATACTCGATTTCAGCCTCCCCGGTGCGCGCTGGCAATTTACTCGTCCTCTGCTGATGGAGGCCTGCCAGACCCTGCCCCACGAGGAAACAAACGGCTTCCTCTTTCAGGAGGCCCTTGGGCCATTCGGCTCTCAACCACTCGTCCAGGGACGGGCCCGTGAACCATTCCAACAGCAGGGTTTGGTACCGATCGGAATGCCCCAAGGGGCTGGCCGTGCGCAAGCCGGGAACATTGCCGAGCGATTTGATGGCCCGGCGCGCCAATGCGTAATCTTCGGCCCGGTACATTTTCAGCACGGCCCGAGGATTGTCCTGGCAGTCGAGCCGGGCAACATAGCGCCGCTCGGGCTTGTAACGTAAGGTTTCCAGCCGGTAGTCGCCGCTGGCACCCCTGGCCATGGGGCCAGCGGGCAAACGGGTCTGCAGTCGGGATTTGGCCACTGCGGGTAACAGGCGGTCGAATAGATCCTGCCTGGCCGCGGGATGATGGACCGCGGCCAGATGGGGCAATGCGCTATCATGAGGAAACCGGTGGACCACCAGGGCCAGGTCGCGTTGCACCAGTGTTTGCCAGGGAAAGGTGCCGTCGAATCTAGGGGAGTGCAGGGATTTGTGCAGTTTGTCGTCCGCATCGATCCGGTGCGCTTTGGCGGTCAGGAGCTGTTTTCCCTGTTCGGTGCAAACCTCCAAGCGGGCCAGGCAACTGGTACGCGGCTTGTACCTCAGGTAGGTACAGTGCGCGGCGCTGGCCTGTTCGAGCCCCGGACAGCGCCGCATGGCGGCCAGCAAGGCTGTCTCGTCGAGCAGCGTCGCCAGGGCGGGCAAGTTCGGTTCGTGGCTGACAAGGTGCCTGTCGTCGGGGCTTAGCATGGCCTACCAATCTTCCGGCAGGCGCCATTTTCGGACGGCTGCCTCGCGGGTAAATTGCTCTTTGATCAGGCTCACCTGGCGCTGAACCGCTGCTGAAATTCGCTCGCAGCCACGTGGGTATGCCAACGCGTCGAGCAGATCGCCGGCCGCTCCTTCGAATCGTTCGAGTTCCGCCCCCGGCATCTGCTCGCGCCAGTCACGCAAGCCGCTGGTCGGAGGCAGCCAGGCGGCGTTGGCGGACAAACCGGGCCCCGTTTGGGTCTTCCCCCGGTAGTAGTGTGCCATGGCGTCCTCGTAAGGCAAACCGAGGAAGCCGGCCAGCTCCACACAAGCTTCGCGCGGCTGCTCGACCAATCGTTCATAGCGCAATTCCCGGTAGCGGTTCGAGCCCATGGCCGCCCCATCCTGCCGCCCCAGCGCCACCAGCCCCCGCCACCACAGGGCCGCGGTCACCACCGGATCGATGTGCCAGGTGCCAAATCGGCCGGCCGCCTTGTGGACCATTCGCCAGTGGCGCAGTGACAGGCACACATTGCGTCCATCCCGAATCAGATGCACGACTCTGGCCTGCGGCCAAAGGGCCCCAAGCGTGGGTAACTTGCGGACATAGGAGGGTGTCTTATCTCCTACCAGAGGTTTGTTTTTGCGGCCGCCGTAATGGTCGAATATTCGCGTAACCAGCTGGGCATAGGTCAGCTCGGAGTTTTGCTGGACTATCCGCGTCAACCGGTCGCGGGAAATCTTCATCTGCGAAAACCGGTGGTGTTCAAACAGTTTTTCCACCAGGCATGGCATGACCCGGCCGCTGGCGGATACCCCGAGACGCTTTTCCAGGTACCTGGGAATCCAATGGGTCTCCCGTGTGACCGCCAATTGTGAATGGGCGCTGGCCATGCGTTTGAGCATGGTCGTGCCCGAGCGGGGACTGCCGACAAAGAATGCATAAGGATTGGCGGCGGCCGCCGCCGCGGGCGGGCCCTGGGAAGGAGTCCGGGCAAAGGCGGTTTCAATGGGCTGCGGCATGGCGTGAAGTCTCCCAGGCTGGCAATGCATGGTTGTTTTGTAAGTGGTACAGGGTTGCGTATTTTCTGCCGGATGCCAGCAGTTGTTGGTGCGTGCCGCGTTGGAGGATGCGGCCATTTTCCAGGTACAGAATCAGGTCCGCGGAGGCCGCATCGCGCAATTGGTGCGTCACCAGGAATGTCGTTCTGCCGGCAGCCAGGCGCTGCAACGCTTGCCTGACGACGCGCTCATTCTCCTCGTCGAGCCCCGTGGTAGGCTCGTCGAGCAGCAGCAGCGGCGCATTGCGGACCGCCGCCCGGGCGATCGCGATCCGTTGCCGCTGCCCGTGCGAAAGATTCACTCCCCGCTCGCCCAGCAAGGTTGCGTAGCCTTGCGGCATCGCTTCCACAAACGAGTGGGCGCCGGCCAGCCTGGCGGCCGCCACAATTTCCTCAGCCGTGGCCCCGGGTGCCCCGAAGGCAATGTTCTCGGCTACCGTGGCGGCAAACAGGATCGTGTCTTGCAGGACCACACTCATCTGTCCCCGTATCGAACCGAGGGTCAATTGGCGCAGATCGTACCCATCGATGGTGATCGAACCGCCGGTTGGATCGTAGAAGCGAAGCAGCAGATTGAGTACCGTTGTTTTGCCGATGCCCGAATGGCCCACCAGGGCGACGGTCTGGCTGGGCCGCACCGAAAAACAGATCCCATCCAGGACGGGCTTGGCGGGATCGTAGGCGAAATAGACACTCGAGAACTCCACCGCGCCTGAAAACGGGGGCCCTTCGAGGGCATCCGGCCTTTCCCGGACTTCAGGTTCCATCTCCAGCAGTTCGGCAACCCGTTCGCCCGCGGCGGCTGCCTTGGCCAACCGGCCCGCGTACTTAGCCAGGTCTTGCAAGGGTCGAAAACCCCGCTTGAGATAGGCCAGGAAGACGATCAGATCGGTCGGTTCCAGCGCTCCGGCCAGCGCCAATCGAGCGCCGTACCACAACACCAAAGCCGTGGAGGATGCGATCAAGATTTCAGACGTCCGTTCCAGGCGGGCTGCCAGTCGGCGTGTTTTGACTCCTTCCGACAGACTCTTTGTGTTCTGGCTGGAAAAGCTGTTGTCAAAATATTCTTCCAACGACAATGTCTGCACCAGCCGGACCGAGGAAATCGCTTCCGCGGCGGTCGCCGCCATGGCTCCCTCACGTTTCCGTTGCGTGCGGGCGGCGCTGTGTATTTTACGGCCAATCCGTACCGAAGAAAGCGCGAACAGGGGAAAAATGGCCAGCGACACCAGGGTCAGCCGCCAGTTCATCCAGAGCATCACGCTCACCATACCCAGCAACATCAACAGGCTGCCTACCAGGGGCAGCATCGCGGTCACCACCACATCGCGCAGCAGCTTGATATCGCCAATCACGCGGACTAGCAGATCGCCACTGCGGGCCTTGGTGTGAAACGACATCGACAACGACTGCATGTGCCGGTAAAGCCGACCCCGAATGCGCCCCATCACCCGGTTGCCGATCAGGGCGAAGCCAACCTTTTTGAAATAGTCGCTGGCCGAGCGCAAGGCCACGATCACCACGTAGCTGACCGCCACCACGCCGATCAGGGCCATCGGATCCCAGCGGTCGATTCCCGGCAACCGGTGGGACTTGCGGCCGAGCAGATGATCCAGCACCAGCTTGAGCGGCCAGGGCTCCAGCAACCGCAAGGCGACCCCCACCAGCAGGGCCGCCGTGGAACCGGCCACCAGCATCCGCTCGGGCCGCAACTCCGGCACAAAATGACTGAGCATCCGCACAAAGCGGACTATGCTGTCAGGGATGAATGGATATCGGTTCATGGGCTGGGAGTCACGTACCACCCGCATAGCAGGTGGCTTGAGGAAAGCCCCTAAAAGGGGCTAATGATTTTATGCTCGTACTCATACTCGGGATCGCTATCGGGATTCGGAATTGAGAATGCGGACATGGTATTCAGGGCAACCTGCGTACACATCGATTATGAGTACCGCTTCGCTGAGTACGTGTACGAAGCAGGCAAGGAACGGCATAGCCTGGTAAATTCTCACCAGCAGAGCTGGTGGTTTACGTAATTCAATCAGGGTGTCAGGTGTTAGGTGTCAGGTGT
>Ga0114931_10010329_pt1 | contig 11125 bp, 10 predicted proteins | sample 2SBtaG_FD_89579 | JGI IMG/M metagenome (GOLD analysis project Ga0114931, IMG submission 89579) | Deep subsurface microbial communities from Kolumbo volcano to uncover new lineages of life (NeLLi) - 2SBTROV14_V59a metaG | ecosystem: Environmental > Aquatic > Marine > Volcanic | place: Kolumbo...
GACCAACTACAGCAATACGACTTGCGCTTGTTAGTATATGGGCAATTTTGTCATTTTTTATTTACTCGCAACCCTCATCACTTATATTAAGTTTGCCTTTTTCAAATAAATTTGCAGGATGGAGATGGCGGCAGGGGTCACGCCGGATATCCGGGAGGCCTGGCCCAGGGAGCGGGGACGGATCGCAGTCATTTTTTCGATAACCTCATTTGATAAACCATCAAAACCAGTATAATCCAGATCATCCGGCAGCCGCACATTTTCAAACTTTTTGAAACGATCAACCTGCTCCTGCTGGCGTTGAATATACCCCTGGTATTTGACCTGCAACTGTACCTCTCGCGCCACATCAAGAGGTATTTCCACACCCTCTCCGCCAATCTTCGTTAACCACTGAACCGTAACTTCCGGACGCCGCAAAAGATCGACCATGGCCGCAGGTTCTCGTAAGGGGGAGCTTTTCAGGTCAACCAAGGCTTTATTCACCTCAATCGTTGGCTTAAGCATCGTTTTTTTCAACCATTCCATCGTCTTGGTCAGGGCCTCCCGCTTGCGGCAAAAGGCGGCATAGGTGTCATCATCCACAAGGCCCAAATCATGACCAATATCCCGCAGACGCAGATCGGCATTATCTTCCCGCAACAGTAAACGATATTCTGCCCTGGAGGTAAAAAGTCGGTAGGGTTCTTTGGTTCCGAGGGTTACCAGATCATCAATTAGCACACCGGTATAGGCCTCTGAGCGAGTCAAAATAAGCGGCTCTTGCTCCCGGCAATATTGCACCGCATTAATCCCGGCAATCAGGCCCTGGGCCGCTGCCTCCTCATAACCGGAAGTCCCATTTATCTGGCCGGCCAGAAATAACCCGGCAATCTTCTTGGTTTGCAGAGAGGGCAATAACTCAAGGGGATCAACATAATCATACTCAATGGCATAGCCAGGGCGGATGACCTTAACATTCTCCAGTCCCTTAATGCTGTGCAGCATCCCCATCTGGACATCCAGCGGCAGACTGGTGGGCACCCCGTTAGGGTAGACTTCTACCGTATCCAAGCCCTCCGGCTCTAAAAAAATGTGATGGCGTGTCTTATCCGGGAAACGGGCCACCTTGTCCTCAATAGACGGGCAATAGCGAGCCCCGACCCCTTCAATGATGCCGCTAAACATGGGTGAACGATCCAGACCAGCCCGAATAATCTCATGCGTTTTCTCGTTGGTATGGGTGATATAGCAGGGCCGCTGCGGGAGCTTGGGGGGGCCGGAACTAGAGAACGAAAACAGTTTGGGCGGCTCATCGCTGTACTGAGCTTCCAAGTCACTATAATCAATGGTAGTACCGTCAAGCCTTGGGGTGGTGCCGGTCTTCATGCGGCCCATATGAAACCCCAGTTCCCGCAAATGTTCCGGCAATTGTAGAGAAGGCGCATCTCCCAGGCGGCCAGCCGGGAAGTTCTTCAGACCGATATGAATGAGGCCGTTTAAAAAGGTACCGGTGACAATCACCACCGTCCGAGCCGTAATTTCCTCACCTAAAGAGGTGATTACCCCGGCGATACACTTATCGTTAAGCAATAGACGATCAACCACCGACTGGCGTATTTCAAGACCGGCCTGATTTTCCACCACCCTTTTCATGCGCAAGCGGTAAAGCAGTCGATCCGCCTGGGCCCTGGAAGACCATACCGCCGGGCCTTTGCGGGTATTGAGCTGACGGAACTGAATGGCGGTGGCGTCTATGTTTTTGGCCATTTCGCCGCCCAGTGCGTCTATCTCCTTAACCAAATGCCCCTTGGCCAGACCACCAACGGCAGGGTTACAGGACATAGCGCCAATGCTATCCACATTAATGGTAGCCATCATGGTCTTGCAACCCATACGAGCCGCCGCCAGGGCGGCCTCACAGCCCGCATGCCCAGCCCCAACCACAATTACATCATATTCATAATCAGGATAATTCATTTAGTGCCTTACAAATTGTGTTCTGGTAAATAATTTATAAGGCACTTATACCCCCTCGTGGGGTGTTAGTGCCTTTTCCGGTTTATCCGGCTTAGACCAGCTAATAATTGCCCATTTCGGGCAGACTTCATTCATTAACGTCCAGCGGCCATCTATATTCTGACGCACTCGGCCTTCTAAATGACTCTGTAATTTCAAGTCTTCTTCCGGAGTCAAGTCGTCCAGCATCCAACGACAGGAGTCTATTGCTTCCCGCCGGGTCTCATAAGTACGGCCAGGCGAGAGATCAATAAAATCAACATGGGCATGAATCCCCATTTGATAAAGGATGTTTACCGTATAAATATAATCCGGCCCCGGTTTGAATTCTCGCCCTACAGCATCAAAAAGAGCAGGATCAAATGGCCCGCTGCCTACACGGTCGCCGATAATTACCCGCTGGCGGGCGAAGGCCTGTAATTTTTCCAAAGCACCCCGCAAATCATCCACCCCCATGGAGCGGGAGGCAATAACCAGATCATGGGGCACGATTCCCAAGGCCTGCCAATCATCTTCCCAGGAGCCTTCAATCGTTGTGATATTACTTAAGCCCTCTTCAAGCGCACGCTTATGTAAAATTACCAGCATCTGCGGGGCAAAATCTACCGCGCTAACACTCTTTACCTGTTTGGCAACAGGAATGGCTAATGAACCCGGCCCCGCCCCCACATCCAGCACAGTCATACCAGAATCAAGGCTCAGGCGATCAATAAATTCACGAACATAATCAGAATCGACATGGCGCTTGGCAAAACCCGCCGCCCGTTCATTCCAGTCCTTCTTGGTCTTGCCCTGCCAAGTCTTTTCTGCTCTGGCCTGACGCCATAATTGGTTCCAATCAATCACTAATTTTTCCCTTTAGATTGGGCATGGTTTCCGGCTTGCTGGCATCCCAGATCTTACTCTCATTACCCGTCGCCGTAACGTTCTCATAGATGCCAGTGTCACGCTTAACCAATTTAGTAAAGCCAAGATTTTTCAACTCACTATTTCCCTTGGGGGTATTGATACCAACAAGGGAGATCAAACGTTTGACCGGCGCACCACAATCCGGGCAAACCTTAAATTTGGCACTGTAGATGGATTGCGCCAACTCAAATACCTTGCCAAGCGCACAGCCATCACCCTTATGCTCATACTCATAAACCGGCATAATCTCACCATAATTTTATTTTAGCCACAGACACACACAGACAAAACAGGACAAAAAAATCTTTTGTCTTCAATCTCGTTCCCAAGCTACTGCTTGGGAATGCATACCATACTTGTTCCATGTCACGACTACCACCATTTGGGGAGAAGTTACATTAGTACCAGCAAAATTTTTTTAATAATTATCTTTTCACTTGCGAGGGATGTAGATGCTCGAACATGAGCCCTTCGGGCCATGCCGAGCATCTACATTATATGTGTCCTGTTTTGTCCGTGTGAGTCTGTGGCTAAAAAAAATCTTTTGTCTTTATTCTGTCAACTATTTTGCCTGCAAACAATTCAACATGACTGTAGTCTTTCCTTCGTCGGAGGTTAGATCAATTTTTTTAACCATTACTTTATAATCATCTTTGGCCTTCTCTAAAAACTTATAAAGGGTCTGGCGGCGTAGATCATGGGCCAGGTAGATTTTTCCACCCGGTTTTAATAATTTTTTAAATACCCGCAACAGCGGATCGAGCAAATCTTCCCGAAACAGAATTTCCGCTCCTATTATGGTATCAAAAGGCTCCATCTTCGTGCTTTTAGTCCAATCCAGCAAGGCAAACTTAGGCTTCAAGCCACTGGCGGCGGCACTAACTCTCTGGAAATTCATAATTATCTGCTCATAATCTGTCAAAGTTACGTCAAAGCCACGAGCGGCAGCGGTTAGTCCCGGAGCCCCAAGACCTGCCCCCAATTCAAGTAATCTTGGCCCAGCTGTGGCGGGATCCAAAGAGGCCGCCACCTCTGCCAAAATTATTGCCGCTTCCCAAAGCTTAATCCAAAAGGGAAATTCGGAGATATTGGCAAATGGATCCTTGCCTTGCAAAATGTTTTCCAAATTCTGCACCTGCAATAATTGCAAATTTACATCCCGTATCACCAACGGCTCAAAGTCAACCGTGTAATTGCGGCGAATTTTTCGTAATAGCTTTGCCGCTTTTTCGGGCAAATCAATATTCATGGCTAATTCCTGTCCAATATTCTTATTAAATTATTGCTTATAAACAAAAAAAGCCGCTCAATCTTAATCGATTGAACAGCTTTTTTAAATCAGCAAGTTAGCAGCTGAACGAAAAGATGTTTTTTAGCAACCTTCGACAGCTTTTCTAGCCTTCTTGATGCGTACTTTAACCTTCTTGCCAACTTCCAGTTTCTTGGCATATTTTTCTTTACACTTCAGCGTTACAGAACCACCATCAATAGCACTAACCTGACAGGTAAACGAATATGCAACAACTGAGGAAGCTACAGTGAATGCCATTGCCATTGCCAGAGCCAAAAATTTCTTTTGCATCATTTTCTCCTTTTTCTAATTATTGAATTTTACTGAGCCAGAATAATAAACCAGGGCCAGTTACTTAACCAAGCCCTTAATTAGCGTTGATTCACTTCTTTTTAAGCTTAAGTTTAACCTTATTACCCGGTTTAAACCCCTTTGCTCTTCGTTCATTACAGTTAATCAAAATAATCTTATCACCTTGTACCGCCTGCACCTCACAAGTCACAGTAGCAGAAAAAACAGGTTGAGCACTTATAAAAAATCCCGACGAAAACACAATCAGCAAAACTATGAACTTCATTTAAGTCTCCCCTTGTCCGCAACGGCACGACCGTATGCGAGTGTTTAGCCGCAAACTACCACCTTGTAATCCAACCGGCCGCATAACAAAATAACATTTCAACCAACATCTGCGGTATGACTTAATTATATGCGGAACAATTCAGGGAGCCAATGTAGTATGCGAACATCTCCTTTGTCAACAAAAAAATAATTCCTTCAAAACGGCCGCCTTCGCATATTACCAGGTAAACAAGATCGAAAAATCCCATATACTGCTATTTCAGAACTTGCTTCAGATCATCAGCAATAATTTTATGACTAGTCCAACCGCTATAACGCTTCACAACATTACCGGAGCGATCAACCATAAACGCCGTGGGTATACCGAGAATTCCACCAAAATCTCTACTAACTTTAGATGAGGCCAAAGCTACCGGATAGTTAATTCCTGTCTTTTTGATTACCCTGGTAACCGCAGAAGAACCTCCCTCGTCAACCGACAGTCCTATTACCGAAAAACCCTGCGCACCAAACTCTTTCTGCAAACTTATTAAAGAGGGAACCTCATGCATGCATGGTTGACACCAGGTAGCCCAAAACACCACCAACACAACTTTCCCCCGGTATTCCCGGATATCAATCACCTTGTTTTTACCATTTATTGCGGATAATGAAAAATCGGGAACCTTGGTGGCAGCCTGGAGGGAAGGGGGGCCAACAACCAGTATACCAGCCATTAATATCATTAAAATTGTCATTTTTCCAAGCAACTTCATCGTAATCCTCATTGGCTAAATTTTAGTGCCTTACTCCTGAAAGTATGTCATAAAAAACAGGTAAGCGGAGCGAAGCGTAGACTCCGAGAAACTGGGGAATTGCTATTAACATTACAGAGTTAAGCAAACCACCAAGGCACTTATCCTAAAAAATTATAAGTCCATTTTCTCTTTAGTAGGTTAGGTATAACAGATTGACCCACATAAATACAATCAATCCAGTTAAGTAATATAAACACGAAGACGCAATTTACCACAATCAACTCATAAATACGACACTTAGCATAGAAATGCCAGCCAATATAAATCAGCAGAATGAAGCTCTAACCCCCTTTGGGGATAAGCGCCTTATGGATTCTTTTCCAAAAAATGAGAAAACAATCCGTAAGGCTCTAAACAATCAGCCCGCCGCCAAATGGCCTATCTTTGGCATCGTGGCAGGTGGCGTATTCATGGCCACTATGGATAGCTCCATGGTAAATCTTGCCCTGCCTTCCATTATGAAAGATTTTGCTAGCCCACTAAGATCAACCCAGTGGGTCGCCATGATATATCTTTTGACCATAACCTCTACTTTACTGACCTGGGGTAATTTATCAGACCTATTGGGGCGCCATAAAATTTATCCAGCCGGATTATTTATTTTTGCCGCTGGTTCCCTGGCCTGCACCAGTGCTCCGAGCCTTTACTTCCTCCTTGCCGCCCGTTTTATACAGGGCCTTGGTGCCGCCATGATGATGTCAACCGGCCCGGCAATTATCAAAGAAACCTTCCCGCCGGAACAACTGGGCCGAGCCCTCGGCTTAATTGGTGTAGCTGTATCCCTGGGCTTGATGACTGGCCCCATAGTCGCCGGATTTACTCTACAGTTCCTGCCCTGGCGTACCTTATTTTTATTCACCGTTCCACTCGGTTTAATCTTTTTTATCATCGCCAGACGGCTTATTCCCAGACGCCAGCCTGCCAGTGCTTCAACATTATATTGGCCGGCGGCCCTGACCTGGATTATGCTGCTCGCCACCACTTCACTCACCATTACCTATGCTTCGTCACCTACCTGGTCGAAGGTCAATTTAGCAGCAATGTCCAGCGCCGTTTTCCTGTTACTAATATTTTTTATATTTATAGAAAAAAAGGCTCCTTTCCCGCTAATCAGTAATGGTCTCTTGCGACAGCGTCATGTCTTTAGTGCCCTGCTCTGCGCTATTTTATCCTTTATGGTTCTGTTTGCCATTCTGGTGATTACGCCTTTTTTTCTCGATCGTGTGCAAAATATGAGTAAAATCCGTATTGGTATGGTTATGATGGCTGTCCCCCTTGCCACTCTTATCCTGGCCCCTCTGGTGGGCTGGCTCTACGAATATTATTCGGCCCGCCAACTCTCCACCCTGGGGTTAATTATGACTACTGCCTCGGCAATCATGTTGAGCAGAACATCCCCCCATATTTCCAGCCCCCAAATTATGGCGGAACTGGCCCTTACCGGTGGCGGTTTAGCCATGTTTTTAAGCCCCAACAGTGCCTCGGTTCTGCGCTGGATTGAGCGTGACAATGCAGGTAAGGCTGCGGCTTTACTGGCCACAGCCCGAAATTTGGGCATGGTTCTGGGCATCGGTTTGGCCAGTATCTCATTCTCCCATACCTTTAGTCTATTGACCCATGGCCTGGATATGAAAGATTTTACGCCAATCCACACCAGAGCCTTTATGAGTGCCCTGCAAGCCGTCTACCTGGCTGCCGCCGGAGCAGGTTTTGTGGGGACGATAATTTCACTGCTACGTGGGAAAAGAAGAACATAACTGCTTGCTGGGCGAACTGCTTTTTTTAGCCACAGACACATTCAGTTCAATACCCCCTTGAGGGGTACACAGACGCACACTGACACGCAAAAAATAACAGCAAAAACAGTAGAAAAGATAAACATCGAATGTTCCCCTTTAAGCCGTTAAATCCACCAGAGCAAAAATTTCCTCTGAGGTTCCAGACTTACGGGTCAGATCGTCCTTAATTCTTTGCAGGTTATTTGTGGTCTCGTATCGGCAAGATAGAGTTACCGGCTTAAATAATTGTTCCAGAGCAGGTAATAATTGTGATAAGTTCGCATTGACGTGAGCCGCCGCTGCACGGCTGCTCAAAGAAAACTGGCCCTGTAACGCCTTCCCCCTGCCAGTTAATTGCAGATGCATCTCGCCCAGACGACTCATGGTGAGATAGAAAGAGATGCCGTATTCCGAAGATTGAGTATTTAACTCTTGCTCCTTGCCTTTATCCAATGAGAAAAGCCACTCACCCCAGCCGGAGTTCCCGGCAAAAAAGCAGGGGAACAAGAAAATATTTTGTGCTTGTGGATTTGTTTGAGCCTGCGTATTTAGCTGCGAGTGAGCCTCAAAGAGGTCTTTAATTGCGGAACCAGCCGCCTCCAAAGTTTTAGCGGCATGCGTACCAGACTCACGACCGACAAGATCGGCAATAGTATCAGCAAAGGAGGTTTTACCCGCTCCGTTTTTATTGATAGCGGCAATAAAGGCCAATAATCTTAACGGATCCGGCTTGGCACCAACTCCATAATCGGCGAAGGAGGCCAGCGGATTACCGACTTCTGCTCCAGCCGTCTCTGCCCCCTGCCCAGCAGGTGCGGCAGTGCTTAGGCCAGGATCGTATGTAAATGGATTTCCACCGCCTCCAGCCCCCAACAGGGGCAGCAGTAAACGCAAAATCGCCGGCATGGCTTCCTGTGGGCTGGCCGGAGCCAACCCAGAGCCACCGAGCGGTACAAACCATAGCTCCCTGCCAATATCCAGTGGAATCAAGGAATTAGCCAATAAAACGCCAGATTCAGTTTTCACCAGATATCCAGCATTGGTCTCGGCTATAACCGTCCCCTTAATAAGCTGACCCGTAGTAGAATTATCACTGTCCCGAGCCAAAACAGATCCTGGAGCAGCTCCAGCCCCCTTAGCCGTTGCCTGCTTCGTCTGTGAGGGTACTGCTGTTGAAGTAGATTGACCTATTTTCATTTAATTAACTCTTTCTGCCACTAACACGAGCCTATCAATACCACTGCACTGCGACTTTTTAAGGTAATTTTTCCCGCCCGCACGACTGTGCCCCGCTCATCGGCACAAATGTCATTAGGTGAGGATGCCGCAGTATCGACGATAAGCCGCCAGTCTTTACTTGCGGGCGCATCAGGAACCTCGACCACTTTCTGGCGTGAGCCACGGTTAAAGGCCACAAAAAAGTCATTATCCTGCTCCCTGCCCGCCAATGTAAAACATAAAATGTTGGCGTCAGCACGCCAATCCATCTTGCCTTTTTTGGCTCCCTGCCAGATAATATCCTGTTCCAGAGACTCAAAAAAATTGCGCCGCCGGAAAACTGGATGGTTTTTTCGCAGACTAATCGCATATTGGAAAAAACGATGAAGTCCCTTATTTTTATCCAGCAAATCCCAATTCAACCAGCTAATCTCATTGTCTTGGCAATAGGCGTTATTATTCCCCCCTTGACTGCGGCCAAACTCATCCCCGGCCAGCAACATGGGGGTTCCCTGCGAGATGAGTAAAATAAGGGCCGCCGTCCGTATTCGACGTTCACGTAGACTAACGATTTTCCGGTTGTTGCTTTTCCCCTCTTTGCCGCTGTTCCAGCTTATATTGTGATTTTCTCCATCATGATCATTCTCGCCGTTCTCCTCATTATATTTCTGGTTATAACTCACCAAATCGCACAAGGTAAAACCATCATGACTGCTAATAAAATTTATGGAATTAAAGGGCCGTCTGCCGCTTCCTCTATACAGATCGGCACTTCCCGCCAAACGCGTCGCAAGTGTCGCCACCCCACCGTTATGACCACATAAAAATCCTCTGACATCATCTCTGAAGCGGCCATTCCACTCCGACCAGTGGGGATTATTAGAGAAGCCGCCCACCTGGTAGAGACCAGCAGCATCCCAAGCCTCAGCAATGATTTTTGTGCCGCTCAAAAGAGGATCCAGGGCAATTTCCTCCACCAAAGGTGGATTTTTTATCACCTCACCGGCCTGGTCACGGCTGAATATAGAGGCAAGGTCAAACCTGAAACCGTCAACATGCATCTCAGTCACCCAATAACGCAGACAATCAATAATCATACGGCGTACCACCGGATTATTACAGTTCACCGTATTACCACATCCCGTAAAATTGCAATGTTCGCCGGTCTTGGCATCCTTCATATAATAAGTGGATTCGGCCAATACGCTAAAGCTGCTAAAGGAGCTTGCCGGCCGTGCCTCGCCGGTATGATTAAAGACCACGTCCAATATCACCTCAATCCCGGCTCGATGCAGTGCCCGTACCATAGTTTTAAATTCTGTAACCGCCTTGCCATGAACATCGGCATAGGCGGCCTTTGGGGCAAAAAAGGCCAATGAATTATAGCCCCAATAATTTTTTAACCGCTGGCCGCTGTGCGGATTCGAGTTGGGATTATCATTCTCATCAAATTCGTTGATGGGCATTAGTTCGACAGCATTTATACCCAGTTCCTGCAGATAAGGAATTTTCTCAACCAGCCCCAGATATGAGCCAGCCTGCCGCACCCTGGAGCTTTGATGGCGAGTAAAACCACGCACATGCAGTTCATAAATTATAGTGTCCCGCATGGGGCGTTCCAGGGGCCGATCACCCTGCCAGTCAAAATCATCGTCAATAATACTACCAAGCCAATGGTGAGACTGCCCCCACCCCTCTCCGCCGCTTAAATAACGGGCATAGGGATCAATAGCCAATCTGCCATTATCCTGCCCGTCATCTGAGTAGATCTTGTAGGCATAACGATATCCGGACAGGTCAGCCGCCACCATAATATGCCAGATATCACCATGCCTGTTTTTCTTGGCATCTAAAGGCACTTCTAAACTGGGGTCGTCATGGCCATCTGCAAATAAAAGCAGGGTGATTTTAAGACAATTGCAGACAACAATCGCAAAATTAACCCCACCATCCATCCTGGTGGCACCCAGAATTAAAGGATTACCCGCCCTTGTTTTAGTATTTTTCATAATTTATTGATAATAGTTACTATTTGTTATTTACAAAAACCTGCCTGCTGATTACACTATGTAGTACAAAAAGTATTTGTGTCCAGCTATAAGCAGTTAAGCATTATGATTAAGTCATCTTATTTAATTTTTCGCTTTTTTACCAACAATATAAGGAGGGAGAAAAATGGGAATTTTTGCTCAGCTTGGAATGGAGAAAAATGATCAGGCAGTTATTGATTGGGATATCACACCGTCCAAGACCTTTACAATTTTTGAAAGCTGGGGCAGCAAGGAGCGCATGATTCGGAACAAGACGGAGCGCTATTATTATTTTTTTATAGATAATTGGAAAAAACCTGCCAGAGTATGCCTCATGGAAAGGGGCATCAAACACGCCGAAGTTTTAGCCGAGGTCAAAGCCCCACAGGAGATGATCTCCAGATGTATAGAAACGCAGGGCAGTACGGTAGGGTTGGATCGATCCTACGCCGTTGATGAAGAATTAAAGGCGTGGCTCAACAAGAATGTCTTAGGCAAAGCCAGTGACAACTCACTAGTTAAGGC
>Ga0114931_10010330_pt1 | contig 11125 bp, 11 predicted proteins | sample 2SBtaG_FD_89579 | JGI IMG/M metagenome (GOLD analysis project Ga0114931, IMG submission 89579) | Deep subsurface microbial communities from Kolumbo volcano to uncover new lineages of life (NeLLi) - 2SBTROV14_V59a metaG | ecosystem: Environmental > Aquatic > Marine > Volcanic | place: Kolumbo...
GTTCACGCATGACCACCCTCGAATGCCTGGAAGCCCAATACGATCCTGTCCTCGAAATCAGGGTGCCCGCGAGGAAAACACGTGCCGCTTAACTTAACACGTATGGGGCGACACCCCATAAAATCATCAATTCCTTTGAAAATTGCGCCGGCTAAACCCATCAGCTATACTCAACATTCAACCTTCACAGTCTCAAATTCCCCCAAGCCTTATTTGGAGAACTCGTGGAACAACAAGTCGTCGACCTTGCCCATTTCTCGCTTCAGGAAAAAGAAATTCAATCTGCCCTGGGCCGGGTAAAAGTGAAGGATGTCGATTACGCCGATATTTATATCGAATCGACGGTGGCGGAGTCGGTGTCCATGGAAGAAGGCATCGTCAAACGGGCAGTGAAAAGTATTTCCCAGGGGGCAGGCGTTCGCGCGACTGCTGGGGAAAAAACCGGCTTTGCCTATTCCGATGAACTCTCAAAACGTGATTTGGAAATTGCCGCGGATACTGCTCGTTACATCGCGAATTCTCCTCAGGGTAATGCCCCAATTCCCGTGACGCATTGTCCGCAGCTCACCCAGAATCTCTATCCCATTGAAATGCCGAATACTGAAATTGCCACACAGGATCGTATTGATCTGCTGAACCTGATTGATGCGGAAGCCAGGAAATACGACTCGCGTATTACCAAAGTGATGGCCTCATTCAACACTGAACAAAAGGTCATCATGGTCGCGACGAGCGATGGCTTGATGGTTGGTGATGTGCAACCGCTCTCACGGCTGCAAGTGACCTGCATTGCTGAAGAAGGGACGAATCGACAGGTTGGGAGCTTCGGTGGTGGCGGGCGAATTGGATTTTCATTTTATCAGGAAGCCAATCGTGCAAAAGAATATGCTCATGAGGCGGCTCGCCAAGCGATTTTGAATTTGAGTGCGGTGGATGCGCCAGCGGGTGTGATGCCGGTGGTGTTAGCTGGTGGCTGGCCAGGCATTCTATTGCATGAAGCGATTGGGCATGGCCTTGAAGCAGATTTTAATCGAAGGAAGACCTCGGCGTTTAGTAATCTTCTTGGTCAACGTGTCGCTTCTGACGTGTGTACCATTGTGGATGACGGGACGTTACCATCACGACGTGGGTCGCTGAATATCGATGATGAAGGCACGCCAACCACTCGAACAGTTCTTATTGAAGACGGAATTTTGTGCGGGTACATCACGGATAGATTGAATGCTCGACTCATGGGCATTCCCTTGACCGGTAATGGCCGACGAGAAGATTTTCGGAGCATCGTGTTACCGCGCATGACCAATACCTTCATGTTAGCCGGGCATTCGGATCCAGAAGAAATTATTGGCTCCGTGAAGAACGGCCTCTACGCTGCGTCATTTGGCGGTGGACAAGTGGACATCACGAATGGGAAGTTTGTGTTCTCGGCCAGCGAAGCCTATTTGATTGAAAATGGAAAGGTCACGAAGCCAGTCAAAGGTGCGACGTTGATTGGTAGTGGTCCAGATATTCTCAAAGAAGTGTCCATGGTCGGCCACGACATGAAGCTTGATTCTGGAATTGGCACCTGCGGCAAAGAAGGGCAATCCGTTCCTGTGGGAGTTGGCTTGCCTACGATTAAAATTGATGAGATCACAGTAGGTGGAACCGCAGGGGCTTAGACATTCGAGATTTAATTTTGATTCTGCCACGGTAACTCTTGGGTAGTTTTTTTTAACATTCCTCCCCTTTGTAAGGGGTGGCTAGGTGGGGTAGAGTCCCCAAGGCTTTGGGATTCTGTAAATTTTTTAGCTACCGTGTATACCGCGAAGAAGCTACCTCCCCTCCGCCCCTCCTTACAAAGGAGGGGGGACTCAGTGAACCTCGTGCTTTTGACAAGGATTGCGCAATTATGAGGGACCCTACAGACCACCTTCGCCAAGTGGCTGCTGATTTAATCGAACGCGCCAAGGCCTATGGTGTAACGAGTGCAGATGTGCTGGTGGCCGAAGGGGATTCCGCGTCTGTCCAAGTCCGGTTGTCCGAAGTCGATCGTCTGAGTAAGGCCAAGGAGAAGAGCTTAGGCATTCGCGTGTTTTTTGGAAAGCGGTCGGCGAGTACTTCGACCTCGGACTTTACGCCAAAATCATTGGATCAATTAGTGGCTGATACCTGCACGCTGGCCAAAGCGGTGGCCGAAGATGAAACATCCGGGTTGCCGGACGAAGAGGTGATGGCCCGTGATCATCCTGATTTGGACTTATTTGATCCGACCACGCTGACTATGGATGAAGAGATCTCCATGGCCAAACGAGCCGAAGATGCAGCCCTGGCTGCCGATACGCGGATCACCAACTCGGAAGGGGCCGATTGTGCGTATGGGAATGGGTTGGTTGTTTTGGCCAATACCCACGAGTTTCTTGATTCTCATCGAAGCTCACGCTTTTCTCTCTCGGTAACGCCTATTGCGGTCGATGAACAAAACGGTGGCGGGATGCAACGCGATTCATGGTACACCGTCAAGCGAAAGTACTCGTTACTCGATACGCCGGAATCCATTGGGCAAATTGCCGCCCAGCGTACCATTCGTCGGCTAGGCGCGAAAAAAGTCAGTACCCAACGCGTGCCGGTCATTTTTGATACAGAAACCGCTGAGAGTTTATTGGGTCATCTGGCCAGTGGCGTGTCGGGATATTCCCTCTACAAAGGCGCGTCATTTCTTATGGGGCAACTGGGCAAGCGGATTGCGCCAGAGTTTGTCAGCGTCGAGGACAATGGCCGCCTCGTTGGTGGTCTGGGTTCGAGACCATTTGATGGAGAAGGTCTGGCCACCAGAAAAAATGTCGTTTTGGAAAATGGCGTGTTGTCCAGTTATCTCTTGGATACCTATTCTGGGAGAAAGTTGGGGATGTCTTCGACGGGCAATGCGGCCAGGAGTATTGGTGAAAATCCTTCCGTTTCGACAACGAACTTCTTTTTGCGACCGGGGGCCACGACGCTCCAAGAGATTATTAGTTCGGTGAAACAAGGGTTGTATATCACGGAATTGATCGGGTTTGGTGTAAACATGGTGACGGGAGATTACTCGCGTGGCGCTTCGGGGTTTTGGATTGAAAATGGCGAGCTGGTCTATCCTGTGGAAGAAGTGACCATTGCCGGAAATTTGAAAAATATTTTTGAGAACATTGAAGTTGTTGGAAACGATCTTGAGTTTCGCGGGCGCATGGCAAGCCCCACGATCAAAATTGCCGAGATGACCGTCGCTGGTAATTAAGTGGCCCGATTTACGTTGGAGGAATTTTCCGAGCGAAGTCCTGAACTCATTTACATCGCGGGAAATTTGGTAAATGCTGAATACGTGGAATCCGCACTGAGTGATAGCCACATTGATTACGCCATGAATATTGAAAACTATGAAAAGAATTCATTTCTTGGAGGTACGTATCCGGGCGTATTTTTTTATGTATCGGAACGTGAGGCTCAACGAAGTCGGGAATGCCTGCATGTCGCCGGTTTTACCGATACTATTACCCCAGACTAAAGTACATGGACTGAACAGGAGTGAAGAATGCCGCTAGATACTGAAGACGGAGCCAAAGCGTTACAATTGATTACCTCTCGTTATGATGACCGGGTATGGCGAAAGAAAATCGAAAAAACATTAAGCCTGACGCATAGTGGGCTCGATGATGAGGTACAGCGAAAAATTTTCCTTCATCTCAAGCGTGGGTTGCAGGCGTATAAATCGCGACGAGCCGATCCTCCGTCATGGATTGTTGGCGGGTATGCCACGAAAGAAGTCATTGATCGCGCCAAACATCGTCCCGATGAAATTGACCCGGCTATGACCTCGGAACAGGTCTCCTTTTTAGGCGTCGATCCTGGCGCCGACGTTGACCAGGCTTGGTGGGAAGATATGCTGGTCAACTGGTTTGCAGGTTCTGCGGAAGAACTGGAGGATTTGCCAGTTGCTGATGAAGAAGGCGAAGCGGATTCTGATGGAGAGCCCTCGTCCTCTGATTCTGATACAACTGACGAAACACAAACCACCACATAAGTGTTCTGTCTGAAAGGTCTTTCTTTCTCTCTCAAGAAGGGAGGACTCTATCAAGGAACACGGTTTTTCCCACTTCATTATTAGTCGGTCTGAATCGTTTACGTCTGCCGATAGCGCTTTCCCTTCAATCCTAGTTCAGAAGTGTTCTAACGAGGTGGGAGGTCGCACCGTGCTATGACCACTCCCGCTACCTTCGTATATCCCTTCCTTAAGCACCTGAATTCACTTGTCTGCCGCGTTATGTATGGCGTCGCGCCTGTGACTTCGAGCCCGCTTCCATCCAATGGTCCAGCCCTTTTAGTCTCCGACCATTCGACCCTGGGTGATCCTTTAGTCTTGCTGGCGACCGCAGGACGGCCTCTCCATTTTTTAATGGCACAGGAAATCTTTGAACGTTGGGGTACTCGTTGGGTGTTCCAAGCGTTTCAAGTGATTCCGGTGCGGCGCGGTGCCAGAGATGTTGGTGCTATCCGCTCGATGATGAGAGTGCTAGATCGTGGAGATGTGGTGGCGTTGTTTCCGGAAGGCGGCATCGACAACTTTCGCGATGAATCCGGCCACCTGGGAGTGGCCTATCTGGCTGCAAAAACTGGTGTGCCGGTTATCCCTGTTTCGGTCAGTTGGGTCAGTCAACGACCCGAGTCCATGTTGGGAACGATCTGTATTCCAGGGAAGGTGTTGGTGCGATATGGGGATCATTTGAGATTTCCAAAAATTCCCAACCCCAAGCGCGAAGAGCTGGAGGCCATGACGGCGGAAATTATGCGCGGGATAAAAATATTAGATGAGCTGAATGGGGGAATGACTCCGAAGATCGAGGGTGATTAGAACAAATCCATTTGAACGGGTTTGTCTGGAGCAGACGAAGATTGTTCAGGCTCTTGAGACATTTCGTCCAAGATGCGTTTGAGTTTTTGAAAGTCCTCTCGAAGCGGAGTCATGAGATTGCCTTGGTGAAGAGCGGCGGCGGGGTGCAAGAGGGGAAAGAGAATGAATTCAGGGAGCCGAAACACTTGGCCGCGAACTTTGGTAATTCCAATCTTCTTTTCCAACAAGGTTTGCATGGCAAAGTTGCCCAATGAGCACACTAACGTGGGATTGATAAGTTGAATTTGCTGGAGAAGAAATGGCTTGCAGGTTTCGATCTCGTCGGTTTGGGGGTTGCGGTTCTCGGGAGGCCGACATTTAATGACATTGGCAATGTAAATCTCATCACGTGAGAGCCCAGCGGATTCGAGTAATTTTGTTAATAATTTCCCTGCCGCGCCAACAAACGGCACCCCCTGTTTGTCTTCGTGTAATCCAGGGGCTTCTCCCACGAACATGATCGATGCGTGCGGATTTCCCGTGCCACACACGACCTGCGTACGGCCCGATGCCAACCGACAGGCTTGGCAATCGCTCAAAGATTCATTCAATTCATCGAGAGTCATCACGGCATCATAGGGAGCAAGATTTCTAATTGTCAATCACGTTCGTGGTTTTGATTGATAATCGCTTGTGCGCATAATTCTCCACTGACGATCGTACTTTCTATTTCGGTAATGGCTCCGGTGTCTGTCCAACTTCCCGCTAACAGAAGATTTCGAAGCGGGGTCTGATTGGATAGGGGATACGGCTTCGTTCCTAGTGGATGAGGAACAAAACCAAACGGCTGCCGCGCAATGTGATAACGAAATGGACGCTCTGAGGCCAAACATGTTTGATCTGAAAATAGTTCTTGTAACGTTTCTATGGCGCAGGCCTTGATCTCTTTGTCGGGTAGTGAGAGAAAAGTGGCGTCATTGGTGGATACGCATGAAAGGAGACTGCCAAGGCTTTTTGAAAGCAGGGTTGGTCGACACAATGTCCAGGAAAAGGGAGCATCTAGAAGAAGGAGGCGAGGCTTTTTGATTTTCAGGTCGAGCTCTAGGTGGAATGTTATGGTGGGCGCAAAGGTCGTTTGACTCATTTGCTGAAACGATGAGTACCGAGCGAGAAGGCGTTCAGGGAGCAATGATGACAGCGTGGTCGGAAGGAGACCGGAGACATACCAGTCAGCGGTATGGAGGGACCCGTTGGATAAGCAGACGCCGGTAACATGTTCTGGTCCAACTTGGAGATATTCAACAAATTGCCTGCAAACGATTGTCGTTCCTCGTTTCTTCAGTTGCTCGGTTAGAGCTTCCTCAAGCCTTGTTGGTAGATTCGGTATTTGAGCGATTTGAGGTCTGTGCTGTCGCGATTGAAAAAACACTCGGGTCAACATGGTGACAAAACTGCCTGCATGAGTGTGGGCCAGGTCTGTTCTTAAGAGGAATCGACAGAGCGGATTCCAAACGGTTTTATGAACAGGCAGAGGTTGGCCAATACTGGTTAGCCAGGATTCAGCCGATTCAAGATCCAGGGAGTTCGGAAGGATTGCCACTCCCTCCCAGACTTTTTCCACGAAATTTAGCAAATGCCATCGCAGGCTATAGGGGAGCGCTGAAAAGTTTAAGATTCCCAGAACGGTGTGCCAAGGAGCTGGAAGCGGAGTGTTGGGAAATCGAACGGGAGGTGAGGAGGGTGTTTTAAATTCAAGTGACACCGGTCTCCAGGACGATTCGTGCTTTGAGATGTTCAAATCCTGCAATAATGCATCGGTCTGTTTGTGTGCGCCATAGCAGACTAACGGTGTCGCTGGACCTGCACAAAAATATTCTACGCTTTCGTGTTGAGGCGAATCCAAACTTTGCGTTTGCTCTGGAAGAGAAAAGGCGGAAGTGGCCGCGTCGGAATGGCCATGGGTTTTAAGAACAGTCACTTGGAAATCGGCAGTGCAAAGCCGCCAGGCGGTGACTAATCCCGCCAGCGAATCCCCTAAGACGAAGACGCGCGGTTTCATGGCCTCGAAGTAAATCGATTAATGAGTGAGGTCCGAAGCCAAGTGCTGATGGCAATAAGAATGCGCCGTGCCGGGGGGATGCTGATTCGAGAGTGATACACTGCGTAGTTTGTCGTTTCGATGCGAGTCAGGATTCGGTAATACACGCTTCGCATGATTTCGGCAGCGAGCAGAGACCGTTGATCTTTTCCGGAAAGGGTGTCATATACCGCTTGCGCTTTATCATAAAACTCATGGGCCCTGGCCGCTTCGAATTTCATGAGCTCAAAAAATTGAGGTGAGTTCGTTTTTGCCAATAATTGTTGTTCGGTGTACTTGAATCTCGCCAAGTCTTCTTGTGGCAAATAAATGCGTTGCCGCTCTGCATCGGCTCCCACATCTCGCAAAATATTCGTCAGTTGAAAGGCCACGCCTAAGTTGACGGCATATTCCTGAGCCCGTGAGGCTTGCGTGCCAAACACCTTGAGGCAGATCAACCCGACGATTGACGCGACGCGATAGCAATACGGATAGAGATCATCGAATGTGGCATATCGTGTGTGTGTTAAGTCCATCTCCATGCCGGTCACCAGTTCTTGCAAGTATTCTTCTGGAATGCCCAATCGTTGGACATGCTCGGCCAAGCTGATCGTGACCGGGTGTTTCGGTGTGCCTTGATACAGGGCTTTGATTTCTCGTCGCCATTGCGAAAGCTGCTCCTGGGGGTTGGTCCCGGGAGGAGGGTGATCCACCGTGTCATCGACTTCGTGGCAAAAGGTATACACGGTATACATCGCCTCGCGACGAAATCGGGGAAGGAAGAAAAACGAATAATAAAAATTGCTTCCACTCGCTTTAGTCTTTGCGGTGCAATAGGCATGTGCTTCATCAGGAGTCATTTTGGTCATCGTGTCAGATCGCAGATGAGTTCGACTGGGGGAAGGGTCATGGCCACATTACGGTTCGAGGATTGTAGCGAAAGTTGGAGAGTGAGAAAAGGCTTCTGCAGAGTTTGTTTCTATTTTTGAATCAATAGAAGATAGGCTGGGAGTTTACTAGTCAGAAAAAAACCTGAAAATAGCGAGAGCGTGGGGTCGCATTACGACTGGGCTTTGAGTTGATGCTCACCGATCCACCCCGAGCCCCCCGATTTGGTGTGCACCAAGTAAACCCACCCACTGCCTATTAGAGCGCCATCTAAAATTGTAAGTAGTTCGCCGGATTTCACTGAAGGCCCTGGCTCTTTTCCTTCAGGATCACCAGAGAGTTTCATAGAGGTTGATCCGGAAGGTTTTGGAGAGACCGCGACAAGCTGGCCTTCTTGAAATGATGGCACCGGGGGTTGTGACGTAGTAGACGCATGCTCTTCTTGGGTTCCCGAAGGCTTTGTGCCGGTTGCAGGGTCAGAAGTTTTTGACGCTGGTGCCATAACCATGCTGGTGATGGACGAGAATGCTCCAGGGTCCATCATGAAATACCCGACACTGGCGACTAAGAGCAGCAGAAGAATGAGAAGAAGCGGCCGCCGACTCGGCGGTTTGGGATCAGGGTCATCCAGGTCATCCAAGCCATCATCAAAGTCGAGATCCTTCTCAGCGTCCTGGGCGAACAAGAGAGCCCATGGGTGAAAGGAACCAGAGGAAATGGGAATGGAAAATGCTGGAGTCATGAGCAAAAACCCTCCGTCTTGGGTTGAGGGTACGTCGTGTTCTTTAGTTGTGATTTCGAGATTTGAAAAATTACCTTACTTCGTTACTTCGTTGCCAAAGTAAGTCTTACGCAGTAGCACCTATTCATACCATTCAACCTGGGTCATGTCAATCAATGAACGAGATCCGCGACGTGCAATTTATAGCCGCTTGCCTGAGATGAAAAATGGGTTATTGGTCACTGGTCAGGATGGAGTCATGCTCCGTTGTATGCTACGAATTTTTTACCCTCTAATCATCATCCATCATCGGTCATGGTTCGTGACCATTCATAAGGTGAAAGGTCTGATCAAATTGCTTGCATATCCATGTATCCTTATGCAGAATGCACACACACACGGTGCTGTTGGTCTCAAATTATGAAGTCGTATCGCGAAGAACTCTGGGTGGAAACCCAAAGCCGTCGTGCCTACATGAATATTACCCCTCAGGTTGAAGCGGCCATCAGAAAAAGTGGCGTCACGGAAGGGCTCGTCCTGGTGAACGCTATGCATATCACCGCTAGTGTCTATATCAATGATGATGAAGCGGGGTTGCTGAAAGATTACGACGAGTTTCTTGAAAAGCTCGCGCCCCATGATGCTCCTTATCGACATAATGATACCGGCGAGGATAATGGTGATGCCCATATCAAACGCCAGATCATGGGACGGGAAGTGACCGTCGCGATTACGAACGGGCAGTTAGACTTTGGTCCGTGGGAGCAAATTTTCTATGGTGAGTTTGATGGACGGCGGCGCAAGCGTGTATTGATCAAGGTGATTGGGGAGTAACCCCTTGTGATTGTTCAGTCAAATGCCGAAGAATACTGAAATGTGGAAACCGGAAATTGTTCAACCAACATACACGCCGGAATTGCGAGGGAAATAGCATGTCGAGTTGGTATCGCCCGGATCCTTTAACGCGCGACTTGATTCATCTCATTAATGCCCGGCGTCATGATCATGGTGACTCGGAATTGGCGCTTGAGGTGTTGCAGGCCTTGCTTGAACAGGATCGCGAGTATGATGTGTTGACTGTGCTCGCGGCGTTGGATGAAGAAATGGCCGAGTGGTTGTTCGACCTCCTTGCTGAAGCTTCGTGCTCCGTGATGATCGAAGGCGATCCTGATGACAACCCAGCTTATGCCGTGTTGGGGGCCATTGAGTTACCGCTGCAGGCCAACCTTCCGAATCCACTGCAATTGAAATTGAACCCCGAGCGGACAGCCGAGTTATTGCGGGAATGTCTCCATATTCAACCCGGAACTGTGATTACCGTGGAACGCCGATTGTTGACTGACACCACCTTGGACTTTCTCTCTCTGCAAAAAATTCATGACCATGTCTCGGCAATGGCGAGTTCACATCGTCGAATGCCGGTTGCGGCCCGCCTCCATCCTCCCGTTGAATCCACCGCATATTTATTTTTCGAACTGATCGGCGCAGGAGATTCTTCGTTGCCCGAAACGTTAGAAGAAAAAGACCGAGAGGCCTTGATACAGGGCTTAGTGGATCAATGTCCGGAAATCTCGTTGGCCCCCAATACGTTGGAGGTTCCAGTGTATGCGGCCTATGCCATGTTCGATGCGCAAAATGCCGTGCGATTGCATCGCCTGGCTGACGAAACAGCCGCAGTCTGGCATGACCTCGACCCATCGGTCCGAAGCCGAACCATCGTGCATCTGCATACACAATGCGGGAATGGCGTCTACATGCCGGTGTGGACTGATCTCTTCGACCCTGAACTCCCCGAAGATCATGGTCCCATCTGGACATCGCCAGATGTCTGGGTTTTTACCGCAGACCTGCCCATCGAATGGCCCGGCGAAATGCTCACCAACCGACTCCTCGCCGAAGGCTGCACCCGATTCGAAAATCACATCGTTGAAGCGCCGGATAACTAAAAACTTCGGACAATCTCAGGCCCCTCATCTTATACTCTTGTTATATCCTAGAGCCCTTCCTTAAAGGTTCTAACAACTTATCCGTAACCTTTAAATCCCCTTTTCCTCGCCCGACATAAATGCCGGGTTTGGCTGTGCCGTGGAAGTCGCTGCCGCCGGTCATGAGCAGGTCGAGCTTCCTTGCGAGTTCAAGGTACTCTGAGGTTTGGCGTTTGGTGTGGGTGCTGTAAAACACTTCGATGCCCATGAGTCCGGCTTCTTTGAGTGCGCTGCACATCTCGATAAGTTCCGGGCCTTTGCATTTGGTCCAATGTGGGTGGGCGAGGACTGGCACACCTCCTGCCTCACGAATCCATGTGATGACTTCGCTTGAATCTGGCGACTTGCGTTCAACATAGGCTGGGCTTGCTTCGGCAAGATAGCGATCAAACGCTTCCTTTGTTGACGCCACGTAGCCTTTGTCTACCAAGACGCTGGCGATGTGTGGACGTCCGATGGATCCAACCCCTGCTTTGGTTTTGACTTCATCATAGGTCAGGTCCAACCCCAATTGATTCAGCTTTTCCACGACGAGCGGGTTTCGTTGATCACGATTGGCTCGCTGTTCAATGAGCCGGGTTTGTAATGTGGTATCCTGCCAATCAAAGAAA
>Ga0114931_10010331_pt1 | contig 11124 bp, 6 predicted proteins | sample 2SBtaG_FD_89579 | JGI IMG/M metagenome (GOLD analysis project Ga0114931, IMG submission 89579) | Deep subsurface microbial communities from Kolumbo volcano to uncover new lineages of life (NeLLi) - 2SBTROV14_V59a metaG | ecosystem: Environmental > Aquatic > Marine > Volcanic | place: Kolumbo...
GACAATATGCTCAAGCACGTCTTGCGTAACAAATAAATCAAAGCTTGCATCCGGAAAAGTCAGTGATTCAAGGTCTTCACATCTGTAGCCATTATGCATCGTGCTTCGAGAAATATCAGGGAAATAATGCGATGATGAGTATCTGTTGCAGTTTTTCCTCAAAAAACCAGATGACGCCCCAAAGGGAGCCGCTTCATGAATTACCATATTCCTGTAATCTGGAAAGTAAATTTTGAAGTATTTTATTAAAGCTCTATGACGAGGTATTGAATCGCACCCAATACAACGATAGTGATCTCTGAGCCAGTCGTATTGCGAATAGAAAATCGTTTTACTTTCGCAGATTGGACAGAATCCGATATCCAGTCTCTTCAGGGCATGTAAACTTTTTACTATATCCTTCAATCTGTCATCCATTCTTGTGTATCCATCTGGCTCGAAATGCATTTATTTCATCATGTGAGTAAAAATGTTGAACAAATTTTGAGTTGTAAATCTGATCAATATATTCATCGGACAGTGTAATCTTTGAAAGAAATTCACGATAAATATCCTTGTACCATTTATCAGCACCAACATTGCTCCTTTTTAATTTAATATCTGGAATCCCAAGGAATTCCTCTATCGCCTGTTCTGCGTGAATGTCAAGGTCTTCAAGTCGAATCAGAAGAAGAGAAAATCGCCCTTCTCGGTAAATGTCATAACCTTTTTCACGAGGGAATGGCCGCGAGTATACGTCGATATTAAAAACGGGTTTGAACTGCATGTCAAACCAATTTAGGGCGGATACATGTTCCCATTTTTCCCAGAATATATCAATAAGCTCATTAACTCCAATCAACCCGGCTCCCAATTGTTTGCGGGCATCCGGAACAACCTCATCATAATCGATACTTTGGAAGAATCGAGATATGTTTCTCGCAACAGGGTCACGGACAAGGGAAATCAAATACCAGTGTTTATTAGGATTTTTGTCAATTAACTTCCGCAACTTTATTCCTTCCTCAATTTCCTTGATAGTAGCTGTGAAATGAGTTCTGGTTTTTTTTATCTCCTGTAACATCTTGTCGAGATTGTTAAGCACATGGCGGTGATAAATCGGAATCCCCAAGTCCAAATCGGTAAGGGTTTCATAAACCGAACGCGACCCGACCTTTGCCATATTGTATACAATAACTGGTCCGTCAATCTGAGAAGATTTTCTCTCCTTTATCTTATGCTTAGGACAAGGTTTGTTATTGAGTATCTCCTTCACCCTCTCCCTATATCGAAGTCCTATAGCCCGGTATCCAAAAAACTGCCTCATCTGTGTGCTCGCCACCTCACCTACCTTCATACCATACTCTCTGTCAGAAATCAATTTAACCATATGCTGAAAGGCATGCTCTATATCAGGCTCTGCCCATACCTGCCCGCTTGCATGGGGGTATTGTCCTTCCTTTACGGGAACAAGCGTATAATGGACAAGGCACGAGTTGTTTTTATTCATAAAATCCCTGTTGCCAGAGTATGCAGTTGCCACAACCGGTTTACCCATGCACATCGCCTCTGCCGGGCCTCTCCCGTATCCCTCCGACCTGTGGAGTGAAATAAAACAGTCAGAACACCTCGCGAGGTTCTTGATCTCATTGTCAGAAAGTATCTTGTTTATTAAGATTACCTTTTCCTTGAATCGAAGACTGTCCAAATTCATCAGAAACTTCTGATAATCATCCTGGCGATGTTCAAAACCACTTAGCTTGATAACAAGCCTTATATCCTCTAAAGGCCTCTCCTTACATACCTTTTCAAAGGCATTCAATATACCATGGGGATTCTTCCTCTCAATGTAAGATCTAAAATCACAGAAGAAGAGAAAGACATAAGAGCTTTCAGGGATTCCAAAATATCGCCTTGAAAGAAAACAATTTAAGACTACCTCAGTGGCGAGGGGCATGTGATATACGGGCCTGGAAATGGCCTTTCTGAGTGCATCATAGACAAAGAATGACTGTGCCCACACCTCATCAAAGTGTTTCTCAATAAGCTCAGCCCAGATAGCCGGATATATGCTTAATTCCCATGCAGGATATATGATATTGTAAGATTCAGGAGGAATGGGATTTTTTAAATGTCTTAAGACATTCTCTATTTCATCACCGTTGATAAAGAAAACATTGATCTTTCCGGGATCGCTGACAAGATATTCCTTGATTTCTCTTTCTATGTCTTCATCTCTTTCACTACAGCCAAAAACATCGAGGACCCTCACAGGTGTCATTACTTTTTTCAAGGCACGGAAGGCGGTTCTGATGTCTTCCCCCCTTCCAATGGGTGCAAAGGGATGGCCTATAAGTGTAACTACCTTATTTTCTTTCATTGCAAAAATAGCGTCTCTCTAATGCATTACGGGTAGCCTCAAGATAGGCATGACCAAACCGTAGATCAGGTTCCAGATATGCCCCTTCTGCCCACTCGTTCCATGCATTGATAAAGACGATACGATCATCGCTAGAGTTTTGCTCACGTGTCTGCTGTATAATCGCCTCCAGTCAAGCCTGATAGGCCCCTGGGGAGGCGTATGCAAAGATGAAGGGATTGTTCTGCTGTCGCGCTGTATTATCCCAGGAGGCTAAAACTGTTCGGAAACGCATATAATCCGCGACATCTCGCCTCATGTACTTAAGCACAAGCTCTCTGTAGTCATTTATAGACCCGCTAAACTGTGGATTTAACAGCATCCCTGGAGGTTCGATAGGTGCATCGGTGCCGTGTGGTGGAAACTCTACCGATGCATCAAATCCATATTTAGATGGATGTTCCTTCGCATAAGCATGTTCAAAGGATTCCACCATTGCAAGATAAATCTCGCCAACACCCTCTTTCCGGCAAATATCACGCCAGATATCTGTTGTTCGCTTAATATCAGGAAACTGGGTTACTCGATAGATAAGGAGTAAAGGTTTTCCGTGTATTCGGATATATTTGCGATGAGTCATAAAGCGGATTATATCCAATATAACAGACCGATCATCCTGGTCAGAATGTTCCTGAGCTATGAGTATGTCTTGTTCATGACCATCCCATTTGCGCGTCCAGTTTTCGTTTGCCCAGCAAAGACAATAAGGAATATCTGGTTTGTTGGTCTCCAGCATCCGATCAAGCGGAACTTCGAGCAACCGCTTCCCGTGGAACCAGTAATAATAGTAACAAAATCCATAGATTCCGTAGCGCTTGGCAAGTTCGGCTTGCTGTTCCATGACCTCTTCCACTCGAAGGTCATAAAAACCCAAATCCGCAGGAAGCCTTGGCTGATAATGACCGATAAAATTTGGGCGTGCCTCGACTACGTTCCGCCATTCGGTAAAACCCTTCCCCCACCACTGGTCATTTTCAGGGATTGGATGGAATTGAGGCAGATAAAAAGCTATCAGACGGACACGATTTAATTCATCTATTTGCTCTTGCCATTTTTCGGAAAGTTTCTGCTGGTTAGTAGTAACGCATTGTAACTTATGGGTCTTATCGAGGCTGTCTGAAGTTACACTAAGATGATGAGTGATTAAAGCTTTTGGATTGTAGAGAATCTGTAATCCCCGTTGCCTTAAACGAAAACAGAGATCGATATCTTCACAATAAGACGGCGCCAGATCATCATCAAAACCTCCGATTTCATGAAATATGTCTGTTTTTATAAGAAGACAAACTCCTGAGCAATAATCAACCGCTCTAACGTAATTATATCTTGGCAACTCGGGATCATCCGTCAGACCGATCAGATGGCTCGAGCAGTCCCGATTCACAAGTGCACCCGCTTCCTGAAGCCTGTTATTCGGATAAATTATCTTTGGCCCAACGGCTCCTGCATTGGAATGGACTTCAAACGTTCTCACGAGTTCTGTTAACCAGCCACAGGTAACCTGAACATCGTTGTTCAGGAATAAAGTATACTGCCCACGTATTTTTTTGGCACCGTGATTGCAAGTACGTACGAATCCGAGGTTCTTTGAATTTCTTATGTATATTATGTTGCTGATTTTTGATAAGATATCCCGGGTATGGTCTGTTGATCCATCATCAACTATGATAATTTCATAAGGAATGTCTGTAGTGTATTCCTGTATGGATAACAGACACTCGAGGGTAAATTTAATATTATTGTAAACAGGTATTACAATTGAAACAACGGGCTCCGTTACGTTTTTAAATCGCAGGGCCTCAGCTTGAAGGAAAATTTCACTTTCTCTGATAGAGATAATTTTTTTAGGTTTCAGTTTAAGCTTTGCCAATCTTGTAGCATCGATACTTTTGATTCTTTTGCGCATTTCAAGATACACTTGCCATTCGTTGGATACTGCTCTTTCATCACGGACACGGAATTGTTGCCATAGTTTTAGTATGCCAACTCCGGAGAAAGCCTGTTCATCTTGTTTTTTTCCCTTTTCTCTGAGCTGCAAAACAAGAGAAGTCCGACTTGGATTTGTTAAAGCATTTTCATTGTTTTTTTTTGTAAACTCACCCCAAGCATTTTTAAGAAATGTATGAAATCCATACGCTCTGATATTTGGTATAACCTTCTTAAAATCGTATGTTTTAATTATTAGCGCTATGTTTTTAACAATGTTTCTTCTGAAAATAAGGGCATGTACCATCCTCAGGGGTGCAGTAACCCGCCAACTCCAGCTTGCGTAGAGCGCGTTGATGCGCTTATCTCTATATTGCACTTCATTATGAAGACGCGTTATTTCCTGCACCCTCTTCTCATCTTCCCGTCTCAATATATCAACGGACTCGATTAGGCTTTTCATTTCCTGTTCTTTCTGTATTTTTGCTTGTTCTTCCTTCATCCTTGAATGAATCTCTTTGAGTTCCTCCTCTCTGCTCTTTAACGTCTCACGCAGGGTTGTTATATGTGCTTCTTTGCTTTCCAGCAAATCGTCAATCTTGGATATGTGAGTGTTCATAAAAGATTTAAGATCTCTGTATAGCAGCCTGATGATTTCATGAGGTATGTTCTCATCCAATGCATTTATTAGATCTTCATCTTCTACATAAAGTAAGGAACGCTCTTTCACCTTGTCAGTTTTTGGCGGTACTATCCTCTCTTCTGAAACTGAATTGCCTGTCTCTGTCGCTTGTAGCTCCTGATAGACTGGTCCAGCCTCAGCAGACAACTGCATATATAACTTCATAATTTCAGGCGGTACACCGGCTTTTTGAAGATCTTGCATTGTGGATCTATGATGTCTTAATGAAAAAGAAACAGTCTTAGATACTCGTTCAATTGTCTCTCTGGAAGCATCCAACCCCAAAAAACTAAGTACCCGATCTAATTCAGACTCCGGATTTATAAAATAACTATCATAATGAGTAATTATCCTTTGATCAGACTTAGTGAAGGCAAGCAGGTACTGATTGTAAGTAAGCCATAGTCTTAAACCAAATGTACTGGAATTATAATTGCGTCTTTTCAGGGACTCGGCTACGTCAAGGGGATTCCTGATGCAGATTACCACCTTCATGCCAGGAAATAAGGACTTCCAAAATGAAAAGGTTAAGCAATTCCGAGGATCTTTCCAGCCCCAGGGCTCATGTCCATGGAAAGACCCGGCAAGTTCTACAGCCATTTCCTTGAAACGAACAATTTCTGGTTTAGCCTCCCACCCCTCACTCGGTTCAGGAGGATAATCCCAGTCCCCGCCCAACTGAACCAGCAATTCCTCATTTATGGCCATGAAGCGATTATTCTCCCAGAAGCCTTCCGGATTGTCAAATCCCGGTTTTACAAGCTCCTCCTCCGGTCCCAGATATAGACCACAAAGATTTAACAGTCTGGCCACCATTGAGGTGCCGGATCGGTGCATACCGGAGATACAGATAACATTTCTTTTCATATTTAAGTTAGACACCTCACTTTTAAAGTATATCCTGTCTCTCTGCTCGTATGTTTACATACCCTTCTCTGGAAAAACTTATTAAGGGACAACGGCTGAACCCCTTTGAATTTTTTAAAACTTTGCAGATTACTTGCTTTGCTGTAATGGCATTGTCAATTACTATTCCTGCATTTCGGGCAGATTTTTAAATGAGACATCACGGACCCCATGTTCAATGTCCATCGAGCCTCTTCATCATTTTTGCTGTTGATATTCTTTAATTACTCTTCCAGACTCGTCAATTATTTTCAACTTACCATGGTCTAACCATAAAACTCTATCACAGAGATTTTCAACATCCTCCATACTATGTGAGACAAAGAGTATTGTAACTCCTCTCTTTCTGAAATCCAGCATCCTCTCTTTGCTCTTTTTCTTGAACTGGACATCACCGACGGCAAGGACTTCATCTACTATCAGGATATCAGGGTCTACCTCTGTTGCAATGGAGAAACCCAGCCGTGCAATCATTCCAGAGGAGTAGTTCTTCAATGGTGTATTAATAAAGTCTCTTATCTCTGAAAAATCTATAATGCTTTCATATTTCTCTTCAATCTCCCTTCTGGAAAAACCAAGAATCGAGGCATTAAGATAAATATTTTCTCTCCCTGTAAGCTCGTGATCGAATCCGGCACCAAGCTCGATCAGGGGGGCTATCTTTCCATTAACGACCCTAACCCCCTCTGAGGGTTTCATAACACCGGATATAATCTTCAGAAGCGTGCTCTTTCCAGCCCCGTTATGACCGATGATGCCTAATGCTTCTCCTTCTCTAACATCGAGAGTTATCCCTTTTAATGCCCAGAGTATCTCGACATCTATCCTCTTCCCTCTTAAATAATTAATGACGTGTTCCTGAAACGTCTTGGGACGTTCCCTTATGAGTCTGTATTTAACCGATATATCCTGAAGTTTTATCATAGATTATTTGTATAGCTTTAGAATTAACAAGACTTATTCTGTTTTTAGACAGGATGAACAGGATTTACAGGATTCTTATTTTATTTCTTTTCTTTATCCTGTCCATCCTGTATATCCTGTCTAATTTTATTTAGTTTTAATGACATATCTTAACTTCTAAATCATAAATAAAATATTATTCTGTCTCTGCTCTTATAATAAATAGTCCAGCCTATCGAGAAAGATAACAAAGCAAAAAACAAACCAAACACAAAGTGTTCCGTCTTTGGTATTGTACTGTCATATAAGCACGCCCTGAAGAGAGTTATATAATGGTAAACAGGGTTAAAGGACATAAGGGCCTGGAACCTCCCCGGCAGAATGGAGACAGGATAAAATATCACAGACAGATACATCCATGCCATTAACAGCACATCATAAATATATGTAACGTCATGGAAGAAAACAGCAAGGGTGGCAATCATGAGGGAAATACCGAGAGCAAAGATAAAGATAAGGCCGACAACCAAGGGGATAAATACAATATCGCCGTTCAGGGCGGTTCATGAGAAAACAATAAGCAGGAATAGAGGTGCAAGGGAAAATATAAAATGCACCAATGAAGAAACAACTACCGATATCGGGAAGATTGATTTAGGCAGATAAATCTTGTCAATAAGGCTGCGGTTACTGATAAATGCCATTGAAGCAACCTTGGTGCCCTGTGAAAAAAGCTGCCAAATGGTAATGCCTGATATGACATATGCCGTGTAGTTCCCAACAGTCCTGCCAAACAGGCCTGCAAAAACAACATAAAAAACTATCATCATCAAAAGAGGGTCAAGCATTACCCAGAGGAAACCAAGCGCTGATCTTTTATACCTCTTTTTAATGTCACGTATTACAAGATTCCTCAAGAGTTCCCTGTATGAATAAATCTCTTTAAACTCCGAAAGTAATGGCATATCACTTTATATACATATAAACTATTTTAATATTAACGTTATTATCCGTGATCGGATGTATTATTAAAATCAAAGCCCGGCATGACAGATCATTATACCCTATACCCATATCTATAGTGAAGCTCCCCGCCTTGTAGGCGGGGCTTCCGGGTAGGGAATAATTTTTTTTGTTTCCTTTGTAAAAAAATTAAAAACACTTGGTCAGTCTGTCGTTTCCCGAAAGCGTTCGGAGAATCTTTTCTACAGTATCCTTGTGTAAATCACTAAATGCCGGATTGCTTTATCTAATGAGAGTCTGTTTATAAATTACAATGCACCTTGCCGAAGGCCTTGGCCTTTGGTCTGAGAGCTTGATCAGTCATTTGTCATTCGCGCAATCCTGAACGCATTCGGGAGTCGGGGATCCTTCTTAAAGACAGATTCCGGACAAGCCGGAATGACAGAATAACGAATGCTCTGCCCTATGCGCTTTGAACGATTCCGGACAAGCCGGAATGACGGAAAAACGACCGCACTGCCATATGCGCTTTGAACGATTCCCCGAACGCTTTCGGGGAATGAAATTGTGCGTTGTGGTTAATGTTAATGTAAATTTTAAGCTCCTCTTCAACTAAAACACGAAAGAACCTTCTTTTATATAGCGGCACTTCATCCCCGCTCACAGAGCGGGGCATTCAGGCAGCATCCTCGCAAAACCAAAAAACAAGTTGACACCCCCTCACCCACTGAACCGTTTTTCTCTGTTCCTGAGACGTGCCAACAAAGCTTCTTCGGGCATTTCCGTAGGTCATACCCACGTTCCATATGCAGTGGTATGGTGGTATATAGTATAATAAATTGAATCAGTTACACCCCGGAATTGAACTATTTCCAGGATCCGGCAATAAGCAGCACTGCCTATTGCTGGATTTGGGTATTATATGGTTGCCCGGTACAACGGCATAGGTGTTTCACTCCTTCTTATCCCGGCATCGGCTCGGGGCCCCGGCCTGCCTGTGCGTATCTGCATGCAGACAGGGGTAGTTTTTCAACTCGCCACAAAGGTCGGGGCTTTCGGCAAGGTGCATTGTAAAAGGAGTCGCTCAACTTAGGTGAAAGATATTATGGATATATCCGTTCCGACCCCGTGGGTACAGCAGAAAGAACAATCATCCCTTGGAGTGCAAAGTGGATAAGCAACTGAGCCTGAGTCTCGGTTATTCCCCGTGTCCAAACGACACATTCAGCTTTTATGCCCTCACTCATGGGAAGGTCCCATCCGGTACCGTCTCCTTCAGGGAAACCCTCAATGATGTGGAAGCCCTTAACCGGATGGCCATGAGGGGGACACTCGACATAACCAAGGTCTCCTATCATGCAGCCGGTCTCCTCCTTGATAGATACTGTCTGTTACGGTCAGGCAGCGCCCTCGGCAGGGGATGCGGTCCTCTTCTCATTGCCAGAGAAGCCGTAGAGACAGACACCCTCCGGGGAAAGAAGATCGCCATACCCGGAAGGCTCACAACAGCCTTCCTCCTTCTCAGCCTTTATGACAGAGGGCTTACTGAAAACGTCATACCCATGACCTTTGACAGGGTTATGGAAGAGGTAGAGAGGGGCAATGCCGATGCCGGTTTGATTATCCATGAAGGGAGGTTCACTTTCCGTTCCCGCGGACTTGTCGAGTTGATGGACCTCGGGCAGTGGTGGGAAGAGACTTCGGGTCTCCCCATCCCCCTTGGTGGCATGGCTGCCAGAAGGACCCTTGGCCCTGAGGTGCTGAATGAGACAGGGAGAATGATCAGGGAGAGCATTCTCTATGCACGTAAAACCCCGGAAGAGGCAATGGGATATATAAGAAGCCATGCCCGGGAGATGGACAGGGACGTGATAATGGATCATATCGGCCTTTACGTGAATAACTTCAGTATAGATATGGGAGAGGATGGGAAAACGGCTGTTAAGGAATTGATATCCCGGGCAGTGGCAGCAGGGCTTTTTCCTGAACCGGACATGCCCATCTTCTGCGATGAAGCACTCTACGACTGAGTCCGTGGATATCATCAGGTTAATAATAGAGGCTCTTTCGGAAACGGTGTGGAAAAATAAATAATACAGATTAAACTACAGACACTGAAAAAAGACAAGCAGGTTACCCGGTGTCTACCCGAATAGCTTCTGGGTGTTTAGTTTTCCACAGAAAAGTCAGAGAGCCAAATTTATGGACTCGTAAAAAGTCCATAGTACCGTTTCAGGATGCCATCAAATTGATTTGGCAAGGAGAATCATAATGTGGTTTCAGGAAGCTGAAAGGATTTATCTGGTTCCCATCGGGAAGATCCAGTGGTGGCTCCTTGACGAAACAAAGGACCCCCTGCAGGAACTCTTTGGAAAGGAAGTCTTCATTCACAACGGGATTGACTTTCCTTATGAACTTGTCAGCAGGGATCGAGAGCAGCTTCATTCAACACGCCTTATAGATACACTCGCCGGGCTTGGTCTAAGAGGACTCGTCCTCGGGATAACAGACTACGACCTCTATGTGCCGGGATTGAACTTTGTCTTCGGTGAGGCTGACCCCATTGAAGGGACGGGTGTAATCTCCATTAAAAGACTCAAGAAGCAATTCCAGGAGGACGATGTTGATCAAGGGATCCTCATTGAAAGGACAATTAAAGAGGCAGTCCATGAAATGGGACACCTCTTTGGCCTCAAGCACTGTCCTGCATCTCACTGTGCCATGCACTTTTCAGATACGGTAGAGGCTACCGACGGAAAAGAAAAGGCATTCTGTGAGGCATGCTACATGACTTTGGCTCAAATCATAAAAGACTCAGGACCTTAACCCAGGTGACGAACCGACACCCCTCGTCAAGCTCTCCGACCAAAGGTCGGGGCTTTCGGCAAGGTGCATTGTAAAATAAAAGGAGGTAACATATGGAGGATCTGCAGCACTCTGAAACGTGGCGCGTATTCAGGATCCAGTCTGAACTTGTTGAGGGGTTTGAGACGCTGCACAACCTGGGGCCTGCCGTTTCGGTCTTCGGGAGTTCACGCCTTGGGCCCGGAACCTATTACTATGAAAAGGCGGTTGAGCTTGGAAGGATGTTATCCGAGGACGGGTTTGCCGTGATCACCGGCGGCGGTCCGGGAATCATGGAGGGTGCCAACAAAGGTGCGAAGAGGGGAAAAGGAAAATCAGTAGGTCTGAATATTGAGATCCCCCGAGAACAGATCCCCAACGAACACCAGGACATATCTCTCCATTTCAGGTACTTCTTCATCAGGAAACTTATGTTTGTGAAGTATGCCATAGCCTTTATTATCTTCCCCGGGGGCTTCGGCACCCTTGATGAGACCTTTGA
>Ga0114931_10010332_pt1 | contig 11123 bp, 12 predicted proteins | sample 2SBtaG_FD_89579 | JGI IMG/M metagenome (GOLD analysis project Ga0114931, IMG submission 89579) | Deep subsurface microbial communities from Kolumbo volcano to uncover new lineages of life (NeLLi) - 2SBTROV14_V59a metaG | ecosystem: Environmental > Aquatic > Marine > Volcanic | place: Kolumbo...
AGGATGACCAGCAGCGATCACGCCAGCGGTACCGATCGCGTGGCCGAAATCGCGGACGGGCTCGATGTCGACATCGTCGTCAACATCCAAGGGGATCTTCCTCTACTCGATCCCGAAGTTCCCGATGCCCTGGTCGAGGCTCTGCGCGCCGACCCGACTGCGAGTATCACGACGCCCGCCGTGGCGATCACGAGCGCGGAAGAACTCGCCGACAGCAGCACCGTCAAGGTAGTATGTTCGCCGACCGGCGACGCTCTGTACTTTTCGCGCGCCGCGATTCCGTACGATCGAGACCATCCCGGCGCTTTCGGACAGGCTCGTCACCACATCGGCATCTACGCCTACCGCAGGGAGACGCTTCTCCACTTGGCCTCTCTGCAACCGAGCCGCTTGGAAGGCATCGAGAAACTCGAACAGCTTCGCGCATTGGAAAACGGGATTCCGATTCGTATCGTGCCCGTCGATGGAGCGCCGCTCGAAGTAGACACCGAGCGTGACCTCGAGCGAGCCCGCGCCGAATGCCGGAAACCAGGGCACGGCCAACGACAAGCCTGACGAGGAGGGGGAGAGTTGAGCAACAGCAGACCGACGAAATATATCTTCACGACCGGCGGAGTGGTGTCCGCTCTCGGCAAGGGCTTGTCTTCGGCTTCGATCGGCGCGCTGCTCGAAAGTTCCGGACTGCGGGTGACGATGTTGAAGATGGACCCGTATATCAACGTCGATCCCGGCACCATGAGTCCCTTTCAGCACGGCGAAGTTTACGTGACCGACGACGGCTACGAAGCCGACCTCGACCTCGGGCACTACGAGCGATTCGTCTCTACGCCGATGGGGAGGGCCAACAACATCACCACCGGCGCGGTCTATCATGAGGTGATTTCGAAGGAGCGTCGCGGCGACTATCTCGGCGCCACCGTCCAGGTGATCCCTCACATCACCGATGAGATCAAACGTCGCATCCGAGCCGCAGCGGAGGGTTACGACGTCCTGATCGGCGAAGTCGGAGGCACCGTCGGCGATATCGAGAGCCTTCCTTTCCTCGAGGCGATTCGGCAGATGCACATCGAGTCGGGCCGCGAAAATGTCCTCTTCATTCATTTGACCCTCGTTCCGTACATAAACGCCGCGGGCGAGCTGAAATCCAAACCCACCCAGCACAGCGTCAAGGAACTCACAGGGCTCGGAATCCAACCCGACCTTCTCCTCTTGCGGTGCGACCGTGAGTTGGACGACAATCTAAAGAAGAAAGTTGCGCTGTTCTGCAACGTGGAAGCCAATTCGGTCATCACCGCGCGCGACCTGGCCAACGTCTACCGGTTGCCGCTCGCTATGCAGGAAGAAGGCCTGCACAGTCGGATCACCGAAAAGCTCCACATCTGGACCGGCGCTCCCAAGCTGATGCCGTGGGAAAAAGTGGCCCACAGCGTCGAGCACCCCAAGGACAAAGTACGGGTGGCGATGGTCGGCAAGTACGTCAATCTCATCGACTCGTACAAGTCTCTCAACGAGGCCTTGGCTCATGGCGGTTTCGCCAACGAATGCGCGGTCGAAGTCCTGCACGTCGACTCGGAAAAGATCGAAGAAAACGGCCTCGGCACCGAGGTCACGGGGGCCGATGCCGTGATGGTCCCGATGGGATTCGGGCCGCGCGGGACAGAAGGAAAGATCGAAGCCGTGCGTTACGCCCGCGAAAATCAGGTACCCCTGTTCGGTATCTGCTACGGCATGCAGATGGCGGTGGTCGAGTTCGCGCGCAACGTCTGCGAACTCGAAGGCGCTAATTCTTCGGAGGTCGACGCACAAACGCCTCACCCGGTGATCGACCTGATGCTCGAACAACGCGATCTCGATGAGAAAGGCGGGACCATGCGTCTCGGGGCCTACCCCTGCGTCATCGCCGACGGCACCCTGGCTCACCAGGTGTACGGAAAGAAGCGGATCAGCGAACGCCACCGTCACCGCTACGAATTCAACAATCGATACCGCCGTCAACTCGAACAAGCGGGAATGGTCTTCAGCGGCCTTTCTCCCGACGGCGAGTTGGTGGAAATGGTCGAGATCCCGTCCCATCCCTGGTTCATCGCTTCCCAGTTCCACCCGGAGTTCAAATCCAAACCATTGAACTGTCACCCGTTGTTCAAAGGCTTCATCCGGGCGGCGCTCGCGTACAAGCACCGCCGTGGGGCGACGCCCCCGCTCAAGGGCTTGCGGGTCATACGGGCGTCGGAGGCGGATCGTTGAGCATCAACTCACGATTCATCGTCGGCACGGGCCCACGGGCCGTCGAAGTCGGCGGGCCCGCGCTATTCGCGATCGCCGGCCCCTGCGTCATCGAGTCGCGCGACTCGGCGCTTCGTCACGCCGAGCGGCTGTCGCAGATTTCCGATGCAACCGGAATCGGCATCATTTTCAAATCCTCGTTCGACAAGGCGAACCGGACCTCCGGCGCTTCCTTTCGAGGCCCCGGTATCGACGAGGGTTTGGCGATTCTCGGCGAAGTCGCACGGGCAACCGGCATGCCGGTGCTGACCGACGTTCACGAAAGCTGCCAGGTGCCGGCTTGCGCCGAGGCATGCGATGTTTTGCAAATCCCCGCCTTGCTGTCCCGTCAGACCGACCTGATCCGGGCGGCAGCCGAGAGCGGAGCGGCCGTCAACATTAAAAAGGGTCAATTCATGGCGCCCTGGGACATGGAACACGTTCTGATCAAGGCGACCGACTCGCACGAGGCTCGTGTGATGTTGTGCGAACGGGGAACGAGCTTCGGCTACGGCAATCTCGTGAACGATTTCCGTGCGCTCGAGATCATGCGTGGATTCGGAGCGCCGGTGGTCTTCGACGCCACACACTCGGTCCAGCTTCCCAGCGCCGCCGGCGCCGTATCGGCGGGCGAGCGCCGCTACATCGAGCCGCTCGCGCGGGCGGCCGCCGCCGTGGGGGTGCACGGTGTTTTTCTCGAGGTCCACGAAGATCCCGACCACGCCATGAGCGACGGGCCGAACTCGCTCGAACTCGAGCGTCTGCAGCCCTTGCTGCAGACGCTCGCGGCTGTGCGTGACGCCGCACGAGGCGCACCGTGAGCACGCCGCTGGAAACCGCCCGTACGGTGATCCGGCTCGAAGCCGAGGCGCTGGGAACGCTTCGAGACCGACTCGATGAGAGCTTCGAGCGTGCCGTCGAGCGGATCGTGGAATGCCGCGGGCGGACGGTGATCGTCGGCATGGGCAAATCCGGGCAGATCTGCAGAAAACTGGCCGCGACGTTCTCTTCCACCGGCACCGCGGCATTGTTTCTTCATGCCGCCGAAGCCGCACACGGGGACCTCGGCATGCTCGCCCGCGGGGACGTCTGCATCGCTGTGTCCAACAGCGGCACCACCGAGGAAGTCGTGATGTTGCTGCCTTCGATCAAGAGGCTGGGCTTGCCCTTGATCGCGATGACCGGGAATACCGCTTCGCCGTTGGCCGAGGCCGCCGACGTCGTTCTCGATGTCCGCGTCGAGCGCGAGGCATGCCCCCTCAATCTGGCGCCGACGGCCAGCACCGCGGTCACTCTGGCGATGGGCGACGCTCTGGCCGTCGCGGTGCTCGAAGCCAAAGGCTTCACCGAGAGGGACTTCGCCGTCTTGCACCCCGGCGGCACCCTCGGCCGGCAGCTTCTGCGCATTTGCGAAATCATGCACGAAGCCTCGAGCGTGCCCCTCGTACATGCGGGCAGTTCCCTCGAGGACGGCGTTCGCGCGATGACGGAGGGGGGGCTCGGCACCGTCGGCGTCGTCGACGCATCCCGGCGCCTCATCGGCGTCGTAACCGACGGCGACCTACGCCGCGCCGTGATGGAACACGAGAACCTGAACGGACTCTCTGTCGACCAGGTGATGACGAGTTCGCCCAAGGTCGTCGGTGGCGACAGCCTGGCCGCCGAAGCTCTCGCTTTGATGGAACGCCACTCGATCACGAGCCTTTTCATACTCGACGCGGAGGGCAAGCCGCGCGGCATTCTCCACCTTCATGATCTGCTGCGCGCAGGCGTCGCCTGAGAGCCCCCGTCCGTTATGCGAAATCTGTTTCGCGTCCTTCTCGTGGCGTCCATCTTGCTGATTTTATCTATCGCATTTCTGCTCGGTTCGGATCGCATTGCCTTGAACAGCGTGCTCGATCTTACCAGCGGCGGCATCGAACGGCTGCCCGAGCTGCTGCAACGGATCCGTGACTTTCACCGAGTCGTGACTCGGGACGGCCTCCGTACTCTCGAGCTGTCGGCCAAAGAGGCCAGCTTTTTCAAAGACGATCGGGCCGTCTTGGTTGTGGAGCCGAAGATCGTGTTTTTCGACGACGGCCGGCGCTTCGCGGTGGTCGGCGCCGACCGCGCCAAAGTGTACTTCACGGGCGTCGACGCCGACCAGGTGCAGCTGGAGGGAAACGTAGATTTCAACCTGCGGCGTTTCCATCTCTCGGCCGGCCACCTTACGTTCAACCGCACCAAAGCGCGGATCGACGCCCACGGCGACGTTGAACTCACCTCTCCGCAAATGCGGATCCGAGGCGATAATCTCCATCTCGATTTGGCGACGCGCCGGCTCAGCGTCGACCAACGAGTCCGCGTCCGTGTCGCACAGACGCCGAATACTTCGAGCGGCGAGGAAGACCCGGGATGAGCAGGTCGAGATGGGTGGTACGTGCCGCATTGGGGCTCTGCGCAGTCGGCTTGTGCAACGTACTGTTGGTTCCGGCCGCTCGAGGTCAGGACAACGAGCGTCGCGCCGAGGACGTCCTGGATTCCATCGGCGGGTCGCTCGGGATGCTCGAGCTATCGGGTCTTACCCAAGCCGTCGAGGTCACGGCAGACCACTTCGGGTACGATTACCGAAGCGGTAGGATCGTATGCCGCGGAGACGTCGTCGTAACGCAAGGCGAGGTACGCCTGCGTGCTCACGAACTCAAAATCACGCCGGTACGCTCCGGCTCTAAGACTTTCCATCGCGTCACGGCACGCGGGGATGTCTCGGTCACCAACGGGAGCGCGACTGCGAACGGGACTACGGCCGTGTATGATCAGGGCGACGGCAGCATCATTCTTCGCGGCAATGCTCGTCTGACCTCGGAAAACAAATCCGTGGTCGGGGAGAAGATCGTTTTCAACCTCGACGAGGGGAAAGCGCGAATCGAGAGCGGCGAACAACCGGTGCGGGCCGTCATTGAAACCGGCGGCGGGAATCACGATGGTACGGGGCGCCCGCAACCCGGAGAGGCGAAGCAGTGAAAGGCGACGGCGAACTAAGAACCGAGGAGTTGATCAAGTCGTACTCGCGCCGACGAGTCGTCGACCGCCTGAGCCTCAACGTCAAACGCGGCGAAATCGTCGGCCTTCTCGGCCCGAACGGCGCCGGTAAAACCACCTCGTTCCATATGATCGTGGGCTTCGAACGTCCCGACGAAGGCGACATCCTGCTGGGCAATCGCAGCTTGACAGGCATGCCGATGTACGAACGGGCTCGGCTGGGCATTTCCTATCTGCCCCAGGAACCCTCGGTGTTTCGGGGCCTATCGGTGGAAGACAACCTGCTCGCCATCATCGAAAGCCTCCGCCTGCCGGAGGAGAAACGTCACAACAAGCTCGAGGATCTTCTCGAAGAACTCGGTATCGCGCACCTACGTACGACACGGGGTGCGGCTCTGTCGGGCGGCGAAAGGCGCCGGGTCGAGATTGCGCGAGCGTTGGTCACCGCCCCCCATTTCATCCTCTTGGACGAGCCGTTCGCGGGCATCGACCCGATCGCCGTCATCGAAATCCAGGGCATCATTTCTCAGTTGAAAGGCCGCGGAATTGGTATTCTGATTACGGACCACAACGTGCGGGAAACTCTTGGTATTTGTGACCGGGCCTACATTTTGAACGAGGGCCGAGTACTCGAAGAGGGGCCTCCCGAATACATCGCCTCGAGCCAAAAAGCGCGAGAGATCTACCTCGGAGAACGCTTTACCCTGTAACGCACGTACAGCAGCAACCCACATGGCACTCGAACAACGTCTCAACCTCTCGGTCAAGCTCACACAAAAGCTGCAGATGACCCCGCAGCTTCGCCAGGCGATCAAGATCTTGCAGGTCTCACGCCCCGAGCTGGAAAACATGGTTGCCGAGCAGTTGGAGCAAAACCCGGTGCTCGAGGAGCGAGAGGGAGCCTCGCCGGACGAAGAATACACTTCGCGCACCGGCGACGTCGAGACCGCGGAATCCGAAGCGACCGACAAGCCGACCGGCGAGGAGACGCCGAGCGAAACCTCGCAGCTCGAAAACGTTGACTGGGACGATTACGTCGACCGTTATTCCGGAGATTTTCACGGCTCGGTGAGCGGAGGATCCGACCTCGACGACCGCCACGCGGCCCTCATAGAGAATAGTGCCAGAGTGCACGATACACTCACCGACGCCCTCCTCGATGAATTGAACCTCGCTGCGATGAGCGATGAAGAACGCCGAGTCGGCCGTTTCGTCATTCTCAATCTGAACACCGACGGCTACTTGACGTGCTCGCGCGAGGAGCTGGCCTTCATGGCCGGCGCGACTCTGGAGATGGTCGGCGAAGCGTGCGAGATCATCCAAGAGTTCGAACCCCCCGGGTGCGCCTGCGTGGATCTTCGTGAGTGCCTCTTGGTGCAACTCCGGCTGCGCGGCTACGAGGACGACGACTTCGTGGTCCTCATCGTCCGCGATCACCTGAAGGATTTAGAATCGTGTCGCTATGACAAACTCGCCAAAGCGATCGGCTGTGAGACAGCGGAGGCATGCGAAGCGCATAAGATCATCCGTAGTCTCGAACCCAAACCGGGGCGAAATTACAACGACAACGAAACCAAGTTCATCAGCCCCGACGTAACGGTAAGAATCATCGACGGCGAACCGACCGTGATTCGAAACGACGACGGGATACCGGAACTGCGAGTGAGTCGTTACTATCAAAAGCTTCTCGAAGAGAAGCTGGCGCCCGGCGACGCACGCGGGTATCTGCAAGAAAAGGTCCGATCGGCGGTTTGGCTGATAAAAAGCATCGAGCAGCGGCAGCGGACCCTGTTCAAGGTGACCGAGAGCATCGTCCGTCATCAGCGCGGCTTTTTCTTGCACGGTGTCTCGCATCTGAAGCCGATGGTGCTGAAAGACATCGCCAACGAGATCGGCATGCACGAGTCTACGGTGAGCCGAGCGACGGCCAATAAGTACGTCCAGATCGACCGCGGCATCTACGAACTCAAATATTTTTTCACCAGCAGCCTGAAGAGTACCGACGGCTCCGAAGTCTCGTCGGAAAGCGTGAAACAGCAGATCCGGCAGATCATCGGCGAGGAAGACCCGCGCAAACCGCTGAGCGACCAGGTGATCTCCTCCGAGCTGGCCAAACGCAACGTTGACATCGCACGGCGAACCGTGGCCAAATACCGCGAGTCGCTGGGGATACTGCCTTCGTCCAAGCGCAAGAGGTATTCGACGGAGGGGTAACTTCGGTATAGACACCGAAACTCGAGGGAGTCGCCGTGCAAGTATCCGTAACCTTTCGACACATGGATTCCTCGGAACCTCTGTCCGAATACGCAATCGACAAAGTATCGAAAGTCGCCGCCAAGTACCTGAAGAACGCCCAGGATGCGCACGTGATTTTGTCGGTGAACAAGCATCGGCAGTTGGCCGAGATCAATATTCACGCCGCTCGGTTCAAGATCACCGCCCACGATAGTCAGGAGGATTTGTATACGGCAATCGACAAGGCTACGGCCAAGGTCGAGAGCCAGTTGCGGAAACACAGCCAGAAGCTGAACCGAAGCAAAGCGCGTCAAGACCCCGCAGCGGAGTTCGAGCCGATCACGGTCGAGATCATCGAAAACGACACCGAGGACGCGGGCAAGCCGAAAGTCATCGATACCGAAGCGGTGCCGGCCAAGCCCTTGTCGCTGGATGACGCGATTTTCCAGCTTGAACTCAACAACTCCGAGTTTCTCGTGTTCCGCGACGCGGCTAGCGAGCAAATCCACGTGATCTACAAGAGACGCGACGGAAATTACGGGCTTATCGCGCCGAACGCCTAGCCGACGAACATGGAAATCGCCGATATTCTCGACGCGCGCCGCGTCGTTCTCGATCTGGACGCGAGCACCAAACGCGAGGTGATCGAGGCTCTGGCGCGCACGGTGGTTTCGACCCACCCGGTTATCGATTTCGACGCGCTCGTCGACGCCTTGGTCGCGCGCGAGGAAGCCAGCAGTACGGCGATCGCCGACGGAATCGCGATTCCGCACGGCAAGGTCGCACTGGGCGAAGAAGTCGTCGCGGCGTTCGGGCTCTCGCGTAAAGGCGTCGACTTTGATTCGGTCGACGGAAAGCCTACCCATTTGTTCTTTCTGCTCGTCTCTCCGGAAAGTCACCCATCGCTGCATCTGCGTTGGCTGGCGCATCTTGCGGTTCTCTTAAAAAACCCTGACCTTCGCAACGCCTTGCTTCGAGCGGAAAAGACCGATGCGGTGTTCGATGCCATCGACAAGGAGGAGCGCACACTGAGCGAGGGTCAGTAATGCCGGTGTCGGAAATCGTCAGCCCTGTCGACGTGATCGTCGTAACCGGAATGTCGGGGTCGGGCAAAAGCTCGGCGATCACGGCGCTCGAGGATCAGCGATACTACTGCGTGGATAACCTTCCGACCGTCCTCGCCGAGAATTTCATCGAGGTCTGCGCCCGATCCGGAAACCGGCACGTCGGGCTAGGACTCGACCTTCGAGACCCTACCTACGTAGCGCGCTGGCCCGAAGTACGGACCTCCCTCGAGTCGGCCGGCCACCGAGTGACGGTCGCGTTTCTCGACGCCTCCGACGGCGTTCTTCTGCGACGATTTTCCGAAACTCGTCGCTCCCATCCTCTCGGAGATCGCTACGACCTTCCCGAAGCTATCCGCAAAGAACGCGAAGCGCTCGACGCCGTCCGTGAAGCCGCCGACGTCCTCATCGACACCAGCGATTACAACGCGCGTGAACTCAAGCGAAGGATGATCGACACGGTGTCACGAACCGCAACCGGGAAACGCCCCGCGGTCACGGTACGCAGCTTCGGGTTCAAGTACGGGAATGCCGCCGACGCCGACCTCGTGTTCGACGTTCGCTTCATCCCCAATCCCTATTTCGTCGACACACTGCGCCCGCTTACCGGCCTGGATGCCGCCTGCGCTTCGTACGTATTGGATTGCGAACAAGCAAAGGGATTCCTCCAACGAACCGGAGACTTGCTACACTTTCTACTGCCCCGCTACGCCGCCGAGGGGAAAGCCTATTTGACCATCGCCGCCGGGTGCACCGGTGGTCGCCACCGCAGCGTAGCAATCGCCGAAGTGCTCGGCGCACGCCTGAAGGCCGAGGGGTATTCGGTCAAGGTGCGCCATCGCGACCTGGACCGCGACCCATCATGAGTTCTCCGTCATGACTCGCGCATCTTCGGCCGTAGGCGAATTTATCATCACCAACGAACTCGGTCTGCATTTTCGTGCCGCGGCCATGGTCGTACGCACGGCGAGAAGATTCGACTGTCGGGTCACGATTTCCAATGGGTCCTCCAAGGCTGTGGCCACGAGCGTACTCGATCTGCTTACGCTAGCCGCAACGTGCGGCACCAAGGTTGTGGTACGTGCCGAGGGACCGGAGGCGAAAATCGCGGTCGAGGCGTTGGGCTCCCTGATCGAGCGGCAGTTCGCCGAGTGAGAGTTCCGTCGTGCGCCCGAGCGCGCCCGAGCGCACGCGGCCGCACGCGCGTGCCCGGCCGGTGATTGCCCCGGCTGATCCCGTACGCTATGCAATTTGATTCGCGGCAGGCGCCGGAGAGCGCCCGGCGAGCGCGATCAGCGCCCGCGAACAGCCGTCACGAGATTCACTGAATGAGTATGCAAGATTTTACGTTCACCTCGGAGTCCGTCTCGGCAGGACACCCCGACAAGGTATGCGACCAGTTATCCGACACCGTCCTCGACGGCTATCTCGAACAGGACCCGGACAGCCGCGTGGCTTGTGAGGCGTTGGTCGCGCCCAACCTATGCGTCCTTGCCGGCGAGATTACGAGCAAGGGAAAACTCGACCACGAAAACCTCGCACGCAGCGTCGTGCGCGATATCGGCTACGTAGGCGTGGACGGATTCGACGCCGACTCCATCGCCGTCCTCGTTCGTATCGGCCACCAGTCGCAGGACATCTCCCAGGGCGTCACCGTCGGCCAGGGCGAACACGAAGAACAGGGAGCCGGTGACCAAGGCTTGATGTTCGGATTCGCGTGCAACCACACCGAAGAACTCATGCCCTTGCCGATCTCGCTATCGCACCGCTTGACGCACAGACTGCACACCGCGCGCGAGTCGGGAGAAATCGACTACCTTCGTCCCGATTCCAAATCGCAAGTGAGTGTGGAGTTTGAAGGCGGCAAGGCCAAGCGGATTTCCACGGTCGTCATCTCCACCCAGCACGACGAAGCGGCAAGCAACGAAAGCATCCACGCCGACGTCTTCGACAAGATCATTCGGCCCGAGATGCCCGAGGAGCTGTTCGACGCTGAAACCGTCGTGCACATCAATCCGACAGGGCGATTCGTGGTCGGCGGTCCCGCCGGTGACTGCGGAGTTACCGGGCGCAAGATCATCGTCGACACTTACGGAGGCTGGAGCCGACACGGCGGGGGAGCGTTTTCCGGAAAAGACCCATCCAAGGTGGACCGCTCGGCGGCCTACATGGTCCGGTACCTAGCGAAAAACGTCGTCGCAGCCGGGTTGGCCGAATCCTGCGAAGTACAGCTCGCCTACGCGATCGGCGTTGCGCAGCCGGTCTCCGTGCTGGTCGATACCTTCGACACGTCCTCGGTCGATTCGCCGGTCATCGCCGACAAACTGCGAGATCTCGTCGACCTCCGCCCGGCATCCATCGTCGAACTGTTTCAACTCAAGAGGCCGATCTATCGACCCACTGCCGCGTACGGCCACTTCGGAAGAAAACCGGAGAGCGGTCTGTTCCCTTGGGAGCAGACCAACTTGGCTGCCGAACTCGGTTGAACCGTTACCGCCGCTCCGGCGGCTTTGGGTCGAGGAGTTTCGGGTTGTTGACCGC